>OLSB01000468.1_pt1 | contig 46295 bp, 30 predicted proteins | sample 1672071 | NCBI WGS metagenome assembly OLSB01 (sample SAMEA3136642, study PRJEB25190) | human gut metagenome | biome: human gut; feature: human-associated habitat; material: faeces | place: Austria | collected 2013 | reverse complement strand
GAGAAGCGCTTATTCTGAAACACGAAGGTTCGAGAGAACACGCTTTCAGGGGTTTCCGGGGCCGGGGTAAGCCGGAAACGGGAGCTGGTGCATCTTCCATGAAAGAAAAGTTTGCTGAGAGACGGCAGATTCGTTTTGCCGCAATCATCTGAATAAAGTCCATAAGGCCGCCGGGCAGGGGAGTGCGCTTTCCACCCGGCGGCTATTCTTTTATGCGTTTTTGCGGTTGAGGATGATTTTATCCCTTCACGGAGCCCTCCACCAGACCGGACACGACGAAATGCTTTTGGAACACGGCGAAGAGCAGGAGCATGGGAATCTGCGCCAGAATCGACGCGGCGAAAATCCATTCCCAGCGGGTGGAGTGCGCGCCCTTGAGCGACTGGATCATGACGGGGAGTGTAATCTGATCCTGCGCGCCGCCGAGCACGACCTTCGCGGAGAAGAATTCCTCCCATGTGCCCTGCAGGCAGAAGATGGCCAGCGTGCCGATGCCGGGCAGCGCGATGGGCAGCATCACGCGGAAGAACGCCGTCATATGCCCGCCGCCGTCCATCTTCACGGCTTCCTCCAGCTCTCTGGGAAGCGCCTCCATGGACGCGCGCAGGAAGAACGTGTTTCCGCAGATGCCCGCGCCGACGTACAGCAGAATCAGGCCGGCCTTCGTGCCGATCAGGCCGTTCGGCGGCGCGCCGATGCCCTGCAGCACGAGGAACTGCGGGATGATGCCAAGGAATCCGGGCAGCATCAGCGCAAACAGATACACGCGGAACAGCACCTCGCGTCCGAAGAAGTCGATGCGCGCGAACCCGTAGGCGGACAGCGCCGAGATCATCACCGTGACGCCCGTCGTCACAAGCGTGATGACCACGCTGTTGAACGCCGCCCGGGGCAGCGTGGACTGCGACAGGACGTGTTCATACGCCGCGAAGCTGATTCGCGTGGGCACCAGATGCGGCGGATTGGGCAGCACATAGCTGAATTCCTCGAACGAATTGCACAGCATGAACCAGAACGGCAGAATAAAGATTACCGCGCTGACGATCAGAACCATCCAGAACGCGGCCTTTCCCAGCTGCTTCATTCCATCCGTCCCCCTTCCGTGCGGAAGACCCGGTTGAGCACAACCGTCGTCAGCAGCACCAGTATGGCCGTGATCAGGCCGATGGCCGCGCCCTGTCCGAACTCAAACAGGTTAAACGACCGGTCGTACAGCAGGTATTGCAGCACGCTGGTGGTTCCGCGCGGGTTGCCACTGGTGAGCATCATCACCTGAATGAACACGCCGAAGGAGCCGATGACCATGTTCACCAGCACATAGAACGTGGTGCTCTTCAGAAGCGGCACGGTGATATGCCAGAACTGCTGCGTCCGGCTTGCGCCGTCCAGCATGCCGGCCTCGTATAGCTCCGCGGGAATGCCCTTGAGCCCGGCGATGTAAATCACCATCGCCCAGCCGATGTTCTTCCAGATGCCCAGCAGCCAGATGACCAGATTCGCCGTCCACGTGCGGTTCAGCCACGAAACGTATTCGGGCAGCAGGCCGAACACGTCCTTCAGCAGATAGTTCACCAGTCCCGCGCCGCCGGCGTTGAACATGTAGGCAAACACGTTGCCGACGATGACCCAGCTGGTGATGACCGGCAGATAGAAGCACGTGCGGAAGAAAAGCTGCGTGCGCCGAAGCGAATTGACCATCACCGCGAACACCATGCCGAACAGCAGAATAAACGGCGTGGTCACCAGCGCGTACAGAAAGTTGTTCCGCACGGCCAGAAGCAGCCGGTCGCCCGTTTCGGCGAACAGCGCCAGATAGTTCTTGAGCCCCGCCCACGTGATCGTCCGCTCCACGATGTGGTAATCGGAAAAGCTGATGCGGATGTTGAAGAACATGGGATAGAACACGAACACGCAGGCCAGAAGCAGCCCCGGAAGCACAAACGGCGCGGCCGGCACCAGATTCCGGACGCGCTTGCGGCGAAGAAGCCGCGCCTCGCGAAGCATGGCCGCCTGCGGATTGTAGGTAAATGGCGTCATGCCAATCCCCCCGATTCATAAGAAAGCGCCGCCGCGCTCCCTCGTATGGCTCGGGGAGCCGGGTTTTCCGGCTCCCCGAAGATGAATGCCTTATTTCGCCAGCTCGACGTCGATTTCGGCGGCGTACTTGGTCAGCGTGGCCTGCACGTCCGCGCCCTCGATGAAGATCTCGGTCATTGCGTCCGTCCACAGCTGCTCAACGGCAGAGGCCTGCGGAGTGGGGATGCGGCTGCGCGCGCTTTCCAGCTGCTTCATGTACACGCTCCACTTCGGGTCGGCCTGCACAGCGTCGCTGTTCACGCAGGACTTCAGCGTGGGGATTACGCCCACCTTGAGAAGCTCAAGCTGTACGTCCTCGCTGAGCATGAACTGCACGAAGCGGAACGCGGCTTCCTTCTTTTCGCTGCCGGAGAAGATGACGATGTTCTCGCCGCCGACCACGGACGCGCTTTCGCCGTTCCAGGTGGGGATCAGCGCCGGGACGATGCCCTTTTCATCGCTGAAGGGCGCCCAGGGGCCTTCGAAGAACATGGCGTACTCGCTGTTGATGCCGTCCCACGCGTCGGACGTGCCGTCCACGTCGCGGATGGTGAACACGTGATCCGCGTGAAGCTGCAGCATGGTGTTGATGGCTTCCACGCTTTCCTCGCTGTCCAGATAGCCGCTCGCCTTTGTGAAGCCCTCGTCGGTTACTTCGCCGCCGAACAGCCAGAAGTAGGGATACAGATCCCAGTCGCCCAGACCGGAAACGTTCAGCTTGTACTGACCGTCGGCCTTCTCCATGCATGCCTCGACGAACTCTTCCATCGTTTCGGGCGCGGTCTCGAAGCCTAGCTCCTTCAGTACGTTCAGGTTGACGACGGCCGCCTTGCAGTTGGTGTTGAGCGGCAGGCCGTAGTAGTGGCCGTTCCACAGGTTGGTGGACAGCGGGCCGTCCAGCACGGCGTCCTTCAGCGCGTCGAAGCCTTCGATTTCATCCATGGCCACGATGCCGCCCAGCTTGGCGTACGCGCTGGTTTTGGTGATGTCCACGCGCGCCACGTCGGGAACCATGCCGGTGCCCAGCGCGGTTACGAGCATCTGGTTGAAGTCTCCGCTCTGACGAATGGCTTCCACCTTGATGTCCGGGTTCGCGGCCTCGAACATGGGGATGATCACGTCGTCGATGACGGGCGTTTCGGCGTCGCCGTAGGTGTGCCAGAAGGTGATGGTGACCGGCTCCTCTGCGGTCGCCGCGGCGCAGACACCAAGCATCAGAACGATCGCCAGAAGCAGAGCAAACAGCTTTTTCATGGAAGTTCCCTCCTTCTATTTTTTCATGCGCTTCAGCGCAGGAAAATCAGGTTCCAGTATTCCAGCGCGGGCTGCGTGAATTCGGCGTACGCGCCGTTCGCGTCGCGTCCGGTCTGGAATTCCAAAGGCAGGGGAAGCGGCGATTCGCCGTCGGGCGAAGCGAGCCAGACCTCCCGGACGGGGTAGTCCGTGTACAGGCGCGTTTTCACGTTTTCGTGCGCGATGGGCGGCTTCTTCGTCTGCTCCTCGTCGCGCCAGCCGTCGTCCGTGCCCGTCAGGTTCAGAAAATGGTAGATCTCGGTGGAAGAGTCCGCCTTGGCGAAGCACCACACGGTATCGCTCCGTCCGTCCGCGCTGACCGGCAGCCCTTCCAGCCGCACGGTTCGCGAAACGGGACGTTGCCCGTCGCGCAGGAGATTTTCGTAGGCTACAAGGAAGTCGTACAGCCGGCCGACCGCGCTTCGCAGTCCGTCGTCCATGCGCTTTTTGCCGTCCGCCGGGAAATACTCGTCCGACAGCATGTTCCCGCCGTTGCCGAGCTCGATTCGGCTTCCGCCGGAGGCGAACACTACGCAGTCGAGCATCCGCACGGTGGCCGGGTTGAATGCGGCCTTCGGATTGCGGTAGTTGACGTAGGCAGCGACGATCAGCGATTTGCCGCCGCTCTGCTCGCACGCGCCCAGAATCGCCCGGTGCAGCGTGTAGTAATCGTCGTACAGCCGGCCGTTCGCGTTTCGATCCCATGGCCAGAATTCGGTGTACAGCACGTCGACCGCGCTCACATTCACGTTTTCAATGCCCTGCGCGCCCACGGGGTTGAACGCAAGGTATTTATCGCCGATGGCCGCTTTTGCGGCGTTCAGGAACGCCGTGTAGCCGTCCTTCACCAGATAAATCGGCTTTCCGTCCGCGTCATAGCCCAGCGGGCCGCCGTCGGCTGTGCGCATGGGGCCGTTTTCGCCGATGGTGTCTCCGTGCCAGCCGTCAAAATCGAAGGCTTCGAAAACCCGGTTTTCCTGCGCGAAGATGTAGTTCTGCCAGTCCGGGTTCAAAAGGTTGAAATATTGCAGAACGCCCACCGGCCCCAGCTTCGCGTCCATATCGCAGGTGAAATCCGCGCCGTTCGCCCGAACCAGCCGCCAGTCGGCCTGTACGCCGGACCCGTCGGTCAGGTAGGTCTCGTTGGCGGCGTAGATCATGTTGTATGCCATGCACGCCATGCCCCGGTCGTGCGCGGCCCGGAGATACGCGCGCACCGTGTCGCCGGAGATCCAGCGGCCCGACCAGTCACGCCAGCCGGACAGGTCGTCCGCCAGCGGGCGATGATGACGGTACTGCCAGTCGTAAAACTGCACGCCGTTCAGGTGATATCGCGCCATCTCGTCCGCCTTGCTCTCCGCATCGGCGGACGGCGTAAAATCCCACACATAGCCGTACCGTGGAAATTTCGTCCACGAGGAGGAAACGTCCACCGCCGTGAAGGCCGAGGTCAGCACATTCTGTTCTTCGTCCAGCGCTTCGACCTTAAGCGCGTAGCCGCGCCCGTCCGCGTCCGGCAGGGAAAGCGGAAAGCGCTTCGATGCGGGCAGCTGCCAGTCCCACACGCAGCGTTCCAGCGAATACAGGCGCGCGCGAAGCGCGGTCGCTTCCGCCGGCAGGTTTTCCAGACAGACCACTGCCGTCTCACCCGGCGCATACATGCTTTTTTCCGTGTGGCAGACCATGGTTTCATCCCCTTTTGCAGAACGCGCGCCCGCAAACAATACAAGAAGCGCAAGCGCGCAGAAGCATCGCAGAATCTTGTTCATCGCCATTTCCCTTTTCGAAGCAAGAATATCAGATTCCATGGAAAATGTCCATATGTTATGCGCATAACCATCAAAAATATCGAATTTTCACAAGCAAATTTGTAGAAAACGGCACAACTACCGAAGGTCTCTCACGCTCTGTCCCTTCACGACGCGCGCGGGAAGTCTGACGGCGCAGGGTTCCTGCGTTGTTTTGTCCAGAATGCCGAACAGTACGCGCAGCGCGGTCTCCGCCTTGGCGGAAACGTTCTGGTGCACGGTGGTCAGCCTCGGGCGAATCACGCGGGAAAGGATGTTGTCGTCAAAGCCGGTAACGGAGATGTCCTCCGGCACGCGCAGGCCGTGATCCAGAAAGAAATCCATAGCTTCCACGGCATAGTAGTCCGATATGAACATCAGCACCGTCGATTCGCGCTCGCGCGCACGGTCGACCAGGCGGCGGTAGTCCTCCGGACGGCGCTTGCGATCCTTCGATATGCAGAAATACGCGTCCTCCGACCACGAAAGCCCGCCCGCCGCCAGCGCGCTTCTGTGACCGCGCAGCCTTCGCGCGTCCACGCCCCAGAGCGTCGGCTGGTCGCCGACGAAGAGAATCCGGCGGTGCCCCAGCTTCAGAAGATGCTCGGTCATCAGCTGCATGCCGCGCTCGTCCTCAAGGCCAACGTTGTTATATTGCTCCCCGTCGTCAAAATAGCAGTCCACGAACACGATGGGCTTGCGCGCCGCCTGCATGAGCTCGCGGCACTGGTTGGCCTGTAAGCCCATCACGATCAGCCCCACGGCGTTCCATGTCTGCGAAATGCGGTGAATCTCCGCGGCGTTCTGCGCCGCGTGAAGCATGGTATAATATCCCCGCGAGCGGATGGAGTTTTCCAGCGCCGCGATCATTTCGCTGACGAAGGGATCCTGCAGCGCGAATTTTTCCTCGCGGTTCGGGTAATTGGTAATCACGCCGACGATTTCGCTGTCGCCCTTCGCCAGCATCCGCGCGCCCATGTTGGGAATGTACTGATATTGCTCCAGCTTCTGACGGATGAGCTGCGCCGTCTCTGGCGCCATTTTTTCCAGATGACCGTGAATCACGTTGGATACCGTGGCGGTGGAAACGTTCAGCGAATTGGCAATCTCCTTAATCGTCATACAAAAACATCTCCCTGTTATGCGCGTAACAGGGAGAGTATAACCGGAAATTCAGGGTCTTGTCAAGCCAGATGCGCGGCCGTACGCTGGGTTTTTAGGAACGCTTCGTGCTGGGCGCGGCTTTTGGTGATGAATTCGTGCGTCAGATACGCAGGCTGAATTTCCCGAATCAGCGCTGCCGCGGCCGGGGTCTCAAACGGCCGGTGCGGGTCGATTTTCAGAATCCACTCATATGCGTTGCCCAGCCGCGTCCAATAGTCGCCGTCCTGCGGCACGCCCGCGCGCAGCATGGCTCGAACCGCGTCGCCGGTCGCACCGAAATTCATGTGCAGCCCGCGCACGCGGCTTGCCAGCGCGCCGTGCGCGTCCATCTGCCGGAGGACGTAGGCCGCGCCGTCGCGCTCGCCCGTCAGGTCGAGATTGGTATGCATCAGATGCCCCACGTCCAGCATGATTCCGGTGCGGGGATAGCCTATGCCGTCCAGCATCCGCCGCGTCATTTCCGGGCGCGTGAACGTGAAGCCCGGCCACCACAGGTTTTCCAGCAGCAGCTCAAAGGAATACGAACGTCCCTCCATCGCCCGGTTCAGCACCTCGGCGGAAGCGTCGATGACCTCCTCGTCCGTGTGCTCGAAGCGATAGGAAACGGTTTCGCGGATGGATACGTCCGAAACGTGAAACACGACGTATTTTACATGAAGCGATTCGGCGAAATCCATCTGTCTGCGGAAGAACTTGACGATCGCTTCCGGCGTTTCGCCGCCGAAGCGGTCGTACGCCGCCTGCATCGAGCCGAATTCCCGCAGCACGGGTTCCTCCTGTCCCCGGTAAAAGTCGACCCAGCAGGGGAAATAGCCCAGATGCAGACCGGGCACCGCGTCCGGCGGCAGGAAGGAAAGCGTGTTTTCGCCCCACGGCATGACCTCCAGCCCGTCCAGCGAAAACGTGCGCAGGAACGCGCGCACGTCGTCCGCGTCCCGGTAGCGCTCAAGGTCGTAAGCCGTGTTCGTGAGGTTTGTCGTTTCAATCATGCGTCAAATCCGTCTCCTTCGTAGAGCAGCCGGCCGCCGTCCAGCGCGCAGCGCAGACAGCCGCCCGCGCCCACATGCCACGCCCAGTAGTCCTTTTTCGGCTCGCCCAGCTCGCTCATCAGCGCCATGACCGTGCCGCCGTGCGCCACGATCACCAGCGGATCGTCGCCGCCCGCCGCGCAGATGTTCTCGAACGCCCGCACCGTGCGCGCGACAAAGCCGCGGCGGTTCTCGCCGCCCGGGCAGTCGCCCTCGCACAGGCCGTCGACCCACGCGCGATACGCCGCGTCGTTCTTCATGTCGTCGGCGGAACGGTTTTCAAACGCGCCGAAGTCCATTTCCCGAAGGTCGTCCACAACGATCTGCCGCGCATGGGGGAACAGAATCGCCGCCGTCTCCCGCGCGCGCAGAAGCGGACTCACATACACCGTTTCAATTCCCTTTAGCGGAGCCGCCGAAAGCGCCGCGCGTCCCGCCGCGCAGAGCGGCTCGTCCGTCCGGCCGATATAGCGCCGGAGACGGTTGCCCTCGGTCAGGCCGTGGCGAATCAGATATACACGCCTCATTTCAGCACCTGCGGAAGTCCGCACACCATGCGCACGACGCGCTCCGCCTCCGCCGCCAGCCGGTTCACCAACCGCCCCGTCTGCTCGCGCGTTTCGCGCTCGTTTCGATCCAGCGGAACGATGCCGCTGCCCACCTCGCAGACGATCACGACCTCCTTCTCGCGCAGCGCGTCAAACAGTCCCTGCGCGTTCTCCGGCGCGCGCGCCACAAGGTTCTGAAGGTTGTAAAGCACCGGCCGCGCGTCGAGCACCGCGTCCGCCATCTGTTCATCCGTATAGCCCAAAGTCCGGCGCGCGTAGGTGCGCTTGCCCGACGCGACGCCGCCCGTAATCAGTATCATTCAGATTCCTCCCAGATTGATCGCCGCCAGCATGAAAAGCTCCGCCAGCGACAGAAAATAGCCGCTCAGGTCTCCGCTCATACCGCCGAACTGCTTTGTGCAGATTTGGTACAGCCGAGCCGCCGCCAGCCCCGCCGCCAGCGGAAGCAGAAGCCCCCGCGCGCCGCAGAGCACGACCAGCGCCGCGCTTAAAACGACGATCCAGCCGCCCAGCAGCCAGAGACACAGCCGCTTGTCCGCCGACGCGCGGAACGTGGACAGAAGCCCGCGCCCGTCCGTTCCCGGGTACGCCAGCGAGCAGAATCCGCTCACCGCCCGCGACAGCGCAAACATGCCAAGGAGTGCGCCCGACGTTCGCAGACCATCCTTCATCGTCGCGTTCAGCGCCAGCGCCGCCACCAGATACACGCCCACGTAAATCACGGCGAACGCGCCCGCGTGCGGATCCTTCAAAATTTCCCGCTTGCGCGCGGGCTCGGCATAGCTGCTCAGCGCGTCCACGGTGTCGGCGAAGCCATCTAAATGAATGCCGCCGGTCACCAGAATCGGAAGAATCGTCATGGCCGCGCCGCGAAGCAGCGACGGGGCAAGGAAGTGCGCGCACACAAGGCGCAGAAGAAGCATCAGCGCGCCGATCACAAGCCCGACCAGCGGAAACGCGGGCAGCATATAGCGCATGTTGTCGTCTTCCCATTTCACGCGCGGCGTCGGCAGGCGCGAAAACATCTGAAACGCGGTCACGATCGAACGAAGCGCCTTCATGCCCGGCCTCCCTTCAGCCAGACCGGCTGGCCGCAGACGACCTCGCATACCTCGTCCGCCATTTCGGCGATGCGGCAGCCCAGCCGTCCCATAATCTGCATGTATTGCTCGGTGCCTTCGCCGTATTCGCGGCCGTCCGAGCCGACTTCGTTGGTCACGATCACCAGATTCGCGGCGCGCCGTGCAAGCGAGCGCACGCCGTCCATGCAGCGCTCCTCCGCATTTTCTCCGGCGCCGTCCGGCTCGAACATCTCGTTCGCGACCAGATTTCCCAGACATTCCAGCAGCACGCTCGCGCCCTCCGGCAGGGGGAGACCTCCAACGTCCACGCCCTTTTCCAGTGTTTCAAAGCCCTTTCCGGCGCGCAGCTGCCTGTGGCGCGCAATGCGCCGCGCGGCGTCCTCGCCGCAGGGAATCATCGTGGCGACGTACACGCGCGGCAGGGAATAGGAAAGCATCCACGATTCCGCGTAGGTGCTCTTCCCGCAGCCGGAGCCGCCGGTAATGAGTGTAATCATTATAAACCCCTCACATGCCGATGTCCGAGAACGTCAGCATATTATTGTAGATTTCCAGCGCCATATCGAGCATCGGCATGGCCGCGACCGCGCCGGTACCCTCGCCCAGCCGCAGACCCGCGCATATGAGCGGCTTCAGCTGCAATTCCTCCAGCAGCAGCCGACCCGCCGGTTCCGCGGACACGTGGCTGGCGAGCATGCAAACGCGAGCGCGCGGACACAGGCGCGCCGCCGTCAGCGCGGCCACGGCGCTGATTACGCCGTCCACCAGCACCGGAACGCGCGCCAGCGCGCCGCCGATGAACACGCCCGCCATGGCGGCAATGTCGTAGCCGCCGAGCTTCCGCAGCACGTCAAACGCGTCGCTCGCATCCGGTTCGTTCACGCGGATTGCCTGCTCGACTACCTCAATCTTCCGCCGCAGGCTTTCGTCGCTCAGCCCGGAGCCGCGCCCGGTTACCTCTCGCGGCGAACGCCCCAGAAGCGCCGCCGCCATCGCCGCCGACGTGGTCGTGTTGCCCACGCCCATCTCGCCGGTCGCCAGCAGACGATAACCCCGACGGGCAAATTCCACCGCGCGCTCCATGCCGAAGGTCAGCGCGGCCTCTGCCTGCTCCGCCGTCATCGCCGGGCCGGACAGAATATTTTTCGTCCCGTCCGAGATGTGCGGCCCTCCCAGCCCGGCTTCATCCGAGCGCGTGAACATGCCCACGTCATAGGGAAAAACCTCCGCGCCCGCCAGACGCGCCATGCGGCACACATTGCTCTCTCCGCGCGCCATCATCTCCGCCACGGTTCGCGTGACGCGCACCGGCGTAATGGAGATGTCCGGCGCGGCCACGCCGTTGTCGGCGCACATGGCCAGCACCGCCCGCGGCTTCAGGCTGATCCTCTCGCTGCCCGTAAGCGCCGCAACGGCAACCAGATCGTCCTCCAGCGCCCCCAGACTGCCCACAGGCTTGGCAATCTCGTTCAGCCGCGCCCGCGCCCGCCGCGCCGCCCCTTCGTCCGGCGGCAGAATCCGTTCATTCATCGCACAAAAATCCATGCCGTTTCTCTCCATATCCTTTTCTGTGTCCAGTATACCCCGCAATCGCCCGTTCGTCAATCGCCGAATTCTCTTGTGCCGGGATGCATTAAAAAGTAGGGGAGAGCAAGACAGGATTCCGCGGGCGGCGAAATCCTGTCTATAAAAAAGGAATATCAGCGCTTTTTCATGGTCAGGGAGATGCGGCCGGTTTTGGGGTCTACGTTCAGGACGGTGACTTTTACGACGTCGCCTACGCGCACGACCTCGGAGGGGTGGCGGATGAAGCGGTCGGCGAGCTGGGAGATATGGACGAGACCGTCCTGGTGCACGCCGATATCGACGAACGCGCCGAAGTCGATCACGTTGCGCACGGTGCCGGTGAGCTCCATGCTGGGCTTCAGGTCGTTCATATCCATGATGTCGGCGCGGAGCATCGGCGGGGGCAGCTCGTCGCGCGGGTCGCGGCCCGGCTTTTCCAGCTCGCGCAGGATGTCGCGCACGGTCATTTCGCCCGCGCCGGTCATTTCGCTCAGCTTCGGGATGGTCAGCCGCTCCGCACGGGCGGTCAGGCCGTCGACCTTGCCGTTTTTCACGTCGGCCAGCGTGAAGCCGCAGGCCTTCAGAAGCTTCTCGGCTGCGTCGTAGCTTTCGGGGTGCACGCCGGTGTTGTCCAGTATGTTCGCGGCGGCGGGCACGCGCAGGAAGCCGCCGCATTGCTCGAAGGCCTTCGGGCCGATCTTAGGCACCTTCAGAAGCGCTTTGCGCGAAAGGAACGCGCCGTTTTCCTCGCGGTACGCCACGATGTTCTTCGCCGTCGTGCGCGTAAGGCCGGAAACGTAGCTCAGGAGTGAGGGCGAGGCGATGTTCACGTCCACGCCTACGCCGTTCACGCAGTCCTCCACTACGCCCGTCAGCGCTTCGTCCAGCCGCGCGGGCGGCATGTCGTGCTGATACTGTCCCACGCCGATGGCCTTGGGATCGATCTTCACCAGCTCCGAAAGCGGATCCTGAAGCCGCCTTGCGATGGACACGGCGGAGCGCAGCGACACGTCAAAGTCCGGAAATTCCTCCGCGCCCAGCTTGGACGCGGAATACACGGACGCGCCCGCCTCGCTGACCATCATGTAGCCCACGCCGGGGAAATCCCTCAGAAGCTCGGAAACAAAGATTTCCGACTCCTTGGAAGCCGTGCCGTTGCCGATGGCGATGGCGGTGATGTGGTAGCGGCGAATCATATCCGAAAGCGTTCTCGCCGCTTCTTCCTTTTTGTTGTGCGGCGGGGTGGGGTAGACCACGCCGGTTTTGAGCACCTTGCCGGTCTCGTCCACCACGGCCAGCTTGCAGCCGGTGCGGTAGGCAGGGTCGAAGCCCAGCGTCACGCGGCCGCGCAGGGGCGGCTGCATGAGAAGCGGCTTCAGGTTCTGCGCGAACATGCGAATGGCCTGCTCGTTGGCGCGGTCGGTCAGCTCGGCGCGAATTTCGCGTTCCAGCGACGGGAACAGGAGCCGCGTCCATGCGTCCTCAATCGTGTTTTCCAGAAATTCCCGATAATTGCCGCCCGGAACGAGCACCTGCGCGGCGATTTCGGCGCGCGCTTCGGCTTCGTCCACCTCGATGGAGACCTTCAGCCATTCCTCCTTCTCGCCGCGGTTGATGGCGAGAATACGGTGGCTCTGCGTCAGGCGAATCGGCTCGGAGAAGTCGGCATATTGCCGGTATACGCTGTCGCCCTCCTTCGCGGCGCGGGAGCGCAGCGCGCCCTTGCGGCGAATCAGCGCCTTTTCGCGCGCGCGGATGGCGGCGTCATCCGAGAAATCCTCGGCGAGAATGTCGCTCGCGCCGGAAAGCGCGTCCGCTGGCGTTTCTACGCCCTTTTCGGGATTGACGTATGCCTGCGCGATCTCCGAAAGACTGCCTTTCCTTTGCAGGCGAATCAGCGTCGCGAGCCCTTCCAGCCCCTTTTCGCGGGCGACGGACGCGCGCGTCTTGCGCTTGGGACGGTAGGGGCGATAAATGTCCTCGAGCTCGGAAAGCGTCTTCGCGCTCTCTACGGCGCGCGCCAGCTCATCCGTCCATTTGTCCTGCGCCTGAATGGCCTTGGCGATTTCCTCCCGGCGCGCGTCCAGCCCACGCAGGGACGCGAGCTTCTCGGAAAACTCGCGCAGCGTCTGGTCGTCGGTGTTCCCATGCATTTCCTTGCGATAGCGGGCGATAAAGGGAATGGTCGCGCCGCCGTCGAGCAGCTCGATCACGTTTTGCGCGTGCGCGGGCTGCATATGATATTGCGCTGCAAGCGCAAGTGCGTGTTTGTCCATGTGGTTCCTCCGTTGTATGTTTTTGTGCTTTTCAACCCATTATAGCGCATGTTGCCATGAAAACGCAAGGCGTTTTTTATCAAAAGGCACTTTACAAGCGGGGCGAAAAAGACTACAATGAAAGCAGAACCCTGTATGCTGGAAGGAAGAACGAATGAAGAAGAAATACGCTCGCCGTTCGCGCGGCGGATACAGCTGGATACGGGAGTCGAACGGCAGTCTGAAGCTGGCGCTTCTGATTGTTTTCGCGTTTCCGGTGGGACTGTATCTGATGTGGACGGACGACTGCGGCTGGCCGAAATGGCTGAAGTCGGCGGTATCCGTGGCGTTTGCGGCGCTGATCGCGTGCGCGCTCGTGGTGCTGAAGCCGATTTCCTCTTATCAGGACGCAGGCGGCATCGAAATCGTGGCGGAGCGGAACGACCGGAAGATGCTGGGTCCGCTGAAGCCCGCGGACGTGCCGGACACCGCGCAGCTGGTGATCGACGCGCAGGAAACCAGCTCGCTGATTTCCGAGCCTACGCCCACCCCGCAGCCGTTCATGGTCTACTGTAACGACAACGGCCTGTATTACCATCTGGCGGGCTGCCGCTATGTCTATGAAGGCAAGACCCCGCGCGTGACGCTGCAGCAGGCTTTGAACGCTGGAAAAAGCGCCTGCAAGCTTTGCAAGCCCCCGACGGAGGTCACGTACTGACGAAAAACGCCCGTGTGCGCCGCTCATTTCCGAGTCGTACACGGGCGTTTCTCTTTTTTTTCTGAAGGATTACCGGGTGAGGCCGTCCATCTCCATCATCTTTTCAAGCACCTTGATGTCGCTGGTGATGTCGATCGCGTCGCTCTTGAACAGCATGTCGAGCTGCTTTTCGAACCCGGCGACGAGCTTATCCAGAATGCTCTCGATGCGCGCGCGGGACGACGCGATGTTCTCGCCGCTGGAGGGCTGATGCTCGAGCCGCGCGTACTGGCGCAGCAGCTTCAGCGTCGTGGGCAGGTAATACTCCATGAAGGTCTGAATATCCGCTTTGCGCTCCGGCTTCTGCTCCACCAGATGGAAGATGTTGGCGGTGATTTCCTCGATGCGGTCGATCTTGCGCGAAACCTCTTCGTCGTCGATGGCCACGTTCAGCGCGCGGATCTCCAGAATGATTTCGCGGTATTCGTTCGCTTCCGCGTCGATGGGCTCTTCGGAGGGGCGCGGCCTGGCGGCTTCCGGCGCGGGCTTGCCCTCGCGGCGCAGAATCAGCAGGCGGCGGCCTTCGTCGATGTAGGCTTCGGCGGACAGCAGTCCTTTCTTCTTCATGCCGGCAATGTCGCGGCGCAGCCGCTTTTCGTCGACGCCCATTTCGCTCATCAGTGCGTCAAGGCTGTAGCTGGCGCTGTCGCCGATGCAGGCGATGTAATCGCCGTATTTTCCTTCGCGCTGGCGCATCAGCCACGCGACCACGAGGAAGAGCGCCACCACGCCGCTCACCGGCAGCACGAACTTGAGCAGGCTTCCGAAAATTTCGCCGACGGAGCCGCACAGCACGAGGATGGCCAGCAGATAAACCCAGCGCATCAGCCGGTCGCTCAGGCCGAACATGCGGCGCGCTTTTTTCAGCAGCATGAATACGCCGATGATTCGCACATAGGGAATCATCAGAAGAATGGCAATGCCGATCCAGTCCCCGTCGATCGAACCCGACGAGCGGTTGTTTGATTCAAATTTCAATCCGGAGTCCCTCCTGTATGCTGCGCCCTTTCGCTAAACAGGCGTGCCAGTCTATTATAGCACAGATTTTGTGTGCGTGATATAAAGAATTTGTCAATTCAAAAGCTTCGTCCGCGCGCCGGAATACAGAAGTGCGAGCCGGTGAAGCGGGCGCGTCAGGCCGACATAGAGCAGCCGGGCATTCAGGTCGTCGTCCGGGTAGGCGCTTTCGCCCGCGTCGGCGAAGATTACGCCGTCGAATTCCAGACCCTTCACGGCCGAGGCGGGGGCGACGTATACGCCGCCGGTGTACTCCGTGTCCTCGGTGTTCAGCACGCGCGCGTTCAGGCGGGCGGGAAGCCGGGCGGCCAGCGCGCCGGCGCGGGAAGCGTAGCGCTCGATCACGCAGATTACGCGCATGCCGGCCTTCATCCACTCGTCAATCAGATCGGCGATTTTCTGCGCCTGCTCGTCCTCGCCGGAGAACGGTAGAAAGACGGGCGCCTCGCCGTGCCGGATGACGGCGCGCGCCTCCGTCTGCCCGGCGACCGGACGGTTGCGGGCGACGGTGAGCGCCGTGTCCATGATTTCGACGGTGCTTCGATAGCTGGTAATCAGCTCATGCCGCGCGCAGGTTCCCTTCAGGATGCCGTTCAGCTCGTCCCAGCTGTGCAGGCCGCGCCAGCCGTGAATGCCCTGCATCAGGTCGCCGACGATGGTGAACGTGGCGGCGGGCATCAAATCGGACAGGAGCGCGATTTCGAAGGGATTGAAATCCTGCGCTTCATCGATGACCACATGGCGCATGTCGATGCGCTTCAGCGGCAGAAGACGCGTGGCGAGATAGGCGATGGGCGCGACGTCCTCTGCTTCCGGCGGCTGCTTCGCGTTCATGCGCGAAAGCGTGCGTTCGGCGGCGGCTCGGACGGTCTTGTCGCTCGCGCGCGCAAGCGCGTCCTCCCAGAAGGCGCGATACAGCGCCAGCGGCTCCGTGGAGGGCAGCGCCGCGAGAGTGGCCCTGATAAAGGGCTTCACCTCGTCGTAAATCTGCTTTATGCGCTCGTCCCGGCTCTGATACAGCCGCGCAAGGCGCGCTTTCTGCTCCGCGGGGTCGGAAACCTGCTTGCGCAGCAGCGCGGCGCGGCGGTCGCATTCGTCGCGGAACCAGTTCTGCAGGCGGCGGGCGGCCGAACCGACGCGGTTTTTCAGCTGCTTTTCAAACTCCGAAACGCGCCGCGCCATCGGGAAGGGCGCTTCGTCCACAAGCAGGAAGTGATCCAGCTCTTCCTTGCCATACAGCTTCACCGGGCCGAACGCGATGCCGTCCTCGGGCGCGAAGTCCGCTTCATAGCGCCGGAAGAATTCCGCCAGCATGCGCTTCAGCCGCAGGGAGCCCTTGAAGCGGGCGACGGCGGCAAACGCTTCGCGCTCCCCGGCGGGCAGGCTGAGCACGGCTTCCGTGCGGTCGGAAAGATCCAGCTTCCCGAGCGATTTGCCTAAGAGGTCGAGCATCAGCAGCGAAAACGTGGTCTGATTGACGCGCTCCACGCCCAGATCGGGCAGCACGCCCGCGATATAGTTCAGAAACAGCGGGTTGGGTGCGAGAATGAGCATGTTTTCCGGGCGAAGCTGGTCGCGAAACGCGTACAGCAGATAGGCGATGCGGTGCAGCGCGATGGTGGTCTTGCCGGAACCGGCCACGCCCTGCACCACCAGCGACTGGCGTAGGGGATAGCGGATGACGTAGTTCTGCTCCGCCTGAATCGTGGTGACGATTTCCTTCAGGCGCTCGCCGTTCATGGCGTTCAGCGCTGATTGCAGATACGCGTCCTGAGACACGATGTCGGTGTCGAAGATGGAGAGGATTTCGCCGTCCAGAATGTCGAACTGCCGCTTGAGCGTCAATTCGCCCGATACGGCTCCGTCGGGCGCGGTGTATTCTACGTGGCCAAGCTGGCCGGAATAATACAGGTTTGCCAGCGGCGCGCGCCAGTCGATGACGACGCTTTCCAGCGAAGAGGAATCCATCACGCCGTATTTTCCAATGTAATAAACGCGCTCGCCCTTGCCGTGCTCGGTGAAATTGATGCGGGTGAAATAGGGCTTGCGGTGCGCGAGCACCATGTTCTTTTCCGTCTGCACGGCCTTTACGAACAGAATTTCGCGAATGGGCAGCTTGTCCGGGTCGAAGGCGCGGGCGTATTTCAACTCGGCCTCGGCCGACTGCTTTTCGGTCTCCGCGAGCGTCAGTTCCGCGTCCACTGCCTTCAGCGTGCGGTTCAGATGTTCTTTTTCTTCCCGATATGCAGGATGCGTGTATGCCGACATGGTGCCACCTCCTGATGTGTCGTGAACCTTCATTATACCGCGATGAGCCGCGAAAGGCAATGGAATTTACGATGAATATACAAACAAACCCTCCGGCACGGGCTTGTGCCGGAGGGAAAAACCGGGGAATTACTTGTTGGAATACAGACCGGACATGATGGCTTCGTAGGTGTCCTCGTCGATGGTACCGATGAAGTTGCCCTCGTCGTCGAAGATGGATTCCAGCGTCTCGCCCACGTTTTCCTCATACCAGAGCTGGAAATCGCGGATGGCGTTGAGCACGTTTTCGTCCTGAATGTCGACCGTGGCAAGCTCGGAATCCAGCCAGCCGCCATCCACAAGCGCCTTCACGAAGGCCTTCACGCGCTTCTTGTCCTGCATCCACTCGTCGGTGTACGGCGTGGTCTCGGGCGTGGGTTCCTCGGTCGGCTCGGGCGTGGGTTCCGGCGTGGGCTCGGGCGTCGGCTCCTCTGTCGGTTCGGGCGTGGGTTCCTCGGTCGGCTCCGCAGTGGGCTCGAGAATTTCGAAGTCCGCGTAGCGGGCGTAGGCTTCCAGCCCCTTGTCGTTGCGGACGCGAAGCCAGTTCATGCCTTCCGCCACCAGACGGACGCTTGCGCCCTTCGGAAGCGTCGCCGTGCGGCCGTCGTCCATATAGACGTTCGTTTCCGCGGCGATTACGCGCACCGTCAGATTATCGGAGGAAACATCCGTATATTCCTCGGTCAGGTACTCCGGCGTGTCCGTCGGCTCGACGGTCGGTTCGTCCGTGGGTTCGGGCGTAGGCTCGTCAGTCGGCGCGGCGGCGGGGAAGAGGATTTCGAAGTCGGCGGCAAGGCCGTAGGCTTCCAAGCCTTTCGCTTCATTGCGGATGAGAATCCAATCCTGTCCGACGGCGACCAGCGCAAATTCCGCGTTCTGCGAAAGCGTGTAGCTGTTGCCGTTCGTTCCGTAGATCGTGGTTTCCTTGGCCGTCACGCGCACGCGCTGTCCCTCGGAAGCGTCCGTGTAATCCTCGGTCAGATACGCGGGCATGGACGTTTCGGCGGGTTCGGGATTCAGAATCTCGAAGTCGGCGGCAAGGCCGTAGGCTTTTGCGTCGTTCTTCTCATTGCGGATGAGAATCCAATCCTGCCCGACGGCGACCAGTGCGAACTCGGCGTTCTGGGAAAGCGTGTAGCTCTTTCCGTCCGCCGTGTAGATGGTGGTTTCCTTAGCTGTCACGCGTACGCGCTGTCCCTCGGAAGCGTCCGTGTAGGTTTCCTTCAGATACGCGGGCGCGGGTGTGGGTTCCGCGGTGGGTTCGGTCGTCGGCTCAACGGTCGGCTCGGTGGTCGGCGCTTCGGTGGGATCCAGCACGAAGTCCTCCATCCGCGCGTAGGCGATCACGCCGTCCGCTTCGCTGCGCACCTGAATCCAGCGGCTGCCCAGCGCGACCAGGCGCAGCGCGGTGCCCTTCGGGAGATTCGCCGTGCGGCCGTCCTCGAAGTAGATGGTCGTCTGCTCGGCGGATACGCGCATGGTGTACTCGCCGTCCGGATCGGTGTAGGTGTCGTCCAGATAGTCCAGTTGGGTATCCTTTGTGGGTTCCGTCGTGGGCGCGGTCGTCGGTTCGGTCGTGGCCGTTTCGGTGGGCTCGACCAGCTCGAAGTCGGCGGCGAGACCATAGGCGGTCATGTTGTTCTTTTCGTTGAACAGCTCGTACCATTCGCCGCCCTGCGCGACCAGACGGGCGACAAAGCCCTTCTTTATCTGCATGCTGTTGACGGAATTGGTATCGGGCGCGTCAAGGTACACGGTGGTTTTTTCGACCGCGACGCGGACGTACACCGTGCCCTCCACGTCGACGAATGTTATCGGCTCGTCGGTGGGTTCGGCGGTCGGCTCAGCGGTCGGCTCGGTCGTGGGCGCTTCGGTCGGGACGGACGCTTTGCGCAGGCCGCTCAGAAGCGTATAGCCGAAGGCACCCTTGGAATTGCGGACATAGCCCCACTCGCCGTTTTCGGCCACGAGCGTCATGGAAGCGCCCTTTGCGACCGCGCCGACGGCCAGATTCGCGTCCTCCTTCGGCTGCGAGTAGACGGTCAGACGGTCGACGGTCACGACCACGGTTTCCTCGGGATCGAGCGCGACAAACGGCGCTCCGGTCGGCTCCGGCTCCGCGGTTGCGGTGGGCTGGGCGGTCGGCTGCGGCTTGACGTACTTCTCGTCCAGCAGATAGTCCTTGGTATTTTCGTCGGCCAGGCCGGTTACGTTCAGAATCTGCGCGCCCTCAACTTCGTTGACATAGGCCTGGAAGGCGGCAACCGCGTCCTTGGTCTTCTGGCCGTACACGCCGTCGGCTTCACCCTCTGCCAGCCAGCCGCGCTCAATCAGCGCGTTCTGCAACGCGAGGATGTCCGCCTTCGGGGAGTCGGGCGTGGTGCCGTTCTGATCTTCGGGCTGGTCGCCGCTGAACACGTCTTCCACGTTCTGCGCCTGCGTGTAACCGGTTTCGCCGGCGTCGTTGACCAGCATGACCCAGTTCTCGTTTTCGGCGATCTTGCGGAAGCGCATGTTTTTGCTCACGCGCCCCTTGACGACGGCGTTGTCGCTGGCGCGCTCATAGACGTAGGCCTGATCGGCGACGATCTTGACCAGAATCGGCTCGTCGAGCGTGGTCAGAAGGTCGGTTTCGTCGTGCGGGTCGACGGTGGGCGCGGCGGTCGGAGCCTCGGTGGGCTTCGTCGTCTCCTTCGGCTTGGCGAAGCGCTCGTAGCCGAGCAGCAGCTGCGTGTTCGCGTCGGCCAGACCGTTCACCGTCAGAAGAGAAGAGGAGGTGGACACGTTCACATAGTTCTGGAAGGCCATGACCGCGTTGTAGGTCGCGTTGTCATACTTGCCGGTGGCTTCTCCGTCCAGCCAGCCCATGGCGATGAGCTTCAGCTGCAATTCGCGGATGCGAACGGGGGAGGAGTCGGCGCTGATCGTGCCGTTGTCCGGCCCCGCGGTCGCGCTGGGGCTGGGATTGACGGCGATCGAATAGTTGTCCAGATACTTGAAGGTGGCCGGGCCGCAGATGCCGTCCACGGTCAGCTTGGCCTTGTAGTTTTTGTTCACATAGGTCTGGAACGCCTTCACGGCGGCGACGGTGGCGGCGTCATAGCTGCCCGTCGGCTCGTCGGCGTTCAGCCAGCCCAGCTCGATCAGCTGCCACTGCAGGCTGCTGATTTCCGCGCGCGAGGAATTTTTGTTCACGACGCGGCGGTTCGGCACCGGAGTCGGCGTGGCGGTGATGGTGGGCACGGAGTGTCCCCACGAATTGTCGATGTCGTCCTGAATGCCGGCCCACGGGTTATAGACGGTGCTCGTGGGGCGAACCGTCGCCTTCGCGGTGGGCATGCTTTCGCCGGGCTCCTGCGACATCCAGTCGTTGTGAATGGGGTCGATGGGCTCGAACGGGTCACCCGTGGTATAGGGCGTGGCGGACGGCGACGTCTGCGGGTTGTAGGTCGGCTCGTTGGTCACCAGCGCCAGAGGCGTGTCGCTCACGGTACGGTCGGTCGTGGAGGTCGCGCAGGCGCGGATCGCGACGATCACGCCCACGACGATCAGCACCACGGCGACGCACATCACGATCAGCACCGTGGGCAGGCGCTTGAGCAGGCCGCCCTCCTCGTCGTCGTAGCTTCCATCGTCCGCCGGGGCAGGGGCGGGCGCTTCCGCGGCCGGAGCCTTGACCTTGCGCTCGATGAAATAGCCCGTGCCATTCATGCGGACAAAGATGTATTTGCGGTCTGCGTCCTCACTGTTTTCTGCGTTTAGACGCATGCGTTCCAGCGCCTCATTGAAGGCCGCTTCGTGGCCGGGCAGCGGCTCGACGGAGCCGTCCGCACCGCGGGCAGCGTCCTCGGGCGGGAAAAATTCGCGCATGCGGCGGCGCACGTTCTTTTTCAGATCCAGCACGTTGTATACGATGCCGGTCTCATCCTGGCCGCGGGCGCGGCCGATGAGGAAGCGGTCGGCAATGACCGTTCCGGGCGGCAGGCAGTCCGCGTCCTGGGGCGTGTTCTGCTCATAGCCGCAGTGCGGGCAGACGGCCGCACCGTTCAGCTCATGGAAGCAGTTCATGCAAAGGCGGGTGTAGTCTTCCATCATGATCCCTCCGAATCAGACGGCCTTGGCAACGGCCGTCAGTCGATTGACAACTATTTGACGCACGCGGTCTCGAATCTGTTCAATATTTCCGGACGCGTCCACGCGGACAATTCTGTCCGGATGCTTCTCGCAGATGCCGATGAATGCGTCGTATACGACGCGCATGAACCGGTCGCCCTCGCTTTCCAGCCGGTCGGCCGCGGCGGCGTTCAGGCGGCGGCGAATGGCTTCGTCCGGGTTCAGGTCAAAAAACAGCGTCAGGTTCGGCATGTTGTTTTCGGCGGCGCGGCGGTTGATCTCCCATACCCAGTCGCCCAGCCCGCGGCCCACGCCCTGATAGGCGATGGACGAATCCACAAACCGGTCGCAGAGCATCACGTCGCCGCGGCGCAGGGCGGGCAGGATGACCTCGTGCACGTGCTGCGCGCGGGAGGCGGCGTACAGAAGCGCCTCGCACTCGTCGCTCATGCCCTCAGAACGCACGTCCAGTATGATGTCGCGGATGCGCTCGGAAATCGGGCAGCCGCCCGGCTCGCGGGAGTAGGTGACGGGATAGCCCGCGTCCTCAAGAAACTGCCTGAGCAGCGCGGCCTGCGTCGATTTTCCGCAGCCGTCCGAACCCTCTAAAGAAAGGAAGAAGCCGGGCATGCGGGGGAGCCCCTCCAGCAGATGATCGGCCAGCGACGCGACGTCCGGACAGTAGACCTGCGCGCCGGAGACCAGAAGCTCTTCCTCGCTTCCGTAGCCGTAGCCCGCGCCGATGGCTGTAACGCCCGAGCGGCGCGCGCCGTCCATGTCAAACCTGCGGTCGCCGATCATGCAGGCATGCTCGAAGCGCGCGGGCAGCGCGTCCAGAATCAGCTGCTCCTTGTCGGCCTTCGTGGCCGAATAGGGCGGCGCGGAGAGCCTGTCAAACAGCGGCAGCAGGCCGAAGTAGGCAAGAGTCTCTTTGCACAGCGGCAGCGGCTTGGAGGAAGCCAGCGCGATGTACGCGCCCGCGCGCTTCAGCGCGATCAGCATCGGAGCGATTCCCGTGTACACGCGCGCTTCCTTCCAGCCAAGGACGGTGTGCCGCTCGCGATAGATTTCGATGGCTTCCATCGCTTCCGCTTCGGTCAGGCCGCAGTAGCGGATGAAGGAATCCACCAGCGGCGGACCGACGAAGCGGCGCAGCACGTCCTCGCCGGGAACCGGGCGGCCCATTTTCTCCAGCGCATAGGCGGCGCTTCGCATGATGCCCGGCGCGGACTCGGTGATCGTTCCGTCCAGGTCGAGAATGACGGTATCGTATCGCATGGAAAATCCTCCAAACGGCGGTGAAATCATATATGCGGTGAAACGGGCGTTTCATCCGTATCGCCTCCGCGAAAATTTCCGCGGAGGCGATAAAGGGGAAAATGGGTTTTACAGCACGCGGCGTCCCCAGGAGAACACGCGGTTGTAATAGGAGTTGGAGAGCGTCGAGATGATGACCTTGCCGCCGCCGGAGGAGGCGTGGATGAACTGACCGCCGCCCAGATAGATGCCTACGTGGTCGCTCAGGTCGTTGTCGGCGACGGTGTTGAAGCACACGATGTCGCCGCGCTTCAGGTTGCTGATGCCCTCGATCTTCTTGCCGTTGTTGTAGCCGACCTGCTGTGCGGAGCGGCGCAGGGACACGCCGACCTTCGCGTAGCAGTACTTCGTGAAGCCAGAGCAGTCGAAGGTGTTGGGGCCGGCCGTGGCGTACACATAGGGCTTGCCCAGCTGCTGCTTGGCGATGGCGATGACCTTCTCAATCTTCTCCGAAGCGGTTCCGTCCATGGGATCGTCGTTCGGGTTGGTGTTGCCGCCGGTGCTGCCGCCCGTCACGGCGGCGCCGGTGTTCTTGGGCGCGGCGGAGGAGAACAGGCTGGCCAGCGTCGCCTTGTCGGCCTTGCCGGTTTCCGTCAGCTTTGCCACACTCTGATAGAGCTTGACGGCCTTTTCGGTGATCGAGCCGTACTCGCCGTCGATGCTGGCGCTCAGGTAGCCCTTCTGCGTCAGGCGGGTCTGCAGGCGCGTGACGTTCGAACCGGTGTCGCCCCTGGAAAGCTCCGTGGAGCGAATTGGCGAGACCGGCGCGTAGCCGCCGTACAGTACGCGCAGTAGGGCGGTGTCCGCGTTGCCGGTGACGTCCACGTCCAGCTCCTTCTGCAGGCGTTCGACGGCGGTCTTGGTGATGGTGCCGTAGTTTCCGGCGGGAATGCCGTCAAAGTAGCCCAAGTTTTCCAGCGCCTTCTGCAGCTTGAGCACGCTGCTGCTGGAGCTGTCGCCGGACTTCAGCGGCGAGTAATCGTCGTTGTTCAGGTACTTGCGCAGCACGTAGCCCTCGGAGCCGTTCAGATTCACGCGCGCCCACTTGTCGTTGAACGCGGTGACCTTCACGTCGGCGGCAAGGGAGAGCGTGGCCAGCGTGTCCGCGTCCTCCAGCGCGCGCTTGTAGACCTTCGCGCCGGAATGGATGACGGTGGCCGTCAGCGTCCTGACCGTCGGGGAGGTGAATTCGTCCGCCTTGACGTTCAGCGCCTCCAGCGGCATGTAGCCCTGCCGGTCGCCCTTCTTTACCAGCGCCCACTTGTCATCGCGTGCGAGCACGGTGACCGTCGCGCCCTTCTTGAGACTGCCGAGCGACGCGGACCTCGTGTGCGCGTAGGCGTACACGGTAGAATCCTTGGTCACGGTGCCCTCGAGGGACTCCGTCGCCTTCAGCGTGAATTCGCTCATCAGGCGAACGCTGCTGCGCGGCACATAGCCCTTCTGGCTGCCGCTGGAAATCAGGCACCAGCCGTCGTCATAGCCCAGAAGCGTGACGAGCGCGTACTTCGAAAGCGTCGCCTTCACGGTGCTGCCCGTGCTGGCGTACTGATACAGCTTCGCGTCCGCGGCCAGAATGGCTTCCAGCTTCGTGGTTTCGTCCAGCGTGGGCTGCTGGGCGAGCGTCAGGCAGGAAAGCGGGCAATAGCCCTTGTTGCTGCCGCGCTGAATCAGCGCCCAGTCGTCCTTCGTGGCCAGAACCTTGACCTCAAGTCCCGCGGAGACCGTGCCCAGTGTGCGCTCGGACTTGAACAGGAAGGGGTATACGGTGCTCTTCTTCGAAACCGTCGCGGTCACGGACATGGATTCCTTCAGCGTAATGGAGGACTGCGGGAGCACGCCCATCGCATCGTTGATGTAGCCGACGCTGTCGCCGGACTTGACCATCGCCCAGCTGCCGCTGGTGCCGCACAGCGTGACGGTGGTGCCGCTCTTCAGCGTCGCGAGCACCTTGGAATTCTTGTCGTTCTTCGCGTACACCTTCGCGGAATCGTTCACGACGACGGCGGGGACGGGATCGCACGCGATGATCGGGTCTTCCGGCTTCGCGGTGGGCTTCACGGAGGGATACAGCGTGATGGCGGACTTCTTCACATAGCCGATGTTCTTGCCGTTTTCCAGCTTCACCCAACCGTCCTTCTCGGACAGCGCCGTGAAGGTGATGCCGCGGTGCAGCTTGGCCAGCAGTTTGGAGTCCGTCGACGGGGCGGCGTAGATCTTTGTGCCGTCCGCGTTCAGCGTGCACAGGCAGTTCAGCGCCTTCTCCTGCGATTCGCTGTCCGCTTCGATTTTCAGCGCGGACGCGGAAGCATAGCCGGTGCGTCCCTTGTATTCAATGTAGGCAATGCCGTTTTTGACGGCGTGAACGGTGATCTTCGTTCCGGCGCTCAGGTAGCCCAGCGACGTATCGCTGGCCGACGGGCCGATGCGCACGATCGCGCGCTTGGATACCGTAGCCGCCCGCGCGGTTCCCTTTTCCCAGCCGGGCGCGAGCGTGGCGCTCGTCTGCTTCGTGGGCGCGGGCGTGGCGGTGGGGGCGGGGGTGGCCGTGGGCTTCACGGTGGGCGTGGCGGTCGCGCCGTAGGTGATGTCCAGCCCGCGCTTGTTCACATAGCCGATATTTTTGCCCTTCTGAACCTTCGCCCAGCCGTCCTTTACGGCCAGCACCGTCACGCGGTCGCCGTCGGTCAGCGAGCCGAGCTTCGAAGCGGACGTGGACGCGGTTTTATACACATACAGAACATCCACGTTCACCACGCCGATGCCGGACAGGCTCTCGGGCGCGGGCGTGGCGGTGGGAGTGGGGGTGGCTGTGGGCTTCACGGTAGGCGTGGCGGTCACGCCGAAGGTGATGTTCAGCATGTGCCGGTTCACGAAACCGATGTTGCTGCCAACCTGAATCTTCGCCCAGCCGGTGTTCACGGCCAGCACGGTCACGCGGTTGCCCTTCTTCAGGGAGCCGAGCTTCGCGGAGGACGTGCTCGCCTTCTCATAGACGGGCAGAACCTTCACGTTCACCGTGCCGAGGCCGGAGGTCTTCGCGGGAGAGGCCGTCGTTTTCGGGTTCAAAAGGCGGAGATCCTCCACCAGCGCGAAGCCGAGCTGATCCTTGTATTCGATATAGGCGACTTCCTCGTCTTCGTCCATGGCGTGCACGATGATCTTCGTGCCCTTTTTGAGCGTGCCGAGCTTCTCGTCGTACTTCGTGGGGCCGTCGCGGACGATCATCTTGTCGGCGGTGACGATCGCGTCCTCGGACTCCTTCGTGTTCGCCCATTCCACATACGGCGTGGGGGAAGGCTTTTTCGTCGCCTCCGGGGTGGGCGTGGCGGTGGCCTTCGTGTCGATGGTCAGGCCGCTCTTCAGCACGTAGCCGATTCGCTCGCCGTTCTGCACGCGCGCCCAGTCGCCCTTCGTGGCGAGCACGGTGATCGTCGCGCCCTTCTTTATGGTGCCGATGGCCTTGGAGGACTTGTCCGCGCTCGCGTATACCGTCAGCGAGGACGCGGTGACCTTGCCCAGACCCGACAGGCTCTTGTCCGTCGTTCCCGTATCGGAGGACAGACGCGTCATATCGGACACGCGCGCATAGCCGCGCTTTCCCTTGTATTCGATGAAGGCAATGCCGTTTTTATGGTTGAGCACCGTGACGGTGGTGCCCTTCTTCAGCGTACCGATGCGGGGATCATCCACGGTCGGACCGCTGCGCACGACCATCGAAGCCGAGGTGACGACCGCCTGAAAGCTGTCGGCCAGAGCCGTGATGGGCAGCGCGGTCAGGCACAGTGCGAGCAGCAGACATAAGATGCCGGCCTTCCGTAAGTAGTGCTTGCGTTCCATCTCATTACTCCTTATGTAGCCATAAATATTACGCCTGTATTTCACATACATACGCATGCTGAATACATTATAAACCAAATTGATGTATCTTGCAATACCTATTCAATAAAAATGCGGAGGAGGGCTTTGCGGACGAAAATGCCTGCACGGAGCTGTATTTTTCTGAATGAGAGGGAAAACCGGAAAAGGATTTCGAAAGATGGAAAAGCTTGGAAATTCGCTGACAAACAGCGACGGAGAAATGAACTGAAACAAAGCCGGACGAGACATTAAAACAACAATTATGCAATTTTGGAATGAAACTTTGTAATATTTTCTCCACACACGCCGCCTTCCACATCCGGTATAATGGAAGGGACGGAGGTGGTTCTGTGAATAACCGCGAACGGATGCAGGCGATCATGCATTACCGCGACTACGACCGGATGCCGGTCGTCAGCTTCGGCTACTGGCACGAAACGCTGACAAAGTGGCGCGTGGAAGGCCATGTAGCGCCGGAGGAAGAAAAAGGCTATGCCGACAATAATGTATACGACCGCGCGATTATGGCGCGGCTGGGCTTCGATTTCAACTGGGGCGGCGGCGTCGGCGGAAGCAGTTATCTGTTCCCGATGTTCCAAACGGAGGTTCTGCGCACGGAGCCGGACGGCAGCGAGGTCGTGCGCAACAGCGAGGGTCTGATCGTGAAGATCAAGCCGGGCGTCGTTTCCATTCCGGCGCATGTGGGCACGTCGCTCACGGGGCGCGAGGCATGGGAGGAGCTGTACCTGCCGAAGCTCGCGGACTGCGAGGCGCGCGTGAACGCCGAGGCGATTCGCGGACGCTACGCGGAGATTGAGCGGCTCGGCCTGCCGGTCTGCCTGTCCTGCGGCAGCCTGTACGGCAATATCCGCAACATGCTGGGCGTGGAGGATCTGGCGTATCTGGCCGCGGACGACGAGGAGCTGTATGAGGAAATCATCTACACGGTGGGCGAACTGTGCCTGAAGGTGGCCGGCCGCGTGCTGGCGCTGGGGCTGACGTTTGATTTCGGCCATTTCTGGGAGGATATCTGCTTCAAGTCCGGCCCGCTGGTGCGGCCGAGCGTGTTCCGTGAGCTGGTGGGGCCGTGGTATAAAAAGATCACGTCGCTTCTGAAGGCGCACGGCGTGGACATCGTGTCCGTGGACTGCGACGGCAAGATCGACGAGCTGGTGCCCGTGTGGCTGGAAAACGGCGTGAACACGATGTTCCCCATCGAGGTGGGCACGTGGCGCGCGTCGTTTGACAAGTGGCGCAGAATCTACGGCAAAGACCTGCGCGGCGTGGGCGGCATGGACAAGCGCGTGTTCGCGCAGGATTACGCTGCCGTGGACAGGGAAATCGAGCGCCTGAAGCCGATTGTGGACATGGGCGGCTATATTCCGTGCCCCGATCACCGCATCCCGCCCGACGCGAAGTGGGAAAACGTGCAATATTACTGCGAGCGGTTCCGAAAGACCTTTGGATAAACAAAAACGCCTGCTGAGAAGCGAATTGCGCTTTCACAGCAGGCGTACGTTTTGCTCTATCCCGGTTTGTCTCCGCTTCCCCGGGCGAAGCCGGAGAAGCGGAGGGCGCGCGGCTTACTTGTCGGCCTTGTAGACGTTCTCGTAGTAGTCGATGAAGTAGCCGACGTACTCGTCGTAGCCGAGGTCGTGAATGGTCTTGAAGAACTCTTCGAGGTTGGCGTCGGTCATTTCCTTTTCGCCGGAGATGAACGCGACGTAGTTCTCGTTGACGTAGGCGTTGATCTCGGTGCGCAGCTCGTCCACACGGGTGTTGACGGCGGCGTCAAAGAAGCGGATGTTCGGGTAGGTGTCCACGAGGTAGGGCATCACGTTCACGTCAACCTTGTTGTTGAAGGTTGGGGGATTGTCTTCGCGCTTGCCCTCGCCGAACAGGTCAACGCCCAGTCCCAGATAGCCGCCGATGATGCCCTGGGTGCGGCGGTTCTGATAGTCGCCCCAGCTGCTGTACTCGCCGTCCAGAATCTCCTGCGCGGTGAAGGAGTAGCGGCCGGTGGCTTCGTCGAGGGTGGCGATGTAGCCGCTCTTCAGGCCGCAGAGATACTCGGTTTCCTCGTTGCTCGGGCCCCGGTGGCTCATGAGATAGTTGTCGTAGTCATACAGCCAGTCGACCCACTTCATCAGGCGCTCGACATTCTCGGGGGCGCAGGTGCGGCTGATGTTGAAGAACTGGCAGTTGATCGCGTTGTAGGAACGCGCGATCTGGGGCGTGTCGTTGTACTCGCTGGTCAGCGGGATGGCGGCGACCCATGCGAAGAATGAGCATGATTACGATCGTCGGCAGGATGGTCGGGATGTTGACGTGGATGACGATGTCCATTCGGCTGGCGCCGTCTAAGCGCGCGGCCTCGATCAGGTCGGGAGACACGTTGGACAGGTTGGCAAGGTAGATGATGGTGCCCCAGCCGAGTCCCTGCCACACGCCCGACCAGATGTAGAGATGGTCAAAGGCGGAGGTGCTGTACAGAAATTCGACCGGCTGCCCGCCGAGCGAGCGGATGATCTGGTTCACAACGCCGGTGGAGGCGTTGAAGAACATGTGAATCATCGAGCAGACGACCACCGTCGAGATGAAGTGCGGCATGTAGGAGATCATCTGCACCGTCTTTTTAAAGGCGCGGTTGGTCAGTTCGTTGATCATCAGCGCGAAGATAATCGCGCAGGGGAACGTGGCAAACGAGTAAAGGGAAATGCGAATCGTGTTCCAGAGTATGGCGTAGAAGCTGGGGCGCGAGAAAAACCACTTGAAGTGACCCAGTCCATACCATGGGCTGCCGAGAATGCCGAGATTGGAGGAATAGTCCTTGAAGCCGATGAGTACGCCGTAGAGGGGAATGTAGTGCCAGATGAACGTGGTGATGATCGGCGGCAGAAGCAGCAGGTACAGCTGCCAGAACCGACCCATCAGGCGGAGCTTGTTGCGCGCCCGCCCCCGAAGGGAAGTCTTCGGCGGCGGGACGGCAGAGGTGTGAACCATAGTTTATACCTCCTATTATTCTTTTTTTACTGTGTCAGAGCCCTCCTGCGAAAGCGCTTCGGTGATGGCGAGGAGCGCCATCGACTGGCCGTAGGGCTGTGCGCTCAGTCGAATGCCGCGGTAGTAGTCCAGCGAGCCGCGCAGACAGGTGCCCGCGGATACGCCGTGCACGATGCCCTTCTCGTCGATCTGGGAAAGCACGGCGGCAAGGCCCCTGCGTCCCATTTCCAAGCGCGAGGCGGGAATGTAGCCCAGCCGCGCCGCCTTCATGATGCCGTAGGCGAACCCGGCCGTCGCGGAGGACTCGGCGTAGGAATCCTCCATGTGGTCGATCAGCGTGTGCCAGAAGCCGTCCGCGTCCTGATAGCGCTCCAGCGCTTCCGTCTGCCGGTCGAGCGCGGAAACCAGAAAATCGCGCACGCAGGCGGGAATCTCGGCCAGATCGAGATAGTCCACCAGACCCGCCGTGTACCACGCGTTTCCGCGTCCCCACAGCGCGCCGGCGAAGTGATCATTGCTCTCGAACGACCAGCCGTGGAAGAACAGGCCGGTCTTCAGGTCGCTCAGATATTTTACGTGCACGAGGAACTGCTTTGCACTCTCCTGCACATATTCGTCTTTTTTAAGCAGGCGACCCATGCGGGAAAGGAACAGCACCGTCATATACAGCGTGTCGTCCCACAACTGCTGATAGTTGTCGGAATCGATGGTCACGTGCTGAATGCCGCCCTCGGTGGTGCGCGGCAGCTTGTACATGGCGTATTCCGCCCACTCGCGGCAGATTTCCAGATATTTTTCGTTGCCCGTGTGCTCCCACAGGAAGGACAGCGTGAGGCAGGGGGACATGCTGTTCACGTTCTTGCCGGGCAGACCGCGCTCGATGTGCTCGTCGAACCATTTTATCAGATAATCGAAGGCGGCCTGTTCGCCGGTCTCGCGCCAGTAGCGGTAAATGCCGAACAGCGCTACGCCCTGAAACCAGTCCCAGTTATACATATAGTGGTGGCCGTCGCGGGACGTAAAGGATTCCTGATTGTTTTCATCCATAATGCCGTCGAGGATTTTGCGGGAAAGCGTCAGAAGCTGGTTGCGGTCAAATTTCATCGTAGGGTTCCTCCCGTCAGACTTTTTCGCGCATGGCGCGGGCGTGTGTTCTCTTGGAAAAATGCATTTCGACCGTGCGGTCGATGGGCGAATAGCCGGTGGCGTACAGCGTGAACGCGCCCTCGGCGGGCGGAATGCTGCCGCGCATCGTGCGGTGATACATGTGCTCGGCGAACAGACCCGTCAGCGTGATTTCGCTGCCGGTGCGCACGTTTTCCAGCCGCGCGCGGCCTTCCTTTATGGCGATGGAGCCGCCGGCCGCGGTGTCCATGATCACGTTGTCGGTTTCCAGCCGCGTGCCCGCTTCGATGGCGAATTCCAGCTTGAAGGGCACGCGCGGCGTGTTGTCCACGCGGATGTTCAGGCGCACGCCGTCCGGAAGGTCGACTACGTCCAGCGTGTAGTCCAGATCGCACGAATGCAGCACCGGGCGCAGGCTGTGATCCATCTTGAACCAGTCGGACGTCTCGGGCGGCTCGGGGAAGAGCCCCTTGTATTCGCCATGGCCGCGGAAGGTCATGCGGTAGCCGGTTTCCGTCTTTTCGATTTTTTCCGGCGCGAACTGGGCGACGGCGAAGAACGACGAGCACATGCGCACCGTCATCATCGCTTCGCCGAATTTTACGTGCAGAAAGTCCGGATTGTTCGCGACCAGCGTGTAGCTGAAGTCGCCCTTGCGCACGCGCAGAATGTTGGAATTGGGATAGAACGCGTGGTAATGGTCGGCAATCGTCACGTCCGACAGGTCGGGAGCGAGCTCCTTCAGCTGCGGGCGCAGAAGATACAGCCACAGGCAGCCGGGCACGCCGAGACCGAGCTGAAGATTGCGCTCCACCATGTCGCGCGCGAATTTCAGATACCTGCGGTTTCCAAACAATTCGCCCGCCCACAGGTACAGGAAATACCAGTTGTGCGCGGGATAATAGCGTTCGCTGCCCTTGTCCTGCCGGCGGGAATTGCGCGTGAACAGCGTGCCGTCGCCGTCCAGATACTGGAAGGTGAGGTCGAGGTTCTTTTTTGCGTATTCGTACAGCTCTGGCATATGGCCTTCCTCGGCCATGACCATCATGGAATTGACGTTGATGGGATTGTAGCAGCCCATGCTGCGCTCGGTAAATTCGCCGTATTCGTCGCAGTCGATTCCCTCGGACAGGTAGCTCTTTACCTTTTTCAGAAGCTCCGGCCAGCCGAGGATGTTGTAGCTCATCAGCATCGCGCCGCACTCCACCCAGCGGTGGTTCGGCGTGTGGAAGCCGCCGTTCAGGCAGCCGGAGGCCAGCTTTTCCAGCGTGCGAAGGAGCAGCGCCTTCGTTTCCTCTTCCTCGGCGGTTCCCTGCATGTAGCGCACAAAGCAGTTGTAGCCGCGGCAGAACGCCTGAATTTCAAAGGTCGCGGGCGTGTAGTAGTTGGTGGCGAGGAAGTCGACGGTTCCGTCGGGATGCAGCGTGCGCAGAAGCATTTCGCACGCGCCGCGGACAGCCCTGAGCATCTCCGGGTCGCGATAATAACGGCTTTCGGCGCAGGAGTACGCCACGAGGCAGCCATGAATCAGGCCGCATCCAGCGTCCGGCTCGGTCAGATAGGTCATGTCGTCCAGCGTGCCGCGATAAAAATTGTCCGGATCCACGCATATGCGGGAAAGCATGGACGCGACGCCCCGGTCGCAGGCCTGTACGATGGGAAGATAGTATTCCTTCATATTATATGTGCCCTTTCGCCGTGCCCGGTTTGACATGCGCGTTTCGGGCACTGCCTTACGATTATCATTATAACATGGAAAAATCAAAAATGTCAAGAATATATCGAAAAGAATTATACAGTTTGATCAACTGTTTAATTTCAATGTTAATATTGCAAATCGCACACAATGCAGTCTGAATGTTGCTTTTTGAGCAGCGTTTTATATAAACTACTGATATACGCACGCAAAATCTGTGCATATGCACGGAGCGACGAAGCGGCAGACCGAACGGTTGGACGAAGACGTTATCTTTATGTTTTCGGTTTAACGCCAGATGCGTAGACAAAGCGCCGGATTTATGGCACAATACTCCTATTCATCCATAAGGAAGTGAAGCGGACTTGAAGAAACTGTTCAAGTACCTGAAGCCGTACATGCTGCCGACGCTGCTCGCGCCGCTGTTCATGCTGCTTGAAGTCGCGATGGATCTGATGCAGCCGGCGCTGATGAGCCGCGTGATTGACGTGGGCGTGGCGAACGCGGACAAGGCGTACATCGTGCGCACGTGCATATTGATGTTCGTGTGCGCGCTGCTGGGCGTTACCGGCGGCCTGGGCAACATGTATTTCTCTACCCGCGCGGGCTATGGGTTTGCGCGCGACCTGCGCAGCGACCTGTACCGGCGCATTCAGTCGTTCTCGTTTTCCGACATTGACCGGTTCAAGACCGGCTCGCTGGTCACGCGCACGACGAACGACGTGACGCAGATTCAGAACGCGTTCACCAACTGCATCCGCATGCTGGTGCGCGCGCCGTTTCTGTGCATCGGCGGCGTGGTGATGGTGCTGGTGCTGAACGCGAAGCTGTCGCTGGTGGTGCTGGCGGCGATTCCGTTCCTGACGGCGATGATCGTGTTCCTGCTTAAGCGCGGCCGCCCGCTGTTCACGTCCATGCAGGAAAAGCTGGATCGCGTGAACACCGTGATGCAGGAGAACCTTTCCGGCATTCGCGTGGTGAAGGCGTTTGCCCGCGCCGACCATGAGAAGGCGAAGTTCAAGGTCGCCAACGACGATCTGTGCGATTCCACCATGCGCGCCATGATGATGATGTCCATGGCCTTCCCGCTGATCAACCTGATCATGAACGCCACGATGATTCTGATGTACGCTTTCGGCGGCAGCATGGTTTTCCACGGCGAGCTGACGCCGGGCGAGATCATGGCGTTCTCCAATTACATCATGCAGATTCTGATGTCGCTTACCATGTCCTCGTTCATGCTGATGTTCCTCTCCCGCGCGGGCGTGTCCATCCGCCGCGTGCTGGAGGTGCTGAACACGCAGTCGGACATTGTGGACGGCCCGGACGCGGACGCCGCGGTCACGCGCGGCGAGGTGACGTTCGACCACGTGAGCTTCGCCTACCCGGGGCAGAGCGGCAATGTGCTCAGCGACATCACATTTACCGCCCGCGCGGGCGAGACGGTCGCCATTCTCGGCTCCACCGGCTCCGGCAAGTCCACGCTGATTTCGCTGATTCCGCGCCTGTACGACGCGTCGGCGGGCAGCGTGAGGATCGACGGCAGGGACGTGCGCGCCTATCACCTGAAAACGCTGCGCGGCGCGATTGGCGTGGCGCTGCAGGAAAGCGTGCTGTTCACCGGCACCATTGAGGAGAACCTGCGCTGGGGCGACGAAAACGCGTCGCCGGAGGAAATTCGGCACGTCGCCGCAATCGCCCAGGCCGACCCGTTTGTGGAGAAGCTGGCGGAGGGGTATCAGACCGAGCTCGGCCAGCGGGGCGTGAACCTGTCCGGTGGCCAGAAACAGCGCCTGTGCATCGCCCGCGCGCTGGCCAAGCGTCCGCGCATCCTGATTCTGGATGATTCCACCAGCGCGGTCGACCTTGCGACCGAGGCGGAGATTCAGAAGGGTCTGCGCGGCGCGTTCGGCGATATGACCGTGTTCATCATTGCCCAGCGCATCTCGTCTGTGATGGACGCGGATCGCATTCTGGTGATGGAAAACGGCCGCGTGATCGATTCCGGAAAGCATGAAGAGCTGAAAAAGCGCTGCGAGGTATACCGCGAAATCGTGGTTTCGCAGCTGGGAGAGGAGGCGGCGCGCGCATGAGTGAATCCGTAAAGACTCCCGATGTGAAGGCTCCCGATACAAAAGCGCCCGAGAAGAAGCGCCGCTACGCGCCCGCGGAGATGGGCGGCCGCGGCCATGGCCCCGGCCCGCGCGGCATGGAGCGCGCCAGGGTGAAGGACGCGCGCGGCGTTGTGCGCCGCCTGTCCGGCTACCTGACCAAGGTGCGCCTGCCGCTGATTGCCGCCATTCTGGCGCTGATCGGTTCTACCGTTACCTCGCTGCTCACGCCGCGCGTGTCCGGCAGCCTGATCGACGCGCTGAACGCCGCCACCAACTTGAGCCCCGCGCTGATTGCCGCAGGCGTGTTCGGCGTGTACGTCTCAAACGGCCTGTTCCTGTCCGCCCGCCTGAACAGGGAAGGGCTGAAGAAGGACGCGGGCAAGCTGATGACCGAGGGCTTTGTGTTCTCGCTGGCGAATTTCGCCGTGGCCACGGCGGGCGGCGGCGCGATTCTGTACGTTTCCACCGGCGAAGCGAACGCGCGCCTGACGGAGCTGCTTCTGAAGCTGGGCGGGCTGTATCTGGCGGGCACGCTGCTGTCCCTGTTCCAGCAGCTGATGCTGGTGCGCGTGGCGCAGCACACGGTGCGCGTCATTCGTACCGACTTATTCGATAAACTGCAGGCGCTGCCGCTTCGGTATTTCGATTCCACGCCCCACGGCCAGCTGATGAGCCGCCTGACCAACGACGTGGACAATGTGTCCAGCATGCTGTCCAACTCGATCACGCAGATTCTCTCCGCCGTGATCACGCTGGTCATGTGCCTGTATATGATGCTCCGGCTCAGCTGGCAGCTGACGCTGGTCAGCTGCATCACCATCCCCGTGAGCCTGCTGATTGCCCGCACCGTGACCAAGCGCACGCGCAAGCTCTTCAAGGAGCAGCAGGCCTGTCTGGGCGAGCTGAACGGCATCGTGGAGGAAACGGTAAGCGGCGCGCGCGTCGTGAAGGTGTTCTGCCGCGAGGAAAACGTGATTCACGACTTTGACGAGGCCAACGAGGAGCTCACGAAGGCCGGCGTGACCGCCAGCATCCTGTCCTCCGCCATGGGCCCGCTGATGAACGTTGTGCACAACTTCGCCTACGCGCTGATGAGCGGCATCGGCGGCTTCTTAGTGGTGAGCGGCAGCGTGGGTTCCATCGGCATGATTCAGTCGTTCCTGCAATATTCCCGGCAGTTCGCCAACCCGTTCAACCAGATTGCGAACCTCGTCACGTCCATCCAGTCGGCGCTGGCCGGCGCGGAGCGCGTGTTTGAGGTGATGGACGTGGAGCCCGAGCCGGCGGACGCGCCGAACGCCGACCCGCTCGCGCATCCGCAGGGACACGTGGAATTCCGAAACGTCACCTTCGGCTACGATCCGGCGCGCCCGATTCTGAAGAACGTATCATTCGAAGCAAAGCCCGGTCAGACGATCGCGCTCGTCGGCCCCACCGGCGCGGGCAAGACCACCGTCGTCAATCTGCTGATGCGGTTTTACGACATCGATTCCGGCGATATTTTCATCGACGGAATCAACATCCGGGACATCCAGCGCCGCCCGCTGCGGCTGAGCCTGGGCATGGTGCTTCAGGACGTGTATCTGTTCGCCGGAACGATTCGAGCCAACATCGCCTATGGCCGTCCGGACGCGACCGACGAGCAGATTCACCGCGCGGCGAAGCTGGCCAACTGCGAGGAGTTTATCGAGCGCCTGCCGCAGGGCTATGACACCGAGCTGGCCGAAGCCGGCGCGAACCTGTCGCAGGGGCAGAGACAGCTTCTGTCCATCGCCCGCGCCATTCTGGCCGACCCGTCCGTGCTGATTCTCGATGAGGCGACCAGCTCCGTCGACACCCGCACCGAAATGCATATCCAGCAGGCCATGCTGACGCTGATGAAGGGGCGTACCAGCTTCGTGATCGCGCACCGCCTGTCCACGATTCGCGGGGCCGATCAGATTCTCGTGATCAACGGCGGCGAAATCATCGAGCGCGGCACGCACGAGCAGCTGCTCGCGGCCGACGGCTTTTACGCCAACCTGTTCAAGAGCCAGTACCGCAGTGGGCTGGTAGAGGAAAACGACGAGAAAACGGAATAAAACAAACCACGGTCTGTTTATGATGAAACAAAAGCATAGAAAACAGACTGCGGTTCTTTATTCCATAAAAACAGACCAAAGTCTGTATAATCGAAAAGAAGGACGAGGCCATAAAACAAACTGAAGTCTTTTAATAATTCTTGGTGATTCTAATAAACAGACTATAGTCTGTATTAATTACAAAAAACAAACCGCGGTCTGTTTTGTGACGTCCCAGTTTAGCCTGCTAAACAAAACAGACTTTGGTCTGTATTTTCTAAAAAACAAACCGAAGTCTGTTTTAGATGGCGCCCGCGTTACAGCAGTTTGCGCGCGTAGTCGAAGCCTTCTTTTATACATTCGAACGCGTCCCTGTCCCATGTTTCCTGCTCCACCAGCGCGTAGGGCACGTTCGCGCGCAGGCAGGCGGCCGTGATGCGCGGGAAGTCCGTGCAGCCCTGTCCCACCGGCGCAAGCTTGGAAGCGGGGTCGGGGGAGAGCATGTCCTTGAAGTGCACCATGGAGATGTGCCCGGCGTGTCGTTCAATCCACGCGCTTGCGTCGAGCCCCGCGCGAATCAGCTGGCAGGTGTCGGGCACGAGCGTAAGATCGGGCAGCGTGTCCAGCACGATTTCCGCCATCGGCCGTCCATCCTCCGCCGGACGGAAGTCCTTCCACAGCGGGTGATAGCTCAGCGTCTGTCCGTCCTTTTCCAGCCGCGCGCGCACGCCTTCCAGCGCAAGCGCGAAGTCCCGCGCACCGATGGTTCCCTGAAAGCGTTCCGGAATGCCGCTCAGGCATAGCTCCGTCGAGCCGCTGCACCGGTTCAGGTCGATCAGGCGGTCGAGCGCCTGAATGGCCGCGTCAAATTTTTCCTGCACGCCCAGCGAAACCAGCCCGTGCGCGCGCAGCGCGTCGCCTGCGGCGGCGTTCGGCACCGACGGGGCGATCCACTGAAGCTGCACGTGAGAGCAGCCCATGTCCTTCAACCGGCGGAGCGTGTCGTCCACCGCCTGCGGGGTGGTCAGGTAGGCCTCAAGGCTTGAAATCTGTATGCCGATAACCATGCGCATTCCTCCGTACCGCGTTTTCCCTTTGATTATAGCATGCTTTGCCGGAAAAACAAGCCCCCGCCCTGCATGAGCCGCGGGGTTTGCGTGCATAATGAGGGTATTCGAATTGGGGAAAATACCCGGAGGTATGCATGAAACAGAACAGACGCTGTGCGGGGCTGAATCAGGGACGGTATCGGGCGGACAGCCTTCGCCTGTCCCGGATGGAGGCGCGGATTCGGGAGCTGTCCGCCGACTGCGCCGATATGACGGACGCCGCCCAATATCTGAATGCCAACATCGGCCTGATGCGCGTGTACGCCGAGCGGGCGCGCGGCAATCTGAAGGGCTTTTTTGCCGACGGCCGCCTCCGCCGCTGGGCGCGGCAGTTGCTTGCAAACGGCGAAGCGCGCGTGGACGCGGAAACGATTCTGTCGTCGCTCGCCGCGCTGGACGAGAGCGAGCTTCTGACGGCGGAGGAAATCTGGAAAGCGCCGGACGTGCTGCGGCTTTCGGCGGCGGGCGCGTTTGTTCACGCCGGAGAAAAGGCGCTGGCCATGCAGGCGGCGTGGCGGCGCGCCGAGCGCTGGGCAGCCGCGGAAAACGCCGAGCCGGTCTATGAGGAGGAGCAGGCGTTCTTCGCGCACGCGCTGGCGCTGGTCGGCGCGGCGGGCGACGCGGAGAAGCGGCGCATGCTGATGCGCGCGCTGGCGCTGCTTGGGCGCGACGAGGAAAGCTGCGTGCAGGCGGCGCAGGACGCGGAGAGCGCCGGGCGGCTGGAAATGGAAAACCTGATGGCCGCCGTGCGCGCGCTGGACGAGATCAACTGGGAGGACGCGTTTGAGCGCGTGAGCTTTCTGGAGCGCACGCTGTGCCGCGACCCCGCCGGAATTTACGCGCGAATGGAGCGCGCGTCCCGGGAAATCCTTCGGCGCGAGGTGCGCGCGCTTGCCCGCGCCAGCGGATACCCGGAGCGCAGCGTGGCCTCGCTGGCGCTGGAAATCGCCGACGCGGAGGACGGCGTGTGCGGCGTTCTGTATACCGACAAGGGGCGTGCGCGTCTGGCCGACGCGATGGGCAGGGAGCGCGTGCGCATGCGCGCCGTCACGCCCGACCCGAGCGGCCGCGGCTATACGGCGCTGTATCTGTTGGTGTTTCTGATTCTGATGCTCGCGGCGGCGACGTTTGTGCGCGGCGCGCTTTCGGTGCTTGCGGCGATTCCGGCGGCGTGGACGCTGGCAGGCATGCTGCTGAACCGGCTGTTTCAGCGCTTCGTGCCGGTGCGGCCACTGCTTCGGCTGAAAATGGACGAGGTGCCGGAGGACGCGGCGACGCTGGTCGTGATTCCGGCGCTGATTACCGGCAGCGAGCGCGGGGCGGAGCTGGCCGGGCAGCTGGAAACGCTGGGCGTGCTGGATAAAAGTGAGCACGTCGATTTTCTGCTGCTGGGCGATTTCCGGGACGGGAAGGAGCCGCAGACCGAAAGGGATGCGGAGATTCTCGACCGCGTGCGCACGGAAATCGCGCGGATGAACGCGCGCGCCGGGCGCGAGAAGTATTTCTTCCTGCACCGCATGCGCGAATATAATGAGGCGGACGGCATCTGGATGGGGCGCGAGCGCAAGCGCGGCGCTCTGTGCGACCTGAACGCGCTGCTTACGACGGGCGAAAACCGGTTTACTGCCGAGGGGACGCGCGCCGCGGCGCTGACGGGGCGCTACCGCTATGTGTTCACCGTGGACGCGGACACGCAGACGATTCCGGGCACCGTCGAAAAGCTGATCGGCACGATTCACCATCCGCTGAACCGCCCGCGCGCGGACGGCCGCGGCTACGCCGTGATTCAGCCGCGCATGGAGCTGGCGGCGGACGGTCTCAGAAACCGCTTTCAGCACCTGTTCGCGGGCGCGGGCGGCGCGGATACGTACCATGTGTGCGCGCCGGACGTATTCCGCGACCTGTGCGGCGAGGGGCTGTTCGGCGGAAAGGGCATTTATGATGTGCGCGCGTTTCTTGAACGCACCGAGGGCGCGTTTGACGACAATACCGTGCTCAGCCACGACATGATCGAGGGTCTGCTGGCGCGCTGCGGCTTTGCCGGAGACCTTGCGCTGTTCGAGGGCTTCCCGGCCACGCCGGACGCGTATCTGAAGCGCATGGAGCGCTGGACGCGCGGCGACTGGCAGCTTCTGCGCTATGCCTTCGGGCGGGTGCGGCTGTCGGCGCTGGGGCGGTTCCATATCTTTGACAACCTCCTGCGCAGTCTGTTTCATGCGTCGGTGGGCGCGCTTTTTGTGCTTTCCGTGTGGACGGGCAGCGCGGCGGCGCTGGTTTCAGCGCTCGTGTGCCTGTTCCTGCCGGTCGCGCTTTCGCACTTCCGCGGCCTTTCGCAGGCGGCGGGACGCTTTCTTCTGCTGCCCGCCATGGCTGCCACGGGGCAGGCCGCGGCGCTGCGCGCGCTGTATCGAATGCTGATTTCGCATAAGAGAATGCTGGAATGGGTCACTGCGGCGGACGCGGATCGAATGAACGGGAGCGGCAACGTGGCGGGCGTGGCGCAGGCGATTCTTTTGCTGCCCGCGCTGGCGCGCCCGGCATGGCTGCTGATCGCGCTGCCGCTCGCGGCGGAGTTCGCGCTGGGCAAGCCGCTGCTTGACCGTCTGAGCGCCGACGACGAGGAAACGGTGTTTACGTCGCGCGCGTTCACCATGATGATGGAGACCGCGCGCGATACGTGGAAGTATTTCGAGCGCTTTGTGCCGCTCTCCGGCAACGGTCTGCCGCCGGACAACGTGCAGCTGGATCCCTGCGCGGGCGCGGCGGAGCGCACGTCGCCCACGAACATCGGCATGTATCTGATGAGCTGCGTGGCGGCGCGCGAGCTGGGGCTGATCGACCCGGGCGAGATGCGCGCGCGGCTTCGGGAAACGCTTCGCACGCTGCATTCGCTGCCCAAGTGGCACGGGCTTCTGTATAACTGGTATGACACGCGCACGCTGTATCCGCTGCGCCCGGCGTATGTTTCCAGTGTGGACTGCGGCAACCTGCTCGCCGCGCTGCTTGTGGCGCGCAGCGCCTCTCCGGAGGAGGACGCGGGGCGGTTCCAGTCGCTGATCGACGAAATGGAGATGGAACGCCTGTACGACGAGGAGCGCGGGCTGTTCCGCATCGGCTACGACGCGGAGAAGGACGCGCCGGGGCAGTCGCATTACGACCTGCTGGCGTCCGAAGCGCGCATCCTGTCCTATGTGGCGATGGCCGAGCGCGGCATTCCCGTGCGCCATTGGGAAAAACTGGGTCGTCCGTGCGCGCGGGTGCGCGGCGGCTGCGCGCTGTATTCGTGGAGCGGCACGATGTTCGAGTATATGATGCCCTTCCTGTTCATGCCCTCCGCCACAAAGACGCTGCTGGGTGTGAGCGCCCGCGGCGCGGTCGGCGCGCAGATTCGAGACGGCGAGCGGCGGCGCAGGCCGTGGGGCGTATCCGAGAGCGCCTACCGCGCGTTTGACGCGGCGATGAACTATCAGTATCGCGCCTTCGGCATTGCCGAGCTGGCGCTGTCTGGCACGGACGAGGGCGGCGTGATCGCGCCGTACGCGTGCATGCTGGCGCTTCCCGCCGCGCCGGAACGCGCCGCGCAGAACCTTCAGGAGATGACCGCGCAGGGGCTGCGCGGGGAGTTTGGCTATTATGAAGCGCTGGACGAGCGCCGCGAAAACGAGGGCGGCGTGGTGTTCAGCTATATGTCGCACCATCAGGGCATGGCGCTGTGCGCGCTGTGCAACGCGCTGACGGGCGGCCGCCTGAATCAGTATTTCATGCGTGCGCCGCGGGAGCGCGCCCTTTCCGTGCTGCTGAACGAGAAGCCGTTCGCCCGCCCGCCGCTGTTCCGCCGGCCGGTTTCGAACGCGCCGGCATCTGAGGAAAGCGCCCGCGCCCGCCGGCTTCTGCGCGGCGCGGCGCGCACGGCGTTTGCCGGCTCCGGGCAGGGGCACCTGCTGTTCGGGCAGGACGCGTGCGCGTGGCTGGACGCCGACGGAAACGGCTTTTATCGCCGACTGGGCATCTATGCCAACCGCTGGCACGGCGACGCGGCGCGCTATCCCGAACGGCTGCTTCCGCGCGTGAGGGACGACGACGGCGAAATCGCGTTTTCCAAATGCGTATTCGAGTCGGGACTCGCGTCTTTCTTCGGGCGCGGCAGCCGGGGCAGCTATGAAATCTGCGCGTGCATCTCGCCGGAAACGGGCGCTATGCACATTCGCGTGCGCGTTCGCGCCCTGCGCGACGCGGAAATCACATGCGCGCAGCGCTTCCCGGTATCGCTGGCTGACGAAAACGCCATGTACGCGCATCCGGCGTTTCAGGCGTTGTTTGTGAAGGCGGCGACTGCGGGCGAGGGAGCCGTGCGCTATACGCGCATTCGCCGTTCGGCGGAGGATACCGATTTCACGCTGTACGCCGCCTGCGCCGGCGGCGAGGCTTTTGAGGAACCCGCGGAAGCGGGGCGAGAGGCGGAAATCGCCGTTTCCAGCCGCTGCCGCGCCCGCGTGAGCGCCGGGGAGACGAAGGATTTCTATTTCACCCTTGCGCTCGTGCGCGGCGGCGCAGAGGGATCCGGCGGCGCGGACGCGTTCCTGCGCGCGCAGTCGCTGGCCGGGGCGAGCGCCCGTTCGCTTTTGAATTTCTGCGGGCTGAACGGCGCGGTTACCGCGTCGCTCGACGCGATCTGCGCCCGCGCGCTGACGACGCGGCCGGAGACGCGCATGCTTCCGCATCTGACCGGGCGGGAGCTGTGGCCGCTGGGCATTTCCGGCGACCGGCCGATCCTGCTGCTGTCCGCGCGCGCGGCGGCGCGGCGCGAAGCGCTTTCAAGGCTGATCCGCGCGCATGAATATCTGGAGCGGGCGGGGGTTCCGCTGACGATGGCGGTGCTGTGCGCCCGGAAAAACGAATATCGCCAGCCTGCGAGCGAGGAAATTGACCGGCTGATTTCCGCCAGCCATCTGAACGTGCGTCGGAACCGCGAGGGCGGCGTGTATGTGCTGGACGCGGGGCGGCTGGACGACGCGCAGCGCGCGCTTCTGACGGCGCTGGCCGTGAATCGAAGCGAGCCTGCGCGTTCGGCGGAAGCGTTCGCCAGCCTTCCCGCCCTGCCCATGGAGCGCACGCTGCCGCCCGCCGCCCGGCTGGCGGACAACGGCTACGGCGGCTTTGCTGACGACGGCTATCAGATCGACGTGCTTCCGAACCGCGACACGCCGCGCCCGTGGGCGAACATCCTGTCCAACGCGGACTTCGGCCTGCTGGTCACGGAAAAGGGCGGCGGCTTCGCGTGGCACGGCAACAGCCGCATGGGGCGGCTTACGCCCTTTGACAACGACGTCGCCCGCGAGGGCTGGGGCGTGCGCCTGTACGCGGTGACGGAGAAGGGATACGCGCCGCTTTTGCCGCAGGAGCGCCCGCGCGGCGCGTACCGCGTGACACACGCGCCGGGGGAAACGCGCTTTGAATGCGCGTTCGACGGCCTGTCCGCCCGCGCGCGCTGGCATGTGGACGCGGCGGAGAGCGTCGCGTGTATGACCGTGGAAATCGAAAACGACGCGGAGGAAACGCGCGCCGTGACGCTGGTCGCGGCCTGCGATTTCCTGATGGGCGACGACGTGCGCGACCGCAGGCTGCTGTCCGTGGCCGGAGAAAACGGCCTGATCGTCGCGCAGGGGCGCATGGAGGGCGTAGGCTTCCTTTCGGGCGCGGTCTGCGAGCGCGAAAAGCTGCCGGAGCATTACGAGCTGGCGGACGCCTGCGTAAGCGCCGCGGTCAGCGTCGCGCCGGGCGAACGCGCCGGGCGCAGCTTCCTGCTCGGCTGGGCGCCGACCAAAATGGATGCGGAGCGCCTTGTGGCGAAATTTTCCCCGTGCGATTCGCTGGAATGCACGCGCGCCTGCTGGCAGAACCGCCTGTCCCGCGTGAAGGTGCGCACGGGCGACGAGCTGCGCGACCGGCTGCTGAACGGATTTGTGAAATATCAGGCGCTGGCGTGCCGCGTGTTCGCGCGCACGGGGCTGTATCAGCCCGGCGGCGCCTACGGCATGCGCGACCAGCTTCAGGACATGCTGTGCGTATTGTATATGGAGCCCGCCCTTGTGCGCGCGCATCTGCTTCGCTGCGCGGCGCATCAGTTTGAGGACGGCGACGGCATGCACTGGTGGCACGAGCCGTATTCCGGCGTGCGCACGCGCATTTCCGACGACATGCTGTTTTTGCCCTTTGTAACCGCCGAATACGTGCGCACGACCGGGGATGCGGATGTGCTTCGCGAGACGGTTCCGTATCTGCAAAACGTCGAAATCCCGGAGGGGCGGGAGGATCGCTACGGCGAGGCCGAGCCGTCCGACGTGCGCGAATCGCTGCACGGGCATTGCATGCGCGCGTTCCGCAGGGCGAACGCGACCGGCGAGCACGGTCTTGCGCTGATGGGCGCGGGCGACTGGAACGACGGCATGAACCGCGTGGGCGCGCGCGGCCGCGGCGAGAGCGTGTGGCTGAGCGAATTTTTTTCGTACACCGCGCGCCTGTACGCGCCGCTGTGCCGGGAGGAGGAAGAAAAACGGGCGCTCGAAGCGATGGCCGACCGGCTGAAGCGCGCCGTGGAGGAAAGCGGCTGGGACGGCGAATGGTATCTGCGCGCGATTGACGACGATGGGAACCTTCTGGGCTCCGCGTCGGCCAGATGCTGCCGAATCGACCTGATCGCGCAGGCGTGGGCGGCATTGAACGGGCAGGACGCGGCGCGCGTGCGGCAGGCGCTGGACAGTGCGGATCAATATCTGGTAGACCGCGACGCGTATCTGGTGCGGCTGCTCGACCCGCCGTTTACCGGAGACTGCCCCGACCCCGGCTATATCGCCGCCTATCCCGCGGGCGTGCGCGAAAACGGGGGACAGTATACGCACGCGGCCACATGGCTGGCGGCGGCGTTCGCGAAGGCGGGCGACGCGAACCGGGCATGGGAAATTCTCGACATGCTGCTGCCGCTGCGCCGCACGGCCGACGCTGCCGGCGTACGCCGATACGGCGCGGAGCCGTATGTGATTCCCGCCGACATCCGCGCGTCCGGCGCGGAAAAGGGACGCGCGGGATGGACGTGGTACACCGGCGCGGCCGCGTGGACGGAGCGCGTGCTCTTGCGCGACCTGTTGGGACTGGAAATCGAAAATGGCCGCGCGCGCATCCGGCCGCTGCTCGCCGAGGGGATGAAGGAGGTGTCCGTCGAGCTGACTGTCGGAAGCAGCTGCTATATTCTGGCGTCCGACGAAGCCGCATCCGACGCGGAAACGTGGATCGACCTCGTCGACGACGGGCAGGTGCATATGGCGCGCTTTCCCGTGCGGGGGTAAATGAAATTGGGAACGCTTTCGCCGGAAAAGGACGGAAGCGTTCCCTTTTCATGGAATCAGGTTACGCGAGCGGCGTTCTTCGGGAGCCAGCCGACGCGGTCGGGCAGGGCGACGGCGATCCAGCCGTTTTCGGATGCGGCGACATAGGGATAGGACGCGCCCGGCGCGGCGGATTGGAGAACGGCGTAGGGTTCGCCGTTTCCGGCGCGTATGCTGGTGCTTTGGAGGATTCGAACCGTGCCGGGCTCGGGCTGCGGCTCGGCGGCGAGCGCGGCGCGGGTGAGTGGGCCGTATTCGCCGTCGGGTTCCAGACTTTGGTCGGTTTGGAATTTGCGGACGGCGCGCTCGGTTTCCGCGCCGTATTCGCCGTCCGCGCCGTATTTCGGGAGCGCGTAGCCGCGCTTTATGAGAAGCTGCTGAAGCGCCCGCACGTCGTCGCCCTTCATGCCGCGCTTCAGGATGGCTCGGGGCGGTTCTTCCGTCGGGGTTGTTTCCACCTTGGAACCGTTTGAGAGGACAACGACGGTGTGTCCCTGCGTGCGCGTGACGAGAATGTCCCCGCGGCGCAGATAGGTGCTCTGGTCGGTATAGCGTCCTTCCTTCAGCTCGACAAATTCGCCGGAGCGCAGAAGGACGCGCGCTTCGTTGGGAGTGCGAAAATTTTCGACCATAATGCCCGCGTAGGCGAGACACACGCGCACGAGCGCGGAGCAGTCCGTTTCGCAGGGCGTTTTGATTCGGGTGGGGTCGAAATCCACGCGCTTCGCGAAATTATAGAGCGAAAGCCGCTGATACTGGTCGTAGCCGATGTTCGCGTTATCGCACGCCGCCTGCATCGCATGGGCGATTTTTTCGGCTTTTTCGGCGTTTTTGCATCTCAATACGCGCCAGCCCTTTTTGTGCTTATACCACGACTGCGTGCTGACCTCCTTGCCATTCTGGTCGCCCGCGCGCCCGCCGTGGATTTTGCCGTTTTCGTCAATTCTTGCGGAGCCTACCTTTACCGCCATGATCACATCTCCTCGTCTTCGTCCGTTCCGGCGGCGCGGCCGTGCAGCTGTGCCAGAACGCGCTTCATTTTTTCGGGAATGGGCAGGCCGAGCTGCGCTGCGTTTTCCGTGAGCGACAGCGCTTCGTTGGACAGATAGAAGATCAGCACCGCGCTGCGCAGGGCCGCGCCCGCGCCGAGCAGCGTGTCGATGGCGTTCGCCACGCCGACGAGAACCAGAATCAGCACCTTCCGGCAAATGCCGCGAAAGCCCACGGCGCTGGAAAGCCGTCTGGCCGCGATGGCACACAGTACGCCGGAGAGATAATCGAGCGCCATAAATATGATCAGCGCGAGCAGCAGCCGATCCGGCGCGGCTGCTTCCGCGCCGGTCTGGGCGACTGCATTGCCGCCCAGAAAATAGCCGGGCCAGCGGCCGATCGTGCCGACCGCCATTTGAATCCATGCCCAGATTCGTTCCAGTGAAATATCCTCTTAGTCGTGTCTTGCTGTATTTTACGTTCGGCTCGGGCGTTTTGTTCGTGCCTATGGAGAGAAAAAAGAACACGATAAGCAACCGGCAAACAACGCATATTCAGAGCAGTCAGGGGATAAGGTACAATAAGTTGCGCAAATTCCAGAACAGGAGGATTGAAAACAGTCCC
>OLSB01000467.1_pt1 | contig 46329 bp, 53 predicted proteins | sample 1672071 | NCBI WGS metagenome assembly OLSB01 (sample SAMEA3136642, study PRJEB25190) | human gut metagenome | biome: human gut; feature: human-associated habitat; material: faeces | place: Austria | collected 2013 | reverse complement strand
CTTATCCGCCCGGTCTTAGCCAAGACATACTCCACGAAAGTTCCCTCCATTTCCTACTTCCCGTAAGAATGTAGCCACATTTCGCTTCATCGCAAATCTACACGCAAATCATATTATACAATACTTTTGTATTATATGTCAAGCTTTTTTGTATTAATTTGTGATTAATTTGTGGCTAATTTGTTTTAAAATCTATATTTTTATTTTAAACATAACATTTAATATCATTTAATACTTGATTATTTTATTGTAATATTATAGAATATTGTTGTATGGAGGTAATTTATGGAAAAGAAAGAAGATATTTTAAAAACAAAGTATTTCAAAATACATAATGTTACTGATTTAAAAGATATGCTTTATCAGTCTTCTGTTAGATACAAAAACAGAAATGCATTCAAATTAAAAGATAAAAATCGGAAAAATTTATGGTGTTAAATATGTTCAATTTAAAGATGATGTTGAAGCATTAGGTACTTCATTAATCGACTTAGAATTATTAAATGCCCCAATTGCTTTAATTGGAAAAAACAGCTATTCTTGGATCATTTCATATCTTGCAAGTTCAATTATAGGTACTGTTGTTCCTATTGATAAAGAACTTCATGTTGATGACATGATTAATTTTATAAATATTTCAGATGCAAAAGCTGTTATATGTGATGAAAAATATTTAAAAAGTATTCTAGATAATAGAGAAAAATTAAAAAATAATGTTTTATTTATAAATATAGATTCTTCTTCGAGCATTGAAGATTCTTTAAAATTTAATAAATTATTAGATGATGGGGCTAAAAAGATAGCAACTGGTAATACTGCATTTAAAGATATTAAAATAAACCCAGACGATATGCATGTATTGCTTTTTACTTCTGGAACTACAGGAAATGCAAAAGGTATTTGCTTATCTCACAAGAATATTTGTTCAAATATTATGTCTGTTGCTCAAATAGTTAAAGTAGATAAGTCAACAGTAGTACTTTCTATTCTTCCTATTCATCATACATACGAATGTACTCTAGGTCATTTATTGCCATTATATGGTGGAGGAACAGTAACATACTGTGATGGACTAAGATATATCAACAAGAACATTAATGAATATAAACCATCATTTGTAATTTGTGTTCCTTTATTGTTAGAAAACATACATAAAAAAATTGTTAAGACTTTGCAAAAAACTTTACCTGCAAAATATTTTAATAACGACAAACATTTCTTAGATAATATGCCACCCGTTTTAAGATTTTTTGTAAGGAATAAAATTAAGAAATCTTTAGGTGGAAATCTTAGGACTTTTATTGTAGGAGCAGCAGCTATTGACCCTAACATTATAGAATCATTTTATAAGATTGGATTTAAAGCCCTTCAAGGATATGGTTTAACTGAGTGTTCTCCCCTTGTAGCCGGCAATAATGACTTCTTCTACAAGGCTGACTCTGTTGGTCTTCCTATTCCTAACGTAGAATATAAAATTAACAATCCAGATGATCAAGGTGTTGGTGAAATAATAGTAAAAGGACCTAATGTAATGCTTGGTTATTATAATGATCCAGAAGCAACAGATAATGTTTTCAAAAAAGGCTGGTTTTACACTGGAGATTTAGGATATATAGATGATGATGGTTTCTTATATATAACTGGTAGATGCAAAAGTGTTATTGTTACTCAAAATGGTAAAAATATTTATCCTGAGGAAATAGAATATTATTTAAATGCTAGTCCTTTAGTTAAAGAGTGTATAGTTTTAGGTGTTAATTATAAAGGTGATAAAGAAACATATGTAAATGCAAAATTATTGCCAGACATTGAAGCATTTAAAGAATACTTAAATAAGGATGACATATCAGATACTGACATAAAAAAAGAATTTAAAAAACTTATATCCGAAGTAAATAAAAAACTTCCTAATTATAAGCACATTAAAGATTTTAAGGTTGTAGAAAATGAATTTGAAAAAACAACCACTCAGAAAATTAAAAGATTTGGAAACAACTTAAGTATGTAAAAAGAACAAAGCGACTTTAGTCGCCCTTTGTTCTCGCCGATTTGAGTTTTCGAATGTATAGCATTTTTATATACTAGGAAATGAGAAATTTCCTAGTATATAAAAAATGCACCATCTAGGTGCATTTTTTTAATCTTCATCAATAAAATTAAATTCATCTTTGAATTTTTCTTTAAATATTTCAAACACTTTATTTAGTATTTCTTGATCATCAACGCTTACATATGATTCTTCATCTTCTGAATCAGTATCTTCAACTTTTAATATTACTACTTCTCCGTCTTCCTCTTCGTCATCTTCTACTGGTAGTAATACAACATATTCTTCTCCATCTAATTCTATTAAATCTAAAAATTCGAATTGTACTTCGTTTCCATCCTCATCATTTAAAATTATTATATTGTCTAATTCTTCATCTAGTCCTTCCATATCATTATTTTCAAAATCCATTATTCTTTTGTCTCCTTTCATTTTTTATATTAATTGCTTTGCAATATTAACGTCTTATGCATTTATACCATATTGTAGTATTTTTTTCAATAGTTTATTTCATTTTATTTAGGTACACTTCTAATATGTATACAGCAGATATTGTATCTACCAATGCTCTTTTTTTCTTTTTATTTATTTCTAAATCATTCATAGTTTTATGTGCTTGGACAGTAGTAAGTCTTTCATCAATTTTTTCTATGTTTATTTTATTATATTTACATTTTAGTTTGTGTATAAATTTTTCGGTTTTTTCTGCTCTTGGTCCTTTTGTTCCATTCATATTTATTGGCATTCCTACTACTATTGTATCTACATTATACTCTTGTAAAATTTTGTCGAGCTCTGCAAGTAATATCTTATCATTACCTTTATGTTCTATTGTTTTTAGCCCTTGAACAGTAATATTTAATTCATCTGTTATAGCAATCCCAACTCTAGCTTCTCCATAATCAATTCCAAGTATTCGCATATTATTCTTCTAACCCTATATAATTTTTTACCATTCTTTCTAATAGTTCATCTCTTTCTATTTGTCTAATAAGACTTCTTGCATTTTTATAACTTGTTATATATGTTGGATCCCCAGACAATATATATCCAACTATTTGATTTACCGGATTATATCCTTTTTCTGATAAAGCTTCATATACCTCTTTTAAGATTTCTTTTGCCTTAATGCTATTATCTCTTTCTACTTCAAAATTCATTGTTTTATCATCTATCATTTTCTTACCTCCTATATGCAATTAATATTGCTTTCAGTTTTATCTGCATCATCTAAGTATTCTTCTAATTTTTTAGTTACCTCTTCTAAACCTGTTCCCTTATAATATGTTGCTAATATAAAGTTTGTTCGGGGATGAGCATATATCTGTTTTTTTGTTTTTTTGTTTTTTGTAGCTTCTTCTTTTTTTATAGTAATCGCTTCAATTTCACTTTTTACCGTTTTAACAAATTCTTCAACCCCTTCTAGGTCTACTCCTGAAAATGCTATTGCAAACTTAGGTCCCATATATCTTACAAATACATATTGAGCTGATATTGATGTTTTAACAATATTACTAACATCTATAATTGTTTTTGTTCCAAGATTCCTTCCAAACACTTTATTTATTTCTTCAATGTTAGTAATAGTAAACATACATATTGTAGATTGTGCATATTTGTCTATTGTTCTTTTTCCTTTTCCATATAAATATTCTGCTGAATTTAATCCTGTGCTTTTATCTACTCTATAAATATTTTCTATTGTGTTTTGATATGACACTGTTTTTAATACTGACACTATGTTATCTCTAACAACTCCCAAAACGCTAGTATCCATGTTATCAAACGCATGAGGCTCGCTGCTTTCTATTATCCAATATCCAATATATATATTGTCTATATATAGTGGAAAAAACATTGCTGACTTTGCCCTTCCCATTTCGCTCTTTTGATAAGCAAGCTTTTCTCCTGCTCCATTTACCGTTACATATTTTGGAGTTGCTGAGGCAATACTATCTTTAAACATTTCATCTGTATGCAAGTTTTTTAGAGTATCCCAATGTCTTTCATCTACATTAGAGGCCTTTATAACGTATTCTGCCCCATTAAATACCACTATTGTAGAATATCTTATACTAAATTTTTCTATTAGTATGTCATTAATCACTTGCAATTTATTATCTACTGAAGAATCTTTTCCTATTGTATCCATGAATTCTTGTAAAACCCTTAGGTTGTTTACTTTTTCATTTATACTTTGATATTTCTTTATTTTCTTGCTTATAGATAAATTATACATTACTAATGCTATTATAATTATTATTAATAATACTATTGCTAATAAAATAGGATTCAAGTTATCACCTCATAAGTTATTGTTGATATTTGTTCTTCATTTTATTTAATGTACTGTTTATATTACTAGAAAAATTGTCTTTGTATTGGTTTCCTCTTGGAGAATATGTTTGTCTATTTATTAATGGATATACCATTCCAGTTAATTGTTTTAAAGCCATCATCAATGGTTTTGTATATCCGTTTAAGGATATAGAGCAATTTATCATTGAATCCAAATACTTAATATAATTTGGTATTTCTAGTGGTACTTCGCAGTATGCTATTCTTTCAGGGTCAAATAAGTTTTTCATATATGTCATTGATGGATCATTATAGTTAGATATTCCATCAATTAATCTTTTTACAGAAACACTTTTTATTTTGACACTTTTATTTATTACTATTTTTAGTTTTTCTTGTCTTAATATGTTTTTAGATTGCAAATTTCTTAAAAATGCTGTTAGTGGTTGCATTGTTAAAACATCCATGCTTTGTACTAAATATATTTCTTGTGCTTTATCAAAATACTCCATTGGTGTATCAAAGTCGCAATCTATTAATACAACCGAAAAGTTCTTTAGTAATGTACTTAGAATTGTTTCAGCATCAGAATAATCATTTTGCTCTTCTGGAAGACTAGTAAATACAGATAAGTTTTTATTTACTCTTACTCCTTCTGCTACTCCACTTCTTAATTTGTATATACTCTCTTTAGCAGTGTTCATTAATTGTTCTTCGTTGTTAGTATATACATAATAAGCATTTTTATTTGTTGACATATCCAATATTGCTGTTGATATTCCTGTACTAGATAACATTTCTGCAACATTGTTTACAATAAATGATGTTCCATTTTTTGTAGTTCCTACAAATGCCACAACTTTTTTATCCTTTGTTATTAATGAATTAAATTCTGCTCCACTTGGTTTATATGCTGTTTGTACCAATTCTTCTTTTTTATTTTCAACATATTGATTTTGTTGTGGTTTTTCTTCTTTATTTTCTTCTCCCAAGTTAAATAAATCTATTTCTTCGTCATTGTTGTCTGTCTCATTTTCATCATTTCCTAAAGCAGATAAATCAATTGCTTCTTCATCATCGTTTTCTTCTTCATTATCTCCTAGGTCAAATAAATCTATTGGTTCTTCTTGTTCTGTTTTCTTTGTCTCTTCATCTTCATCGCTTAGATTAAACAAATCAATTAATTCATCGTTTTCTCCGTCATTTTTTTCTTCTTGTTGAATTGGATTTTTTGGAGGTCTTCCCCTTCCTCTCTTTGGTTTTTCTTCTTGTTGTAATTCTACTGGTACAACCTTTTTTGGTCTTCCTCTTCCTCTTTTTGGTTTCTCTTCTATTTCATCAACTGGATTTTCTATTTCTTCTACTTTTTCTTCTATTTTTTCTATTGGCTCTATTGGTTTTTGTGCAGTTTCTTTTATTAGTCTTTTAACTCCTGTTTTATTAACACTTTGTGGTATAACAATAGGCTTTGAAATTTTTGTTTTTTCTGATTCTTCTTTTATTAATTCTTCTTGAATTGCGCTTTTCCCTTTTGATTTTTGTTGTTCTTGTTGTACAGCAAAGTTTTGTCTTTCTGTTTTTGGTTGAAAAGCCATTAATTGTTGATATTTAGGAGACCTCTCTTCCAAAACAGCTTTTACTCCCATAGGCAGATATCTTATTATTATCTTCAACTGTATATCATTGTATTGTGATACAATATTATTAAAACTATCAACATATTTATCTTCATTTTTTCCAAGTCTTCTATAATGCTCTAATATGTTTTGAATTTCTACTTCACTAACATTGTTTTCATTCTCTGGTTGATAATTAACACTATCAGATTCAATTTTATAATATTGTTTTGCATCTCTTTTAGTTCTTGGTTTATTTATTAATCTACATACTTCATCTATGCTTCTATCTTGACCAATTATTGCATTGTAAATTCCTAGTCCAAATAATTTAACTAGCATTTCATCAGATTTTGATCTTCTATCTGCACAAATTAATATTATATCTGTATTATTTCCTTCTTCATCTATTGCTTCATCACTTATGTTATCTAACTTTTCAAACAAAAATTTATCTATTGTATCATAGTTGTTGTTTGCAAATGGTTCCAAATCTTCACTTATAACCACTCTATCATAAGATTTATCTTTTTGTAACTCTTTTAGAATTGCATTAAAGTAGTATACATTTTTATATGACAAGATTTCTTTATATTCTTTTTGATATTTCTTTATTATTGCTTCCGAAATATCGTCATTATTTACTGCAAATAAAACCTTCATGCTTTTAACCTCCAAATTTATCTTGATTAGTATATCTTTATTTTATATTTCTAACGCCATCCTCTTACTACTATTGCAAATATAAGCGGTAATACTTGGCAAATTACAAGTATTGTAACACATGCTATTATTATTCCGAACCCTTTATGTTTCATATCCAATCTTCTTGTTCCTAGCACATATTGATAAAGTGCTCCCATTACTATTCCTATAAAACAAAATGGTATACTATATACTCTAATTTTGTTTAATATAAATGCTGTTGTTCCATATTCTACTGAACCATATTTTCTTGTATATTCATCTCTTTCACTATTTAATTCTTCACTTTGTTCTACAATTTGACTGGCTGTATTTGTTTCTAATACATTTTTTTCTTCTATTGCAAATACTGATCCAAATGATAAAAATAATAATATTATTACAAAGCTTGCTAAGATTTTCTTCATTTTATATTTTCCTCCTAATTTTTCCTTTTTTCACTTATAATATCATACAATATAATTCGAAAAATAGCAAGAAATTTATTTGATTTTAAGCAAAAAAAACATCTCTTTAAACAGAGATGTTCTTTCATTTATTTTATTCTGCTGATTCTTCACTAGCTTCTTCTGCTTCTGGAGCTTCATAAGCTTCTAAAATAGCTTTTTGAATTTTCTCCCTTGTTTCAGCATTAATTGGATGAGCTATATCTTTAAATTCTCCGTTTGGAGTTTTTCTACTTGGCATAGCTATAAATAATCCATTTTGGCTTTCGATAACTTTAATGTCATGAATTACGAATTCATTATCGAATGTTACAGAAGCAACAGCTTTCATTCTGTTTTCTGAGTTTACTTTTCTTAAACGTACGTCTGTAATTTGCATGTATGTGCACCGCCTTCCAAAGATTTATTGTACATTATTCTCATGATGTACTACTATATTATTCGCCTTTTTTTCTTTTTTTCCTTCAATTTTTTACATTTTTTATAAGTTTATTTTGTACTTATACTTATTATTTCTGCTCCTACTTCTAGTTCTCTTGAGACAATGTTTTGTATTTGTGCTATTTTCTCTGGTTCTAGTGTTTCTGCTTTTGCTATAACACTTACACTGTTTTCATTTGCAAATATTACTACATTTTCTATTCCCTTTGCTAATATTAAGTTTTCAGCTATCATTATTGCATTTCTTCGTTCATTTATTTTTGCTATTTCTCCTATTGCTTTTTCTTTTTGCTCTTGTGTTGAATTTGCATTGTTGTATATTTCTTGATATGTTTCAAGCATTTGTGAATAGATATTTTCTCTTTCTAACTTTGATGTTGTAAAATATGTATCTTCTTTTGAAGTTGTTTCAGCATTTGTGGCTTTTACTTCTTCTTCCTCTTTTTTTTCTTCTTTTGGAGCTTCTTGTTCTACTGAATTTTCTACTACATTTTCATTCTCTATCTTATTGCTATTTACTAGTGTTGCATCTCCCAGTTCTGCTACTGTTTCTTTTGTATTATCTTGTGCATTTGTACTTGTAAAGTTTAAATATCCTGCTGTTACAAGCATTAGTGATATTACCAAAATGATTAACTGATTTCTTTTTAAAATTTTCATTTTTACCTTACCTTTCTAATTGGACATTTTAAATACCTGTATTTTATGTGTTGCAAGTCCAGTAACTGCAGATACTGCCTGAACTACATTTGTTTTTATTGTGGCATCTCCTCCTCCTTCTGCAATGACTATTGCACCCTCAATCTTTGGCATTACTACTTTTTGAGTTATTGGGTTGTTAGCAGAATCTACTACTATTTCTCTATTTTCATCAATTGTTTCTATTGTTCTTGTTCCTCCGATTTGTATCATTTTCTTCTGTTCTGCTTTTATTTGTCACTTCATTATGCATTGCCACAACTTCGCTTGTTTCTGAATATGTAATTAAAACTTGTACTTTTCCTACACCTGATATTTTAGATAAGATGTCCTCTAACTTCTTTTCTAAATTATATTCCTGATTTCCAGAAATATTACTTTCATTTGTATTTTGTGCTAAAACTCTGTAATCATCTTGTGCATGGTTCTTATATTCCTCTTTTTTATCTTTTCCCCATATTATATTAATTGAAATAATTGTAATAACTAATAGAATTAAAAATACTATTAAATTTTCAATAGTCTTTTTATTATTTCCTTCAGTTTTCTTCTTTACTAAGCTTTTAACTTTTTCTTTTAGCATACCTAACACCTCTTAAACTATTCATTAATGTTGATTTCATCTGCTGCATAATTCTCTTTTAGAAACTTTTTTAGTTCTAGTATTTCTTCTTCTGGAATTGTTTGTGGCTTATTTCCTTTGCTTAAATCTATTTCAACTGGCTGTATTGAGCCTGTTTGCTTTGTTTTAGATATTTTTAAATCTATTTTAGTTATATTTCCATACCCTGTTTCTTTTTGTTCTATTCCTATGTTAATATTTATTACTTTATATCCTTTTGCCTCTATGTTTTCTATTATGTCTTGTTTTAATTTGTTTATGTATGTACTTTCTATATATGCATTTGTATCTATTACATTTTGCTGTACTATAGTTGTTTTAGGCAACTCGTATGTTTTTAAGTTTATTTCTTTGCCTGTAATTTTTGTAATAATTGGTGAAATAATAACAAATACAATATAAACGCCAATTACTGTTCTTACATATTTTTTTATATTTCCATCTGGCAAAATCATTTCTATTATTGTACTTATTACAACTGCTATAACAATACCTTGCACCCAAGAGCCTATCCAATTAATCATTTACAACCCTACCTATACATTAAACTTGCATTTGAAATTTTAAGTGTTAATGCTACACCTATTATTAAAAGCACTGCCATAAAAAACATTACACCAAGTAGTATTTTAAAAACTCCTGCCATTTGGTTTATAACATCAACTATTTTTTTATCTGCAAGTGGTTCTGTTATTGCTCCCATGAAGCTATAAAGGATTGAAAGCACAGTTAATTTTATTATTGGCATAACACAAATTCCTATAATAATTATTATTCCAACAAAGCCTATTGAATTTTTTATTATTGATGTTGCTCCAAGCACTGTATCTACTGAGTCTCCAAGTGCTTTACCTACAACAGGTATAAATGCTCCAGTTGCAGATTTTATTCCTTTTATTGTTATTCCATCTACACTACTTGTAAGAGTTCCTTCTAATGAAACTAGCCCAACAAAGATTGTAATTACAAAACCTAAAAACCATGTTACACCTGACTTAAAAAACTTTGCCAAGTTTCCAATTTGTACTTTATCTGATAGATTTGATGCTATACTAAGTATCATACTTGCTGTTACAATTGGCAACACTACTAAGCTGATTATATTTCCTATAAAAACAACTGAAAATATTAAAACTGGCTGTAATATTGTACCTGTTGCAACTTGTCCGGTTGCAGTAATCAAGGCTATTAGCAAAGGAACTAGCATGTTCATGAAGCCTACCAAATTCGAAATTGTGCTGTGTATGCTTTGCATAATACTTGCAAAATTATTAATTATGATTGTTATTATTAATATGTATTCTATAAAATATGCAATTTTAGCTGTATTCTCATTTCCTAAATTTTCGCTAATTGTTTTTAAAATGCTATGTACTATTATTATAATTAAAATTGTTCCAAGCATTGTAATACTTGTAACAACTTCTTTTCCAAGTATTTTTAAAATTGCTTTATATATAAGTTTATTATTTACTTTCCCTGTAAGGCTTTTTGTTATTAGTTCTTGTATGCTTATTTCTGGAAATGCTTCTTTTGTATATTTTTCTCCCTCTTGTATGAATGTACCAAGGTTTAATGCCTCTAATTGATCATTTAATATTGTTTCCGTTCCATAACACGGGTGTGGAATTAATAATATTAACACTATTAAAAAAAGTATTTTCTTCATAAATTTTCCTCTATGGAATTATTTTTAATATAATTTCTAAAAGTGCTGAAATTATTGGCACAGACATACTTATAACTATTATTTTGCCTCCAAAATCTATTTTACTTGCAATTGCACTTTCTCCGGCTATCCTTGCAAATACTTACTGCAAATTCTGTGAGTATTGCAATACCTGTTATTTTTAGTAATATCCTTAAATACTCTGCATTCAAGCCCGTTTTTTTACTTAAACTTGTTAGAAAATTTATTATGGCTGATATTTTATCCAGGCTAAAAAAGATTATAATTGCACCAGCAATAATTGATGCATACATTGCAAATTCAGGCTTGTACTGTTTTAGAATAACAATAATAATTAGTGCAACAATTCCTACACCAATAATTTTAATAATATCCATCTTTGCTCCTATAAATTAAATATTACTCTTACGTTGTTAAATAATGTACTTATTTCTTTTATAACTATTGATAAAACTATTACTACACCTGCAAGAGTTGTCATCATAGCTTGGTCTTCTCTGCCTGCTCGTACCAGAACTTGATGCAACACTGCAACTAAAATACCTATTGCTGCAATTTTAAATAATAAATCTATTTCCATTTTTCCCTCCAATTTTTTAAATTAAAATAATTACAATTCCTAAACCTACTATCATTCCTAGTTTTCTATACATTCCTTCGTTTTTTTCCTTTTCTTTTTCTGCTTTTCTTATTTGTTCATCTAAGAATGATGTTGTAACTTCAATTTGGCTTAGTTGCCCGTCTATATCGGTTTCTCCAAGTAGTTTACTTAAGTTTTTAAGTGCACCTTTGTCCTCTAAACTTATGTTTAATATATCTGTATCTACAGCTTTATTCCACGCATCTCCTGCTGGAAAGAATTTCATGTTATAGCTTGCTATTTTAAAGATGCTTCCAACACTTGGGTTAATACTTCCTGATATTTGGCTAAATATATCTGGTATTGGTTCATATGTAAATTTTATCTTTGTTTTGAACATGTTTAAAGCATTTTTAAACTCTTGAAGTTCCTCTACTCTATATACATATTTTTGAGATTTTAGTAACCCTATAATTGAACACACCAAAAATATAGAGCTATAAATTAATATCTTTACTCCTAGCATTAAATTTCCTCCTAAAAGATTTATGCAACTTCTATCTTTCTATTTCTATCTAAAAACAAATACTTTTCAATTACTCTTTCCTCTACTAGTTCTTTTAATACTGGGTTTTTTATTAGTTCTTCTTTTCCCTCTCCATGTGCCGTAAAAATACCTTTTACTCCGAGAACACACAGCTTCTTTTATTGCTTTTATATCTTCATATGTCCCTATCTCATCTGCAACAACCACCTGTGGTGCCATTGATCTTATTAGCATTTTTATTCCTGTTGGCTTTGGTGTGTTTTCTAATATATCTGTTCTTAGTCCCACACTATTTTGTGGTATTCCTTTGTATAGCCCAGAAATTTCCCCTCTTTCATCTACTAACCCAACATTTATTCCGTTTAAACCCAATTTCATCTATACCTGTACTTATGTTTCTTACAATATCCCTTAGAAGTGTAGTCTTTCCGAATTCCTGGTGGGGATATGATTAGTGTGTTATATATTGTGTTTTCTCTTGTATTTAATATGTATTGCAAAGCAATGTTGCTACACCCTATTATCTCTCTTGCTACTCTAAAGTTTATGCTTGAAATGTACCTAATATTTGTAACTTTGCCATTTTCTATAACGCAGTCTCCGGCAATTCCTACTCTATGCCCTCCCTTTACTGTTATGTAGCCATTTTTTATTTCGTTTTGATATGAGTATATTGAGTTATTACACATAATTTGCAATGTTTCTAGTATTTCCTGGTAAGTTATTTTTTCTTTTAATACTTCTTGTGAATTGTTCAATTTTACTGTGATATAACCGTTACTTCTTATTCGTATCTCTTCTAACTCATTTAGTGGCTTGTCTATTAATTCTTTTTTTAGTATTTGGGAAATGTTCGTTGAAAAAAAATTAAATATCTCCAACATATAACTCCTTAATTTCTTTACTCTTAGAATTATATGCTAGAGATATTATTTTTAGAACTAAAAATGTTCAAACTTCTAATGTAATATTATCATTATCCTTTATTCCATACATATTTCTAAAATTTATGTCTGAAATAATTTCTATTGTTTGTAGGTTGTAATCTCCTGTACCATTTTGGTTTTTCTCCGCTCTTACTATATATGCCGTGTTTCCAAAAATTTTGCATTGTTTTACTAAAACGTTTTGAGTGCCTCCATATTCTTCGGGTAAAATTATGAAGTCTGGTTGTATCTTATAATTAATGTCTAACTTTACGTTTAATGTGCCATGGAACACACTCATCCCTGTTTTTTCTTTAAATATATTTTCAATTTTACTTACCCACATTTTTGCTATTCCTATTCCACTTGTGGCTTTTCCTTGTAAAATCATAGCTTCCTCCTATATTTGCACATAATAAAGTACAAGGGTTTTTGCCTTGTACTTTATTTATAAATTATCTTTCTTCGCTTTTTTGCTCTTTAGCTTCTACTGGAGCTGGTTCGCTTTTTTGTGGTTCTGGATTTGCTTTAACTTTTATTTCATCTCTTAAAGATGATGTTTCTGTGTTTTCTGGTGCTGTATTTTCTTTTTCTGAACCATCTGAAAGAAGTAAGTTTTTATCTCTATTTTCGATAAATCTATCCCATTTAGTTTTTAATCCAAATAGTGCTTTATCAAACCATCCAACATTTACTTCCACTTTATCCTCAAATCCCATCTTTTCGAATAATTCTTGGGTTTTTAATGCATCTTGGTAATTATCATAACGTTCTGAAAATTTTACATGATTTCTTTTCTTTAAATCGTATACAACTATTGGAAGCTGTTTTCTTATTTCTTCAACTTCTTTTTGAGAAAAATGTTTTAATTCTCCATTTGAAGATACCATATCTAAATATGCTTTTAATTGTTTTGGATTTGCATTTTTATCATGTGTTAATTTATATAGTAATCTTCTGTCCATTTTTGGATGTTCATACATTGCTTCTATTACTTCGTCTTTTTCTTCTGGTGTGGCTTCTTCTGTCTCGAATATTGCTTTTACAAAATCTACATCTTCAAATATTTCTTTTTTAAATTCTTCTAATGAACAGTTTCTGCTAAACTCTTCAGCATTATTTTCAAGCACAATTTCTTCAATTTCATTTGCTCCTGTTTTTCCTGGTGTTGGTGCTCCTGGTACTGGATTTCCTGATGCTGGTTTCTCTGTCTCTGGTTTATCTTGCTCTGGTTTATCTTGTTCTGGTTTGTTTTGCTCTGGTTTGTCTTGTTCTGGCTTGTCTTGTTCTAGCTTATCTTGTTCCGGTTTATCCTGCTCCGGTTTATCTTGCTCTGTTTTTTCAGTTTCTGCCTTTTCTGTTTCTGGTTTTTCAGCTTTGTTTTTTGTTTCATTAAATTCTTCTATTACTTGTTTTGGGTTTATTTCATTTAATTCTTTTTCTACACCTAACTCTAAAGCATATTTTTTGATACTATCCTCATAATTATCTAAAGTTGCTCTTTGTTCAAAATGTTTCTTTTGGAATTCAAACATTTCAGTGTTTACAGCTTCTCTTGCTTTTCTTGCACTGTTTTCAACAAGTTCAAGTTTTTCTGGTGTTAAGTCTCTATCTCTCATACTTTCCAATTTTTCTTCTATTGCTTTTTGCTTTCTAACTGTTTTCATTAGCATATCTTGATATGCTTTTTCTGTTTGTTCTCTTAACACTATAATGTTCTTTTGAGCATTTATTAATGCATTTTTTGTCATTTCATCAAATTCCGTTTTATATTGTCCCTTTTCTGTGAATTCTACCTTTCTACTTTCTAACTTCATTGGCTTTGATTCATTCATCATTGCCTTTTCCATTTTATCTAAATCCTTTTGTTGCTTTCTTGTCATAGTCATTGATTCATCTATTTTTTCCATTAAATCATCTAGTTCCTCTTGTAATTCTTCATATGATTTTTCCATATAGATACCTCCTAATATTTTCATACTACTTTATTATAACATATAATTTTGAAAATGTAAAATTTTTGCTTAAAATTTTAATATTTTTTTTTACATATTCAGATAATTTTGTCGATTTTTGTTGCATTTATATTTTTTTTGGTTTAAAATAGATATAGTATATTTTTGGAGGTTTTTTAAAATGGAACTTAACCCTATTATTATTGGTATTGCTGGTGGAACAGGTTCTGGAAAGAGCACACTTGCAGATAACATAAGAAAAGAATTTGCAAATAACATTACTATGCTTTCACATGATTATTATTATAAAAGTAATTCACATCTTTCTTTTGACGAAAGAAAAAAACTAAATTACGACCATCCAGATGCTTTTGATACAGACTTACTTATTGAACATTTGAATAAACTAAAAAAAGGAGAAGTTATTTACAGACCTAACTATTCCTTTGTGACTCATCTAAGAGAAGAACAAACTGTTGAAGTAGTTCCTAAAAAAGTTATTTTATTGGATGGTATTTTAATATTTGAAAATAAAGAATTACGTGATATGATGGATATTAAGATTTTTGTTGATACAGATGCTGATATTCGTTTTATTAGAAGATTGGTTCGTGACGTTAGTGATAGAGGTCGTACACTTGAGTCTGTTATTGAACAATATACTACAACTGTTAAGCCTATGCATGAACAATTTGTTGAACCAAGTAAGAAGTATGCTGACATTATTGTTCCTGAAGGTGGATACAATCATGTAGCTCTTAATATGATTATTGAAAAAATTAGAAGCATTATTTAATTAATGCTTCTTTTTTTGAATTGACTACTCTATTTTCACTCGATTTCATTTAACTGTTCCAAATTGTGTGATTGGCCAGTAACGCAAAATTACTTTGCCTTCTACTTTTTCTAGTGGAATACAGCCAAAAGTTCTGCTATCCATGCTTTCATCTCTGTTATCTCCCATAACAAATATGCAACCTTCTGGTACAATCAAATCATTATAATATACTGTTTTTGTTGTTACACCATCTTGAAGGTAGTCTTCTACTAATTCTTCTCCATTTACATATACTTTTCCATTTGCTATTTGAATTCTATCGCCCTCTACTCCAATTACTCTTTTTATATAGCTTTTTTTAGTTAGTTCTAGAATATTGTATGAAAGTTTTTCCCATATTCCTTTTGGTTCGTAGTTGTAAATTGCAATTTTGTTTGATAAATCTACTTCTGCCCCTCTTTTTATTTCGCTTGGTTCTTCAAATGTTACTATATCTCCCCTTTTGTATTCTGATTTTGTTATTCTTTTGGTTCTGCTTAATACAATTCTTTGGTTTTCTTTAAGTGTTGGATACATTGAAAATTGCTTTACAACTGTTGATGTGAATATATAGTATCTTGTAGCCAATGCTATTATTAGTGCTAAGAATATGCAAAAGCACCATTCTAGAATTTCCTTAAAAACTTTAACTTCTTTTTCTTCAATTTTTTCTATTTCTTCTTCCATTTGTTCTAACCTCATATTTATTATAACATTATTTAAAGTTTTTTTACAAGAGTTTTTTACTCTTTTTTGCTTGATTTTAGTTTAGAAATATTATACAATATATATATTATATTTGAAGGGAGATTTTCATATGGAGAATAATGAAGAGAAGAAAAGAGAGACCGCAAAACACACTAACAATACCTCAGTAAAGAGTTCGAAAATATGCTATTTTATTTTAATTATGATAATCTTATTTGTTATAGCAGCTGGAATATTCTTTTTTATGCCTTATACTTCTTTAAAAGATAATAACGTTAATAATTCAAATAGCAAAATTTTTAATTTAGAAGATTCTAAGCAATTTGAAAACGCAAGTAATTTAACTTCAAAAGATTTAAATATTGATGTGGAGAATGGAGTTTCTAAGGTTAAAGGGAGTGTTTATAATTCTTCTGAAGAAATAATGAGAAATATAAAGTGTATTTATTCACTTGTTGATAATAATAATTCAGTTGTATATGAACTTACTATTCCTATTTTAAAAATAGATGCCAATAATTATTCCGCATTTTCTTCTATTTCTGCAATTGATTTATCAAGTGTTGTAGATTATTATGTTAAACTTGCTGAATAATTTTTATAAAAAAATGTGATTCGACTTTCGAATCACATTTTTTATTTTTTATTATTGAACATGATATGAAATTCTCAAGTTTGTATCCTTAGAGTATTCTTTTACATCCCATATTATCTTCTTGTTTGTATATGTTATTTTGTATTTTTCTGCTGTTGCTATATCTGTTATTAATATTTCTTCTGCATCTCCAATTTTTATCTTTATAGGATTTTTTTCATCTACTACAATCTTTTGTGTTGTTTCTGCTGTAAGTTCAATAATTGCATTTCCATCAATTGTATATGGATATACTACTGGGTCTGCACTTACAATGTCACTAAAGTTCTTAACTAATTGTGTGTAATTGCTTGATGTATAAACGTTTCCATCACTACTAATATCTTTTAATCTTTCCCAACCTTTTGTACCTTCAGATGCTCCATTTCCAAATCCTATTGAGTATACTTTTGCCTTTTTCGCCTTTAGCCATCCTGCTGCTTCTTTTATTCCTGCTGGATTATTCTTTAGTTCTTCTTCACCATATGGTTCTCCATCTCCAAAGAATATTACTATCTTGTCATAATTTGGATAAAGTTTAGATAAAGTATTTTCAGCCTCACCATATATTGTGTTGTATGCCACTTCTAATCCTGCTCTCATGTTTGTTCCTCTATCTGTTAGTAAACCTTCAAATGCGGTCTTGAAATCTTCATGGTTTTGAAGTGTTATTATAGAGTTTCCACAGCCATATTCATATTTACCCTTATTTTCTCCAGAATCATTGAATTCAAATAGTCCACCATGGTATTTATATTTTTTACCTTGTTGATCTCCTCTTGCACCTTCAGTATACTCTCTTTTAGCAAATGTAATAAGTGTAAATGTTACGTCTTTGTTTTCTTCAGTTTTATATGTTTTTTCTATGAAATCAATAACTGCTTGTTTAGCTGTTTTTATTTTTTCTCCTTTCATAGATGATGAAACGTCTAACACTAATATAATATTTGTTGAAGATAAGTTATTTTTGTATCTTGTTACAGCTACTGTTCTTTCAATTGGATTAATTACTTCGTTTGTTGGCTCTGCATTGACGTAAGCTGTATTTTTAATTTTATCTCCTGTCATTCCAGCTGTTACTTTAATTGGTATTACTATTGTTCTAGTAGCCGTTGCTGGCATATTTACTTTGAATGTACCATTATATAATGCTTGAACTTCTACTTCTGTTAATGGTTTTCCTTCTAAAGTGATATCTCCATTTACCTCAACTTTTACATTACCCTGATTTAATCCTGGAATATTATCTTGGACTGTTACTTCTGTTGCAACTTCTGTATTGTTTGTTATTGTTATTGTGTAATTAATTGTCTCTCCAATGTTTACTTCATCAACACCTGTTGATGTAACTGCTGATTTTGTTGCTGTTATATGTTTTGTATTTGTAATGTTGTATCCATCATATGTTGCAACATATCCTTCTGGTACTACTTCCTTCACAGTATATTCATATTCACGATAGTTATTTTCCATATCAAATTTGTCTAAGTCTGTAAAGCTATATTTTCCATTTGTTACTGTTGTACTAGCAACTTCTTTTCCATCTTTTAATAGCTTAACTTCTACTTTTGGTAAGTTTGTTCCTTCTGGTACCAGTTTCCATGTTTTAGTTCCTTCTACACTTATTTTTTCTTGAGTCTTTGTATTTGTAATTGTTTGAGACCATTCTGCTCCATCCTTTGCTACTTCACTATAAGTTGGTTCATCATATCCTGATATTGTTGTTTTCTCTTGTACTGAATATATATTTTCTGTAATTGACTTAATTTCACCATTTTCTTCTACTATTGTATATCTATCTAAGCCATCAAAAGTACATGTTTTTTCGCCTTTTTTAATCTGTAATGTTTTACATGTTGCAACATTATTTTTGTATAATTCAACTGTAATATCTTTTCTATTGTCAACTATACCTTCATCTACCCAAACTTTATTTGCTGTAAAGCTTATTTGGGTTTGTTCTAATGAGTTTGTAACATTTTGTGTATAATTTCCATCATTATCTGTTGTTACGGTACTATAAGAAACGCTGTATCCTGTTTGACCTGTTGTTTCTACTACTTTATATTCATTTAATTGAACCTTTCCATTTGCTAATATGTAATTTCCTTCGCTGTCTACTTTATATTTTGGTAATCCGGTAAAGCTAAATGATGTTGCGCCATCTGCTAATTCTATTGAGTAGTCTACATCATTTACTTTGTATGGTTCATTGTTTTGGTAAACTTGAAGTGTAATAGTATCATGTTTTGTTCCTACTGGGTCTAGCCATATCTTGTTTCCACTTAGGCTTATTGTTTCTTGTTCTATTGTGTTTGTAATTGTAAATGTATCTGTGCTATATGATGTATCATATCCTGTTACTGTTGCTTCTGCTACTGTATATGTTATTTCGTTTCCATTTTCATATTGTGGTAAGTCTTCCCATGTATGTGTTAATTCTGCATCTTGCCATACTTTATCGTCTCCTGATGTTAATGTTATTTTGTAGCTATCTCCCATTGCTGTTTTTGTTCCATTTACTGTTTTATATAGTTGTATTTCTATGCTGTTTGGTCTATTTTTTCCTTCATCTATCCATACTTTTGTTACTGTTGTTTCTTTTATTGTTGCTGGTGTATGACTATTTGTTATTGTTAATGTATCTTTACTATATGTTGTTTTGTATCCATTTACTTTTGTTATTTCTGCTACTGTGTATGTTATTTCGCTTCCATTTTCATATTGTGGTAAGTCTTCCCATGTATGTGTTAATTCTGCATCTTGCCATACTTTGTCGTTTCCTGATGTTAATGTTACTTTGTAGTTATCTCCCATTGTTGTTTTTGTTCCATTTACTGTTTTATATAGTTGTATTTCTATACTGTCTGGTCTTATTCCATCTTGGTTGTCTGCGTCATCCCATACTTTTGTTACTGTTGTTTTTTCTATTGTTGCTGGTGTATGACTATTTGTTATTGTTAATGTATCTTTACTATATGTTGTTTTGTATTCATTTACTTCTGTTATTTCTGCTACTGTGTATGTTATTTTGCTTCCATTTTCATATTGTGGTAAGTTTTCCCATGTATGTGTTAATTCTGCATCTTGCCATACTTTGTCGTCTCCTGATGTTAATGTTACTTTGTAGTTATCTCCCATTGTTGTTTTTGTTCCATTTACTGTTTTATATAGTTGTATTTCTATACTGTCTGGTCTTATTCCATCTTGGTTATTGTTATCATTCCATGTTTTTCTTCCTGAAACTTCTGTTTTCTCTGGTTCATAGCTGTTTGTTATGTTCATTCCGTTAGAATCATATTCTACCTTATATTCTTTGCTATTCTTTCCAGCTATTTTGCCATTTGTTTCGCCTACTTCTTTTACTGTGTATGTTATTCTTTTTCCTGCTTCATATACTGGTAAGTCTGACCAACTATAGTCTACTGTATCTACTGTATTTCCTGTTAATGTTCTCTTATAATTGTCTCCCATACTTGTTGTTGTGCCATCTACTGTTTTTAGTAGTTCTACTGTTATGCTGTCTGGTCTTACTCCATCTTGGTTACTGCTATCATTCCATGTTTTTCTTCCTGAAATTGAAGTTGTTTCTGGTGTGTGGTGGTTGTAGATTTCTACTCCATTGTCTGATATTTCATATTTTGTATCATATTCTGGAACTGTTACTTCAACAACTCTGTATGTAATTTCATTTTTGTTTTCATCATATTTTGGTAATTTGTTAAATACATATTTCCAGTCACTGCTTGCATCTATTGTAACTGTTTCAACTGGTTCGTTTTCATTGTTTCTGTATAATTCAACTGTTATTTTTTCTGGTCTTTTTCCATCTTGGTTGTCGTTATCTTGCCAATTTTTGTTTACATTTATTGTAACATCTGGGTTTACTGGCATTTCGTCATTATCTTCTACTGTTGTTTTTCCATCTGTTGCTGTTGCTATATTTATAATGTCTTTTGATATTGTTTCATTTTGTTCTGTTTCTATAACTGCATCAATGTCAGCTTGTTTTACAACATATCCTACTTTTAATGTTGCAACTTTTCCAGCTTCTAGTGTTTCTATTTTTGCAAGTTCTTCGTTTGCTGGTACTGTTTTGCCGTCAAAAATTACATCTAATGAGTCTGTTACAACTACATTAGTTGCTTTGTAATTACCTAGGTTAGATACTTGTATTGTATAGATTATAGTGTCTCCTGCTCTTACCATTGGTTTATTTTCTTTCATTACGGGAATTTGTTCTGCTTCTCCTTCTCTTATTACTGCTGTTGCTGTTTTTTCTATTTGTAATTCTGGTTTGAATATTCCCATGTTTGCTGTTATTGCTGGTATTCCTATTGTAGTCCATGATAATTGTAAATCTTCAAATACCTTTTGTCTTTCCATTCTTACTGTTTCTTCAATTCCTGTTGTTGTGTTGTTTCCACCTGTGTTTGTTGTTGTTCCCCCTGTTGTTTGATTTGGTGTTGTTGTTCCTGGGTTTGTATTTGGTGTTGTTGGTTCTACTGGTGTTCCTGGAACTTCTGTGTTGTTACCTTGGTTGTTTGGATCTTCAGCTGTTCCTGGGTTTGTGTTTGCTTGATTGTTATCTTGTTCTTCTCTACCTGTTGCTGGTAAGTTTTGTACTTGTTCTCCAGCAGCTTCTGCTTGGCCTCTGTTTTTCAAGAATATTGTTACACCTGTTGCTGAAGCACCAATTAAAACTAAAGATACAAGTCCAATTACTACGTTTTTTGTGTTTAAAAACTTTCCTTTCATTTTAACCTCCATTAAAATTTTAAATGATTTCTCTTGCTTTTACTACAAGTCTGTTTTTGTCTCTGTTTGTACAAGTAATTAGTGTTACTTCTCTTGTATTTTCATCTATTGGGAAAATACAATCGATGTCGTTTGGGTCTATAACATATTTGTTAAAAACCTGATATTTAACAGTTACCATTTGGCTATCTGTTAATTCAATAATGTCACCATTTTCTAGCTGATTAATTTTTCCAAACATTGTCTTGCTTAAATTATTGTGACCTGCTAGAACTACATTTCCTTTTTGGTTTATCTTTTCTCCATAGAATTTTGTTATTGAAAGTTTTAGACTTTGTTCATTGGTCTTTTCAAGTATTGGATATTCTATGTTTATTTTTGGTATGTTTATTATACCAATAACTTTGTATCCACCAATTTCTTCGTCTATTTCTTGTATTACGTCTATTTCGTTTGTTGTAGTTTTATTACCTTTTTTAATTTCCTGCAATACTGCTTGTGTATTGTTTTCAATTTTTCTGTTTTCTACATTTTTTCTAATAACAAGTGTTGCTAATATAAGTGCTGTGATAACTAGTATTACAAGAATTATTCTATATACTGTTATCTTTTTCATTATTTCTTCAACTCTTTTTTCTTTAAAACTACAATTCTAATAGCTACAATTACTATGGCAACAATTACTACTGCAAGCACAACTAACATTGTGTTATTATCATATGTGTATGGTAGTATTGTTTTTACTTCTTTTTCAATAACTTCTTCATCATATTTTCTAAGTGATGTTAGGAAATGAACATCATTTTTGTTATCTCCTTTTAACCATAATATGTATTGGTCGCCTGTTTCTGCTTCTTCTGGTTGTCTTATTGTATCATTTTCTATTTGTTTCCAATCTTCTAGTTTTAATTCTGCTTCTAGTTTTGCTTTTAAATCAAAGAATTCTTTGTTTGCTTTTATTTCTGTGTATTTATCTGTAAACTTATTCTTTTCTAATAATTCTGCTAAAGCAAATAGATTATCAGTATCTGTTGTTGATTTTCTTGGAGTTAATTGGTATTCTCCATTTCTTAAACTTTTTACTAGTTTAGCTACACCAACTGTTTCTGTAATTTTTGTTCCATTTTCATTAACTTCATTAACAATTTGTTCTTGTTTAAGCTCTACTGGTATTTCTTTTGATACTGTGTTTAATTTTTCTAGTTCTGTTTTTGTGATATTGTCGTTTAAATCGATTTCAAAGCATTCAGTTTTTGCATCTGCTTTTACCCAAATGTATTTTTCTGTTACTGCATTTGTAGCATATGCAATGTTGTTTTCTCCATCTACTGTGTCTTTTGCAGAGTTTTCAAATTCTGCATCTGTTGGTGCTACATCTTTGTTGTCTGAAAATGCAAATTGAAATTCTTTGTCTAAATATCCTTTCACATAAATTATATGGCTGTTATCTTCTTGTTTTATAACAACTGTATTTTCATTTGCTGCATAAGTAAATATAGGCATTCCTACTGTAAAAATTCCTACAATTACTATCATTAAAAGAATTTTAAATTTTGAACTTTTCATTATTCTCCCCCTACTTTTTTTTATTTCGATATTACATTATATTGCAATTCGACCCTTAATATTATATATTAAATTCCATATATTGTAAAGAGTTTTATGTAAATTTATCCATTTTTTATTCTCATTTTTTCGACATTTTTCGACAACCTAAGTGTGCAAAAAATAAAGCTCAATTATTAGCTTTGTCCACTAATAATTGAGCTTATATTTTTTAAATTAATCAACTCTTGCAAGTATTACAAGTCTTCCGCTTCCATCATCTGTGCATGTTGATAATGATATTTCTATTTTTCCTCCTGTATCTCTTACTGCATATGTTGTGTCTGTATCTTTAAGTGTCATTATTTCGTATATTGTGTATGTTAATGTTTTTCCTACTAAGTCTGTAATTTGAATTGTATCTCCTACAACTAGTTTTTTATTGTTAGCAAAGAATTTTCCATTTCTGTAATTGTGTCCTATTATAACAACATTTCCTGGTGTATTTAGTGTTGGGTTTGTAGGATATGTTACTGCAACTGCAGTATCTAGAGCTCCTGGAGATGCATCTAAAAGTATTGGATAGCTTGCTTTTGTTTTTGGTATTTTTATGTATCCAATTACTGGGTATTCCTTATAAAAAACAGTTTTTCTTCTTGTTGTTCCTGAGTCATCGCCACTTCCTGCATTTTCATTTGTATTGTTTTCAATTGGTGCTCCGTTTATAAAATCTTCTATTGTTGAGTTGTTTTCGTCATCAGTTTGGTTGTTTTCATCGTTGTTATCCTCTTGGCTTCCATCTTCCAATGTAGCAAGTATTTTTTTCTTCTCTTTTTCATCTTGGTTATTTTGTATTGCTTTTACAATTACAACTGATGCAACTATTAATATTACAATTATTATTATAACTAAAAATATTGTTAAGAAATTACTATATTTATTTTTAAACATGCTATCACCTTCTTTTTTTATTATAACATACCTAGCTTTAAATGTAAATTACCTATTTATTCAATCTCTGTTAATTTTGCAAATTTAGTTTTATCAAAATCTTCATCATATTCAACAGTTTCAAATATTTCTGGCATATTTTTCTTTAGTTCTAGCAAGAATGGGATAAGTAATTGTTCTATTGCAGGGTGTGCGTGTTTTGTACATCTTAAGCTTAATATATGCTTCCATTCTCTAATATTTGCTGTCATTGTAACTAGAGCAGCAGTTGAATGTGGTAAAATCATTCTCATTTGATCTGGTGTTGCTCCAAGTTCTGACATTTTTATATAGTGTTTTTCAATTTCTTCCATTGATGTTTTCCACTCTGTGTAAAGTTCTGTTCCTTCTTCAATGTTTACTGGCTTTATGAATTTTATTTCTTTATCAAATTTATCTTTTCCATAATTACAATATCTTGTGCTTTCTATTGAAAATGATGCATGTCTATGTCTTGTTATATCTTTATATACGCCTATATCACAAATCATTCTAATTGTTATTTTTTCATGTTCTAGTATTGATTCATGTCCTCTGTTTATGCAGTTTTTTAATAATGTTTTATAGCTTTCATCTGTAATTTTATCTTCTGAACGATAGCAAGTTCTACATGCTCTTTCTAAGTTTTTCATCATTCTATTGTAATCTACTTTTTCAATTTCTATTTTAGGTTCTATTATTTTCATTTTTCTTTTCCTTTCTTGCTACAAAAATAAGAGGCATAAGTACCGTGCCTCTTATTATAATAATTATTTTCCCCTACCTTCTGGAAGTGCTGGTACGTCAATTACTATTCTTATTCTTGTTAATCTCTTTATTGCTTGTACAAATTTACTTTGTTTTACTCTCTCCCATAATGATGGTTTTACTTCAAATCTTGTTTCTTCTATGAATTCTTCTAGTGTTTCTTCTACTTTTTCTGTTTCTTTTACTTTAGCTTCTTTTACTGCTTTTTCTTGTTTTGGATCATATACTGGTGTTGGTATTCCTCTTAAAGCTTCAGCAACTTCAATTCCTATGTAACTTAATGCTTTTGATCTATCTTCAATTCTTTCCATATCAATTTCAATATGTAAGTTTGTTTCTAGGTTGTTAATTCTTGCTGTTACAAGTTTTGTTGCATCTTCGTAATTTTCTGGAATTTTGTTTTTTGTTTTTCCTATAATTGTTAATGCTTCAACTATATCTTCTGATACCAAACTTGATATATCTTTTACTTTAGTTTTCCATTCTTTATCCTTGTTTTGAGCAGCTTCTAAAGCTATTTTCAATTCATTTGCTATGTTTATATTATTTTCTCTTTGTCTAATTAGTACTTCAATTTGTTTTGTGTTTTCTTCAAATTGATCTGTTGCATATTCTACTAACTTGTGTGCAGCGCTATAAACACTTCCAGGGAAGTTCTTTTTATTTGGATATTCAACAAGATATACTTTAATTGAATCGATTAAATCTTTAAAATATGCATCATCTTCTAATTGAACAATTTGTTTTTTACTATTTGGATTAATTAACTTTTCTACTTTATCTATGTTTGATAAGATTTTTTCCTCTGTAATTATCATTTTTACGTTTACTATGCCACGTTTTCGATTTCCTAGAAATAGCATTTGTAAACTCCCCTCCTCTTTTTGTCATACGTATTTTAATTTTCTCCTTATATTATACCTTTTTTCGAGAAAAAGTACAATAGATTTTTTGTTATATTTTCGTTACACTTTTATGTCAAAATTATGACATTTTTGTGACATTGTTTATTTAGTAAAGAAGGTTATTATTACTGCAATTCCAATTACTACTCTATATATTGCAAATGCTTTGTAGCTTCCTTTTTTTAGGTAGTTTAGCAAGAATTTTATTATAATCATACCTACAATAAAACTTGTAATAATTCCTATCCAAAAGGCTATGCTTGAAAATTGGAATTTGCCTAAATCAAAAAGCACTGCTGCAGCTGTTATTGGTGTTGCAAGTAAGAATGAATATCTTGCTGCTCCTTCTCTATCTATTCCTAAAGCTCTTGCAACTGTCATTGTTATTCCTGAGCGTGAAACACCTGGAAATGCAGCTGCTAAGCATTGTGATGTTCCTATTAGCATAGATTGTTTTAGTGTCATATCTTCATATTTTGTGTTTGTTTTTGATTTCTTATCTACAAGATATAAAATTATACCCATTACTATTAATGTAATTCCTATAACTAACATTTCAACATTTAAGCTTTTTTCAAATAATTTTTTTGAAATTTTATCAAGTAATAAGCTTAATACTCCTGCTGGAATTGTTGATAATACTAGATACCAAAATATCTTTCCATCTGTTGTTCTTTTCTTTTTAACTACTTGGTTGTATCCTCCAACAAATAGTTTTACCCAATCTTTGAAAAAGAATATTACGATTGCAAGTAAGGTTCCTATATGTAATGCCACATCAAAAGATTCTGGCATTTCTCCCCATTTTAATATCCATGGGAATAGATTTAAGTGTGCTGAACTTGATACTGGTAAAAACTCTGTTAGTCCTTGTACTATTCCTAAAATAATTGCTTGGTATATCTTCATTTTTTTCTTCCTCCTATATTACATGTTGTTCTAAGAATTTTATGTTTTTTGTTTTCTATTTATTCCGCTTTTCCTTTTGTTTGTTTAGAACTTTTGTTAAATTATATGTGTCGTTTAAATATTCTTCAATTTCTAATTCTTGCTCAGTTTCCTCATATTCAGGCTCAACCTCAACTGTTGGTTTTTCAATCATTTTCTTTATTGGGAATAGAGTTGGCTCTTTTTTAGCAATTTCATAGTATTTTGAATTTTTTCTAATAGCATTGTTTATGTCTAGTATTGCTTTTTCTTTTTGATTTTTAATTATATGAATTTTTGCAAGTTCAAAATATGCCTTTGCTTCCTTTTCATTGCATATGCTTTTTGCAAAGCTTTCTTCTGCTACATCAAAATCTCTATATAATAAAGCTAGTTGTCCTAGCCTATAATATGCTAAATACATTTCTTCATTTAACTCAATTGTTTTTTGGAAGCATTTTCTAGCAATATCAAAGTCGTTTATCCTTGAATAACATATGCCAAGATTGTAGTATATTTCATAATTATTTGTGTTGTATTTTACGGCATTTGTATATACTTCAATTGCCTTTTTAAATTCTTTTTGTTCTAAATATATGCCACCGTAATAGCTTTGAAGCTTCATACATATCTGGTTTTGTTTTTAAAAGGGTTCTAAGCATCTCTACTGCTTCATCGTTCCTTCCAAGGTCTTTTAATAGCACTGAAATTTTATAGTATGAGTTTGTATCATTCTTTTTTATATCTAAAACCTGAACATACTCATCTATTGCTTTTCTCATTCCTCCCTCTTGCTCATATATTCTAGCTAAGAGTTTATGTCCTAAGTAGCTGTCTTTATATTTGCTTACTAAGTCAATTAGTATTCTTTTTGCTTTTTTAGGGTTATTTAACCACAAGTAATTTTGTGCCATTAAAATTCTAAGTATTTCTGATACATTTATTCCTTTTGCTTCTAGCAAAAATACTAGAATTGGTATTATAATGCAAAACAAGTATAATATAATGGTAAACAGAGTTCCGATTTAGAACATCAAAGCTTATTTTTATTAAGTTTAATAGTATTCCTATTGCTTGTATTCCTAGTATTATAAGGTATGTTGTATCATTTTTTCTTATCATTTTCAATAGTAAAATATATACAAAGAGTACAAAAGCGACAACTGTAAATATGATTTTTCCTATCATATGCTACCATTCCTTTCTTTGTAGCTTATCTTCCAAATTCTGTTTTATATTTTTCTATACTCTTTTGTATTATCTTTTCTGCTTCTTCTCTACCTAGTATCTCTTCAACTACTGTTTCCCTTTGTTCTAATTGTTTATATACCTCAAAGAAATGTTTGATTTCACTTGATATATGTGGTGGTATTTCTGTTATATCTTTATACACATTTAAAAATGGATCCTTTTTTGCTACTGCTATTATTTTTTCATCTCTTTGTTCAGAATCTATCATAATTAATACTCCAATTGGATATGTTTCCACTAGTGTTAATGGAATTATATCTTCTTGGCATAGCACAAGTACGTCTAATGGGTCATTATCTTCTGCATATGTTCTTGGTATAAACCCATAGTTTGCAGGATAGTGTGTTGCTGTATACAAAACCCTATCAAGCTTTAGCATACCTGTTTCTTTATCTAATTCATATTTGTTTTTTCCACCTTTTGTTATTTCAATAACTGATATGAAATCATCTTTTTTTATTCTTTCTTCTTTAATATCATGCCAAATGTTCATTTTTTTCTCCTTCTTTTTTTAAATATTTATTAATTACAATTTTTTCAAATGGTCTTTTAATTTTTGTGTGCCAAATTTCCTTTTCTGCTAATGGCTTTGTAAGTATAGAAAACATGTTGCATCTATTTGCTCCTAATACGTCTGTAAATACTTGATCCCCTACTACCGCTATTTCTTCTGGTTTTAAGTTCAGCAATTTTTGTGCTTTGTAAAAGCCCTGTTTTCTTGGTTTTTGTGCAAAATAAAAGTACTCTAGTCCAAGTGTTTCAGCAACTTTTTTTACTTTATGTACTTTATTGGTGTTTGATAATATGCACATTTTAATTCCTTGCTGTTTTAAGTTATTACACCATTCCTCGCAGCCCTCCAATAGTTGCTTTTCAAGATTTATTAATGTATTATCCACATCTAAAATTAAACCTTTTATATTGTTTTCCTTTAGCAATTCTATTGTTATTTCTTTTACATTATTTAAATATAGCTTTGGATATAAATTCATATTCCCTCCAGTTTTATTCCATAAGAACAGTATTGCCCCTACGGTTACTCTTGTAGGGGTTTTCTACTTTGGTTATTTATATAAGTTTCTAAAATATACACTGCTGATATTGTGTCTACAATGCCTTTTTTGTTTTTTGGTTTTATTCCTAGTTCATTCATTGTTCTATGTGCTTGTACAGTTGTTAATCTTTCATCAACAGTTTCTATTTTCATTTTATTATACTTACATTTTAATTTATGGATAAAGCTTTTTGTTTTTTCTACTCTTTCTGTTTTTGTTCCATTCATGTTAAGTGGCATTCCAATAACAATGGTATCTATTTCATACTTACTAAATACATCATCTAATTTTGCAAGTAATACTTTATCATTTCCGTTTGTTGTTACAGTTTCTAGGCCTTGGGCTGTAATGCCTAAAGCATCTGTTATAGCTAAGCCTGTTCTTGCATCTCCATAATCAATTCCTAGGGTTCTCATTATTCTTCTAGTCCTATATAGTTTTTTACCATTTTTTCTAAAAGCTCATCTCTTTCTATCATTCTTATTATGTTTCTAGCTTCTTTATGGCTTGTTATATATGTTGGATCTCCTGAAAGTATATATCCTACTATTTGGTTTATTGGGTTATATCCCTTTTCTTCTAGTGCTTGGTATACTTCCTTTAGTATTTCCTTGGTTTTTAAGTTTTTGTCTTTTTCAACTTTAAAACTCATTGTTTTATCACTTATCATAATCTATCCTCCTAAATACAGTTTATTTCGCTTTCTGTTTTATCAGCATTGTCTATATATTCTTCTAGTTTTTTAGTAACTTCTTCAAGTCCTGTTCCTTTGTAATATGAACCAAGTACAAAATTTATTACTGGTTTTACTGGTTCTATTTTTTTATTTTTTCCCTCTATTCTAATGCTTTCAAGTGTTTGTTTAATTTTTGTAACAAATTCAATTGTTTCGTTTGTTTCTACTCCTGAGAAAACAATAGCAAATTTAGGTCCCATGTATCTAACAAATACATATTCTGAAGAAATATTAGACTTAACACTATTTGCTATTTGTACAATTAATTCTGTTCCGATTTTTCTGCCATAGTTTTCATTTATTTCTTCTATGTTGTTTATAGAGAACATACATACAGTGCTTTTTCCATATTTATCAATTGTTCTTTTTCCAAGTCCATATAAATATTCTGCGGAATTTAAGCCTGTAGATTTATCTACTCTATATATATTTTCAATTGTGTTTTGATATGATATTGTTTTTAAAACTGATATTATGTTTTCCCTTATTACTTCTAATATACCTGTATCCATTCTGTCAAATGCATGTGGTATGTCGCTTTCAATGATCCAGTATCCTATATAGATATTATCTATATATAGTGGGAAAAACATTGCAGATTTTGCTCTTGTCATATCTGTATCTTGATATGTTAGTTTTTCATTAGCACTGTTAACTGTTACATATTTTGGCCTTGCATTTGCTATACTATCTTGGAACATTGCATTTGTATGTAAGTTTGTCATTGCTTCCCACAATCTTTCATCTACATTTGATGCTTTTAAAATGTACTCTGCTCCATTAAATACAACTATAGTTGAATATTTTATATTATACTTTTCAATTAAAATATCGTTTATAATTTTAATTTTGCTTTCTGCTGATGTGTCTTTTCCTATTGTGTCCATAAAGTCTTGTAATACTCTTAAGTTTGCTATTTTTTCATGAGTATTACTTAGACCTTTAACTTTTTTGTATATTGAAAAGTTATATATTATTAGTGATATAACAAGTATAACTAGTACAACTATAACAGCTATTAATCCTGTACTCAAATTTTTCACCTCTATTTAATAATTTCTTTTCATTTTATTTAATGTGTCATTTACTTGGCTTGAGAATGGATCTCTTGCACCAGCTCCACCTTGGAAATTTTGTCTGCTTATTAGTGGATACACCATGTTTGCTACTTCTCGTATTGCTTGCATAAATGTCTTTGTATATCCATTTAAAGATATTGAACAGTTAACAAGTGAATCTAGGTATTTTACATAGTTTTGCTCTTCAAAAGGTATTTCACAGTATCTAATGTTGTCTTTATCAAACAATTCAGTCATATAAGACATATTTGGTGCATTATAACAAGACATTCCACCAATTAAGGTTTTTATGCCTAGGCTTCTTACTTTTTCAGATTTGTTTATAACTATTTTTAATTTTTCTGGCTGTAAAACTCCCTTTGATTTTAGATTTCTTAAAAATGCTGTCAATGGTTGTATTGTTAGTACATCCATTGTTTGTACTAGATAAATTTCTTGTACTCTTGCAAAAATTTCTGGATCTGTATCAAAATCTGTGTCTATTAATATTGCAGAATATTGTTTTAAAAGTGTTGATAAAACCACATCAATTTTATATGGTTTTTCTTCTCCTGGCATCTCTGTATATACAGTTAGATTTTTTTTGATTTTCAGTCCTTCTGTTATACCATTTTGTAAGCCTTCCATACAATTTTTTGCAATATTTCTCAAGCTTTCTTCATTGTTTGTGTATATATAATATGCATTTTTTGTTTTTGTCATGTCTAAGATTGCTGTGTTAATTCCCATTGTTGCAAGCATTTCTGCAGTGTTATTTACTACAAATGATGTTCCATTTTTTGTTGTTCCAACAAATGCTACTATCTTTTTATCTGCTGTAAGAAGTGTATTAAAGTTTGATGATACATTTGCATAATTTGTTGGTTCTGGGTAATTATTATATTCTGGTCTTTTTATTGGTTCTGCAGTCACTTGTGGTGTAGGTGTAGCTCTATATTCTTCTGGTTTTTCGTCTAAATTGAATAAATCAACTTCTTCTTGTTTATTTGTTGCATTAACTAATGGAGTATCATCTTCGTCTTCATCTATATTAAACAAGTCTACTTCTTTAGGTTCATTTTTCACTTCAGTGGTATTAGTTGTTTCTTCATTTCCCATACTAAATAGATCTACTTCTTCTGGTTCTGGTGTTTTTTCTTCTTCTATATTAAATAAGTCAACATCTTGTTCTTGTGGTATTTCTGGTTGTTCCTCTGGTAACGGAGTTTTTCTAGGTCTTCCTCTGCCACGTTTTGGTTTCTGTTCTTGTGTTTCCTCTGGTAATGGAGTTTTTCTAGGTCTTCCTCTACCACGTTTTGGTTCTTGTGCTATTTCTTGTGTTGGTTCCTGTGTAATTGCTTCTGGTTCTACAGAAGTTTCTATTTCTGGTTCTAAGCCTATACTTGGAGCAACTGGTTCTTCTTCAGGTATATTTATTTCTGGTTTTTCAATTGTTTTAGGTGTTTCGAATAAATTATTGCCTATAACTATACCTTGGTCTATCTCTGGTTTTTTAATGTCTGGTATTACTACCTTTTGAACATTGCTTGTTTTCATGCTTGTTGGAATTACAACTTGCTTTATTGTTTTTGGTTTTATAAGTTCTGATAATACTTCGTCTTCCTCTTTTTCTTCCTCTGGTTCTTCTTTTATATTACGAATTTTATCCTTGTAACTTTGAGTTTTAAGTTTTGCATCAAAATGTTGCATTCCTCCACTAATAGCTAATTGTTGATATTTAGGTGATCTGGCCTCAAGAACTGCTTTTACATTCATTGGCAAATATTTTATAATTATTCTTAATTGATTGTCTGTGTATTGAGCTACTATATTGTTAAAGCTATCTACATATTTATCTTCATTTTTTCCAAGTCTTGCATAATGTGCTCTAATGTTTTCAACCTCTGCTTCACTAACACTGTTTTCACTTTCAACTTCTCCTAAATCGCTTTCTTGTATATTGTAATATCTTTTTGCTTCTTCTTTATCCCTTGGAGAATTTATTAATCTGCAAACTTCATCTATTGTTCTATCTTGTCCTACAATGCCGTTGTAGATGTCTTCTTTGTAGATTTTAACTATCATGTCGTCTGTCATTTTTCTTCTGTCTGCACAGATTAAAATAATATCTATTCCACCATTTCCATTGGTTTTTATTTCTTTACTAATATTGCTATATTTTTCATATAAGAATTTATCAATTGAATCATAGTTGTTGTTTGCAAATGGTTCCAAATCTTCACTGATTACAACTCTACTATAACTTTTATCCCTTTGTAACTCTCTTAAAATTGCATTAAAATAATATACATTTTTGTATGATAATATTTCTTTATAATCTTTTTGATACTTTTTTGCAATTGCTTCTGAAACATTATCGTTATTTATTGCAAATAAGACCTTCATATGTTTAACCCCTCCAACCTATTACTACGAGTGCATAAATAAATGGCAATACTTGGCAAATTACTAGAATTGTAACAAATACAATTACAGTACTAAAGCCTCTGTGTTTATAGTCTAGTCTTCTTGTTCCAAGAACATATTGGAATAATAGACCTACTACAATTCCTATAAAACAGAATGGGATACTGTAGGGTTGTACAACTTCTTCTAGGATAAAACCTGCTAGCCAATATGCTTCAGAGCCATATTTTTCGGTATATTCCTCTTTTTTTACCTCCATCTTACTTTTCATTTCTTCTACGTCATTTTTATTATTATTTTCAAGTGTATTTACTTCTGTTCCAAAAGCAACAGTTCCAATTGATAATATACATAGAATTATTAATATTACTGCAATCGTTTTTTTCATTTTATACCTCCATTAAAACTTACTTTTCTCACTTATATTATCATACAATATTCTGGAAAAAATAGCAAGTTTATTTGAATATTTTTTTATTTTTTTAATGATTATTTCCTTAAAAATCAGGATTTAAAGTTTAAATCCTGATTTTTTATTTTTATTAACTATCATGTTGTATTATTTTATTATGTGCGCAGCATGAATGTGAAGTTGTTTTTCCATGTGAGCATGTTGTTCTATATGTTTTACTACCATTGCAGCTTGTGCAAGTTACTTGATATGTATGTGCTTTAACTATTCCATGTGCTGAACAGCCTGTTCCTCCTGTTCCACTACAGCTTCTACATGAGCCATGAGTCATTTGAATATCTCCCTGATCATGTCCACAAGTAAAGAAAGGTCCATAATAAGCTCCACAATTAGGGCAATCATACCTTACAGATCTTGTATATACACCACACTCGGAACAGACAGATGTTCCTCCAACATATGAGATTTTAAAAGTTGATGTACATCTGCCCGCTCCAGAACAACTCGTACATGCAGTTCCACCTGCACAGTTTTTTGTTAATTTTCCTGTTCCTGTGCAAGTCGCACAATTAACAACAGTTGATTCATTACATGTATTGCTTCCTGTTCCTGGACAATAGGTTCTAGTTCTTTTTTTCTCACTTCTTGCAGTTGTTATTCCATCACTTGCCGTTACATACCAATAATAATCTGTATATTGTGTAAGATTTGTAGCGTTTAATGTTACTTCCCTGTTAGAAATCACATCTCTTTTTAATTCTTGTTCAGTGTATGTACCATTTTCATTTAAACTTGTATACAACTTATAACTAATATTTTCACCCTCTGCATCTGTGGCTTTTGAGAGAATCGTTAATGAATTTGTTGTTTTTGATTTTAAAGTACTTGTTACTATTGTTGGAGTATTATTTTCTAGCATTTTCACTTTTCCTGTTTTTTTCTTTTCCGCAATTTTATCTTTTGCTATAATAATATATGTATATTCTTGTCCTGGTGTTAGTCCTGTAATATCCCAAGATACAGTTTCACCACTTTTTGTTTCATAAGAAGTATCATCTATTTTTAGTTCATAAGTTAAAGATGTTGAATTTTTGCTTGAGCCACTTGCACTTATTGTAAATGATGTATAAGATTTATTGTTTATTTTAACATTATATTTGATTGAGTTTTCAGGTTCTGTTGGTGATTTACTTCCTTTACCACTGCGTATGTCTTCAATCACTTCTTTTTCCAATTCCGCAGCATTTTTTGTTTGGTTGTTTGCCCTTTTTACTACATTCTTGGCTCTTTTAGTAACTGCATTTTTTTGTATTGCAAAAACACTTATTCCCATTAAAATAAGTAAAAGAATTACTGTTATTATTAGTGATATTAGAGTTATTCCTTTGTTTTTTTTCATATTCATCCTCTCCCTATTTGTATGTAATTACATTTTACACAAAAAAATTACAAATTGCAATAAATTTTGCAATTTGTAATATAATTGTAATATTTAGCTTTTTACTTTTATGTCTCTTACGTGGTCTATTTTCTCCCATGTTGTATTTGGTTTTATTAATGCTTTTATATTGATTAGTATCCATGAACCTAAGAATAATGGATAACATAGTAATCCCTTAAGCATTGGTTTTATTGGTCTCTTGTCTAATATTAATACAAATAATGCTGTTAGTGGTGGCATTATAAATGTTGCTAGTAAGTATTTTGCATAGTTCCAAATTAAACCAGCTAATGTCATTCCATCACCAAGGTATATAATTAAGTTTATTACTAGTATTGCAAGTGTTACTATTAGAATTGGCATACCCATAAGGTATAGTAAGCCATCAACATTCATCATTTTTCTGTTTCTTACAACACCTGCTGCTAAGTCTTTTATGTAATATTTAAAGCATTGTAAATGTCCTACAGACCATCTTGTTCTTTGTGTCCAAGATTGTTTGAATCCTAGTGGTTGTTCATCATATACTTTTGCATCTGTTGCCCAACCTAATTTTCTTCCTTTTGCAATATTTATTAAAGAAAATTCTATATCCTCTGTTAATGTTTTTGTATTCCAGCCTTCTGCTTTTATTAAATCATATTTTACCATGAAGCCTGTTCCATTTAATAATGGAGATAAACCAATGTTATATCTTGCTAAATGGTAAAATCTGTGCATTGTCCAATAGAATAGTGCATATCCTGCTGTAACCCAAGTATCATCTGGGTTTTTGATATCTCTATATCCTTGAACTACTTCTTCGCCTTGGCAAAGTTTTTTATTCATTGCATTCATAAATTCTTTATCAACAACGTTATCTGCATCAAAAACGCATAATGCATCATATTCAGCATTTTGTTCTTGCATTTTTCTTAAGAACCATTGCATTGCATAACCTTTTGTTTTATGCTCTGGGTCATTTCTTTCATATACTATTGCACCTGCATCTTTTGCAATTTCTGCTGTTCTATCTGTACAGTTATCTGCAATAACGTATATATCCAATAGTTCTTTTGGATAGTTTTGTTCTTTTAAGCTTTCTATTAGGTTTCTAACAACCTTTTCCTCATTATGTGCAGGTATTATTGCCATGAATTTATGTTGTTTGTTAATTAGTAATGGTTTTTCTTTGAATTTTATTAATGCACAAACACTTATTGCTATGTTATATAGCCAAAATATTGTTATAATACCTACAAGTGCTTGTTGTAATATATACAAATAATCCATTTTTTTACTCCTTTACATTGCTTCTTCTGTAGTTGCTGTTTCTTCTATATTGTTAGGTTCGTCTTCTTTATTTACGAATTCTAAGCTACTTATTGATACCTCATATGCTGTTCTTTGTTCAACTGTTCCATCTTCATGTTTTTTCTCATATGGTCTTGATTGAACTCTACCAACTAATCTTAGCTCTGTTCCAATTTGCATATTTTCGCAGAATCTAGCATTTCTTCCCCATGTAATACATGGTATGTAATCTGATTTATTATATGCTCTATTTACTGCAACTAATATATCAGCTATTTCTCTACCGAATGGTGTTTTTCTGTAGATTGGTTTTCTACAAATATGTCCTACTAATTGTACTTCGTTAGGTACTTTAATTTCTTCGTCTTCTCCTTTTTCTCTAATTTCTTTTACGAAAACTGTTAATATTAATCTGCTCTTTGAGTCTTCATATGTATTGTAAGATCTGAATTGTCCTTCAATTACTACTTGTTTTCCTATGCTTAAATCAAAGTTTGCGATTAATCTTTCAGATATTGTAATTGGTATAATATCTGATATTCCACTTAAACGTGGTATTTCCAAATCAAAGTTAAAGAAACTTTCTCCATAAATTTCGTGACTAAATTTTTTCTCACTTGTGATTTTACCAACTAACATAATATAGTTGTTTTGTGAATAATTTGTAACCAATTTTATTTCCTCCTTTTTTTCGTCTAAAAAGCAGTTTTATTATAGACTTTTAGACTAGTCGAATCCCGACAATTTTAATTATACTACGTTTTTTTGGTTTTGTCTACATAAAATGGTAAAATTATGTTAATTTTCTACTTCTTCCTATTTTTTTATTGCTAAAACTTTATATTTTGCAATTCCTCCTGGAGTATTAGCTTCAACGGTTTCGCCCTTTTTAGCACCAATTAAAGCTGCACCTATTGGTGATACATTTGATATTCTGTTTTTTGATAAATCTACTTCTGTTGAACCAACTATTGTGTATTCTAATTCTTCATCAAATTCTATATCTAGTATTTTTACCGTGTTTCCAACTTGTACTGTTTTTGTATCTATTTCTGATTCATCTATAATTTTTGCATATCTTAGTTTGTTTTCTAAGTCTGCTATTTTGATTTCATTTTCTGCTTGTGCATTTTTTGCTTCATCATATTCGGAGTTTTCTGATAAATCTCCAAATCCTAGAGCTACTTTTATACGTTCTGAAATTTCAGCTCTTTTTTCAGTTTTAAGATATTCTAGTTGCTTTTCTAGATTATCATATCCTTCTTGTGTTAATAAAATTTCCTTTTCATCCATTTTTACATTACTCCTTTTTCCTTATAATAAAATATATTATAGTTTCTTAATCTTACTCTACAAATTACATTTTGTCAAGTAATTTGACAAAAATTTACTTAAATTCTTTTTTATTTATAGCACCATTTTTTCCTATTAATTTTTTTATGGTGATGTTATCTTTTTCTATTTGTTCAAATGCCTTAATTGGTATCATTGTAAATAGCAAAGCCTCATATAAATGGTTATCTAAGAAGCCGTTTAATTTAATATCACTTGGAATATTAATTTCCCAAGTTTTTATATTTATTCCTGCAAATTTCTTTGAATAAATGTCTATATTTTTTTGAACATTTACAATTGTTGCATTATTAGGTATTGCAAGCTTATTTAAGTTTTCTTCTGTAAAGTCCATGTTTACTATTACATCTGTACTCTTTAAGTTGAAGTTTAAATTGTTTGAGAGCTTTATTAGTATTCCTAATTCTTCAAATAAATAATCTATTAAGTTTTTGAATTTTTTGGTATTACTTGTTATTATGTTTAGCCTTTTTGCATTTCTTGCAATTTGCATAATGTGTTCTATTGTTATATCGTCATTTTGATTTGCAAGTATTGTAACTTCACCTGCTTCTATGTTTTTGTTTTTTAAGTTAAATACTTTTTGAATTACTTTATACACTAAAAATTTTGCAAGCTTTGATCCATCTAAAATATTTTCGTTGTTACTATATAATGTGTTTTTAAATTCTTCATTGTTAAATAATTCTTGCTCTAGCACTACATTTCTTATACTATTCTTATATAAATATTTACATAGTTTTTCTGTTATGCGTTTTACTCTTCGCTTATGGCTTTTGGAATTGATTGGTAAATTTATAATTGTTTTTCCTTGAATTTCTTCTATTTTAAATTTACCAAAAAGCTTGTATATTAAACTTGGTTTATATAGCTTCCTCACATAAACTATCATAAAATTAATCACCTAACAGATTATATGCCTAAATTTTAATTTTATGTTAGATTATTTTTCCTCCACCTATTAAAACATCATCTATGTAAAATACTACAGATTGTCCTCTTGTAATTGCTCTTTGTGGTTCTTCAAATTCTACTTTAACTTTTCCGTTTTCTTCTGGGTAAAGTGTTGCTGCACCTTCTTTTGCACCGTATCTAATTTTGGCACTTACTTTTATAGGTTTGGTTCTATCTATATCCACTGTGAAGTTTAAATCATTAGCATACAGTATTTTTGTAAATATATCTTCTTCTTCTCCAACTATTAGTCTATTATTTTGAGCATCTACATCTACTACATATAGTGGTGTTTCATGTGCTATTCCTAAGCCCTTTCTTTGCCCAATTGTGTAATGGATTAACCCTTTATGTGTTCCGAAGTACATTGCCTTCTTTATCCACAATTTGACCAGGTTCAGATTTTAGCTTGCCTTTGTTTATTAAAAATTTGGCATAATCATCATCTGGTATGAAGCATATTTCTTGGCTATCTGGCTTTTTAGCTGTAAGTAAACCATGTTCTTCAGCAATTTTTCTTATTTGATCTTTGCTTTCAAAATCACCAAGAGGAAATAGTACGTTTCCTATTATTTCTCTTGGAATGTTGTATAAAACATAGCTTTGATCTTTTTTTCCTGCATTTGATTTTTTAAGCACATATTGATTATATTTTTCACTGTATTCTGTTTTAGCATAGTGTCCTGTTGCAATATACTTGCAATCCAAGTCTTTTGCCTTTCTGTAGAAATAATTAAATTTCAAGAATTTATTACATTCTATACATGGGTTTGGTGTGTTTGCTTTTGCATATTCTTCTATGAAATTGTTTATTACGCATCTTTGAAATTCCTCTTTTAAGTTTAATGTGTAATGTGGAATTCCTAATTTATCACAAACTCTTTTTGCATCTAATATGCTATCATCTCCACAACACTTGCTTTGCCCATTTTCATCTTCTGGGTCCCAAAGTTTCATTGTAGCTCCAATTACTTCATATCCTTGTTCCATTAGCATTATTGCTGCAACACTACTATCTACGCCCCCACTCATTCCTAATAAAACTCTATCCATTTATAAACCTCCAGTTATCACGACACATGTCTTCTATTTCTTTTTCTGCTTTCCAGCCAAGTTCCTTTTCAGCTTTACTTGGATCTGCATAACATTCTGGAATGTCTCCTGGTCTTCTTGGTCCTATTTTGTAGTTTACTTTTACGTTGTTTGTTTTCTCAAATGCTTTAACTAATTCTAATACTGAATATCCATTTCCTGTGCCTAAGTTATATATTTTAACTCCCGCTTCTTTTCTTATTTTATCTAATGCTTTTAAATGTCCTTTGCTTAAATCTACTACATGAATGTAGTCCCTAACACCTGTTCCATCTCTTGTTGGGTAGTCATCTCCAAATACTGTTAAGGCTTCATACTCTCCCTTTGCAACTTTCATTATATATGGCATTACATTATTAGGTATTCCATTTGGAACTTCCCCTATTAGCCCACTTTCATGAGCTCCAATAGGGTTGAAATATCTTAGTATTGCTACACTAAATTCTTTATCTGCAAATGCTACGTCTTTTAGTATTTGTTCTATCATAAGTTTTGTAGTTCCATATGGATTTGTTGTAGATAGTGGAAAATCTTCTTTTATTGGTAATTCTTTAGGATTTCCATATACTGTTGCTGATGAGCTAAACACTATTCTTTTACATCCATATTTTTTCATTAATTTAAGTAATACTAGAGTTCCTGTTAAGTTATTATGATAATATTCAATTGGTTTTTCAACAGATTCTCCAACTGCCTTTAGTGCTGCAAAGTGTATTACTGATTCTATTTCGTTTTCTTTAAAAACTTTTTCTAAATTTGCTTCATCTAATAAATCTACTTCATAAAATTTGAAGTCTTTATTAGTTATCTTTCTTATTTTATCTAATACATCTTTTGAACTATTTATGAAATTATCTACAATTACAATTTCTTCTCCATTATTTAATAGTTCTACTGCTGTGTGGCTACCTATATAGCCTGCTCCACCTGTTATTAATATTTTGCTCATATGCTTCCTCCTTTATTTTGCATCATATAAATTGTTGCCTTCTTCTATATCTATTTTTAATGGTACTTTTAATTTTATAACATTTTCCATTTCTTGTTTTAATATTTTTTCAACCTGCTCTTTTTCTTCCTCTACCGCTTCTATAAGCAATTCATCATGTACTTGTAATATTATTTTTGATTTTAATTTTTGGCTTTTTAATTCTTTATATACATTTACCATAGCAAGTTTCATAATATCTGCTGCAGTTCCTTGTATTGGAGTATTCATTGCTATTCTACTGCCAAATTGTCTTACCATGTAATTATTTGATTTTATCTCTGGAATATATCTCCTTCTATGGAATAATGTTTCTACATAGCCTTCTGTTTTTGCAGTTTCTACTATATCTTCCATAAATTGCTTTATGCCTTGATATTTACTTAGATATTGTTCTATATATTGTTTTGCTTCCTTTCTTGGTATTGTTAATTGTTCTGATAAACCAAAATCGCTTATTCCATATACAATTCCAAAGTTTACAGCTTTTGCTCTGGTTCTTTGCTCTTTTGTTACTTCATCCATTGGTGTATCGAAAACTTTTGAAGCAACTTGTTTGTGTATATCTTCATCTTTATTAAATGCATCTATCATGTGTTCATCATTTGAAATATGTGCTAAAACTCTTAGTTCTATTTGTGAATAGTCTGCATCTATAAATGTTTTGTTAACTTCTGGAATAAATACCTTCCTTAAGTTTTTACCAAGCTCATTTCGTGTTGGTATGTTTTGCAAATTAGGGTCTGTTGAGCTTATTCTTCCAGTTGCAGTAACTGTTTGATGAAAACTTGAGTGAATTTTATGTGTGTTTTCGTTTATGCATGGTATTAGTCCTTCTACATATGTTGAGTTTAGCTTTCCAATTTGCCTGTATTCAAGTAGTTTTTCTATTATAGGATGAACATCTTTTAATTTTTCTAATACTTCTACTCCTGTTGAATATCCCTTTTTGTTTTTCTTACCCATTGGTAATTGTAATTTTTCAAATAAGATTTCTCCTAATTGTTTTGGAGAATTTATGTTAAATTCTTCTCCTGCAAGCTCATAAATTTCACTTGTTAGTTCATTTAATCTTGTTTTTAGTTCGTTTCCAAACTCTTGTAGTTTTTCCTTATCTACATATATTCCTTGATATTGCATGTCTGCTAGCACTTCAGAAAGTGGCATTTCTATTGTTTTAAACAATTCTTCTGTATCTGTTTCTTTCATTTTTTCTTCTAATGTGTAATATAGTTTATTTATTAGATATGCATATATATAGTTTCTTTTACTTGGTTTTTCTTCTTTTGGCATATCAAATAATGTAAGCTGTTTTTCTTGTGGTTCTTCCTCTTTTATTAATGCATCTGTATTTACCTTCAAATACTCTTCTGAAAGGTATTCTATTGTGTATTTGCTTATATTTGAGTTTAATAAATATCCTGCTATTTCTACATCAAACATAAGGTTATGTGGTTCTATTCCTATTTGTTTTAATAAAATATAGTCTCTTTTTTGTTTATAGCTTATCTTTAATATTTCTTTATTTTCAAATATTGGTTTTAGTGTTTCTATGTTTTTTATAAGATATGCTTTATTATCTTTTTCTGAATATATTGTTATTCCCTCTATAACTGTGCTTAATATTCCTTCTCCTTGTTTTTCTTTTTCGATTATATAATAGCACATCTTTTTTGTTTCGTCTATTTCTTGAAGCAACTGATCTATTTGATTCTCTAGCAATTCTTCACATTCAACTTCTATTGCTTGTGTTTCTTCTTGTTGTTCACTTTTATCTAGCTCAAATCTTTCAAGGAATCTATTGAATTTTAGTTTTCGGAACATACTTGTTACTTCTTCTTTGTTCCATTCTGTAAGTTTCATTTCGTCTTTTTGTTTTTCTATTGGAGCTTTTATATCAATTGTGCCAAGGGTTCTAGATAGGAATGCAAGTTCTTGGTTTTGTTCTAGTTTTTCTTTTAATTTTCCTTTTATTTCATCTATATGCTTATATACTCCATCTATATCTTTATATTGTTTAATTAGAGTAATTGCTGTTTTCTCGCCTACACCTGGAACTCCTGGTATATTATCTGAACTGTCTCCTGCTAAGCCTTTTACTTCTATTAAACTCTTCGGTGGAAGTTCATATTTTTCCATTACTTTTTGAACTGTATAGTTTTCTGTTTCGGTCTTTCCTTGAACAGTGTGTGGTATTCTTACTTTAATATGGTCATCTATTAATTGAAAACTATCTCTATCTCCTGTAAGTATTGTTACTTCTAAATCTTGCTTTTGTCCCCATTTTGCAAGAGTGCCTATCACATCATCTGCCTCATAGCCTTCTTTTTCAATAATTTTTATGTTCATTGCTTTTAATATTTCTTTTAGTATTGGCATTTGTGAAGCAAGTTCATTTGGCATTCCTTTTCTATTTGCTTTATATCCATCATATAGTTTGTGTCTATGTGTTGGTGCTTTTAAATCAAATGTTACTACCATGTATTCTGGCTTTATATCTTCAATTATTTTAAACATTATAGTTAGAAATCCATATATTGCATTTGTATATGTTCCATCTTCTGTCATCATAAGTTTTGATGACATGGTCCCATAAAATGCTCTGTTTAATATGCTATTTCCATCTATTAATACTAAATTTTCCATGTGTCTTACCTTTCTTTTTTAGTCCATTTTTACAATGTTCAGCTATTTTACTGGGTGTGAACATACACCATCATATGCACTCAAATCTAGCCCTAATTCTTTTATTGCTTTTACAAAGTTTGTTTTACTTACTACCTGTATTTTTTGATGATATATTTGTCCAATTTTTGTTAGTGAATCATCTATATACATACTAGCTCTTGCCTTCATAATAGTAAATCCTGTTTCAGCATAATTCTCATCTAGCCAAGCTAGCATTCTTTCAAAATCACCACCTGTTTTATGAAAACTCGATTTTCCAAAGTCAAACCAGTTTTCAAAATCCGGTGTTGTTTCATAGTTTACTGAGAAGGCCATTGGCATAGTCCCCCCCGAAACTTGTTCTTCATTTTTACATATAAACTCATAAAAAACTAAACTTGCCTCTTCTAAATTTGCAGTTATAACTTCCGTATATTTTGTTCCTTCTTGAGTTTCCTGTTCTGTATATGTTTCTACAAGTCCTAACTCTACTGCTTTATTGAAAATATTTTCAACTTGTCCACATTCACAAACACCTTTTTTTACTTTTTCAGTTTCACTAATATCTTTAAAAATATACATTTTCCCTTGTGTGTTTTGTACCATTTCTACTCTCTCTTCAAGAGTTTTACTTTTCCATTCTGGTTCATTATTTCCTTCTGCTTTTTTTACATAGTGGTTTAAGTCTTTTCCATTTACCTTTATTCCATTTTGATTTCCTTCACGTTCTGCTTCTTGACTGTATTTTGTTGTTGTTCCTTCTGCAATTCCTATTAAATTACTTTTTATTATTAAGTTCACACTCACAGCTACCAATATTAGCATCACTACTATTGTTATTATTAATGCTACTAGTGTTATTCCCTTATTTGTCTTTAATTTTTTGCATACGCTATAACCTTTATTCTTTTTATTAAATTCTTTGTTCATTTTCTTTTTCCTCCTATGATTTTTATACTATTTATTATAATTTCCTATAATCTTTCTGTCAAGCTATTATTCTTATCTCTTCTAATTTGCTTATTATATCTATCTTCCTCTGAATTATTCCTTTTTAGCCACTCAAATTTGCGTATCCTGTCACTACTCCTTAAAGCAGCCTATTTTTCTATGTTTATAAGCAATTTTTCTCTATAATCGCTTTATTTTCAAGGGTATTCAAAAATCGGTCAAATACTTTATATTAGTGAATTTTCAATTTTTGTGGTTATTAATTATACACTCCTATAATTACTTTAATTTTTTTATATCTTCTCCCATAATTTCCAAATAATCTTTTTCAGCTTGTGTTAAATGAGATTTCACATATTTATCATATTCTTTATGTGCTTTTTCTAATGCCTTTTCATGTGATATTACTCCTGCTCCATTTAAAATATCTTTATGTGTCATGGTCAAAAATCCATCTAGCTCTTTTATCCAATCTTTCATTGTCATAGGATGCATATTTAATGCATTAATTTCTGCTACATCTAAGTAAGCTGATACCATTCTATTTAACATATCTAATTCTTTTTCTGATAAATAATTTTTAGCAATTTCTGTTTCTGCTTTTGTAGGAATATTTCCTTTAAAATTAGTCAATCCAATATTTTCTTTTTTGCTATCAACTCTATTAAATATCACTTCTGCTGCCGTATTTCCATGTACTGCATAATGCATCTTATTTTGAACAGTTTTAAAAAATTCTTTTGTTTTTTCATCTTTTGCATCATAATCAACACTTGTAGCGTAAATATCTAAAATTTTTCTCCAAAAGACTTTTTCTGATGAACGAATATCTCTAATTTTTTCTAGTACTTCTTCAAAATATACTCCGCCACCATTGTTTTTAAATCGTTTTACATTAAGATTATATCCCTTTATAAGATATTCCTTTATTAATTTATTTGCCCAAATTCTGAATTGAGTACCTCGAATTGATTTCACTCGATAGCCTACTGATATAATTAAATCCAAATTATAAAATTTTGTTTTATAATTTTTTCCATCTTTAGCAGTTGTCAAGTTTTCCTTGACAACTGAATTTTCATTCAATTCATTTTCTTCAAATATATTTTTTATATGTAAACTTATATTTTGTTTTGTCGTATCAAATAGTTCTGCCATTGAATTTTGAGTAAGCCATACATTCTCATCTTCAAGTCTTACTTCTATATCAACTTGTCCATCATCTGTTGTATAAATAATAAATTCATTATTATTCTCTATTAATTCATTGTTCAAACCAAATTCATCTCCTTTAAAATAATAACTTGTAATTTATCTTTCTACTTGTTTTTCTATTTGTTGTATAATTACATCACCATCACGCAATGTTTTATATTTAATATTATGCTTATCACAATATTCAACACAACCATCTATTAATTCGGTTTCTTTATGATTTGATTTATAATGTGGAAGAAATATGTAATCAAAATATCCTAACCCGTTCCACATAGTATCAATACCATATGGATTGATATTAGGGTCATCGCACATTTCTAATCCATGCATATCTTTTGCAAGTACACATATACCTGCACTATATCCTGCATACAAATAATTCGGATTATTTTCTATTGTCTTTAAATATTCATCAAAACCACTTAAATACATGGCTTGTCTTAAAGCAAATGTATTTCCTCCAATAACATAGAAAGCATTAAATTCTTTTAATCTATTCAACAATTTTTCTTTATCGTTAAAGTAATCTTTTAATGAAATTATTGTAACATCAAATCCCAAATCTGTTAGTTCTTTTTCATCTGCTTGTATTCCATTTGATTTTCTTTGACTATCTGGATATATATCCCTTGAATTAGGTATTAGACATATTCTATTTCCATGCTCATTTATCCACTTTTTCAATTCATCTATTCTATCTCCAATTTTATACGATGACAAATACAATTTCATATTATTCCTCCCTATAACTTACTATTTATCTTTCATTTTCTTTTTTAAATCTTTTGAATAATATATTAAATCAGTACAAGTTAATTCTCCATCTTTTA
>OLSB01000465.1_pt1 | contig 46403 bp, 41 predicted proteins | sample 1672071 | NCBI WGS metagenome assembly OLSB01 (sample SAMEA3136642, study PRJEB25190) | human gut metagenome | biome: human gut; feature: human-associated habitat; material: faeces | place: Austria | collected 2013 | reverse complement strand
CACGCATGATAGACGCTGTGCAGAATTTCTTCTGCCTGATTTCTGGTACACATATTCCCGTCTCCAATCTGTTTTTCTTAATTATACCCCGAAACCGAAGTACCGTCAACGCCGGAGTCCTGACTACTATTTGACTACTACCGCCTGCAATCCTGAAAAATCGTTTTGTCCAGCGCTTTCAATGCTTTCCGGGAAGTTCAGGAATTTGCGGTAAACTCGCTGAACATCCGCAAAGCCTTGAAAACACAGCATTTTATCAGGATGCGCTTGAAAACTCCGACAGCCGATATACGTTCTGTCATACTATGTTTGGGGATATTTGTGCTTTCACTAAGGTGACGTCACCCTTAGGTTCCGTTACCTCAGTGGTGTGCGGGTTCGAGTCCAGCCGGGCCAGGTCCGTGATGGTGTTGCAGACGGAGCCGCCGGTGGATCTTTGAATGCCCTCGGTGATATGGTCTGCTCATTTTGCCTGGGCCAGGTCTCGATGGGATAGGTGATATCCACGATCATATTGCCCGCGCAGCAAATTCCTTTTTTCATAAGCAACGCTCCTCGCAATCAATCGGGCAGCAGGTTCCTGGTGCTGTATCTGGGATAGACATTATAAGGGCGGAACCCCTCGGCATAGGCCACGCCGCACTGGTAGCCACGATACTTGGAGCAGGTGCGAACCATATCGGCAAAGTCGATGTTGTCATGCTCCAGCATCCACTTCAGCTGAGACTCATGGCACTCCAATGCTTTGATTTTAGTTTCAATCTGATCAGTTATATTCACATAATGGGTAGGTTGAAAATTAACGCCTGCCAGGGTGTCCATAAAGAAAACAGGTACAAAACTGTTGAATACATCATATCGTCTGGGCCTATGGCTTAGGCCTGAACAGAAGCTACCATTTGTTGCAATGATACTGGTCTCCTTGTGATCCAGCATATAGTCATCGTCATTGTGGGTGATGATCACATCAGGACGGACTTTGCGAACCACTTCTGCCATTGCATCCATGATCTTCAGGTCGTGGCTGTTGACTTCCATATCTGGTACATCCAGATTGATGACATCCTTCGCGCCAATTACCGCGCCCGAATGAATTGCCTCCAATGTTCTCGTGACTCGAAGAACATCCGGTTCAATAACAACATGTCCCTGATTGCCGTTGGCAATATGGCACATATAGACCTCTGCGCCCTGTTCGACGTATTTCCGCAGCGTACCGCCGCAGGCGATCTCCAGATCATCGGGATGGCAACCAACCGCTAAAACTCTCATAGAAGTTCCTCCTATTTTAGTTCGTATCAGCGCAGAGAGGTCCAGCCAGTTCTTCCATGAAGAACAGCTTGCCGGGCATTGTCGGAATAAAGCTGGAGGTGATGGCCTTACAGGGGCCATGGCGAAGGGTCATCCAGAAGCTCATGCCCTGCCACTGCATACCGCGGGACAACACACCGTCCGCACCACCGATAGCGTAATCGGAATTAAAGATGATCTTGGGGCCAATGGTATTGGCAAAGCAGGGAATCAGGGGCCAGGAGGAACGGAACGAAGTGATGGCGTTTTGCTCGATGGTGAAAGGATGCAGACGGGCGCCGATGCGGTAAGACTGCTCCATCCATTCCTCTACAGTATCATATTCTGCGGCAAAATGGGGTTCCCAGAAGGCGATGTGGCACATGCGGCCAATGCCGTAAATCAGAACCTGTTTGGCGCCCTCGGCCTTCAGGGCCTCGATCTTGGCCATGTAGGTGGGCAGATTTTCTTTGGTAGCAAAGTTTCTCTGATCCTCAGGCACCGTCAGTTCGCCCAAAGGACCGTAGAACGCTTCGGTCATAGCATTCTGGAAAGCTGCGGGATCGGAAGCAGGCAGGGTATTGCCTTCAGCGTCAGCCCACTCATCCATGTTGAAGCCATAGACGTGCTTGCAGTCCACACCCCATTCTTTCAGGAAATAGACAGCCCACTTGTACATACCCATAGGGCCCACAGGCAGAATCATAATCAGTTTGTGGCCTTCCTCTTTGGTCAGTTTGATCTGCATGGCGATTTCATGGCCCATATAAGCGCCGAACTCTTCCAGGTTGGTGCATTTGACCGGCTGAAAACCCTCATTCCAGAAACTCTGACGATCCAGAACACTGGCGGGATCGTTAGAGACACATTCTTTGATTTTTGTAATATCCCAGCCCTCTGGCAAAATATCAGAGAAATAAGAACCCTTCAAGGTATCAAGCATATTCATATATAAATTCTCCTAACTTATTTTGATGCTGCTCCGGTGCATCCCGCTCAACGGTACATGGCCATATATGGGCCGTGGGCCTCAATCAACTCGTCTACCATTGCAGTCATGTCGTCAATAGATAGTTCCGAAGAGGCATGGGGGTCCAGCATAACGGCCCGCAGGATATCCTCCCTTTTTTTGGTGTGTGCTGCTTCAATGGTCAGAAGCTGCGTATTGATATTTGTCATATTCATAGCAGCCAGTACAGGCGGCAAATTGCCCACATAAGTTGGATGAATACCCATGCCGTCCACCAGGCAAGGAACCTCCACACAGGCATGCTCAGGGAAGTCTTTGATCAGGTGTCCCGTGTTGAGCACATTGCCGCCGATCGTCTCCGGTTTGTTGTCATAGATTGCTTCCATGATCCTGGCTGCATACTCCCTGCTCTTGGTATGACCCAATTCTGTATCCGACAGCAGCTTAAGGCTCATTTCCCTCCATTCGGAGATTTGGTTCACGCATCGTCTGGGATATTCATCCAGGGGAATGTTGAATCGCTCAATCAACTCCGGATATTTGGATTTAATGTAGAAATTGTTGTACTCGGCGTTATGTTCGCTGGATTCTGTACAGTAGTAACCCAGTTTGTCGATGTAATCGAAGCGGACCATATCGTCATGCTTTTCTGCGGCGTTTTTTTCCTTTGCGCGGCGGCGGATCTCAGGATAGAGGTCATTGCCGTCGCGATCCTGAATCTTCAGCAGCCACGCCATGTGGTTGATACCGGCAATCAGCTCCTTCCGGCCCTCCAGCTTGTCCTGCATACCCAGCTTTTCCAGCAGCCCTGACGTACAGACCTGCACGCTGTGGCATAAACCAATCGTCTGCACACCCGTATATCGCTGCATATAGCCGGTCAGCATGGCCATGGGGTTTGTGTAATTCATGAAAAGCGCATCGGGGCAGACTTTCTCCATGTCCCGGGCAAACTCCTCCATAACAGGAATCGTGCGCAAAGCACGCATGATTCCACCGACGCCCAGAGTATCCGCTATGGTCTGCCGCAAGCCATACTTCTTGGGAATTTCGAAATCGATAACCGTACATGGCTCATAACCGCCAACCTGAACGGCATTGACCACGAACGTCGCACCACGGAGTGCTTCCTTCCGTTGTTCCACACCGAGATAGGTCTTGATCACAGCCCGGCCGTTATTGATATTTTTGTTGATAACACTGAGGATTTCATAGCTTTCCCGCAGCCGCACCGCATCAATGTCATACAATGCGATCTCACACGCCTGCAGTGCGGGTGTACACATGACATCTCCCAACACATTGCGTGCAAATACCGTGCTGCCAGCTCCCAAAAAAGTGATTTTCATAGAGACACCTCCGAAATATTTTAATCCACTGAAATGGTCAGTTGACTGCCATTTCAATCTGCTTCTCATGTTCTTTTACGCGTCCACTGCATTACAGGAAAACCGTGGCGATTTCGTAAGGCTGCAGAGGCGGCAATGTGAGGAGAAGCGAACCTTCCGACTGTTCCGTTTTCAACGGCTCTATGGGCTGACATCTTGTGCTCATCAGCACAGGCACAGTGCTCCTGGGGCTACGAATCAAAAGTTCCAGTTCTTCAGTACCACCGGGAGATGCGCTGGCGACGGTGACGGACACGGTCCTGCCGCAGGAATCTACCGAGGGAATCACAGCGGCCTGCTCAGCGCTGATCAACTTCGCAGGAAGCGGACAAAGCGTATCCAAAGCATTCAAAATCTGATTGCGTTTGGCGGTGCTGATGATGTCGTTCCACAGGCAGTAGCCAAATACCGCCCAGCGCGCAGCCGGTGTACCATCAGCTTGATAGACCTGCGTCAGAGCCGCCGAACCGCCCAGAGTCTCTTCGGTGATGCCATAACACGTCTCTCCCAGAATATCTGTTGTGTCATCCTTTGCTTCCAGTACATACTTGGGCATTGGGACTGTGAAGAACGGGGATTCGGCGAAGCGCATTCCTGCCGTACCGTTGACATGATGATCCATAAAGCGCTCAAAGGCAGGGCCAGCGGGCTGCGGCTTCAGGGTCAGACGGAAGCAGTCCCTATAGCCACGGTCGTAGAGCTTCTGCACACTGGCTGCATCTGCCAATACAGGCTGTGTCAGCAGATACGCAATGTCCCGGTCTGTCAGATGGTCAATCATTTCGTGGTGCAGCAAATAGGCTGCAGGTTTATGCTGGTCATGGGTCACGGGAATACCTACGATCATCAGCTTTGTGTTATTTTCGTAGGGGAAGTTAATCCAGGAGAATGGTGCTTCTTCTGCTGACAGCTTTTTTCTGTGCGGCGCTTCGCCGTGGAAAATCGTCAGGCCGCTGCGGTACGCATGCCTGGAGACGTCCGCCAATTTCTCCCAGTATGGCCGGATCTGCGAGAATCCTGCCAGCATTTTCTCATGCCAGGCAAGAGGTTCGTTGGGATTCATCAGGGTTGCGTAGGTCAGGCCGGTACAACCGCAGGCCAGATGAAGGGTAGACTCAATCAGCGTACCGCCAATGCTCTTGCCAAACGCCACATCCGGCAGATTTTCAATCTCAGCCTTCCGGTCGACTATCTCATCCGGAAGCAGTGACGAGGTGCAGGCCAATCGCATGGTCTTTGCAAACTGCTCCAGAGGATTCTTGTCATGGTAGTAACCGCCGCCGGGGCGAACCTGGGCCACATGTCCGCTGGCCTTTTTGATGGCGTTCAGGATGTGGTTGTCATTGCTGCCCATGTAGTTGCACCAGTGGGCGTACTGCATACCGAATCTCGATTCGGGAGAAACTCGCATGATCGCCTTTACAAGACTTTCGACAAGCTCCGCCATACCTTGGCGGCAATAGTCGATAAAGCGCTGCCGCCAAATGGGGTTGCCGTAATTGATCTCCCGTACCAGAGACGCTCTGCTGAAGCTCGTTCCGTAAATTGCATTGAAGCCGGAAATGCAGTGGTCGCAATAACAGCCATACTCCACGGGGTAGTGATTATCTGCGCGAAGATCGTCGTCAAACCACACCACATCGGGCTTCACCTGGGCATACAAGGCCAGGGAGTCTTCCAGGTATCGCCGGAAGTGCTCGCCCCTCCAGCAGAAGCAGTAGCCTGCGGCCTCGCCGTTGGCGCCGACCATATGCTCTGCGGGGGATCCGTCATAGACCAGCCCGGAGCAGTCCTCACTCTTCATATATTCGCCGTGTCCCAGCGTGTTGGAGACCTGCATGGAGACGCCGATACCCGCCTGACGGAAAAGGGCAGCGGCTGCCGCCATTTTATCCGCGGCTTCCTGCTGCACAAGCAGCGGCGGATAGCCGTACAGCGTTGAGAACCAAACGGTATCACAGCTCTTTTCCTGTCTGCCAATGGCTTCAATCAGCGCTGCGGCTTCGTGTGTTTCAAGATGATGCTGTCCGAGACGTAGAGTGATCATAGAAGAACTCCTTCCTGAATTTTTTCCTGTATTTCATAGGTATCCGAATGAAAGCCATCTGTTCCTGCGCTGAATCAATTCTATTCTTTGGACATGTTTATTTCAAGATATCAAGGGAAACTGCACACAATTCCCCTACCAATCGAACATTTTTCCCAGGTTACAACCGTTCTGTTGTGCGTTAGACTATTGGTGTCACCATTTAGATTGCTTGGAGGGACCGTGATGAAAAAATCGATTAAGATCGGTTATATGGGACTGGGTCGCCGGGGCTACGGGGTGTTGGATGCTTGTTTTCCGAGATGGCCGATTTGGAGATCACAGCCATCTGCGATCTCAGCTTTGAAAAGCTGAATCGAGCCACCAAATTGCTGGAGGAAAAGGGCCGTCCATCCCCTGCCCGGTACACCGATTATCATGCCATGCTGCGAGAGGCGGACCTGGACGCCGTGGTCATTATGACCGGCTGGAACGACCGTCTCTCCTACGCCATGGATGCCATGGAAGCGGGCAAGTACACGGCCATCAAGGTAGGCTGCGCCTACGACATCTCCGAATGTTACGCACTGGTAGAAACCTTTGAGCGGACAGGCTCCCCGGTGATGATGCTGGAAAACTGCTGCTATGGCCGCCGGGAAATGGCCGCGCTGTGCATGGCCAAAGAGGGCCTGTTCGGCGAGATCGTCCAATGCAGCGGCGGATATTACCACTATCTCAATAACTGCGAACTGTTTCTCAAAAAGGATGATGGGACGGTGGACGCGAATCATTACCGTCTGGAGGAATATGTCCGGCGCAACTGTGATCAGTATCCGACTCACGAGCTGGGCCCCATCTCCAAAGTCCTGAATATCAACCGGGGCAACCGGATGCTGAGTCTGCGGTCCTTCACCACAAAATCCGTCGGATTGGAAACGTATATCCGGGAGCACGTACCGGAGGGCCACCCCCATCACGGCGTCAAATTCCGCCAAGGTGACATCGTGACGACCTTAATTGAGTGCGCCGGCGGTGAGCAGATTCAGCTGGTACTGGACACGACACTGCCCCGTGCCTTCTATTCCAGAGGATTTACAGTCCGCGGCACTAAGGGTATGTGTGTGGAAAGCGCGGAATGTGCCTGCACGTTCTACACAGAAGGCATGCCGGAGGGGGAAGCGGCTTTTAACAATGAGATGGAATGGTACAAAGAGCACGACCATCCCCTTCATGCTGAATATGCCACGCAAGTCCGGGGCGGTCACGGTGGCATGGACTGGCTGGTGACCCGGGCCTTTGTGGAGAGCGTCAAGCACGGCACACAGACGCCCATCGACGTCTACGACACGGCCGCCTGGTTGGCCATCGCGCCGCTGTCCGAGGCTTCCATCGCCGGCGGCAGTATTCCGGTGCCCGTCCCGGATTTTACAAAAGGAAAATGGTTCCGCCGGGAGCCCGCGGTATCAGGCAAATATTCTCTGGATGCGATCTGCAGCGACCCTGACACGCCAATTTATCCCTGATATTACAACGATCCGGCAGTCCGGTTTGGGCTGCCGGATCGTTTCAGTTCCCTTGGGGAGACGCATCGACACCGTTTTGTTAAAATACGACGCTGGGCGCGGCAACAGTCGCTGCTCCTACCAGATATCCTTCCTCCACAAAAACCACGTCCTCTTCCAATTCTTCGATTCTGGAAATTTCCTGTTTCAAGTATTGGTCGATGGTTTCCATGACATCTTTCAGCCGCGCGACAATGCCGCCATAACGGAAGCTCAGAACTTCATAACCAAAAGGCTTATAAACCTCATGCCACTGCTTTTTATGACAAGCAGCAAACGCTTCATACCAGGCAGCCAACTGCGGCAGATATTCATCCCGAACCTTTTTCAGGTACTCCCGATTTCCTTTCCGATATTCCGAACGCAGATTCCTGACCAGTTCAGCCTTTACAGAACCGATCCTGAAGAGCAAATACGCATAACGGTAGTACTGGCTGTTTTTATCGCCCGCTTGCTCCAGAAGGGCCATTCTTTTCGCGCTGGTATTGTAAATTTCCATAATTACATTGCAGGAGGTCTGTCTCACGCTCAGATCATACAGCACATCTCCGTAGAACAGCCGCTTGCCGATCAGAATGTCTTTTCCGCCGCCATTGGCTTGTCGCCACTCTTTGAGATATTCATCCTCTTTTAAAAAGGAAAAGCTTCCCATTGCTTCCGCATCTTCAAACGCGATCTTTGTCAGATATTCTGACGCCTTTGCAATATCCGTCTCTGTACAGGCCTCGCCCTTGTAACAGTATTCGGAATAAACGGGAAGCAGCGAATTAGACAGAAATGCATTGGTCTCGTTTCCGTCATCGCCCCAAAGAGTCGCAAATACAGTCTGAATGCCGTTGGATAGGCACGATTTCATGGCGCTCACAGAGTTGAGGTAAGAAAACTCGTGGGGTACCAGGAAGCCATACCAGGTACCGATCCCGCCGGCAAACGCAATGTCATCACTTAATTCCTTGTGCTTCCGAAGCATACCGTCGTAGAGTTCCGTCTGGTCATTATAGTACTCCCAATACACCAGCTGAGCATTGGGAATCTGTTCCTTCAACCCCTCCGGGAAGTCAAAATCATATCTGTTATATCCTCCGGTACTCAGCCGGAAGAACATATCGCTCCAGATCATGGGTTTAAAATCATATTTCTCACAGATCTTCACCACCATATCCAGATGCTTTTTCAGAATCTCATAGGGATTGTGGTAGCCGTTTTTCCTCAGATATCTGCCGGTGCCGATGCCGCCTGCCTCATCCATGCCGATATGGATCCGTTTGGTGTTGTAGGCTTCCCGGCAGGCCCTGATGGCGTCTTCAATAAACCGATACGTTTCCTCTGCGCCGCAAAGTAAGACCTCCGCGGTATCCCGCATGTCCACGATTTGCTCTCCCGTGTAGTCCGGACCTCCGGAATTAGACCATTTCAGATACTGCCGCATGTGTCCCAGGGTTTGGATACACGGAATCAGCTCCACGCCCATCTTTTCGCCGTAGGCAACGATCTCCCGCAGTTCCTCTTTGGAATACCGTCCTCTCATGTAGCCAAAGAGGGGACGGCCTTCAATTTCATAGGTATCCTCTGTGTAGAGCAGCAGCATATTCATGCCCAAGCTGGCCATACAGTTGATATACTGCTTGACTGCTTCTACTTTCATGACGCCGTTTCTCGAGCAGTCCAGCATCACGCCGCAGTCTTTGAAGCACGGATGTTCCTCGATCTCCAGTTCGGTTTTTCCCTCGGAAACCTGCATCGCCAACAAAAAACAGCCTCTGGCAAATCCTGCCTCCGTAGACGCTCCTATTTTGGCTCTTGTGCCGTCATAACTAACCCGGATGCCATCATAGCTGTAAAAAACGATCTCTTTGTCAAACCGGAATTCTACCGTTTTGAATACAGTTTCCTTCAAAAAATTGCAATCCATGGTATGTCTCCTTGTATGATACTTGGGGTGATACTCCCATCGGAAGCAAGCACGGGCGAAAACGCCTGTCATATATGTCCGGGATCATGTGCCGGAGGATAAACCACATCTGAGGCTTCCTCGTTGGCCTTATTCTTCCACAGGTTGGTAGAGAGCGAGGAGCAGGCAATGGGCAGGTTCCGTTCTTTCCAGACCTTCTGGAACTGTTTCGCTGCTTTTGTATCCGGAACGTTATCAAAGCCGGCGCATTCCATGCTGGCAAGCAGCTCTCCGACAGTGAATCCCAAACTCAGCGCATAATCCGCCGCCCCTTCCGGGCCAAGCTAATTCAGTTTCTCCGCAAATTGGTGGTACATCACAAATTCCATAGGCACACAACCATGATATTGGAGATGATATCCCATCTCTCCACACCGTAGGGAACGGGCGTTTGAATTTTTCAGCATGCATCAATCAACACAGTGCCCCGGTGGGAGCGCTGTGTTGATTTGTGAGATATATTCAATGTATGCTGTCAGATATCTCGATTACTTGCTGGCCAGGTAGTCGTTGTACTGTCTCGTTACCTCTGCAATGATATCCTTGACGCCGGCAGCTTCCAGCTTGGCCATGTACTCGGCGTTCAGTTCCTCGAAGTTGTCCATCGTATAAATGAACCAATACTCGGAATCCACAGCGGTACACTGAGCGATCTGGTCCTCGATGGAGGACAGGTCCCAGGTGATGCCGGCAATGGGAGAGGGCACGGTGGTGGGGTTGTTGTTGATCTCATTCAGGATGAAGTTGTTGTCTTCCACGTTGACAGCCTGGTTGGCCCATGCGTTGAAGGTGTTGCCAATGTTCCACTTCCAGGCGTGGTAGGAGTCGGCGGCATCGCCCTGAAAACCATCATACTCCAAGGTAGTGATGGTCTTGGCTTCCTGATCCTTCCACTCCCAGTGGATGCCTTCCAGGCCCCAGACCAGGGTGTTGTAGAACTCCTCGCCCTTCTTGGTCATCAGCAGTTCGATGATCATCATGGCTTCCTCGGGATGCTCACAGTCGGCGTAGATGGCGTTGCCGCCGGCTGCCCACTTGGAGGGGACATAGGCGTGGTCAGCGTTATTATAATATTCCATCTCAAAGCCCCAAGCTTCGGAGTTGCGGGCTGCCAGAGCCTCGGCGCCAAGAGCCGCCTGATCGAAACCGATCGCGAGGGATTCCTTGTTCATCATATTCTTCCTCTCGTAGTCGGCAAGCTTATAGGTGGCGGCGTCGGGATGAATCAAGCCCTCTTTGTACCACTCGTTCATCTGCTTGCGAAGGGTATTGGCCTCCTCAGAATAGCTCCAATAAACAGGGGCTTCGGCGCCTTCCTGCAGCAGAATCATGCCGTAGTCTTTGTCGATAAATTCCACATTACCGTAACGATAAGCAACACCGGTACTGCTGTGGATGTACTTGGTATCCAGACCGGTACCTTCGCGGACAGCCAGAGTGATGTCCTCTAACAGCTGGAGCTTCTCTTCCAAAGTACCGTGAGCGATGGTCTCGGCCATATCTTCCTTGGTGGCGCCGGAAGCGGTACGGTACATCTCAGCGTACTCTACAGGCAGAATCCAGAAGCCAAGATTGGCAGCCTGCTGATAGGTGGGCACATAGTACATGCCGTCGAAGATCTTGCCCATTTCCACCAGCCAATCGGGGATCTCAGAGGTGACATTGGGATAGGCTGCCAGCAGATCACTGAGTTCCAGGAAGTCGCCATTGCGGACCATGGTGGGCATGTCCAGGAAGTAGGTGGATACCAGGTCGATCTGGGCACCGCTGGTCTGGGCCAGGGTGAAGTCGGTGGGATAGTCTTGGCCGCAGGGGACCAGATCAATGGAGATGTACCCATAGCCTTCGATGCCGTCCAGGATCTCGTTGAGCTTTTCTTCCACCTGGGTCGTGTACTGCTGCTCACCGGCACCGTTCATGAAGTAGTAGGTCAGGGTGACAGGCTCTTTTTCCTCGGCCACTTCTCCCACAGGAGCCTCCGTCTCGGCGGCCTTAGGAGGTTCGGTAGATTCCGCGGAAGCGGCTGGAGCAGAATTCTCTGCTTCCGTCTGGCTGCTGCAGGCAACCAGGCTCAGCAGCATCATGGCTGCCAGGAACAATGCGACCATTCTCTTTTTCATGATGTTACCTCGTTTCTTAAATTGTATATCCACGCAGTTGGCTGCGAGATACCCGTTTCTCATACCGGGAGTTCCCTTCGACGGGCAGAGGTCTGCCCGCCCTACGGATTCGGGCCGGTCAAGACCGTTCCCTACGGACGTGAACGCAGTGCGTCCCGGTTCGCAGTACTCCGTTAACACTAAAACTTGATGCCGTGGCGCGGGACGCCCAGGCTCCCATGTGCAAAGGGAGGCTTTGGTACGCTGCAGTCTCGAGCTGCGCATAAAGTTTTATCATAAACGCGCCCGGTGCAGGTGTGCACTTGACTTCCCTGAGATTGCCACATCGCTGACGCTTCTCGCAATGACAGCGATATCTGGGATCCAGTTGCCTTTTCATGAATTCCAGTATCAGCCCTTGACGGAGCCGATGGTCATGCCCTTGGCGAAATACTTCTGGAAGAAGGGGAAGACGCACAGAACGGGGACGGCCACAACGACAGCCATGGCGAAACGCAGGGCTTCGGCATTGGCCAGCTGCTGCTCGATGCCCGCATAGCCGCCGCCGTTCTCGATCATCTGAGTCATGGCTTCGATGCTATCGAGAATCTGCTTCAGCAGATACTGGATGGAGATCAGGTTGGGGTTGCGAATATAGATCTGGCTGGTGCTCCAGTTGTTCCAGGCGTCAATGAACCGCAGGAAACCCACGGAGGCCAGGACCGGCTTGGACAGGGGTGCGACGATGTTGAAGCAGATGCGCAACTCCGAAGCGCCGTCCAAACGTGCGGCCTCGAACATCTCCTCCGACAGGCCCTGGAGATAGGTGCGGATGACGATGATGTTCCAGGCGTTGACCACACCGGGCAGGATATAGACCCAGATTTTGTCGTTCAGGTGGAGCAGAGTGGCGTTGACGATATAACTGCCCACCAGGCCGCCGTTGAACAGGGTGGTGAAGAACAGCAGAAAGGTCAGGACGTTCCGCAGCTTGAAGTACCGCCGGGATAGAGCGTAGGCAAACAGCAGCATGACAAACAGGGACAGGGCCACACCGGTGACGGAGTAAAAGATAGTCACGCCGTAGGCGGTGACGATCCGCCGCATGTTCTGGAACAGCATCTCATAGGCGGCGGTGCTGAACTCCCTGGGGAACATGGAAAAATACTGGCTGGGGGAGCCCTCAAAGGAGACGGAGATCAGCAGAATCAGGGGGAGCACATAGCACAGGCTCAGGAGGATGAAAAAGAGGTTCAGGCCGATCTGTCCCCAGGGACGGTGCTTTTTTTTCAGTGTACGATTCATTTGGCCATCCCCCCTTAGAACATTTTATTTTCCGGGCTGACCTTGCGGACGATGGCGTTGGTGACCACCACCAGCACCAGGCCGGCTACGGACTGGAACAGGCCGATGGCCGCGGATTTCTCCAGAGATCCGTTCAGCAGGGCGCGGTAGGTGTAGGTATTAATGATATCCGTGGTGGAATACAGGACACCCTGGTTTTGGGGGACCTGATAGAACAGGCCGATATCGCCGGAGAACAGGCCTCCAATACCCAGAATTGTCATCATGGTCATAATGGGAATCAGACATGGGATGCAGATGTGCCAGCACTTCTGCAGGGTGCTGGCGCCGTCGAGCTCCGCCGCTTCGAACAGCGTCTGGTCGATGCCCATGAGAGCTGAGTAGTAGTACAGGCAGCCGGAGCCGGCGATCTGCCAGATATGGACGATAGTCAGAATCACCGGCCAGTATTTGGCCTCACTGTACCAGCGGATCCCCTCGCCGCCGAAGGCCTGGATCAACTGGTTGAGGACACCATAGGAGGGGCTCAGGATGGCGTAGGTGATGAAAGCGATGATAATAATGGAGAGGAAGCGGGGAATCATAATGACGGAGTGGTAGATCTTCAGGGCGATACCGCTCTTGAGATGGTACAGCAGCAGCGCCACCACCACGCCGACAATCAGGTCCACGATCAGGAAGTCAAAGGCGTACAGGACGGTGTTGCGGATGGTCCTCCAAGCGTCCTGAGAGGTGAAGAAGAATTTGAAATTATCCAGGCCGACCCATTCGCTGCCGAAAAGACCCTTGCGGGGTACATAGTCCTTGAAGCCCATGACCAGGCCGAACATGGGAAGATACTGGAAGATCACCAGAAAAACAATACCGGGCAACGCCAACAAGAACAGGTGGAAATTATCTAGGAAGATTCGCATCCGCTTGCTGTGTATACGGCGGCTTTGTATCTCAGCTTCCGGGTTTTTAACCGCTTTTTTCAATGGCATTACCTCCAAACACGAATATTCTATCCGGTTTTATTGTAAGTCTGTTTTTCGGTTTTGACCACGTGGAAAAAAAGATGATTACGGGGTGATTTCGACTGTGTTTTGGAGAGGATACCGGTATTCCCTTCCCGAAGTATAGTATGATCGGGGAAAAAAGCACGATTGGTGGGACTATTGAACGGACTTACCGCCGTCGCCTTGCAATTTCGTTTTTTCCAGAGTAAAATAAGATTGGATGATTATACAATTCCTATTGTGCCAAATTAACTGCATGGGGAAAATGCCTAGTTGGAATTTCTGGCTTATATGGTATATTTAAACAGAACACCAGTTTAAGAAGGGGAAAATATGATGAACCGGGTATGTTCCGTGTTGGTGGTGGATGATGAGCCGCTGCCCAGAAAGCTCATCTCAGATCGTATCAGCAAGATTCCTGATGTGGTCCTGGCCGCCAGCCTGTCCAACGGGCAAAGCGCCAAGGAATACCTGCTCCAGCACACGGTGGATATGGTCATCACAGATATCAAAATGCCGGTGTCTGACGGACTGGATCTGGCCGAATTTGTCCAACAGCTGGACCCGCTCTGCACCACTGTCATTATCAGCGGGTACAGCGAGTTTGAATATGCCAAGAAAGCCCTCCAGTTTGGTGTGCAGGACTATCTGTTAAAACCTGTGCAGTTTTCGCAGGTGGCGGAAGCAGTAGAGCGCTGCCGGAAATCCGCGGTGATGATTCGGAAACAGCAGATGATCTCCCGCGGCTCAGAATTGGATTCACTGGAGGGAGCGATTCAGCAAACTTTTCTAGGAAACACCCCCGCAAAATCCTGGCACCAGCCCGTGGACGCACTGATCCCCCAAGGCGCAGATGTCCTCCGAATCGTGCCAACAGAGGAAGAAACGGGAAAGCCGAAGGACCTGGCAGTCATCTTTCGGAACATACTGCAGGGTATTCTCAACAATCCTGCCGTTCTGAATTTGCGCTACGGCAAAGTCGGCTATGAATACCTGATCGCGCGCAAGCAGCAGGAATCCGTCCGGAGCCTGTCCGCTGTTCCGGAGCGGATGAATAGCATCCTGAACACCCCGGTGGTCGTATCGGAGATCGCCTCGGTGCAAACTGCCCAGGAGCTGGCCGCCTTGTCCTGCAAAAAGGGGGCAGTCAAACGCAACAGTGCCATTGAGGTGGCCTGCGAATATATGAAAATACATCTGGACAAACCACTGACCAGAGACGAAGTCGCCAACCAGGTCTACCTGTCCCCTTCTTACTTTGGACAGTTATTCAAGCGGACAGTCGGCATGGGGTACAGCGAGTATCTGACCGAGCTCCGAATCCGGCAGGCAAAAAAGATTCTGCGTCAAAACTTGTCTGTCCGAGAAGTGGCTGCAGCAGTTGGGTTTCAGGATGCAAAGTATTTCAGCGAGATCTTTGTCAAACGAACAGGCTATGTTCCGTCGGAATACCGGCGCGCACTGCTGAACGGTGAGATTTCGCAGGAGGATTGCCATGAAACAGATAAAAACTGATCCTAACGCCAAATCGCTCTTAAAAAAAATCGTTATCTTTACAGGTGGCGCGCTGCTCATCGTGATTCTGACGGCCAGCATCGTCTACCAGATATTTCTGCGCGCCCTGGAGCAGGAAGTTCAGAACATGAACCAGCACACTGCCCACGAACTGACGTCGCGGATGGAAGAAGTCATTGAACAAAGCAACCGCATCGCTGCGGAGATTCTTGCCGACAGCGATGTGCATTTGTTTTTTACCCATTACGATCCCGGTGTTTTGCTAGAAGACTACTATACGCAGCTGGAGCAGCATTTCCGCATCTCCGGAATCGATTACATCGACTCGGTGATCCTCTACGCCCCCCGCTATGAACGGATCATTTATGGAGACGATCCGGAGCAGGTATACCGTCTTTCAGAGGCCGAGCGCCTGCCGGAGCTCTACGATCTCTCCTGGCTGGACAGCATACCGGAAAATGAGCGGACGGCTACCGTCCTTTGTACACGAGCCAAATGTGACCGATGGCCCTACTATCTTTCCCTGGTGAAGCGCTACCGCGCAGGAAAAATCGACGGCGTCGCCGTTGTGAACATTGATCTGCAAAAACTTCATGACCATCTGGTTTCCAATAAAACCGAAATGGTCCAGCTCTACATTGTGGATGAGGCGCAGCAGGTCATTCTGATGGCAAACAAGCAAACCTTATACGAACCTGTTGAAAATGTCCCGTTCCTGTCGAATTATCAGCCGCAGGAAACGTTCAGCCAGCTTCAGATGTCCTCGCAGAACAGCTTTGCCTACACGCAGGAGTTTTCTGAGGAATATGGTTTGACCTGCGTAGCCATTACGCAGATCGGCGATTATATGGTACGCCTCTCACAGCTTCGAAGCCGATTTCTGGCCGTTATCACCATTGCAGCGATCGTCGTTATTGTCCTCGGCTGTGCATACAGCATCCGTCAAAACCGACCGCTTCAGGACATCCGTCACTTTCTGGAAAATACCGACCAACCAAAGGATACCATGGAGTACCAGGAGGAAATTCGGGATATTGTTGACCGGATCATCAGCCATGTGCAGAGCAACTCGCAGCTGCGTCAGGAATTGGATTCCAGAATGGAGCTCCTGAAAGACTCCCAAATGATCGCTCTGCAAACCCAGATCAATCCGCATTTTTTGTTCAATACATTGAATGTGATCAGTCTAATGACGGAGAGTGACTGCGGCGATGGACATCCCGCAGTCCAGATGCTCAGCGAATTGTCAGAGATCCTCCGCTATTCCCTTTCTGAGGCTCAGAATGTACGAATCTGCGAAGAGATCGCATATGTAAAACGGTATCTTTATATTATGAAATACCGTTATGAGGACTTTCAGGTATCCATTCAGCTCGAGGACGGAATCAAAAATTACGCCATTCCCAAGCTGGTCCTGCAGCCGTTGATTGAAAATGCGCTGCAGCACGGCTTGATCAATTGTCCCGATGGCAAAACGCGGACCTTAAAGGTACAGGCCCGTGCGATCACTTACACCTACCAAACAGGCAATACGCTGCGATCCATTTGCTTGGATGTGATCGATAACGGCAGCGGCATGAATGAGAAAAAACTGGCAGAAATTCGAGCCAGTATTGCTTCTCCCAGTAAAATTTCCAAAAGTCATATCGGCTTGTCCAACGTTGCGCACAGATTCTATCTTCTGTTTTATCGGGAGCACGAATTTTTTCTGGAAAGCGAAGTAAACAAGGGCACCAGTGTGCGGATCATTTTTCCGGCCATACCGCCCACCGAAAGCGGGTATTGATACAAAAAGGACCCGATACAGGCCACAGAATAGCTTGTCCCGGGTTCAGCGTATCAAAAAGTTTTTTCGACACGCTGACGGTCGTTTTATTTGCAGTATCCTCTAAACGCAGCAGTGATTCTTCCTGATTTTTTCTTCTGCTTCTACAACAACACGGATGCTTTCAAGCACCTCATCGATACTGGGCGTAGCCGGCATATCATTCTCTATCATTCTGATCATTCTATCGTTAGGTTTTCTCTCTGCAATTACATTGATGCCACGGTAGCTCGATCTTCCATGGAATGATACTCAATCAGATCGCCCTTCTCCTGGTGACACTGACGATCCTTCGCAAAATAGATACGAATGCTTCCCTTGTGACTAATAAACTCCTTCATATTATTCGACGAAATCGTTCTTGTCCATCCAGCTTCATAGAAGCCTATTGATCTGTCCAACAACGTGACTGTAATCATTTCGTATCAGCACACATCATACTTAGGACCTGTCCAATAAGCTACCGGTTTTTCTGAATAATCACATTCTTCTCTCTGGAGATTAGTTCCTTCAGGTGTTTCCTTCCTGGGTGGTCATCAAGGCCCAGACCCCAGTGCAGCAAATAGGCGTAGTTATCCCATGGAGATGACTACACCTATTCAGCGTATAGAGATTTGAGGCCTTTCCAGCGTAACGTATTTCAGTTTCCGGATATGTAGTTTTTAAGGTGCACAAGCGGCCTGAAAAAGCCCCTCAGAAGCTGAGGCCGCTGCCAGGAAGGACTGTGGAGCGAACCTCAGCATCAAAACCTTACAGTTTTGCTCCCCATTTGGCGAAAGCCGCCGCTATGCCGCGGATATGGTGTAGAACAGGGGTGACAACAAACCTTCACTGTAGAGTTTGTTCAAGTAAATCAGCGCCTGGCGGTATTCATCCGTGGTATAGGGAACCCAGACCTTGCCGTCCGTGACATTGAACACGTTGGTGTCGTTGCAGTAGACAAAAGCGTTGACCAGGAATTCCACCACATCCGAACGATAGTTGACATCAATGCCGACCAGAGGAATCTCATCCGCCTTTCCGTTTCCGTTGTGGTCCTCCGTGGCGAATTTTTTCAGAACCTCATACAGCTCGTCCACTGGATACGAAGCCGCATGGATCCCTATGGTGCTATCTGCAAAGAGCTGGCGGACAGGCACAACTGCATTCTGGTGGACGTCCAAGCGGTCTTTGATCGGTACTTTCGGTATCGGCATTCCGCCAGCATTGCTTGGGACCGGGTCCATGCTAACTTCACAGGTGCCATGCTCATCGCCCGGGAGTTTCTGAAGCAGTGCGGGTTTGATTTTTTGCGCATCCCGGAATAAACATTTACGGAAAAATAAGAATACCATGAGGAGACTGATATGAAAAAACTGTTATCTTTCACCGTTATGCCGCTGGACTGCGGGCATGTTGACGAGATATGCCTAGATATCCAACAGCAATACGAACAGGGGGTCGCAGACTGCCCACTGTTTAAGATGACTCTTGTACCCGAAGGTGATCCCCCGGTAGACAAGGCGAAAGCATTCTGTGAACAGTACAAGATGTTCCACAACAGACTTTCAGAACTGGGCATACCCAGCGGCGTACTGGTCCAGGCGTCTATCGGACACGGCTGGAAGCTGAGCGCGCCATTTCCTTACCAGCGCTTTACCGGTCTGCGCGACGGCAGCACGCCCGAGGTTGTCTGCCCCTACGATTCTGGCTTCCGGACCTACATCGCCGACGCGTTGCACACCATCGCAGCCTGTTCGCCTGACTACATTATGATTGATGATGATTTCCGGCTGCTGGGCAGAGGCGTAAACGGCTGCGGATGCCCGCTCCACATGAAACGGTTCAACGAACTTGCGGAGACCAGCCTGTCGCGCGAGGAACTGAACCAGATTCTCGTCAGCGGCAATGACCCGCGCCTCCGGAAAATATATCTGGAAACACAAAGGGAAGCGCTGACCGAAACCGCACGAGCCATGCGTGCCGCCATAGACAGTGTGATATGCTCCTCATAGAGTCAATGTCATTAAGATAAGACTGCACAAAGCGCAAGGCAGCTGCCACAAGTAAGCGAAAAGGTCTATTTTTGTGGTAGCAGCCCTTTTTGCGCATGACAAAAGCAGATGTCCAGAGGCCATCTGTAATTACGTAATATTGTAAGTTGTTTTAAGAAAACCGGTATTGGAAAGCTACAGCGGAAACAGGGTTTTGATAACGCTTATATTGTCGCCCCGGCCTAATTGGCGACAGATGCTTAGACAATATTCCAAATATTTGAGCAGATCTGATTTTCCCTTTCAGGAATTGTTTGCATACAAGTATAGCAGTCGAAAAGTTGATTTGTTTTTCCTGTGGGACAGGTATTTTCCGCGCAATAAGCGAAGCATAATTATATAGGATCAATCGGGCAAAAACCTCTTGCAGTAAAAAGTCCGTTTTCTTGCCGTGCAGGCAAGATAGCCCAATGGTATATTTAAGTTCTCTAAAGGAAGTTTCAATTCCCCAACGGAGACGGTAAAGTTCTTTGATTTTTCCAATGGGAAAAGTCTCTGAATCAAGATTCGTATAGACGGTCTCGTAGCATCCGCCAGAAATTCGGAAGCGAACAACGCGGAAACGCAAATCATACATCTTGGGATCTTTGGGAGAAATGTAGTCAAATGTAGTATGTGGCTGGATCCAACGGTATCTTTCTGGATAAGCAGATAACAGTGCCAATGTCTCTTTCGTTTGTCGACGCGTTAGAGTCAATGTTGTATCGACATCGAATTCTTCGCTATTTGGCAATTGAAGATTTGAAATCATGCCGTAGGATTCTTTTGCACGGATGATGAAATTCCACTTTTTTTCTTGTAAGTGGGCGATGTTATTGAAGGATTCATATCCGCGATCCATTAACACAATTACCTTTCCCGGAATGTTAGAGCGATCTATCATCGAAACGAGAGCTTTGTGCTCATTCATCCCTTTTTTGCCTTGCATAGTAACGTCAACATAGGCTTTGCTCATTAGATCGAACATGGCATTCAGGTGAGCAAGGTTGTATTGCTTTTGCCCTTCCGCATTCCTAATTAGAGAAAAATCATTGGTTGGATCGGATGGTAAACGTAGATCTGATCCATCGACTGCAAAAAGACGATACCCCCGAAAGGTCATAGTCGGCATCGCCGATGCGACAAATTCGTTGAATATCATTTCGATAGCTTTGGAGCGGATTTTATTGCGCTGTTGGACAAATGCGGAAGCAGTTGCTGTACTTGGTGTGTATCCAAACCAGTCATATAATTCTTTTGAAAGGCTTCCGCCTCCCATGCCGATCAGCATTAGCAGCATCGTTTGCAGTGGAAGTTTTCTCTTTCTTGAAAAATCTTTTCCCGGGACCTTTACGCATGCGTCTAAATTTGCGGCGGTTTTCTTTATTGCATGGAACAATGCGGACCGAACACGTTCTGGATATGATTTTCTGTTCACTTGGAAGGCCTCCTTAAAAAATGTCATCATTTTCAAGGCGAAGCCTTCGATTTTTATTGATTTGTCAAGTGTTTTTTTGAGAAATATTGCTTTTATATGTCCCCCTGTGCTGAAATCATAACCACCGGCCGTGCCGGTGGTTTGCACAGGCCCCCTTGGGGCCTATTACCAGCCGAGCCTATAGGCTCATCGAATTTTCTTTCTGCTGCATGATGCGCCCTACTGCTATTGAAATAGCCGTGTGCCGCATTTTACTTTTCGTCACTCTCGATTATCTGCCTTTTTGAATCGTACCGTATCAGCTGCTTTCCAGATTTGTTCCTCGCTTCGCTCGGACATTTTTTCTGGGCATAGCTAAAGCTTTTTGGAACCACCGGCACTGCCGGTGGTTTTCTTTATACAAGAAAAAGCCTACCGCAGGAGCTTAAATGCTTCTGCGGTAGGCTGTGCCTGATTTGGGTTTATGCTCGTCCTTTCAATCCATTCTTCTTAGCAAGCTCGCTTGTTGCCTGACGGCGCTCATCCGAATACGGTGCGGTCAGCCGAAAGGAGAACCGTCCCTTGCGGATCACAAACTCCATGCAGCCCGTGTCCGGGTCTACGTCGGTCTGACGGCACTCGCCGGGGTGGGCTGCGGCATAGGCGGTCAGCCTGTTCTCGAGGTCGGTGTTGTGGGTGCGAATATAGATCAGCGGCTCTTTCTCGTCAAACCATATATCGGTGGTTTTTCCTGCTTGGTAAGCCCTGTTCTCATGCAAGCTCCTTTCTGCGCCTCTGTTACGCAATAGGGGTGTTTTTCAGGTGTTTTCTCCGGCTCATGACTTGGGGAAAACGGAGATTTTCAAACAGGAGCACGCCGGACAACGCCCGGTTCGTCCGACGCGCTCCTGTTGGCTATTTTCGTATTTTTACGGCTCTACACCGTAGTTGCTCACAGCTCCATGTCGCACTTCTTGCGGCGCGGCATATCACGGCTTCTGGACTGCTCCGGCTTCTCCGGCTCGGCATGGAGAATGAATTGTATGAATTCCTTGACCTTGCGGGGCGCTCGTTTGAGTGCCGCCATGAAATTCTTTGTCTGCTCTTGCAGCTTTTCGTATTTCCGTTTCCATACGCTTACATCGCGTTTGAGCGTTTCCACTTTGCCTTGTTTGCCAGCCACAGGAGCGTGGCACGCTCCTGTCACAGCTCCCAAGGAGGAGTAGTCCAGCGATAGCTTTGCGGCACTCCGCGGCGGTCAAGATACTCCTGCCTTGCCTGTTCCCGTTCCTCTTCGGTGGGAGCAGTCTTGTACCGGGAATAGAGCTGCCGGTTCAGCATGGCGTCAAGTTTCTGCTCTAAGCCCTGCCGGATTTCTTCTTCGAAATCATCCTCGCCCCGCAGATTGTACATGGCGAGGTCGATGAAAAGATCACAGGGAATTTGAACGCTTTTCATTTTCCTATCCTTTCCTTTCCGCGACGGTCGCAACGATAGCGACAGTTGCTCTGACAGTATCATTTTCACCGTTGCAACCGTCGCAGCCGTCGCGCCGTCCTCATTCGATTACTTCGTACTCTACATTGTCGATTACCATATAGGTGAGTTTCACCTGCCGCCCGGAGTGTTTTGCTCTGTTCTCGTACTTCACATGGTACTCGTCCAGTAGCATGCCGGATTTAACGTTCAGGTATTTGGTGAGAGCGTTTGCTGCCATGCCTGTGTTGACCGTCTCCGCAAGCTCAGTCGGACTGCCTGTCCATTCTCTGCTTTCGGAGGAAACAAGCTGGGAAACCGTATCCAATACCGGGTCGGGCGGCTCCTGATACGGCTCGTTCTCTGTCCGTTCAAGGCTCCATATCTGCGTGTCGGCATCTTTTTTCAGATATAGAATCTGATCCTGTTGATCTCGCCCCACCGCATCGACCGTGGCCTCCAATGCTGTCCGTTTCTTCTTCTTCTTCTTCTGCATCAGGAGTGCTCCGTCTGCACAACCGAGGAGTCCTGTTGTGCCGGAGATTGTTTCAAAGCTGTCCCCGGCTGGCTGCTTTCTTGTGTGATGAATGGTAACGATGCAAATCCATGGATAGTTCCTGTACGCGAAGGTAGTTATTTTCTCTATAAAGCATAGAGAGATACCGTTTCATGTAGTGTAGAAATTTGTTTTGGGCTATCCGCCATGGTGTTTAAAATAATATCGTCAGTATTGTCTTAACTCCGTTTCTGCATTATACTTCTCGGTAAGGATATAATGATTTGCGAAAAATCTGCAAAAAGCTCGGTATCAGCAAAAAAGTAGCGCAATAGTAGCGCAGACATGAATATAATCAGACAAAACATATCGATCATACGATACACGAATGAGGCGGGACATGAAAACGCTTATAGTCGATGATAATAAAATATCGCTTGAATTTCTTAACGAAATCTGTATGGATTCGCCATACGTGTATGTCGCCGGCACATTTACCGACCCGGAGGCTGCCTGGAAATTTGCCAAGGACAACTATATTGAGCTTGCCCTGCTCGACGTGAGGATGCCCAAGCTGAACGGGATCGAGCTCGGCAAAAGGATAAGGAGCATATACCCCGAGTGCGTAATAATATACGTCACCGCCTATAAGGAGCCCTGTATAGACGCCATACGCATGAAGGCGGACTTTTATATATTTAAGCCGTACAGCAGCAAGGATATCGAGGACGCGATATACCGGGCGCGGCTTCTGGCCGTGCGGCAGCGGAAGCGCATAGCGGTAAGAACCTTCGGGCGGTTTGACGTGTTCGCGGCGGGACGCCCTATATGCTTCAAAAACGCGAAATCAAAGGAGCTGCTTGCGCTCTGCGTTGACAGAAGGGGCGGAGAGGTAATGATGGACGAGGCCATAGATATGCTCTGGCCGGAGCGGCCGTATGACGATAGGGTAAAAAAGCTGTACCGCAAGTCCGTGCTGATGCTCAACCATACGCTGCTGGAATACAGCATAGAGGATATTTTCATAAGCAAGAGAGGCTATTGCTACATACTTCCGGAAAAGTTCGAGTGCGATTACTATGATTTTATAAAGCAAAAGAACAGAATACCGCCGGAGGAATATATGTTCCAATACCCTTGGGCGGAGGAAACGTTAGCCTCGCTCTGTTTTTGACAGGAGCAAAGGTCGTAAACCTGATATTTATTGTTTTTCAAAAAAACAAATAATAATATAAAGGCGGACATAGATCATGGATAAGGAACAGCAGAAACATCTTGTAGCAGTCGAAATGGCTTTACTGGCGCTCGGCATGCCGCCGAACCTGAAGGGCTTCTATTACATCAAGGACGCAGTATGGATGCTGCTGCAGTCGGGCGGGCATATAGGCAACAAGCACATATTCGAGCGGCTGACGAGCAGATACGGCGCGCCTAACTCTGCGATAGTGAAATCCATGCGGACGGCAATAAAGGTCACATTCGACAGGGGCAATTCAAAATCCAAGGCAAAGTGGTTCGGCAGCCTGTTGAATGTGGAGCGCGAATATCCGCCGATATCCGTATTTATCGCGACAATAGCGGCTCAACTGCGATGCCAGATGTTTTGTATGGAGGAAGAAGCTGTGAAATGCACCTTGGAGAAGCGTTTTTAGCAAGGATTTTATGACGACAATGATATCATAAGAGAAAGGTGCCGACGTCTGAGGTTTGAGCGCTGTCCTCATTTCAAGACATGATAAAGCGGTTGCTTGATGCAGAGCAGCCGTTTTTTGTTATGAGCCATCATTTTCACCGAGGCTCCGCATAGTCCGAAAGTAGCATGTATAGCCTACTATTAGACACAGTTCACGGTATCCTTAACTGGAAATAAATGTAAAGGAACTATCAGATGGATACCGTGTCCGTCGCTCGAAACCGAATATTGCAGTTATGTGAAGAGCGAAAGATAACGATAAACAAGCTGGCTACGCTATCCGCCCTTCCGCCATCAAGCATAAAGAACATACTATATGGAAAAAGCCGAAATCCAAAGCTGCTTACCATAAAGATGATATGCGACGGGCTGGATATAACGCTTAGCGATTTTTTCAGCACCCCTGAATTCGATTCTCTTGATCAGGAGGTGATTTAGCGCTATGCCCTCCGCGGTGAAGGCATTCTATGAGGCCACCGGCGGCGACTACGCCGATGCAGTCGCCCGCTTTTCAAGCGAAGCGCGCCTTATACGCTTTTTGAGGAAATTCCCCGCCGACGACAGCTTCCGTTCTCTTTCCGCCTGCCTGCAAACAAATGACACCGCAGGCGCTATCTTTGCTCTCCACTCATTAAACGGGGTAAGCGCCCTGTTAGGCTTTTGCAGGCTGAGCGATACGTGCGCCCTTCTCAGCCGCGCTTTGAAATTTGGCTCGCCGGACGCCGCGGCGGAGCTTTTTGCCCGCCTTCAAGAGGAATACCACATCATCGTTTCCTCTGTTTCCGGCATGCAGGACAAGGAATATATTTGATTATACTCACATAAGTGCTACCGATACGCTACCGAAAGGCTTTTTAAGGCGGCGGCTACGGCTTTGCGCAGCCGATCAATATTGACCGGCTTGGCGAGGCAACCGTTCATTCCCGAATCGGCGGCCGACCTTGCGCTTTCCTCGGAAGCATCCGCCGTAAGAGCTATTATCGGCACCGTTTTTGCGTTCCCGCACCCTGACCTGCGAATGGCACGCGCCGCTTCGTATCCATTCATTACAGGCATCTGCACGTCCATTATTATGGCATCGTATTCGCCGTTAGCACTCTCGAACATTTCCAGCGCAGCCCGCCCGTTTGCCGCTATGCTCACCGGTCTTCCCGTTTCATCCTCCAGCAGCTCACACAGTATTTCCCCGCAGAGCCGGTCGTCCTCCGCCAGCAGCAGCCGCTTCCCCGCAAGGGCTTCCGACTCCGTTTCGGTTTCCTCTTTTTCCTCCATCCTATCGAATGCCAGCTCTACGCGAAACACAGTCCCCTTTTCCCTGCCGCTTTTTGCCGCAATACTGCCGCCCATAAGCTCCGTAAGCCCCTTTGCTATGACTATACCCAGACCGGCGGCGGGCGTCTCCCCTTCGGCAAGCGCCGCATCTAAAATGCTCTGCTCCATTCCCTCGCCGTTGTCGCTCACGGTGAATACCAGCGGCAGCTTTTCGGTGCGATCGCCTTGGGCGCACGAAATGCAAAGCACAGTCTTACCGCCGGCAGCCGTATGCTGCACCGAATTGACGATCAGGTTCAGCAGTATCCGCTCCAACCGCCGTTTATCCCCCAAAAGCATATCCGGCGCCGCCTCTGCGATGCACACGGCCAGCTCGTGCCCCGCATCCTTTATTTGCGGGCACAGCATTTTTTGAATATCCTCCGCCAGCTCATACGGCGAAAAAGGTTCCTTTTTAATATCGATGCGCCCGCCTCCGAGCTTATAAATATCCACGATATCGTCTGCCAGCCCCAGCAGGTACTCAGCCGATACCGCTATTTCCGCCGCACGCTCCCGCACCCTGTCCGGACTGTCCGCTTCTATTTCCAGTATTTGCGCAAGGTGCATTACGGAGCTCAACGGCGTCCTCATATCATGGCATATCTTCACAAAGGCGTCCCTTTGCGCCGCTTCGGTCTTGTATCGCTTTGCTTCTTCCATTTTGCTTTTCTCTCGGCCTGCTTTAATGATTTTTAAATCTCAACGCCATTTTACTCCAAGATACATATAATGTCCACAGCAAAAGGAGCGGCCGAAGCCGCTCCTTTAAGTTCAGGTTTTATTGGTTGGTTTAATCGTAAACCAGCAGGGAGATCATCTCGTCGTCGATGTTCTCGGCATTGTACCACTGAGCGCCGGTATCCACGTCGGATACGCTCTCGCCCTTGGCAGCCATGACAGCCATTTCAACGGCCTTATAGCCGATCTGGTAGGGATCCTGAGTGACGGAGCCGTAGAACCAGCCGTTGCGAACCGCGTTCTTCTGAGCAGCGCCCGCATCGAAGCCAGCAACGATTATATCGCCGTACTTGCCGCCCTCGGCGAGATCCTCACCGTCGGATACAGCGGACAGGAAGCCGGTAACGGCGCCCTCGTTGGAGCAGAAGATAGCGACGGGCTTCTTGCCCAGCAGGGAGTTTGCGGCAGTCTGAACCGCGGTGGCCTCGGTAGTGGCGGATACCGCAACCTCGATGATGATAGCGGGATCGGCGACCTTCTTCTCCCACTTTGCATGGCCCTCTATGGAGACCTTGCCGGGCTGATACATTTCAGCGATCTCAGCCATCTTGTTTACGAAGCCGGTGGTGCGGCCGGTTATGGAAGCGGATACCGCATCCTGGGACAGGCAGCCTATGATCACGGGCTTCTTGGAGTCGGCGTTCTTCATGGCCTCTACGATAACCTCGTTCTCGCCGAACTTCTCAGCGGCGATAGCGGCAGCGTTCTCGTTGTTGGTGCTGGCGGTGGCCTTTACGGCGCCGGTCTTGTCATCGGGTACGCCGGAGTCAAAGCCTATAACGGGGATGTCCTTCGCAGCGCACTCCTCAAGTATCTCGGTGACGGCCTCGGTGGAGAGGGCCGCAAGCGCCATAGCCTTGGGGTTCTTCGCCATTTCATTCTTAACCATGTTGACCTGAGCGTCAATCTCGGTTTCGGAAGCGGGACCGTCGAAGTAGATCTCTACACCGTACTCGGCGGCAGCAGCGTCGGCGCCGGCCTTGACCGCCTGCCAGAACTGATGCTGGAAGCCTTTTGCCATGACGGGGATATAGAGCTTATCCATTGCTTCTTCCGTCGTTTCCTCCATGGTTTCTTCCGTCTTCTCTTCCGTCATCTCCTCAGTCTTGGGAGCCTCGGGCTTGGCTTGGCAAGCGGTAGCCGCTATGACCATCACCATGATAAGAAGCAGGGCTATCAGTTTTTTCATTCTCGTTTCCTCCTGTTATTTTTTATCAAACGCATCGCTGCGCTCAACACTTGGTTGGTTGCCGCCGTTCTTCGGCGTCGTCACTACCGGGGTGACCCGGTTTGCGGCGTTCGTGCGGGTGATGTCGAGCAGCACCGCGCCTATTACCACCGCGCCTGTAAGGAAGGTCTGCCAGGGAGCCTGGAGGCCGCATGAGGACAGGCCGTTTTTAAGCACCGACATTATGAATACGCCAATTAGGGTGCCTATCATCGAGCCGGAGCCGCCCGCCATGGAGGTGCCACCTATTATTACGCCGGTTATGCCGTTGAGCTCCTGGCCGCTTCCCGTTCCGGGGGTTATCGTGGTGTAGGCCGCCGCATAGAACAGGCCGGCCATGCCTACGAAGAAGCCCGAAAGCGTATATACAGCTACCTTCCAGTTATCGACCTTGATTCCGGAAAGGCGCGCCGCCTCCTCGTTTGAGCCTATGGCGTAAGCGTATCTGCCGAACTTGGTCTTATGCAGTATCGCCGCGGCGATGAGGAAGAAGCCTATGAGCCAGAAGGCGCCGACGGGGAAGCCCTTTATCCCGAAAACCTCGGAGCGGATAAACACCTTCTTGAACCAGCTTCCCACCTCGGCGGTAGCCGTGGGCCATGTCTGAGACTGAACCTTGGTTATTATCGAGCCTATGCCGGAGGCCATCATCTGGGTGCCCAGGGTGGCTATGAAGGGGGGCAGCTTGAGCTTTGCGACGAATATTCCGTTTGCAAAGCCGAACACCACGCCTACTAATATCGTAAGGAACACGGAGAGTATCAGCGGGCAGCCCTGCTTGAAGGAGAAGCCTCCGAGCAGCGCCGCGCACATCATCGCCGTTCCCAGAGAAAGGTCTATTCCGCCGGTGATGATGACGAAGGTGACCCCGAATGCCATAAAGCCTATGTAGTAGCTGGATTCGAGTATGTTTTTGACCATATCCAGGCTCAGAAAGTTGTTGCCGAAGATCGAGAACACTATGTACAGGATCACCAGCGCCGCAGGAGCCAGCAGTTTTTGCATGTTGAGCTTATTGGTTCCCAGTTTTTCCATTCCGCTATCCTACCTCTCTCTTTGTTGCAAGGGTCATTATTTTTTCCTGAGTAGCCTCGGCTATATCCAGCTCTCCCGTTTTGCGCCCTTCGCACATGACTACTATGCGATCCGACATACGCAGCAGCTCGGGCATCTCCGATGAGATCATTATTATGGACTTGCCGTCGTCGGCAAGCTGATGCATGAGCTTATATATTTCGCTCTTCGCGCCCACGTCTATGCCTCTGGTGGGCTCGTCGAATATGAGTATGTCGCAGTTGTTGAGCAGCCACTTGGACAGCACCACCTTCTGCTGGTTGCCTCCGGACAGGCTGCGCACCTTGCTCTTTACGCTCGGGGTCTTTGTGCGCACCTTTTTAACGTATTCGTGGGACACGCCCTCGATCTTTCTGTCGTCCACAAAGGCCACCTTGGAAAACTGATCCAGCGAGGCGAGGACGGTATTGTCCGCCACGGACAGCCCGAGACACAGGCCGTAACGTTTGCGGTCCTCAGATAGATACCCTATGCCTGCGGCGACCGCATCCCGCGGGGAGTTTATCCTTACCTCTTTGCCGTTTATGCGTATCGTGCCGCTGTGGCGCGGGTCCGCGCCGCATATAAGCCGCGCTGTTTCGGTGCGCCCTGCGCCCATGAGCCCGGCAAAGCCGAGTATCTCGCCCTTTTTCAAATTGAAGGATACGCCCTTTACATCCTTGGAGACCAGCTCCTCCGCCTCGAATACTATCGGCGCGCCTTCGGGTACGTTTGACTGCGTCTTGGGCTCCTCGTATATCACGCGCCCGACCATCATTTGCACCACCTGGTCTATCGTCGTCTCAGCGGTATCGACGGTGTTGACATACTGGCCGTCCCGCATCACGGTTATCCTGTCGGTTATCTCCTTCAGCTCGTTCATGCGGTGCGAAATGTATATTATGCCTACTCCGGTGGCCTTGAGCCGCCGTATAAATACAAACAGGTCTTCTATCTCGCTCTCGGTGAGCGCGGCAGAGGGTTCGTCCAGTACGAGTATTTTTGTGTTTTCGTGAGAGAGTGATTTTGCTATCTCCACCATCTGCTGCTTTGCAACGGTGAGATGCTTGACGGGTGTTTTAGCGGATATGTTATTTAAATGAAGCGATCCGAGCAGTTCCTCGGTCATGCGATTCTGCTCCGCCTTGTCGAGGAACCCCCCCTTGACGGGCTCGCGTCCTATGAATATGTTTTCGGCGACTGTAAGATCCTGCATAAGGTTAAGCTCCTGATGCACTATGCTTATGCCCTTTGCCTGAGCGTCCCTGGGCCCGTGTATCTCGACCGGGCTGCCGAAAAGTTCTATCGTGCCGGCGTCCTTAGTGTACACGCCGGTGAGTATCTTCATAAGAGTAGATTTACCGGCGCCGTTTTCCCCGACCAACGCCATTACCTCCCCCGCCTTTACCTCAAGCCGGGCGTCATCAAGTGCGTGCACGCCGGGAAAATACTTTTGTATACCGTACATTCGCAAAATCGTTTCAGCCATTATGGTTTCACCTTTCTGTACCTTATAAAGAAGCAAAGCGTTGAAGATGGTTTAAACGGTGAAAACGAACCGTTTCGTGTTTTTATTTAAAATCAAACACAGCACTACTTGGTTCCATCATAAACAATGCGTTGCCAAAAAGCAAGACTTTTCTTAAAATTTTTATTTTTAATTCAAAACTTACTGTTGACGCAAGCGGTTAAAAACCTTATTATAGTTGATGAGAACTGTGGGCTTCGTGCTTTCGGAGCCCCAGAATAATGTAACGTTTCGTTTTTTTTGGAGGAAATATGTCGAGCATTTCTACTATCAAGGATGTTGCCGCAAGGGCCGGCGTCGCCCCCTCCACGGTATCCAAATACATAAACGGCGGCAGCGTCCGCGAAAAGAACGTCATCGCCATCCGCGAGGCCATAGCGGAGCTGGAATTCCGGGCGAACCCCTTTGCCCGGAACCTCAAGTCACAGCGCAGCCACGCCATAGGCGTATTGCTGCCCGACCTGTCGGCCCCCTTTTTCAGCGCCATGCTGGAGGCCCTTAACAGGGTAATACGCGCCCGCGGCTATCACAGCCTCATCTCATGTTACAGCTCTAACCACGGGCTGGAAAGGGACAATCTGCGCTTTCTTTTGGAGGCCAGCATAGACGGCCTCATATACGTGCCGGAGGACCTTTCCGCGGAGGAATTTCACGAGCTTACCGACGAATGCGGCGTGCCTGTGGTGCTTGCCGACCGAATGATACCCGGCTCAGATAAGGACACGGTGCTCACCAATAACACCGAATCCGTATACAAAGCCACATCGCATCTTATATCTGAGGGGCACAGACGCATCGGCATAATTTCCGGCCCCAAATCCGTCTTTACCGCAAAGGAGCGCCTTGTGGGATACCTCAGGGCCCTTTCCGACAACGGCATAATTTATGACGATTCCTTAGTCATAAGCGGCGACAACATTTTCGCCACAGGATATCAGGGCCTCATATCCATGATGTCCCTCAACACCCCGCCTACGGCAATATTTTCCACAAACTACAACATAACCCTGGGCCTTATCACCTCCGCACGGGAGAGGGGCATAGTCATACCCGATCAGGTGAGCGTTTTCGGCTACGACTCCGTTGACGTATGCCGCATGATGACCCCCGCCCTGCCCGTCGTTTTCCAGCCGGAGCAGGAGATAGGCCGGCTTGCGGCGGAATACCTAATAGAACGGCTGGACGGAAGCACAGTCCCTCCCCGCATGACCGTGCTCGAGTCCAAGCTGGTAATATAAAAAATACATATTTATAGCGTTATGCGTTATTAAATAGATTCGTCCCCTACTACCAAATTCATGCCCGCGGCAATGCCGCAGAGTACAATTTTCAAGGAGGAAGAATATATGGCAAAGAATCGTTACGTAGGCAGCTATCCGGTCATAGGCATCCGTCCCATTATCGACGGCCGCAGAGGCCCCATGAAGCTGCGCGAGAGCCTTGAGGGCCAGGTAATGGCCATGGCGGAGGCTGTGAAAAAGCTCTTCGAGGATAACCTTTACTACTCCAACGGCGACCATGTAAAGGTGGTCATAGCCGATTCCACCATCGGCCGCGTGCCGGAATCCGCCGCCTGCGCCGAAAAGTTCCGCAGAGAAGGCGTATCCATAACCCTCTCCGTCACGCCCTGCTGGTGCTACGGCTCCGAGACCATGGATATGGATCCCATGACGATAAAGGGCGTATGGGGCTTTAACGGCACAGAGCGCCCCGGCGCCGTATACCTCGCCTCCGTACTCGCCACCCACGCCCAGAAGGGGCTTCCAGCCTTCGGTATATACGGCCATGAGGTACAGGACGCGGATCAGGTCACCGAGATACCTGAGGACGTAAAGGAAAAGCTGCTGCGCTTCGGCAGGGCGGCCGTTGCGGCTGCCACCATGCGCGGCAAGAGCTATTTGCAGATAGGCTCCATGTGCATGGGCATAGGCGGCTCCATCATAGACCAGCAGTTCATGGAGGAATACCTCGGCCTGCGCGTCGAATCCGTGGATGAGGTGGAGATACTCCGCCGCATGGAGGAGGGCATATACGACCACGAAGCCTATGAAAAGGCGCTGGCGTGGACATTCGAGCACTGCAAGGAGGGCCGCGACGACAATCCCGAATCCGTGGAGTTCCTGGGCAAGGAGCGCCGCATAAGGTTTACCGAAGAGGAAAAGCGCAAGCAGTGGGAATTTACCATAAAGATGTACTGCATCATAAAGGATCTCATACAGGGCAACCCCAATCTCCCCGAGGAATTCAAGGAGGAGATGGTAGGCCACAACGCCATCGCCGCCGGCTTCCAGGGCCAGAGGCAGTGGACCGATCACTGGCCCAACTGCGACTATCCCGAGGCGGTGCTCAATTCCTCCTTCGACTTTACCGGCAAAAAGGAACCCATGGTGTTCGCCACGGAAAACGACGTGCTCAACGGCCTCGGCATGCTGTTCATGGAGCTGCTCACGAACCGTGCGCAGATATTCGCGGATGTGCGTACCTTCTGGTCCCCTGAGGCCACCAAGCGCGCCACCGGCTATGAATTCGAGGGCAAGGCTAAGGAGAACGGCGGCATAATACACCTGCTCAACTCCGGTGCGGCCTGCCTCGACGCCTGCGGCGAATGCACCGACGAAAACGGCAACAAAGTCATGAAGCGCTGGTGGGAGGTCACCGACGAGGACATAAAGAAAATGACCGACGCTACCGTATGGTGCGAGGCTGGCTTTGACAACTTCCGCGGCGGCGGCTTCTCCAGCCACTTTGTCACCCGCGCGGAAATGCCCGTCACCATGATCCGACTGAATCTCGTCAAGGGCCTCGGCCCCGTGATCCAGATAGCCGAGGGCTGGACGGTGAACCTGCCCGACGAGGTGACGGACAAGCTCATGGAGCGCACCAACCCCACATGGCCCTGCACATGGTTTGCGCCGCGCTGCGACGGCAAGGCGGGTAGCCCCTTTGAGGACGCCTACTCCGTAATGCAGAACTGGGGAGCCAACCACGGCGCGATCTCCTACGGACACGTTGGAGCAGACCTCATCACGCTCTGTTCCATTCTCCGCATACCCGTATGCATGCACAACGTGCCCTCCGAGAATATCTTCCGCCCTGCCGCATGGAACGCCTTCGGCATGGATAAGGAAGGCCAGGATTACCGCGCCTGCGCCGCCTACGGCCCCATGTACAAGAACATAAGGTAATGATCATCTAAAAAAAATGGCCGGGACGGTTCATTCCGCCCCGGTCAGGCATATAGAAAGGAACGAGCCATGCTTAAAAACATCCCCTCCATCCTCTCCCCGGAGCTTCTCAAGGTGCTGTGCGAGATGGGACACGGCGACCGTATATGCATAGGCGACGGGAACTTCCCCGGTGCTTCGATAGCGAGGCAGGGCGGCTGCGTATTTCTCAGGGCGGACGGTCACGGCACGCCGGAGCTGCTGAACGCCATACTCGAGGTCTTCCCTCTGGACAGCTACACGGATACCCCGGCGATGCTCATGCAGAAAATGGACTGTGACAAAGAGCTGGACATACCTATATGGGATAAATATGTGGAATCCGTCGCCCGCCATGACCCAAGGGGCGCTAAGGCCGTAGGCTTCTATGAGCGGTTCCGGTTTTATGATGAGGCCAAGACCTGCTACTGCGTGCTCCAGTCCGGCGAGACCTCGATATACGCAAACATCATACTTCAGAAAGGTGTAGTGAAATAATATGCGTAACCTACTGGCTTTTGACATAGGGGCCAGCAATGGCCGCGCCATACTCGGGCAATTTGACGGCGAGCGCATCTCCATGCGGGAGCTGCACCGCTTTGAAAACCACTATGTAGAGATGAACGGCATCTACTACTGGGATCTTCCCTACATTTATAATCAGCTCAAGCAGGGCTTCCTCGCCTTCCGCAGGGCGGACATAGGGGCGCTGGACTGCTTCGGCATCGACACATGGGGCGTGGATTACGGCCTGCTGGACAAAAACGGGCATCTCCTCTCAAACCCCCGCGCTTACCGCAACGCCGTGGAGGAGGACTGCACCGAGGCATGGAAGGCGATGGACTTCCCCGCGCTCTTCGCCCATACCGGCATAGGCAACGAGAGCTTCAACACCGCCTATCAGCTTTACCGGCGCAAGAGAGAGGACGACGCCGCGCTGGAGGCCGCCGAAACCCTGCTCTTCATGCCGGATCTGCTTGGGTATTTCCTCACCGGCGAAAAGAAATCCGAATACACCGAGACTACCACCTCCATGCTTTACAACCCCATAAAGCGGGACTGGGACAGGGACATAATGGCGGCCTTCGGCCTGCCGGAAAAGATATTCCCGCCCATAGATATGCCGGGGACGATGCGCGGCAGGCTGCGCTCCGATATAGCCCGCGAGTTAGGCATAAATTGCGCCGCCTTTGCGGCGGTCGGAACCCATGATACGGCCTCGGCGGTCGCGGCAATACCCGGCAGCGGCAGCTTTGCCTTCTGTTCCAGCGGCACATGGTCGGTTTTCGGCATAGAAACGGATCTTCCGCTGCTCACCGACGAGGTGCGGGATGCAGGCTTCTCCAACGAGGGCACCGTGCAGGGCGGCTTCCGCCCGCTGAAGAATATAATGGGGCTGTGGCTTATCCAGGAATGCCGGCGCGAATGGCAGGCGGAGGGAATATTCCTGAGCTGGGACGAAATAGTTCGTGAGGCGGAGGCGGCGGAGCCCTTCCGCTCCATAATCGACACGGATCACACCCCCTTCTTTTCCGGCGGTCATATGCGGCAGAAGATACGTCAGTTCTGCGCCGCGACAAACCAGCCCCTGCCGGACACGGTAGGCAGCTTTGCCCGCTGCGTATACGAATCCCTCGCCCTGAAATACCGCTATACGCTGGAGCGGCTCAGCGAGATAAAGGGACATGCAATAGAAAGCCTGAACATTGTCGGCGGCGGGAGCAGAAACCGCCTTTTGAACCGATTCGCTGCGGACGCGGCGGGATGCCGCGTGATAACCGGCCCCGTAGAGAGCGCCGCCATAGGCAACCTGCTGGTGCAGGCTATGGCGCTGGGCGATATAAGCGGCATAGACGAGCTTCGGGACATAGTCCGCCGCTGCGAGGCTGTGGAGTGTTATGAGCCCAACACCACCGCGGAATGGGAGGCCGCATACGGGCGGCTTCTGGGCTATATGGAAAGGAGCGGCAAAAAATGACGGTAGATATGACAAAATGGCAGGACATGGCAAGGGCGAACGCCCACATACGCCCTGCCGGAAGCGGCCGTATGGCAGGAAAGATATGCATAGTGACCGGCGCGGCCCAGGGCTTCGGCAGGGGCATAGCGCAGGAGCTTTACAACGAGGGCGCCTCGATAGTCATAGCGGATCTGAACGAGCCCCTTGCCGGGCAGGTAGCCGCTGAAATGGGCGAAAGGGCCTTTGCGGTTGCCGTGAACGTGTCCGATGAGGAATCCGTGGCCAATATGGTCGCGCAGACCGTGGAGCGCTTTGGCGGCCTCGACCTGATGCTCTCCAACGCGGGAGTGGTACGCTCCGGCCCCGTGACTGAAATGGAAAAAAAAGATTTTGACTTTGTGACCTCCATCAACTATACCGGCTACTTCCTCTGCTCCAAATACGCGGCGATGATAATGCAGGCACAGCACGAGGCGGCTCCAGAGGCCATGTACGATATAGTGGAGCTAAATTCCAAATCCGGCCTCGAGGGCTCAAACCGCAACTTTGCCTATGCGGGCTCCAAGTTCGGCGGCATAGGGCTCACCCAGTCCTTCGCCCTTGAGCTTTGCGCCTACAATATCAAGGTGAACGCCGTATGCCCCGGCAACTATCTGGATGGGCCGCTGTGGTCCGACCCGGAGCGCGGCCTGTTTGTGCAGTACCTCAGGGCGGGCAAGGTCCCCGGCGCAAGGACCGTACAGGACGTCCGCCGCCATTACGAGGCGAAGGTGCCCATGAACAGGGGCTGCCTCCCCTCCGACGTGGCCAAGGCAGTGATGTACTGCGTGGAGCAGCGGTACGAGACCGGGCAGGCAATACCCGTTACGGGCGGCCAGGTCATGCTAAGCTGACGGACGGTAGCGCCCATGATAGATATAGGCATATTAAACGGGCTTAACGCGCCCACAAGGGAGGAGCGGCTGGATAACCTCCGCCGCATAGCCGAAAAGAGCGTATTCCCTCCTATGGAGCCGCGGTATATAAACAACCATATACACACCTTTTACTCCTTCTCTCCCTACTCCCCCGCCGCCGCGGTATACGCCGCCCGCGCGGAGGGGCTCTGCACCGCAGGCATAATAGACCACGACTCTATTGCCGGAGCCGGGGAATTTATAGAGGCCGGCAGGATACTGGATATGCCCGTTACCGTTGGTATGGAATGCCGCGTATCCATGGCGGGAACCTCCCTCGAGGGCAGGCGCACCAACAATCCTGATCAGGCCGGCGTAAGCTACATGACCATACAGTCTGTGCCTCATGACTCCATCGAATACCTGAACGCCCGCTTTGCCCCGTACCGCGAGGCACGGCACAGGCGCAGCAGAGCCATGATCCGCAGAATGAATCAGCTTCTCCGTGATATTGAGCTGGATTACGACCGCGATGTCCTGCCGCTGTCAAGGACCTCGGAGGGAGGCGGAGTCACCGAGCGCCACCTCATGTACGCGCTCGCCCGGAGAATAGTGCAAAGGGCAGGGCGCGGAAGCGCCGCGATAGGCTTCCTCGAGGACGCGATGGGCGTTGCCCTTTCGCCAAAGCAGAGGGCGCAGCTATCGGATATCGGCTATCCGTTTTACGAATACGACCTGCTCGGCATACTGAAGTCCTCCTTCCTTCCCGGCATATATATAGACGCCGATGAGGAATGCCCTTCTCTTGATGAGATAGCGGGGCTCTGCCGGGATATTGACGCATTGCTGTGCTACGCTTACCTCGGCGATGTTACAGACAGCGTGACCGGGGATAAGAAGGCTCAAAAATTCGAGGATGACTACCTCGACGAAGTGATGGAGTGCATGGCGGAGCACGGCGTCCGCGGCGTTACCTATATGCCCACGCGGAACACGCCGGCCCAGCTCGCCCGCATAAGGGAGCTTGCCGAAAGGCACGGCTTCATACAGGTATCGGGCGAGGATATCAACTCCCCGCGGCAGTCCTTCGTAATACGGGCCATGGACAATCCCGCCTTTTCAAACCTCATAGAATCGACCTGGAAACTTATAGACCACGAAACGAAAGGAGCTAAACTATGAAGACAAAAGCTGTACGCATACACGGCAAAATGGATCTCCGACTGGACACGGTAGACCTGCCCCCGGTTGGCCCGGACGACGTCAGGGTAAAGATAATATCCGATTCAATCTGCATGAGCACCTATAAGGCCGCCGTCGAGGGCGGCAGCCATAAGCGCGTACCGGACAACGTCGAAGAAAACCCCACGATAGTGGGACACGAGTTCTGCGGCGTGATAGACGAGGTGGGCGAAAACTGGAAGCACAAGTACCGCCCCGGCCAGGGCTTCGCCATACAGCCCGCGCATTACTACAAGGGCTCCCAGATGGCCCCCGGCTACTCCTATCCCTTCTGCGGCGGCGACGCCCAATACGGCAACATACCCATCGAATCGCTGCTTATGGACTGCCTACTGCCCTACGATTCCGACGTATACTTTTACGGCTCCCTCGCAGAGCCCATGAGCTGCATAGTTGGCACCTTCCACGCCATGTACCACACCACGCCGGGCAGCTATGAGCACAAGATGGGCATAGTTGAGGGAGGCAAGATGGCGATGCTCGCCTCCGTGGGTGCAATGGGCCTCGGCGCGATAGACTACGCGCTGCACTGCGACCGCCACCCCTCCCTGCTGGTCGTGACCGACATAGACGACGACCGCCTTGCCCGCGCAAGGAGCATATATACGGTAGAGCACGCCAAGGAGCAGGGCGTGGAGCTTCACTTCGTAAACACCGCCAAGCCGGGCTTCGGCACTGAGTACCTGAGGGAGCTCACCGGCGGCACCGGCTATGACGACGTGATATGCTTTGCCCCGGTAAGGCCGGTAGTGGAGCAGGCCGACGCTATACTCGGCTTTGACGGCTGCCTCAACTTCTTTGCCGGGCCTACCGACAGCAATTTTAAGGCTGAGTTCAACTTCTACAACGTGCATTACCTCTATACCCATGTAGTCGGCACCTCCGGCGGAAACACCAGCGACATGAAGGAGGCTATCGAAATGATGACCTCCGGACGGCTCAACCCCGCTACTATGCTCACCCACATAGGCGGCCTCAACGCAGTTGTGGATACCACGCTCAACCTTCCCAATATAAAGGGCGGCAAAAAGCTCATCTACACCCAGATAGAGCTTCCCCTTACCGCCATAGCGGACTTTGAGAAGCTGGGCGAAAGCGACCCGCTGTTTGCCAAGCTCGCCGAGATAACCGCCCGGCACAACGGCCTCTGGAGCCCCGAGGCGGAAAAATACCTACTTCAGGCCAAGGCGTAGCGCCGATACTTATTATCGCCGGGGCATATGCGCCCCGGTTTTTTCTGTCAATTCGCCCGCTCTATTGACGCGGGGGCGAGTATGGTTTAAATTATTAAAGATGTATCCTTAGCGAAGGAGTTACCGCAATGAACATCCGCTTGAACGAAGTGCGAAAATACATAGAAAACCACGGTGAGGCCACGGTGGAAACTCTGACGGAGCTTTTAGGCTGCTCCAAGATGACGGTATGGCGCTATCTTAAGCAGCTTGAGGACGAGGGCAGCATACGGCGCGTTCGCAACGGCGCCATAGCCACAAGCCTCGCGGGCGACACAGAGGGGCTGTATTCCCAGCGCATGCACGAAAACGCCGACGCAAAGCTCAGCATAGCCTGTGCCGCGATACCCTACCTCGTGCCCAACACCTCGATATTCCTGGACGCCGGCACCACCGTTATGAGCCTCGTTCGGCAGCTTCCCAACCAGCACTATACCATAGTCACGAGCGGGGCCAATATCGCCATAGAGCTCTCCCAGCGCTCCAGGAGCACCGTCTCCTGCGTCGGCGGGCAGATAAGCAGCTCCACGCTGTCCCTGTCCGGCCCTCAGGCGGAGGCGTTTCTCGCGACGGTAAACATAGACACCGCCGTTCTCGCCGCCACGGGCTATTCCGCCGGGGCGGGCTTTACCGTAGGCTCCTATACCGAAAATTCCCTCAAGCGCCGTGTAATACAAAAGGCCGACAAGGTCATACTCCTCATCGACCGCTCAAAGCTGGGGCGCACCCTCCCCTTCACCTTCGCCTCCCTGTCTGATATAGACGTGGTAATATGCGACGCTCCCCTGCCGGAGGACTTCATACAGGCCGCAAGGGCAGCCGGCACGGAGGTATTGCAGGTACAGCCCGCAAAATAAACAGAAGCGTGCCCTTTAGCTCATAAATGGCTTTTGCAGGCTCGACAAACTTGAAGTTATCGTTCAGACCGCAGTATTGAATATCGTGCAGAATCTACGATGCCTTGATTATTTCTATTGCTCTGGCGCAATGTTCCTTCATATTTCATGCCGATTTTCTGCATAACACGGCCAGAATTAGGGTTATTCACATCATGGGCTGCGTAGATACAATTTGCCCCGACCTTATCAAACAATACTTCAATTATTACCCTTGCCGCTTCTGCTGTGTATCCCTTGCCCCAATATTTTCTTCCTATGACCCAGCCTAATTCCAAACTATCAGTTTCATCAATTACTTTTACGACAGAAATATTGCCGATCAGCTCTTGGGTTTCTTTTATTTCAATTATCCACTGATAAAATGCTGATTTAGCATATTCTTGCATGCAATAATCTATATATGCCATAGTCGTTTCAATATTTTGGTGCGTGGGCCAAGTTAAATATTTTGTGACCTCATCGTCCGATGCCCAATTGTTTAACATTCCCTCTGCATCGTCCATAGTGAAACGTCTAAGTATCAATCTATCTGTTTCCAACCTGATCGTTCCAATATGATTCATAATATCTCCTCCGCAAATTTCCGGTTTGTTTCACTGAAGTGTATCATAAAAATGTGATTGAATCCACCATTTACGCTGAAAGCGCCCGAGCATTTCCCGGGCGCTTTCGATGTGAGTTTTTTTATATGCCCAGCCTGTTCTCCCTTATCTGCTCAAGCTCGGTGCAGTTATGGGTGCATATATGCCCCGGAAGCGGCAATATGCGCTGGTGTATGGCGTCCACTATCCACTCCGGCTGGGGGAAGAAGGCATCCTCCATCTCATGTGCGGGAGTTATCCAGTTCTTTGCGCCCACCACCACGGGAGGGGCGTCCAGATCGTCAAAGCAAAGCTCCGCTATGTTGGAGGCCAGATTGCGCATAAAGCTGTTGCGCTCGCAGGCGTCGCCGGTGACCACGATGCGTCCCGTCTTTTTGACGGACTCCATAACTATCGAATAGTCGAAGGGCACTATGGAGCGGGCGTCTATGACCTCGGCGCTGAGGCCGTACTTCTCCTGCAATATGTCCGCCGCCTTAAGCGCGCGGTAGAGCGTCGCTCCTATCGACAGTATGGTCACGTCGCTGCCGGCGCGCTTTATATCAGGCACGCCTATGGGTATTTCGTACTCCTCCTCCGGCACTCCGCCCGGATGGAACTGCTCCGCCACATCGTATATGCGCTGGCTTTCCAGGAATATCACCGGATCCGTGCCGTTTAGGGCGGACTGCATGAGGCCCTTAGCGTCGTATGGGGTCGCAGGGAACACCACCTTGAGGCCGGAAATATGGGCGCATATCGCGCTCCAGTCCTGGCTGTGCTGCGCGCCGTACTTTGAACCCACGCTCATGCGCAGCACCACGGGCATCTTGAGCATTCCGGCGCTCATGGCCTGCCACTTGGAGAGCTGGTTGAAAACCTCGTCTCCGGCGCGGCCCAGGAAATCGCAATACATGAGCTCGGCAACCGCCCTTCCGCCGCTCATGCCGTAGCCCACCGCCGCGCCGACTATGGCTGCCTCGGCTATCGGCGTGTTGAACAGGCGGTAATAGGGCGTCGCCTCGGTCATGCCGCGATATACTGCAAAGGCTCCGCCCCAGTCCCTTACGTCCTCGCCGAAGCTCACTAAGGTAGGATCCTCATAGAGCTTGTTTATTATGGGCTCGGCTATGGCGTCTCGGTACTGATATACCCTCGCCTTGGGCACGGGCTTGCCGTTTTCGTCGAGATAATAGCGTTTTTTCTTGGCTATCTGCTGTATGCGGGGGCACTCCTCCCTGGGCAGCAGCATATCGGGCTTGCGCTCGGTATCCATGGAGGGGACGCGGCCGTTGGAGAACATGAGATCGCCTATGAAGTTCTTTTCCGCGCCGAATATATCGATCCTCGGGGAAACCGCGTCGTCTATGGCCAGCTTCATGTTGCGGAGCATATCCCCCGCTACCTTTGCCCGTATCTCGGCAAGCTCGGCTTCGCCGCATACGCCTGCCTCCACAAGCTGTTTGCCGAAGGCGATTATGGAGTCCTGCTCCTGCCATGCCTCGATCTCCTCCTTCGTCCTGTAGCTGGAGGAATCGGAGGGGCTGTGGCCGCTTATGCGGTAGGTGACTACATCCAGCAGCACCGGGCCCTCGCTCTTTGCAACGGGCAGCTTCCTCGTGTATGCGTCTATAACGGCGAGCGGGTTGTAGCCGTCTATGCGCTCCGCATGGAGCGCGTCCGGCGATATGCCCGCCGCTATGCGCGCCACCATATCGTAGCCCATGGTCTCGCCCCTGGTCTGGCCTCCCATGCCGTAGAAGTTGTCGTTTATGTTGAATATTATGGGAAGCGCGTGCTTTCCCTCCGGCCAGAGCAGCTTAATCTGATCCATGGCGGCTAACATAAAGCCCTCCCATACGGGGCCGCAGGCGGTGGAGCCGTCGCCTATATTGCATACGACCACGCCCTCCTTGTCGTTTACCAGCTTATAAAGCGCCGCTCCCACGGATATGGTGCCGCTGCCGCCCACTATGGCGTTGTTGGGATATATGCCCAGCGGCGTGAAGAATGCGTGCATGGAGCCGCCCAGCCCCTTGTTAAAGCCGTTTTCCCGGGCGAAGGTCTCGCACATCATTCCGTAGAGCAGGAAGTCTATGCCCTGCTCCCTCAGGCTTTTCCCTTCATCCTTTATCACCCCGTAGGTCTTGCCGCCAAAGAAGCCCTCCATGACGGAAAGTAGCTCGCCCTCCTCCATTATCTCTATGGAGCGAAGACCCTTGGCCAGTATCTCGCCATGGCTGCGGTGGGAGCCGAAGGTTAGGTCCTTCGGGGTAAGGCGGAAGGCCTCGCCCACATAGGCAGCCTCCTGCCCTATGCCGAGATGGGCCGGGCCGGGGTGGTTATAGCTTACGCCCTGATATTCGCCCGTGGTCTTTATGAGGTTGAGCATGGTCTCAAATTCCCGGATATAGCACATATCCCGGTATATGTTCATAAACTCCGCCGGGGTGAAGCTGCCGAGCTCGTCCTTTACCGTTTTCTGATAGGTATTTACCGGTATCTCCGGCACTCTTATAGGCGTCTCCGGCCCGCGTACCGCCTTAGGATCCATATATAAAGCCTTAGTCATTGATTTTCTCCTTTCTCTTTGCCTTATCCTGCCCTGTCCCCTGCGCTATGCCTGAAATACGGCTTCCCGTATTATCTCGGACACGGTCGGGTGCGGGAACACTATTTCCTTTATGTCGTCCAAGGTCAGCCGCTGCTCTATGAAGGAAGCCGCCGCTATTATGAACTCGCTCGAGTAGTTGCAGAGGGCCTGCGCGCCGAGTATGGTGTTGTCCCTGTTGTTCACCACCAGCTTGAATATGCCATCGCCGCCCTCGTTTTCCGCCACATACCGCCCCGAATAGCGCATGGGCAGCGTGACCGTGCGGGCATCCAGCCCTGCGGCTGCCGCAGCAGCCTCCGTATAGCCCACGCCGCTGAGCTCCGGGTTGGTATACAGCACTGCGGGTATCGCATCGTAGCGCATATTGTCCCGCTTGCCCAGCATGGTGTTCACCGCCACCTCCGCCTCGCGATAGGCGGTATGCGCCAGCATCGACCTTCCGTTTACATCGCCCGCAGCGTATACCTCGGGCTGGTTAGTCCTCATGCGGCTATCCGTAACTATGGCTCCGCGCTCCGTGAGCACGCCTATGCTCTCGAGGCCGACGTCCTTTATATTGGGCCTTCTTCCGATGGATATGAGCGCCTTGTCGCACTCCACTGCGCCGCTCTTGCCGTCCTTTTCATAGCGCACCGCGCCGTCGGCTATCTCTGTTACCTTGGCGGAGAGCAGCAGCTTCATGCCGCGCTTTTCGTAGTGCTTCTGCAATATGCCCACGAGCTCCCTGTCGTTTTCCCCGGCGATATGATCCAGCATCTCTATTACGGTTATCTCCGAGCCTATGGAATTAAAGTACGCCGCCATTTCCAGCCCTATCACGCCGCCGCCTATCACGACAAGCCTCTTGGGCGCTTCGGTAAGGCTCAGCAGCTCGCGGTTGGTGACCGCAAAGCCGGACTCCAGCCCCTCCTTTAGCCCCGGTATGGGTGGTATTGCGGGAGATGAGCCCGTGCATATCAGCAGCCGCGCGCCGGTATAGGTGCTGCCGCCCGCCTCCACGGTGTAGCCCTCGCTGTTCCTTCCCGTGATGACGCCCCTTGCGTTGAGCGTTTCAACATGGTTCGCCCGAAGCGCCGCCTTTACGCCGCCCACCAGCGTCTTTACCACCTTTTCCTTGCGCGCTACCACCTTTGCGTGGTCTATGGCTATATCCTTTGCTATAACGCCATACTTTTCGCCGTGGGCCGCGCCGTCGTAGAGCTTGGCGCTGTAAAGCAGGGTCTTGGTGGGCACGCAGCCCTCGTTAAGGCATACGCCGCCCAGCTCCCTCTGCTCTATGCAGAGCACCTTCATGCCGGCATGGCCTGCCCGCTCCGCCGCCAGATAGCCCGCGGGACCTCCGCCGAGTATTATAAGATCATAAGTCATTCTATATTACCTCCCCTTCGCGGTTTAGCCTATCAGCAGCGCGGTAAAGCTCTCAAGAGCCGTCTTAAGCTCCGCAAGGAACCGCGAGGCAGGCGCCCCGTCCAGCGCTCTGTGGTCGTATGTGAGCGAAAGACCCATTGCGGGGTAGACGCTTATGCCGCCGTCCTTGCCCGTCCTTACGCGCTCCGTTATGCCGCATACGCCGAGTATGCCGGTCTGGGGCGGGTTTATCACCGGGGTGAAATGCTCTATGCCCAGCGAGCCGAGGTTGCTGACAGTAAATGAGCCGCCCTGAAGCAGATCGGGGTTTATGGAGCCCTCTTGGCAGGCGGCTATGAGTGCCTTCGCCTCGGAGGAGATTTCCCGCAGGCTCTTTTCATCCGCATTGAACAGCGTGGGCACCATAAGGCCCCTTGGCGTATCCACAGCCAAGCCCAGGTTCACATGGCGGAAGCGGCGTATGCTGTCCCCCAGGTAGTGCGCGTTGAGGTCGGGGTGGCGCGGCAGCACGCGGGACACGGCATACAGCATTATGTCGTTCAGGGTTATGTTTGGCACATCCAGCTTTTCCGCCGCCAGCTTAAGCTGCTTTCTGTAATTCATTATGCAGGTGGCATCAAAGGAAACGGTGTGCGTGAGCTGCGCCATTTCGCTTAGGCTCTGGTGCATGGACTTGGCTATTACCTTGCGGATATTGGTGAGCTTGACGTCCTCGTATTCCTCCGCGGGAGCAGCCGGGGTAAGCTCCTCCACCTGTCTTTTTGCCGTCTCCATATCGCAGGGAAGCAGCCTTCCGCCTAGGCCGGAGCCCGTGCGGCTCTCCGCCGCGAGCGCAGCTATGTCGCGCTCGATCACCCTTCCGTTGGGACCTGTCGGAGCAGCCATGGCAGGATCCAGCCTCAGTCTTTCCGCCGCGTTTTTCGCCCTTGGCGATATGCCCCTCGCTCTTTCCGCAGTTTGCAGGGCCGCTGCGGGCGCGGCAGCCTCCGCCGGCGCTTCCTCGCGCTGCTCCGGCTCGGCCTCCACCTTGGGGGCCACGCCGCTTATGTCCTCGCCCTCCGCGCCTATTACGGCTACCGTTTCAAGGCAGGGCACATCGTCGCCCACGCCAAAAAACACGGCGAGCAGCTTCCCCGATACCTTTGCGGCCTCCTCAAACACGGCCTTATCAGTCTCGTAGGAAAAAAGCAGCTCGCCCTCGCCCACATCATCTCCGACTTTTTTGAACCATTCGCCAATCACACAGCTTTCCACCGATTGTCCCTGTCTGGGCATTATTACCGCCGTCGCCATACTTATCCTCCTATCTAATGATTGAAATATATATTTGTTGTTTTATAACATTATTTTGTTGTATTATATCACACATGCCGCCGGCATGGCAACAACTTAAGGTGCATAAAAGCAAATTTAATCTGTTTTTTTAATAAGAAAAAGAACTGCCGCTAGACAGTTCTCTCTCTTATTTCCTATTGCCTTTTATCCTTCGACAGCCTGCTTATAACGCTCCGTACATTCCTCGATGATCTTGATGGCGTCCTCTTTCCCGCGATAGGCTCCGGTCGTTACATTTACCCCTTGAAGCACCTTGTAGTTTTCGAAAAAGTTCCTGATTTCTTTCAGGATAAAATCCGGCAGCTCATCCAATTCATAATAATCGGAATAGCGAGGGTCGCAGTCCACTACGGAGATCAGCTTATAATCCGGCTTTCCGCCATCTGTCATTTCAAGGTAGCCGAGGACTCTCGCCGGCACATAACAGCCGGGAAAAGACGGATAATCGCTTACGACCAGAATATCCAACGGGTCCCCGTCGGGGGCCAAGGTGTTTTCAATGATCCCATATTCTGTCGGATAAACCATGGAAGCATATATGACTCTGTCCAATTTGATCTTTCCGGTTGCATTATCCACTTCGTATTTATTTTTTGAATGAAGCGGTATCTCGATCAATGCCTCGACTACATTATCCATAACAATTAACTCCTTCTTTATCTGTTTAATTTTTTCATTATATCCCTTATAAGCTCGGCGCTCCTCAAAGGTCGCGCGGACTTTGCCCTCTTCCCTTTAGTTTACTGTTTTTTCTTCTCCATAGCAATATTTTCCTATCCGTCATCGCCCGTCCATATCCTTGTCCTGCTTGACTACCGCGCCGGAAACGGCGTCTATTTCGTATTCATATTCAAAGCCGCCGCACCTGAAATCTATCTCGTATGCCATGCGGCCGTCCTCCCTGTCCAGCTTGCACTCGTATGCGGTTATGCTGCCGCTGTCAAGGCCGGCATGGGCAAGGGCTATTGCCTTTGCGTTGGCCTCGCCTATATAAGCGCTGTCGCTGGCGGAGCCCTCTGCCGTTACGTTGGTTATACTATAGCCTAATCTCCCAGAATGCCGCGCTTTGTTAAAAGCTCAATAAATGCGGCGGACTGCTGTGACGGCTTGTTTTCCTGCTGTTCATAAAGCGCCTTTCCGGCGCAAATACGCATTTTCTCAATAATGCGTTCAATTTCTGCGCAGGTGG
>OLSB01000460.1_pt1 | contig 46769 bp, 41 predicted proteins | sample 1672071 | NCBI WGS metagenome assembly OLSB01 (sample SAMEA3136642, study PRJEB25190) | human gut metagenome | biome: human gut; feature: human-associated habitat; material: faeces | place: Austria | collected 2013 | reverse complement strand
AGAAGTAGTTGCAGGAGTCCACGATGGCCTGGCTGACGTTGATGCGCCCGTGGGTCATGCGGGCCTGCCGCCAGATCCAGCACGCGGGCTGGGGATCTTTGTAATAGGTATACACGCCCCGATCCTCGATGATGGTGGTAGGGGTGATGACGCCGCTCTCCAGCGCCGCCACGGAGGTACACAGCTTGAAGGTCGAGCCGGGGGCGTAGATGCCCTGGGTGGCCCGGTTGAACATGGGCAGCCGGTCGTCCTCCGCCAGCGTCTCATAGTCCCGGTTGAACGTCTCCAGGTCATAGGTGGGGTAGCTGGCCATGGCCAGTACCTCGCCGTTGCCCACGCCCATCACCACCGCCGCGCCGCCGCGCTGGTAGCTGTCCTTGTCCATCATGCCCTGGATGGTGCTGGCCAGCGTCTGCTCCGCCACGGCCTGTAGATCAATGTCCAGCGTCAGGGCCACCGTGCCGCCGGGCTGGGGCTCGCGGGTATACAGCTCGCCGGTGAGCTTGCCGTTTTCGTCGGTGGTCACCAGCCGCCTGCCGTCCTCGCCGTGGAGGTACTCCTCAAACGCCTTCTCCACGCCGTCCTTGCCCACCAGGTCGTTCATGGCGTAGCCCTTGTCGGCATAGCCCACGTAGCCGGTGCTCTCGTCGCTGCTCCATTCCTCCTGCCATATCGGGCCGATGGTTCCCAGAATATGGCTGGCCAGCTTGGTGTTATATACGCGGGCGGAGGCGGTCTTGATGGTCACGCCGTCGAAATGCCCGTCGGTGATCTGACTGATGATCTCCGCCGACACGTCCTCGGCGAAGGTGTAGCTGCTGCGGCTGTCCAGCTCGTAGCGCACGCCGGCGATGTCGCGGGCCTGGGCCACGGTGCAGCCGCTGTCGATGTGGTACAGCTCACGCAGGGCCTCCAGCAGCTCTGCGGCGTTGGCGTTCTCCGGCAGCTTCCGCTTTTCCAGGTAGGATTTGAAGCTCCTGGAGCGGGCGGCGGTGGTCAGCTGGGGCGCAGACCCGGCGGTCATGGGCAGGGAGTCGCTCCACGCGGTGTCCGTCTCCCGGCACAGGTCGATAAGCCGGAGAATGGCCGCGTTCAGCGCATCCTCGTCCTTTTTGAAGCCGCTGCGGTCGAACACCAGCGTATAGGCCAGCCGGTTGGACACCAGCACCTTGCCGTTGCGGTCGGTGACGATGCCGCGGGAGGCCGTCACCGTCTCGCTGGAGGCGTTGCTGGCGATGGACTTGGCCCGGTTCTCGCTGCCATGCGCCACCTGCGCGTCATACAGCACGGCGGCGAACAGCAGCAGAAACGCGGCGAAAAAGCCCAGCAGCAGCTGGACGCGCCGTTTTGTGGGATGGGGGTTCTGTATCATAGGGGTCTCCTCTCGCTGTGGGTCAATCCCGCTGGGTCAGCAGACATATTCTGCGGAACGGATAGTGGACCAGCACCGTCAGGGGCAGGGACAGCGCGGCCTCCTTGCCCGCCAGCACCGCCGCCGCCGTTACGTCCACGGACTGACTGCCCGCCAGCACCGCCAGGTGCAGCACGCCGCACACCACCAGCGCCGACGCGGCGGCAGCCAGGGAGCACACCAGTCCCGCCGCCACCACCCGGCCCGACAGAAGCCAGGCCAGTCCGCCGCTGACAAGGAACGCCAGCGCGTAAAAGCAGGGCAGCCCCGCCACCGGCGTCAGCAGGTCGCACGCCAGCCCGAAGAACACGGAGAACAGCAGCGCCCCCTCGTCCCGCTCCAGCGTCACCGGGATGACGGCGATAGCCGGCAGCAGAAAGGGGTGTACGCCCCATACCTGTACCCGTACCAAAAGCAGGCTCTGCACCAGCACCAGCGCCAGGGCGCACAGGCTATACAATATCCACTTCTGCACCACAGCGCGGCGGGTCATAGGCAAGCTCCTTCGTTATTCGATGACATCAAAGTCCGTGATGATATACAGGTCGCGCAGGTCACTCAGGTCGCAGCGCGGCGTGAGCACCGCGTAGCGGGCCAGGCCGCCGTCGTCGGTGCGTACCTCGTCCACCGTGCCGATGACCAGCCCGGCGGGGTAATAGCCGCCCAGGCCGGACGTGACCACCAGGTCGCCCTTGATGAGGTTGGCGGAGTCGGACAGGTATTGCAGCTTCAGCTTCCCCTCGCTCATCAGCGCCAGGTCGCCGCCGGCCACCGCCGTCTCCTCCGTGCGGAACACCATCGCGCCGAACTGGGCCTCCGTGTCCGCCAGGGTGGCCATGCAGCACCAGTTCAGGCCCACGTCCGTCACCACGCCGGCCAGGTTGCCGGTGCTGTCCACGGCGCAGTCGCCCACGGCCACGCCGTGCTGACTACCCCGGTTCAGCACCACCGTGCTGGCCCAGTTGGACACGTCACGCTGGGTCACGCGGGCGGCCTCGAATTGCAGGTCGGTGCGCTGCTGGCGCAGACCCAGCAGCCGGCGCAGCTCCTTATTCTCGTCGGCGGCGTTCTGGGCCTTCCGCAGCTCGTCCTCCAGCTCCGCCACCCGGCGGTTCAGTTCCGCGTTCTTCTCCTGGAGCTGCTCCACGCTTTCAAAGCGGTCGCCCAGGTCGGTGAACCACCCGGCCACCGCCGCGCCCGCCGCACGGAACGGCGACGCCACCACGCCCAGGGCGTTGTGCAGAAACCCCGTCCCCGAGCCCAACGCCGACACCACGCACAGCGCCACCGCGATGGTGGCCGCCGCCGCCAGCAGCCATATTCCCGTTTTCGTAAAAAATCGCTTCATAGTGCCCTCAAATCATCCCAACAGCTTTACGCCGAACTCCGCCAGCATCCGACTCAGCAGCAGCACCGGCAGGCCCATCACATTGAAGAAATCCCCGTTGATGCGCTCCACCAGCAGCGCCCCCTGGCCCTGCACGCCGTAAGCTCCGGCCTTGTCCATGGGCTCGCCCCCGGCGATATACGCCCGCAGCTCTGATTCCGAGGCAGGGCGGAAATACACCTCTGTCCGTTGGGCACGGGTCAGCATTCTGCTGCCCTGCCGTACCGTCACGCCGGTACACACCGCGTGATGGTGGCCCTGCAGGGCCGTCAGCATGGCCAGCGCCTCCGCCTCGTCGGCGGGCTTGCCCAGCTTTTTATCGTCCAGAAACACCATGGTGTCGGCGGTGATGACGATCTCGTCCTCCGCCGCCTCCACTGCCTGGGATTTCTCCCGGGAGATGTAGCACACCGTCTCCTCCGGCGTAAGCCCGGCGGGGAAGTACTCCTCCACCTCCGGCACGCGGACGTCAAACTCCGCCACGCCGATGCGGCGCAGCAGCTCCTGCCGCCGGGGCGACCCGGAGGCCAACACGATCTTCGCCATGCCCGTCACCGCCCTGTCGAGCCGAAGCCGCCTGCGCCCCGGTCGGTGTCATCCAGCTCCGACACCTGCACCACCGTGGGCTGCACCACCGGCGTGACCATCAGCTGGGCGATGCGGTCGCCGGGCCGCACGGTGTATTCGCTTTGTCCCAGGTTCACCAGCCCCACGCCGATCTCGCCCCGGTAGTCGCTGTCGATAACGCCCACGCCGTTGCTCAGGCACACGCCCTGCTTGATGCCCAACCCGCTGCGGGCGAACACCAGCGCCACATAGTCCGCCGACGGCAGCGCGATAGCGATGCCCGTGGGGATCAGCCGCCGCTCTCCGGCTTGCAGCGTCACCGCCTCGTCCAGACAGGCGCACAGATCCATGCACGCCGCCCCGGCGGTGGCGAATTTCGGCAGGGGTATCTCCGTCCCTATCTTGGGGGACAGGGCCTTGATCTTCAGCTCCATAGTAACACCTTTTTCTCCCAAAATTGAATACTAATTGTAAATTATTGCAATCGTTATACCGTTTGTTTTCGGAAGTTGACCTCGTGCGCGCAAAAGCACCGCTATCTCTGTCATTGCGAGGAGGGCAAAGCCCGACGCGGCGATCCGTTCTCTTTTTTCGGGGATGCGGATTCCCACGCCGGTGACATCGGTGACTGGCCCGGAATGACAGAGAGCAGCAGGCTGGTTTTCACTCCACGCCCCGGTAGAACAGCCCTCGCGTCACATCCGCGTCCGCCGTCACCGCGCCGGTGCGGTGTGCCCGCAGCACGGCGGCGCATTCCTCCGGCGACTCCGTGGTGAACCGCAGCCGCCCGTAGGCCAGCCCGCAGCGGAACACCTCCGGCTTATCCGCCAGCACCAGCGTCTTGCCGTTTTCGATCTCGCACCGGCAGCCGTAGCCGCACAGCACCGGGAACTGCGCTCCCGTGCGGTCTGTCAGCACGCTGCCGCCGCCGTGGGCGCAGCCCACTGCGTTCTTCGTCATGCAGTTCTCCGTCACCATCAGCGGCAGCCGCCCGTAGATAACGGCCTCGCAGGGGACGTACTTCGCCAAATCCCGCACCTGCTGCCACCGCAGCTCAAAGCTCACCGCCGCAGAGGTCAGCCCCTGCTCCTGCCAGAAGCGCAGCGCCCGGCTGTTGTAGATATTCAGCCCGTAGTCGCCCCGCAGCGTTTTGCCCAGCCCCCGGACGATGGACAGATGGCCCAGGTTGCCGATGGCCACGGAGGACACCTCGCCGTGCCGGGCGAGAATATCCCGGAGCACGGCCTCGTCCGCCGTGCGGAACACACGGGGCAGCACGGCGCAAAGCTCCGCCTGTCCCGCGTAGGGGGACAGCTCCATGGTATCCAGCAGCTCCGCCGGAATATACACGATGGCCGGTTTTTCCGCCAGTAATTCCGCCGTCAGCTGGTCGGCCCGTGCGATGGAGCAGGTGAATTGCAGCTCCGCCGCGCCCGCCGGCGCGTCCGGCAGAGGGGAGGGCGCGCACACCCGGCGCTCCGGCTTGTCCGTCCGCCGCGCTGCCAGCTCGTCCAGCAGCTCCCGCCGCAGGCCGTTCACCGCGCTGGCGGACACCATCAGCCCCTCGTCCAGCTCTATTTCAATGCTCTCTGCCGCGAACACCGTGCCGCCGGTCTTGGCCAGCCGCTGCCGCAGCTCCTCCTCCGTCACGGCGCGGTTTCGCGCCTCCTCCGGCATATCGCCCGTGTCCATGACTGTGGTGACGCCGCCCGGGATGGCGCAGGCGCCGCTCAGACGCACCGGCTCGCCCCGGCGCACCGTCATACGGAGGTTCACCGGGATCTTTCGGTTCTCTTTTCCGTTTTCGTATACCGCCCGGGCCTGGGCAAACAGCTCCTTCGGCTCAGGGGCGTTCTCCGGCCTCGTGCCGAACATGGCCCGCCCCTTGCGGCCCAGCCAGTAGCCGTCGGTAAAGCCGCTGCGGGAGAATGCCTGCTCCAGCGCGGCGCTCTCCGCCGCCGTGGGGCGGCGCTTCTCGTCCAGCAGCCGGCGGTAGATGCCCGTCACCACCGCCACGTATTCGGGCCGCTTCATCCGGCCCTCGATCTTCAGGCACGCTACGCCCATGCGCTCCATGTCCTGCAAATAGGCGGACAGGTTGGCGTCCTTCAGACTCAGGGGATAGTCCCCGCTGCAGGGCGCGTTCACGCCGTAGGGCAGCCGGCAAGGCTGGGCGCACGCGCCCCGGTTGCCGCTGCGCTGTCCCAGCACGGCGCTCATCTCGCACTGGCCGGAGTAGCACATACACAGCGCCCCGTGGCCGAATATCTCGATCTCCGCGCCGCACCCGGCGCAGATCTCCGCCACCTCGTCCCGGCTCAGCTCACGGGCCAGCACCACCCGCTCCATGCCCAGCTTCTCCGCCTCCCGCGCACCGCCCAGGGTGAACAGGCTCATCTGCGTGCTGGCGTGGATGGGCAGGTCGGGCACGGTCTCCCGCGCCATCGTCAGCAGCCCCCAGTCCTGCACCAGCACCGCGTCCACGCCCATGGCGCTGGCCTTTCGCAGCGTGTCCGCCGCCTTGTCCAGCTCCCGGTCGGTGAGCAGAGTGTTCAGCGTCAGGAACACCCTGACGCCCCGCAAATGGCAATAGTCCACCGCCGACGCAAATTCCTCGTCGGTGAAGTTCTTGGCGCTGCGCCGTGCGTTGAACGCGCCAAAGCCCATATATACCGCGTCCGCGCCGCTCTGCACGGCGGCGATCAGCGCTTCATAGCCCCCCGCGGGGGCGAGCAGCTCCATCATCCGCGGCGGTTCTGATTCTGCTGATTTTGCAGCTTGCGCCGCAGCTCGGCGGCCTCGCTCTTGGCCTGGCTGGCCTCGTCCAGATACGTCTTCAGCTGCCGCCGCAGGTTCTCCGAGCCGTCCTGCGCCTTGCAAAGCTGGTCGGCCAGGTTCACCGCCGCCAGCACCGCCGCGTTGTCCCGGCTCATGTGGGCGCTGTCCATCAGGTCGCGCATCTCCTTGTCCACCAGCGCCCCCACCTTTTCCATGTAGGCGGCGTCCTCCTCCGCGATCAGGGTGTACTCCGTCCCGCAGATGGTCATGGTCACTCGGTTCGCCATACGTAAGGCCCTCCTTTATGTCTTCGGTATATAGATACCTATTCATTGTCCATTATAGCACAATTTTCCCCGCTGAAAAGGCTATTTTGCCGAAAGTCGGAAATTTGTAAAAACGCCGCTTTACGAACGGTGGCTTTTCATGTAGAATAGGGTCAAATGACGAGAGGGGGCGCGGCCATGGCCGGCTATATCCTGCGGGGCGGACAACAGAATATCTCCCTGCCCGCCGAGGCGCTGGACAAGCTGCTGCAAAGCGGTCAGGGCGACGCGGCGCTGCTGTATCTGGCGCTCCAGCGCTTTGGCCGGGGCGTTACGCCGGAGGAGCTGGAAAAGGCGCTGCCCATCAGCCGATTGCGTATCGACGCGGCGGAGCAGGTGCTCCAGCAGCTGGGCCTGCTGCCCCGTCCCGCCGCCGCTGCCGTTCCCGCCCCGGCGGAGGAGCGGCCCGTCTACTCCGCCGACGACATCTCCGCCCTCTTGCAGGACAACGAGGGCTTCCGCCTTCTGCTGCCCCAGGTGGAGCAGCAGCTGGGCAAAAAGCTCCGCACCGCCGACCTGCAAATCCTGGCCGGACTGTATGACGACCTGGGCCTGCCCGCCGATGTGGTCTACCTGCTGGTGTGCCACTGTGTGGAGCGGGCCAAGCGCCGCTGGGGCGAGGGCCGCCGTCCCACCCTGCGGCAGATCGAGAAGGAGGGCTACTACTGGGCGCAGCTGGGGATCTACGACCAGACCACCGCCGCCGCGTACCTGAAAAAATGGGCGCAGCGGGAGGAGAAGTCCGCCGCGTATATGCAGGCCCTCCACCTGCCCCAGCGGCAGATGGTGGAGGCGGAGCGCCGCTACATCGCCGACTGGATAGATCAGGGCTTCCCGCCGGAGACAGTGGCCCTGGCCTATGAGCGAACGGTGTTTTATAAGAAGGATCTGAACTGGCGCTATCTCAACGGCATCCTCCGCCGCTGGCACGAAAACGGCTGGCACACGCCCCAGCAGGTGCAGCGGGGCGAGGAGAAGAAACCGCCGTCCCAGCCGCCCAAGCCCGCCTCCGGCGGGGAGAAGGACGCCTGGATGCGGCGCTATATCAAGAGGTGAGACGGTATGGCATACGACGGCAGCATCATGCAGCGGGCGCTGGCCCGCTATGACCAGGATAAGCAGCGCCGCGCCGATGAGCTGGAGCAGCGGCGGCGCATGGCCTTCACCCGCCAGCCTCGGCTGGCGGAGATCGAACGGGAGCTGCGGGGGACGATGGGCCGCATCGTCACCTCCGCCCTGCAAAAGGGCACAGACCCGCTGCCCGCCATCCGGGTGCTGCGGGACGAGAATCTGGAGCTGCAAAGGGAGCGGGCCGAGCTGCTGACGGCCATGGGTGAGCCCATCGACTATCTGGACGACAAGCCCGCCTGCCCGCTGTGCGGCGACACCGGCTACCGCAAGGGGCAGGTGTGCGGCTGCCTGAAAAAGTATTACGCCCGTGAGCAGCTCCATGAGCTGTCCCGTCTGCTGCCCCTGGGTGAGGCGACGTTCGACAGCTTCCGCTTCGACTATTACGATGACGCGGTGTGGCCGGATTACGGCACGTCCCCCCGCGCCAACATGGAGCGGAACTTCGATGTCTGCCGGGACTACGCCCAGCAGTTCTCCAAGGGCAGCGGCAATCTGCTGCTGTCCGGCGGCACGGGGCTGGGCAAGACGTTCCTCTCCGCCTGCATCGCCCGGGTGGTCAGCGATGGCGGCTATTCCGTGGTGTACGACACGGCGGGCCGCATCTTCTCCCGGTTCGAGGAGGCCAAGTTCCGGGGCGACGCCGAGGGCGATGCCGACGCCAAGCGCTGCCAGCGCTGCGACCTGCTCATCGTGGACGACCTGGGCACGGAGATGACCACGTCCTTCGTGCAGAGCGCGCTGTACCAGCTGGTGAACGGGCGGCTGATGGAGGGGAAGGCCACCATCATCAGCACCAACCTTGCGCCGGAGGAGCTGGGTACGCGGTACGGCGGGGCGGTGCTGTCCCGGCTGGAGGGCGAGTACGAGATATTGCCCTTCTTCGGCGAGGACATCCGACGGCTGAAGCGGCAAATGATGTGAACAAGAAAGGAAAAGGACGCCTGCGGGCGTCCTTTTTGCGCCGTAAAATACGCAAATAAGCATGATTTCCCGACAAATTGCGCGGGCTTTCGCGGCTTCTGTGGTGTAGAATAGCGGAAAACACCGAGCAAAACGTGAAGTGAGGGGGACAAAAGCGTGAAACGGGAGCAAAAATCGGAATTTCTGTCCAGCCGGGTGCGGTACATACCCATCAACACCATCCGGCCCAACCCGCAGCAGCCCCGCCGCCGGTTTGACGAGGCGGGATTGCGGGAGCTGGCGGACAGCATCGCCGCCTACGGCATTTTGCAGCCGCTGACGGTGCGGGACAAGGGCGGCGTGTATGAGCTGGTGGCCGGGGAGCGGCGGCTTCGCGCCGCCCGCATCGCCGGACTGCGGCAGGTGCCCTGCCTGGTGGCCCAGGTGGGGGAGGAGGACGCGGCGCTGCTGGCGCTGATCGAGAATTTGCAGCGCCGGGATCTGGACTTCATGGAGGAGGCCGCCGCCATCGCGTCGCTGATCCGGCGGTACGACCTGAGCCAGCAGCAGGCGGCGGAAAAGCTGGGGCGCTCCCAGTCCGCCGTGGCCAACAAGCTGCGGCTTCTGCGGCTGGAGAAGCCGGTGACGGCGGCGCTGCACCGCTACGGCCTGACGGAGCGCCACGCCCGGGCGCTGCTGCGGCTGAGCGACGGGGAGGAGCGCCTGCGGGCGGCGGAGCACATCGGCAAGCAGGAGCTGAACGTGGCCCAGGCGGAGGCGTATATCGACCGCCTGGTGGCGGCGAAGCAGGCCCAGCCGCCCCGGCGGCGGCCCACGTACATCATCAAGGACGTGCGGCTGTTCCTCAACAGCGTAGAGCGCGGCATCCGGCTGATGCGCGGCGCGGGCGTGGGGGCGCAGGTGGCCCGCCAGGACACGGACAGCGAGATCTGCCTGACGGTGCGGATACCGAAAAAAGCCGGCCAGGGTGCGGCGGGGCGATGAGGTCATTTAGGTTGTTTGGTACATTTGGCATAACAAAAGCGGTCTGTTTCGCGGAAATGGGCTGTTTTTTCGTATAAATAGCGCACATTTTTCGCAAGTTGTGGTTGCAATACGGCGGCAAATGTGGTACGGTAATAGCACAAACAAAATACGCCCTCCGGGGGGGCGCGAAAACACAGGAGGTACGTCCATGAAGTATCCTAAGACCGGCAGCGAAGTCTACGTGAGCCTGAACCTGTCCAACACCATGCTCACCGGCATCGGCAAGGGCACGATCACCCGCGAGGAGGTCTCCGCCAGCTATCTGAAGCGGCTGTTCGCCGAGCACGGCGTTATCGTCTCCGCCAAGCCGGAGCAGCGCCGCCTGCTGGAGATCGTCAACGAGCGCTACGACCTGGAGCTGGAGATCCCTGAGACGCTGAAGCTGTTCCAGCTGACGGAGGAGCACCGCCGTCTGGTGGTTATCAGCGTAACCGGCCTGCGCCGCAAGAACGGTTCGCTGCTGCCGGAGTACACCGAGGAGGAGTTCAGCGAGGCCACGTTCAACTTCGTGAAGTATTATGTGCAGGGTGTGCACTACGATGCGCTGGTGGAGGAGAACAAGAAGCTGAAGTTCGAGCTGGAGCAGGAGCTGGAGTGGCATCACCGCACCGACAACAACTGAGATACTTAAAAAGCAAGCACCCCGAAAAGGGCTGACATCATCAGACAGATAACAGGAACAGCAGCATGGACTGCTGTTCCTGTTCTTGTATCATTTGATTTTATTATTTGAAGGCCCTCTCCGCCACCTGCGGTGACAGCTCTCCCGAAGGGAGAGCCAAGGCCATAGTATGTTTGCACGAGAAATGGAGCGTATCGGTACAGATACGCTCCATTAACTGTTTTGCGACCGCCCATCAAACGAGGTGCTTGCTTTTATGCGCCCTTGTACTTGCGGCGGGTGGCCAGGCCGCCCCGGATGTGGCGCTGGGACTTGTTCTCGTCCAGGATGGCCTTTGCCTGCGTGTAAAGCGTGCGGTCGCACAGCGGCAGACGCTCCGACAGGTCCTTGTGTACCGTGGATTTGCTCAGGCCGAAGTGCTTGGCGGCGGCGCGAACCGTCGCTTTGTTCTCTATGACGTAAAGAGCCAGGTCTTTGGCCCGGTTTTCCAGATCGTCTTTGATAACACACCACTCCCATGCTGTTACTGGCCTATTTATATGGCCGGGGCAGGGGAATTATGACGGGTGTGCGGAGGTTCAGAACAGGGTGATGCCGTCCACGAGGGTCAGATGCCGGTGCAGGTCGTCCAGCAGCTGATGGGCCGAGGCGGTCAGGCCGCGCCCCTTGGGGGTGATGAGGTAGAAGGTGCGCTCCGCCGGAGGGTGGGCCAGGCGCAGCACCCGGACGTGGGAAAACAGGCGCAGGTACAGCTCCGCCGCGCCGGCGGGGATGATGCTCCAGCGCCTGCCGCAGGCGGGCAGCGTCTCCGCCAGCTGGGGCGTGTCGGTGTAGAGCAGGGGGCGGGCGTTGACACCGAACCAGTAGTCGTGCCACTGGGAGATCTCCGGCTGGCCGTAGATGAGGATCTCGTCCTCCGGGTGGAGGGCGGTGGTCTCCACCGGCTCGGCGAGGACGATGTCCTCCGGCACGACCAGGAAGAAGGCTTCCCGGAACAGGGGCTGGATCTCGATTTGCAGGTCGTAGTGCAATCCGCCGTCCACAATGGCCATGTCCGCGTCGCCCCGGGCCACGGCGGACACCGCCTCGTAGGTTCGCATGGACTCCACCCACAGGGACACCGGCAGCGCACGCTCCAAAAACCGCTGGTACACCGGCGGCAGGATGTACTGGTTGGCGGTGTAGGCGGCGATGACGTGGAGGAACTCCCGCTTCTCCCCGGCGGCGAAGGCCTGGGTCTCCGAGAGCAGGTTCTGCCACCGGCGGGCCAGGGGCAGAAAGTGCTGGCCCGCGTCGGTGAGGGTGATGCGGCGCTGGCCCTTGCCCCGGTGGAACAGCGGCGCGCCCACCTCGTTCTCCAGCGCCCGCAGGCGGGCGGACAGGGAGGGCTGGGTGATATACAGCGCGTCCGCCGCCGCGGTCATCGTGCCGTTGTCCAGTATGGCGAAGAAGGTCTCCATATCCTGATCGGTCATAGGCTCACCCCGAATTATAGTTTTTGACTATATATTAGCATAGTATAATTGATTTTACAAGCACAATCTTTTGTGCTATGATGCAGACACAAACAAGAGAGGAGTTGTTCCCTATGACAAACACGAAGAAGAATACCGGATACCTGATCGCGGCCCTGGTGATCACGGCGATCATCGCCTATACCATGGTCAGCCTGCTGACGGGGAACATCACCCCGGTGGTGCGCGTCACGACCATGCTGTGCCCCGTGTGGTTTTTTGCCGATCTGGCGCTGTGGTGCACCATTTTGTAACAAAGATTTCTTTCTCCCTTTTTTCTCCCTTAACAGCAAAAGCCCCCGCCTGACGGCGGGGGCTTTTGCCAGGCTGTCGAAAAAACCTGTCATTGTGAGCCAGTCCGCAGACTGGCGTGGCAATCCGTTCTCAAAACACATGATTTTTGCGCTTTAGCATAGATTTGCAGCTAAAAGATTACGGATTCCCACGGGCGCGCTGCGCCCTCGGAATGACAGAGAAAAAACAGAACGGACGCTCGGTAGACGGATGTAGGGGGCGATGCCCACGCAGTGGAGCGAAGCGAAGCAAGTACCCTTGGGGTGCATCGCCCCGCACAGATAACGCACACGCTTCCAGTAGAACGTGTGTAGGGGCGGATGCCCACGCAGTGGAGCGAAGCGGAACAAGTACCCTTGGGGTGCATCCGCCCGAGAGGACAATCCCTCCGTCGCCCTGCGGGAGACACCGCAGCTACGCTTCGCCGCACAACCCAGTGTGCGCACTGGGCCGCCTTTGCACAAGGGAGGCGTAATGCCTTTCTCACAGAGGGAGGCGAGGAGTTTCCGCGGCTCTTACTCTTTGGTTTATTCGCGGCCCTCGGGGAGGGGAGCGATGGTGGTTTTATAGACGTGGCGGAAGAAGCACAGCGTCAGGGTCAGGGAGAACACCTCGGCGATGGGATAGCTCCACCAGACCAGGTCGCTGTTGCCCACGGACGCGCCGTAGCGGGCCAGGACGTAGGCGATGGGGATGAGGAACACCAGCTGGCGGACGATGGAGGTGATCATGGAGTATACCGATTTGCCCAGGGCCTGGAACGAGCTGCCCAGGGCGATGCACGCGCCGGCCATGCAGAAGCTGATGGAGATGATACGCAGGGCGGGGATGCCCACGGAGAGCAGGGTTTCGCTGGCATCGAAGATCTTCAGCAGCGGGCCGGGGATGACCCAAAACAGCACCGTGCCGAGCACCATGATGCAGGAGGCGTACAGCGCGCCGCGCTTAATGGTCTCCACCATGCGGCGGCGGTTCTGCGCGCCGTAGTTATAGGCCACGATGGGGACGACGCCGTTGTTCAGGCCGAACACCGGCATGAAGATGAAGGAGTTCAGCTTGAAATACGCGCCGAAGGCGGTGGCCGCCGTTTCGTGGGCGGTGTGGTAGGTGATGAGGATCTTGTTCATGAGGAACGTCATGACAGAGCCGATGGCCACCATGATGACGCTGGGCAGGCCGATGGCGTAGATCTCGCCGATGAGGCGGAAATCGGGGCGGAAGCCCTTGACGGACAGGGTGATGTCGGTGTTCTTCTTATGGTTGAACCAAATGGCCAGGGTGCAGCCGCAGAGCTGGCCGATGACGGTGGCGATGGCCGCGCCGGCCACGCCCATGTTCAGCGCGAAGATGAAGATGGGGTCGAGAATGATATTGATGATCGCGCCCAGGCCCTGGGTATACATACTGAGGAGGGAGCGGCCCGTGCCCTGGAGCAATCGCTCGTACATGATCTGGCAGAACAAACCTACCGAGCCGATGGTGACGATACGCAGGTAGCCGTTGCCCATTCGAATGATGTCCTCGATCTGGGTTTGGGAGCGGAAGAACAGGTCGGAGCAGGTCGCGCCCAGGATGGCGGAGAGGACGAAGCCCACCAGGGCCAGGAAAACGCCGTTGTTGGCCACCTTGTCGGCGCGCTGGCGGAGGCCCGCGCCCAGGGCGCGGCCCATGAGGGCGTTGACGCCCACGGCGGTGCCGGTGGCCAGGCCGATCATCAGGTTTTGGGCGGGGAAGGCCAGGGAGACGGCGGTGAGGGCCTGCTCGCTGACGCGGCTGACGAACACGCTGTCCACGATGTTGTAGAGGGCCTGCACCAGCATGGACGCGATGATGGGCAGGGACATATTCCAGATCAGCTTGGAGATGGGCATGACGCCCAGCTTGTTTTCGCTTTGCATATCGTGTTTCCTTTCGTGGTGACTTCATAACCAATCCAGTATAACACGGCCTGTGGAAAAAGAAAAGCCCCGGAGTGTGTGTTTTGCACACATTCCGGGGTGAAATTTTGGTAAAAAGGCGCAAAAATGTTTCGTCAGGCTAACTATATCCCGGCGAAGAAGGCGCGGATGGCCTCCGCTGTGCAGGCGGCGCTGCCCTGGGCGAAGCCGTTTCGTCCGCCGCCCCGGCCCGAAAGCGATTGGTTCATGGCCTTGACCAGCGGGGAGACGTCCTCCGTGCTGATGAGGGCGTAGCGGTACGCGCCGTCTGTGCCGGAGAACACAGCGCAGCGGCCTCCGGCGCTTTTGGACACCGCGTCGCACAAGCGGCGGGCGCCGTCGCCCTCCAGCGGATCGGTGATGAGCAGCACGTCCCCTGCGCCAGCGTATTGGGCGGCGATGCGGGCGAAGGACTGCTCCTCCAGCCGGGCGGTTTTCTCCTTGAGGGCCGTCAGCTCCGACTGGAGGCGATTCACGGCGGGGGCGAGGTCGGTGGGCTTGACGGACAGGGCTTGCCCGGCGAGGCGAGACTGCTCCCAGCAGCGGGAGAGGTAATCGGACGCACGCTGGCCGCACAGCAGCTCCAGCCGCACGCCGCCGCGGAATTTCTGATAGCCGGTGAGCTTCACCGGCCCCACCTGTCCGCTGCTCTGTACGTGTGTGCCGCAGCAGGCGCACAGATCCGCGCCGGGGAACTCCGTCAGGCGCACCGAGCCGGTGAGAGCCTTCTTGCTGCGGTAGGGCAGGGCGGCCAGCTCCTCCGGGTCGGGATACCAGATATGCACCGGGTGATCCTCCCAAATATAGGCATTGGCCCGGCGCTCCACCTCCAGCGCCTGCTCCCAGGTGAAGTCGGCGTTGTAGTCGATGGTGACAACGTCCGCGCCCATGTGGAAGCCCACGTTGTCGCAGCGGAACGTGCTGCACAGCAGGCCGGAGAGGATATGCTCCCCGGAGTGCTGCTGCATGAAGTCGAAGCGCCGCGCCCAGTCGATATGGCCGCTGACCTCCGCGCCCACGGGCAGCTCGCGGTCGCACAGGTGGGTGATGACGCCGTCATGCTCCTGCACGTCCAGCACGCGGGCCTCGCCCAGCGTGCCGTGGTCGGCGGGCTGGCCGCCGACCTCGGGGTAGAAGGCGGTGCGGTCCAGGACGACGGCGAAGCCGTCTTTTACAGCCCCGCAGGACTCCACCGCGGCGGTGAAGTCCTGCAAAAAGGCGTTTTCGTAATAGAGCTTGGTGGTGGCCATCAGTCGTCCTTCTCCACTTCGCCCACGATGGCGATGTGCAGCTCGTCCAGCTGCTTCTGCTCCACGGTGGAGGGCGCGCCCATCATGATGTCCTGGGCGTTCTTGTTCATGGGGAAGGGGATGATCTCGCGGATGGAGCTTTCGCCGGCCAGCAGCATGACCATGCGATCCACGCCCGGGGCGATGCCGGCGTGGGGAGGCGCACCGTAGCAGAAGGCGTTATACATGGCGGGGAACTTCTTCTTCACATCCTCCTCGCCCAGGCGCACCAGCTCGAAGGCCTTGATCATGATCTCCGGGTCGTGGTTACGCACTGCGCCGGAGGAGAGCTCCACGCCGTTGCACACCAGGTCGTACTGATTGGCGTAGATGTCCAGCGGGTCGATCTCGCCCCGCTCGGCCTTCAGCAGCACGTCCATGCCGCCGTTGGGCATGGAGAACGGGTTGTGACAGAACTCCAGCTCACCGCTTTCGTCGCCGATCTCGTACATGGGGAAGTCCACGATCCAGCAGAACTCGTAGCGCTCCTTGTCCATGTGGCCCTCGCAGGCCGCGCCGAAGGTCTTGATGAGCACACCGGCGGACTTGGTGGCGTACTGGCCCGCCGCCGCCACCACCAGCGTGTTGGGCTTGAGGGTCAGCACCTTGGAAAGCGCGTCCTTCATGGGGGCGACGAACTTGGCGATGCCGCCGGCCAGCTCACCGTTCTCGTCCACCTTGAACCAGTAGGCCCTCGAGCCGGACTGCACCTCGCAATCGGTGAGCAGCTTCTCCACCTGCTTGCGGGTCAGGGCGCAGTCGGTGATGTCGATCATCTTGACGGTCTGGCCCTTGAGAGCCTCGAACTCGCAGTCAGCGAACAGGTCGGTGACGTTCTTGCACGTCAGGTCGATACGCAGGTCGGGCTTGTCCGAGCCATACGTCTCCATGGCGGTGTTGTATGGGATGCGGCGGAAGGGCGCGGCGGAGGCCACGTTGTACGTGCCGAACTTGGCGAAGATGGGGGGCAGCACGTCCTCCAGCACGGCGAAAACGTCGTCCTGGGTGGCGAAGGCCATCTCCATATCCAGCTGGTAGAACTCACCGGGGGAGCGGTCGCCGCGGGCGTCCTCATCGCGGAAGCAGGGGGCGATCTGGAAATAGCGGTCGAAGCCGGAGGTCATGAGCAGCTGCTTGAACTGCTGGGGCGCTTGAGGCAGGGCGTAGAACTTGCCGGGGTGCTTGCGGGCGGGAACGAGGTAGTCACGCGCACCCTCGGGGGAGGAGGCCGTCAGAATGGGGGTGGTGATCTCCAGGAAGCCGTGCTCGGTCATGGCGGCGCGGAGGGCGGCCACCACCTGGCAGCGCAGGATGATGTTCTGCTTTACCGCCGGGTTACGCAGGTCGAGGTAGCGGTACTTCAGGCGGGCCGTCTCGTCGGCCTCGCGGCTGCGGTTGATCTCGAAGGGCAGGGAGTTGTAGCGGCAGCGGCCCAGCACCTCGATCTTGCTGGGGACGACCTCCACATCGCCGGTGGCCTGCTTGGGGTTCTTGCTGGCGCGCTCACGCACCACGCCCTCCACGGAGATGGTGGACTCCTTGTTCAGGCCGTTAATGATGGTCATCATGTCCTCGGTCTCCACCACCACCTGGGTCGTGCCGTAGAAGTCACGCAGCACCACGAAGGCGAAGTTCTGACCCACGGTGCGGACGTTCTCCATCCAGCCCACGATCTTGACCTGCTGGCCCACGTGTTCCATACGCAGCTCGTTGCAGGTATGTGTACGCATCTGCATCATCGTTGTATCCTCCTAAAATGATTATGGATTGTATAATTTGGTTGGAATATTACGAATGGTTGTTGTGGTTACGGAATTTTATATAGAGAATTGTCATTGCGAACCAGTGCTCACACTGGTGCGGCAATCCGTTCTCTTTAGGTGGGGGATACGGATTCCCACGGCAGTGACATCGGTCACTGCCTCGGAATGACAGGGGAAGGGGCGGAAATGTGTCCGCTTTACTTCTCCAAAATCACCGTGCCTTTATTCCGCTCCGCCAGGCCGGCCTGGATGCGGGCAAGCGTCTCGTCAAAGGGCAGGGTGGTCTGTTCGCCGGAGGTCATGTCCTTGCAGGCGATGACGCCGGCCTTGATCTCGTCCTCTCCCAGGAACAGGACGTAGGGCACGCCGGTCTTGTCGGCGTAGTTCATCTTGGCCTTGAACTTCTTCTGCTCGGTGTAGAGCTGGGTGCGGATGTCCGCGTCACGCAGGCGGGTGGCCAGGGTGACGGCGGCGGACAGATCCTCGGTCATGGGCAGGATGAGCACGTCCGCCGGGGCGGTGGGCAGGTCGGGGTTCAGCATACCCTGCTCGCCCAGCACGTAGAACAGGCGGGTCAGGCCGATGGAGATGCCCACGCCGGGGAGCTGCTTGTCGGTGTAGTAGGCGGCCAGGTTGTCGTACCGTCCGCCGGAGCAGACAGAGCCGATCTCCGGGTGATCCAGCAGGGTGGTCTCGTACACCGTGCCGGTGTAGTAGTCCAGACCACGGGCGATGGTCAGATCCACGGCGAAGTTCTCCGCCGGAACGCCGAAGGCACTGAGGTATTTCACCACGGTCTTGAGCTGCTCCAGCCCCTCGTCAAACATCTCGTTCCGGCCCGTGTAGCCCTCCAGCGCGGAGAGCACCTGGTCGTTGCCGCCGGTGATGGCGATGAACTTCAAAATTTCATCGGCGTTTTCGGCAGACACGCCCGCCTCGCCGATGAGCAGGGCGCGAACCTTGTCCGGGCCGATCTTGTCCAGCTTGTCCACGGTACGCATAATGTCGCCGGACTGCTCCGTCAGGCCCAGCATGGCGTAGAACCCGTTGAGGATCTTGCGGTTGTTCACCCGGATGCAGAAGCGCTTCAGACCCAGCCGGGTGAAGGCGCGGTAGATGATGGCGGGCATCTCCGCCTCGTTGGTGATGTCCAGCTTGCCGTCGCCGATAACGTCGATGTCGGCCTGATAGAACTCCCGGAAGCGCCCGCGCTGGGCGCGCTCACCGCGGTAGACCTTGCCGATCTGATAGCGGCGGAAGGGGAAGGACAGGTCGTTGTAGTGCAGGGCCACGTATTTGGCCAGCGGTACGGTCAGGTCGAACCGTAGGGCCAGGTCAGCGTCGCCCTTGTTGAAGCGGTAGATCTGCTTTTCCGTCTCGCCGCCGCCCTTGGCCAGCAGCACCTCCGCCGCCTCGATGACCGGGGTGTCCAGCGGGGTGAAGCCGTAAAGGCTGTACGTGCGGCGCAGGATGTCCATCATGCGCTCCATCTGCTGCTGGGGACGGGGCAGCAGCTCCATAAAGCCCGACAGGGTGCGGGGTGTCATCTCAGCCATTTTCCGTATCTCCTTTATCTTCTGTGTTTTCCTCGTGCTCCTCCAGCGCCGCCGCGCCGCTCTCCAGCGTGTGGGACGCGGTCTCACGGGCGGCCTGGGCGGCGGCCTCGTGCTTCAGCTCCCAGGCCACGTCGCGGTAGATGGTGTCCAGCTCCGCGCCCTTCTTTTTGCCCAGCTTACCGATGAGGATGCCCAGCACTACGGACAGAGGCAGGCCCACGTACCACAGCCGGGTGGCCAGCACCAGGACGAAGCCCACCAGGATGCCGAGCCACGCGCCGATCTCGGTGTAGTTGTGGCCCACGACGTGGTACGCGCCCTTTTTCTCCCGGAGGGCGGCGATGTGTTTCAGCTGAGCCAGGCATACGACGATACGCAGCACGGCCAGCGCGGTGAGGGGGACGAAGACGTCGTACAGGTGCTTGTTGATGAAGTCAATGACAGTCTGCATGGTGATCTCCTTGTGGTACAGAATAAATCTCCCGATCCTGCGCCGCGTTCTCACGTGGATCAGCCCTGTCATTCCGAGCCAGTGGCCGATGTCACCGGCGTGGGAATCCGTCTCCCCAAGGGAATGGGGAACGAATTGCCGCACCAGTGTGAGCACTGGTTCGCAATGACGATGTGGGAACGGCTTGCCGAATGGGAAGAATAAAAAAGCGCTCCCGTCCCGGCATTGGGACGAGAGCGGAAACCGCTTCGTGGTGCCACCCAAATTCGGCCCGATGAGGCCCTTTTTGCTCCTGGTACGGGGAGCGCGCCGTGGATGTTTCCATCCCCGCTCGTTCGCTGTCTTGACCGACTCCTTGCCGCAACGCGCTTTCAGCCCAAGGGCGCGTCTCTCTGCTGCGGCGGTGTGGCGGCTACTCCTGCGAGGTCAACACGGTTACACTTTATTGTATGCGATTTGCCGCGGGTTGTCAAGCCGCCGGGTGTATTTTTTGTACCCTTACACTGAAGGCATACTTTGTGTATATCGAAGCGCCGCAGCGACCTATCGGCGAAAAAGCCCCGCCGCCTACACGCCCTCGCCGTCGAACGCCGGCGTATACGCCTCCTCCGCCGAGGTCCGCTCCTGCACGAACCCATCCGTGATGCCGCAGTTCCGCATATAATCCGCCGCGGCCCGGTACTCCGCCGCCGTGACCCGCCGGGCCAGCCGCCCGGTCATGTTGGCTGTGGGCGTGTACTGACTCATCAGCGACACCAGCACGTCCCCCGGCGCGAACGTCTCCGCGATCCAGTCCAGCACCCGCCGGGTGTTGTCCAAGCACCCCGGCAGCACCAAGTGGCGGATGACCACACCCCGCTTCAAAAGCCCGTCCTCCAGCACGTAAGGCCCGACCTGCCGGAACATCTCCCGGATGGCCTCACAGGCCACGGGGAAATAGTCCGCCGCGCCGGACAGCTCTGCTGCCAGCGCCCCGTCCGCGTACTTCAGATCCGGCAGATACACGTCCACCAGCCCCTCCAGCGCCCGCAGCGTCTCCACCCGCTCGTACCCGCCGCAGTTATACACCACCGGCACGGGCAGCCGGGGCGTCAGCGCCGGCAGTATCCACGGCAGGAAATGGGTAGGCGTCACCAGCTCGATGTTGTGCGCCCCCTGTGCGATCAGCTCCTCGAAAATCTCCCTCAGCCGCGCCGTAGAGATGTCCTTCCCGAAGCCCCCGGCGGAGATGTCCCCGTTCTGACAGTACACGCACCCCAGGGTGCAGCCGGAGAAAAACACCGTCCCCGCGCCGTTTTGCCCGGAGATAGGCGGTTCTTCCCAGTGGTGCAGCATGGCCCGCGCCACCCGCAGCCCTCCGGGCATACGGCAGAAGCCGCCGCCCGCCTCCGCCGTCCGTTCCGCCCCGCACCGGCGGGGACACAGCGTGCAGATCATGTTTTGTGGATGTCAAAGTCCGGCCCGAGATCGCCAGCCATCCAGTGGCGGCGGCACAGGCCGATGTACTTGTCATTCGCGCCCAGCACCACCTGCGCGCCCTCCTTCACCACCCGTCCGTTCTCGTCGAACCGGGCGTTGAACGCCGCCTTCTTGCCGCACCAGCAGATGGTCTTGACCTCCTCCAGCTTGTCCGCCAGCACCAGCAGATGATAGCTGCCGGGGAACAGGTCGCCCTTGAAGTCCGCCCGCAGCCCGTAGCAGATCACGGGGATGTTGCAGTCGTCCACCAGGTGTACCAGGTAGTACACCTCCTCCTTTGTCAGAAACTGCGCCTCGTCGATGATGATGCAGGCGTAGCGCTGCAATTCTTCATCCGTCATGGCCTGCATCTCGTCGAAATAGACGCAGGGGTGCTGCAAGCCGATGCGGGAGTACACCATGTGGTCGCCGTCCCGGCTGTCCAGCCGTGGCTTGACCATCAGCGTCTCCTGTCCCCGTTCCTCGTAGTTGAACCGCGCCATCAGCGCGTTGGCGGATTTGCTTGACCCCATCGCGCCATACTTGAAATACAACTGTGCCATCCTGTTTCTCCTTTGTGTGTTGTGTATATAAAATGAGACTGCTGCTGTGTCAAAGCCTCCCTCTGCGAGGGAGGTCAGGCTGTCGAAATAGCCTGTCATTCCGAGCCAGTGACCGACGTCACTGGCGTGGGAATCCGTTCCCCGCGCCCGTAGGCGCGGAACACCCCTCGCCTCCCTCTGCGAGGGAGGTGTCAACGCGAAGCGTTGACGGAGGGAGAGACATCACACGAACGCACCCCTCGTTGCTCGTCCGTAGGGGGCGATGCCCACATCGCCCCGCACACCGCGCCAGCGGTGTCATTCCGAGCCAGTGACCGACGTCACTGGCGTGGGAATCCGTTCCCCGCGCCCGCAGGCGCGGAACTCCCCTTGCCTCCCTCTGTGCCGGAGAGATTGTCTAAAGGGACATTCCGCGCCCCAGCGCGGGTCACTTTTGGCCGCAGCCCCAAAAGTGACCAAAAGGTCTGCTTGAAACCAAAGGTTTCAAGACTTCCTGCGCGCTATGTCCTGTTGTTATTGGTAGTTTTTACCGCACGGTCACGGGAATTTAATTTTATCGTGCGGTCAAAAGGATCGTCTCTGCGTCTACGCCGCTGCCGCTGATCTCAGCCACGGTAGAACCTGTTGCGCCTACATTTCAGAGCAAAAGCGGCAGCGCTCCGAGAAGCAGAGACAATGCAATATTTAGGTGAAATTTGCGCGGCACAATGTTCGCGTGGCTTATTTTTGCAGGATAAAAACCACGTGAAGCCGCGTAAGGAAATCCAAAAACGTAGTTTTTGGCGGCGTTTCTTTTCCTCTTTTCTTTCGCTGCTGAAAGAAAAGAGGCCGCCGGAGGCAAATAAAGAAAGTAACCCGTCGGAGACACCCCGCGCCGGGGCGCGGAACACCCCTTTCTTTCGGGAAAGAAAGTACCTCGCCGAAGGCAAAAGAAGGGAAAATCTCTCGCTGGGAGAAAGATAAAATCACAGCTTCCCAAACGCCGTGGGCATAGGATACTCCCCCCGCTCCGCCGGGTCGCACCACGCCCACCCCGCCGGGCCGTCACCGCTGACCGCCAGCCGGTACACCGTCATTTCCCACACGATGTGGGTAAACACGTGCTTCGCCTGAAACCGCTTCCGCCACTCCAGCGGCACGAGCCCCCACTCCGCCAGCTGCCGGGCCGCCTCCGTCTCTGTCAGCGCCCCCTCATCGTTGGGATACTCCCACAGCCCCGCCAGCAGCCCGCTTTCGGGCCGCCGCCGCAGCGCCGTCCGGCCCTCCCGCTCCAGCAGGAACACCGTCCGCGCCTCCCGCCGCTTCCCGGCCTTCTTCACCCGCACGGGCAGCGACGCTTGCCGCCCCTCCCGGCAGGCCGTACACAGCGTCGCCAGCGGGCAGCCCTCACACAGCGGCACGCCGGGCAGACACACCGCCGCGCCCAGATCCATCAAAGCCTGGTTAAAGTCTCCGGGCCGATCCGCCGGCACGACCTCCGCCATCCACTCCCGGACGATTTTCCGCGTCTCCCCGTCCAGCACGTTGCCCTCGTACCCGGTGAGCCGCGATGCGATACGCAGCACGTTGCCGTCCACCGCCGGGACGGCCTGTCCATAAGCTATGGACAATATCGCTCCCGCCGTATAGTCGCCGATGCCCGGCAGCGCCCGCAATTCTTCGTAGGTGCAGGGCAGCGCCCCGCCGTATTGCTCCGCCAGCACCACCGCCGCCCGCTGCAAATTCCGGGCGCGGCTGTAATAGCCCAGCCCCTGCCACAGCGCCATCAGCCGCTGCTCCGGCAGCGCGGCCAGTGCTGCCGCGTCCGGCGCGGCCTCCATAAACCGCTGAAAATAGGGCAGCACCGCCTGCACCCTCGTCTGCTGCAGCATGATCTCCGACACCCAGGTGCGGTAGGGCGACACCTCCTCCCGCCAGGGCAGCGCCCGGCGGTTCGCGTCATACCACGCCAGCAGCGGGGACGTTATTTGGTTCAGCCGCTCCGTCTCCCGCACCATAGTCATAGCTCCTCCTTATGCTCACGATTTCGTAGGGGCGAAGCCCCAAAGCCTTCCTTGTGCAAAGGCGGCCCAGTGCTCGCCGCGAAGCAAGTACCCTTGGGGTGCATACTGGGTTGTGCGGCGAAGCGTAGCTGAGGTGTCACGAAGCGCCGGAGGGATTGTCACTTCCGGGCGGGGTAGAACCCCGCCCCTACGCTCCGTCTGCCGCTGGCGTATGCGTCTTTCGTGCGGGGCAATGTGGGCATCGCCCCCTACACACGGTCTACCGAAGGCGTGCACGCTATTCTCTGTCATTCCGAGCCAGTGACCGACGTCACTGGCGTGGGAATCCGCATCCCCCGTCTTTGCCTCCGGCGGCCTCTTTTCTTTCAACAGCGAAAGAAAAGAGGAAAAGAAACGCCGCCAAAAACTACGTTTTTGGATTTCCTTACGCGCCTTCGCCCGCCGCTTATCCTGTTAAAACGAACCACGCGAACGCCGTGCCGTGCAAATTTCCCCTAAATATCGCATCGCCTCTGCTTCTCTTTCCGCTGCCGCTTTCGCCCTGAAATGCAGAAGCACAAGGTTCTACCGTGGCTAAGATCAGCGGCAGCGGCGCAGACGCAAAGACGATCCTTTTGTCCGCACGACAAAGTCAAATTCCCGTGACCGTGCGGTAAAAACTACCAATAACAACAGAGCATAGCGCGCAGGAAGTCTTGAAACCTTTGGTTTCAAGCAGCCCTTTTGGTCACTTTTGGGGCTGTGGCCAAAAGTGACCCGCGCCGGGGCGCGGAACACTCCTTCCTTTCGGGAAAGAAAGTAACCCGTCGAAGGCATAAGAAGAAAGTTCCCCGCGCCCGCAGGCGCGGAACTCCCCCTACCGATTGAACCTCCTCGCGAACCCGCACCGGCGGCACAGCGCCTCGCTGGGCCTGCGCCGGTCGAAGCCCTGCCGGATGGCCCGCGCCCGCGGGCTGTCCCATATCTCGTCCAGCCCCTGCACCAGCAGGTTTCCCAGCGCCAGCCGCCCCTCGCCGTCCAAACAGCAGGGCACGACCGTGCCGTCACACAGCACGGCGATCTGCTGGCGCAGCCCGTAGCAGAACTGGGCCTCCGGCCCGCCGCCGTCCTGCCCCGGCCAGTCGAATTTCTCCCCCGGCTCTAAAAACACCCGCTCCGCCAGGCGGCGGTTGCCCTTTCGGTCTGCGGGCAGCGTCTCCGCCCGCACCCCCGCCAGCCGGGACAGCGCGTCCAGCACCCGCCCGTTCAGCCGGTCCGCGCCGTGCTCGTTCCACAGCCGCAGCGCGCAGATGATCCCCTCCGCTGCCAGCGCCCGGCAGCTCTCCCAGCAGCCGGTGACGTACTCCTCCAGCCCGCCGTCGCCGCCGTTTCCCTCGAAGGAGTGGAGCGACACGCTGACCTTGTGCAGACAGCGCCGCCCCCGCAGCACCGCCAGCCGCGACGGCAGCAGCACCCCGTTGGTGGTGACGCACACCCGGAAGCCCAGCCTGTCGCACTCGTCCAGTATCTCCCCCAGCGCCGGGTGCAGCAGCGGCTCACCCATCACGTGCAGGTACAGGTAGTCCGTCCACAGGCGCAGCTTCTCCGCCAGCACACGAAATTCCGCCTGGTCGATGAATTTCTTCTCCCGTTTCGTTCCAGGGCAGAAGGAGCAGCGCAGATTGCACACGTTGGTGATCTCCACATAGGCCCGCTGAAGCATCCCGCCGCCCTCCTTTCGCGTTCTTTCTGTATGCTTTACAAAAAACCGCCGTTCCCGTTCAAGAACATACAAGATTTATTAAAGGTATTCTACCATAAAATCCGCCCTTTGAAAAGCAAAAGAACACGCCTCCCGGCGTGTTCTTTTGCTTGCCCCTTCGCGCAGAACGTGTTATGATGGCATCACCACAAAAGCAGGAGAGAAAGAGGGAAAGACGATGAAAAAACGATATGCCGTCCTTGTGCTGGGCCTTCTGCTGCTTCTGACGGCGGCGGGCTGCACCGCGCCAAATGCGGCGGAGAGCACGGAAGACCTTGTATCTACGGTGGAAACGGTGACCTCCAACGGCGTGGAGTGTTACCGCACAGACGGCGTGTGCTACCCGGCGGTGTTCGGTGAACCGCAGCTGACCTCGGCAGAGCTGACCGCCCTTCTGGACGGCGGCGACACCTTGGAGATGGCCATGACAGTGAACACCGTGCCGGACGCGCTGCGCCTGCTGCGTCTGCGGCAGCAAACCGGCGAGGACATCAACAATCAGGACGCGAAGGACACCCTTCTCCACGGCAGCAACCAGCCACGCGGCTGGGTGGAGGCGCTGCTGTATCTGCTGGCAGGCGACTATGAGGACAGCGGACGCATCGACCTGTTCGCTCCCGACAACTACTACGGCTTCTGCGCCGTAAAGCAGAATGGGCTGTACTATGCGTTTGATCCGTTTGAGATCCGCGGCGACCGCTGGATCACTTTTTCCGACATGAGCTTCGCAGACGCGGACGTGCAGACGCTGGCGGACACACTGCGGAAAAACTGCGATTACAGCCCCTTTACAGAGGGGGTGTACGAGGTAAACACCTACACGCTGCCGGATAAGGAGACCTGGGCACTGGAAAAAGCCTTCAAGCAGCGGGAGTACACCGATGAGGAGATACAGCAGCTGGCTAGCGCCGGACTGACGCTGGAGGAGGCCGCCGACAAGCTGCATTATATCGAGGACGCCGCGCTGTTTCTGCGGGCCAGCGGCTACCGCGTAGACAATAACGACGCATACTTTTTGCAGGGCCGCTACGTCAATTTCAGTCTCAACCCGGGCTGTTATATCGGCGGCTACGACTGGGGATGGGGCTTGCCGGCGGATTACACCTACGAGTACATGGCGGGAACGTGCAACGGGACGTCCAACCTGATGAACCGCCTATTAGCGGGAGATTATGAGGAACAGGGCTACGTGGAGTATAAGGGTAGCCACATCTTCAGCTACATCAAGCAGGACGGATATTACTACTTCTGCGATTTCGCCAACTGCGAGATCATCTGCGGCAACGGTCAGGACTACCTGATGTACGTTTGTCAAGACCCGCTGGAATTTACGGAATACTACTGCACCAACGTGTTTCCGGGCTGGGACAATCCGGAAAGCGATGAGTATCTGGTGCTGATGTACCTCTATCCCCGGGACGGCAAGGATTCGCTTCCCCGAGGCCGCAGCGGTGCATACGATCTGACCGGCGGGCGGGCCCGCGATCTTATCAGCTCCGAGGTGGAGGATACGGTGGTCATTCTCTACGAGCGGGACTGGTACCACCATAGCTTCATGGATGTAGACCCCGACGCTATCCCCGATGTGTGCTATGACCTGATCGACGGCGTGAGGCACAAGGTGAATTGGCGCACCGGGGAAGTATTAGACGGCTGACGCAAGCAAAAAAAGAACACGCCGCAAGGCGTGTTCTTTTGTTCTTTTGCGTTGGGGTTTACCGGGCCTCGCCCCGGTCGAAGGCCACCACCACGCGGCGGTTGGGCTCTGTGCCCACGGAGTAGGTGGTCACGCCCTTCACGTCCTGCAGCGTGGCGTGGATCACGTGGCGCTCGTAGGCGTTCATGGGCTCAAGGGTGACGCTGCGGCGGTACTTCTGCACCTTGCCGGCCACCTTGCGGGCCAAACTCTCCAGACTCTGCTCACGCTTGGCGCGGTAGTTCTCCGCGTCCATCTGCACGCGGATGCGCTTGTCCGCGCCGGTGTTGACGGCGTAGTTGGTCAGCTGCTGGATGGCGTCCAGCGTCTCGCCGCGATGGCCGATGAGCTGACCCAGCTTCTCGCCTACCAGCAGCACCTTATAGCGGCCCTTCTCCACCTCGTAGACCTTCACCTGGGCGGCGCTGTCCATGTGCTCCAGCAGGCCGGACACGAAGGCGATGATGCGCTTGGCGTTGTCGTCATCGCACTCCGGCAGGTCCACCTGGGGCGCGGCGGGGGCGGCGGCCTCCGGGCGCTTCTCCGGCTGGGGACGCTCCTGGCGGGGCTTCTCCTGACGGGGCTGCCTGGGCTGGGCGGGCTTGGGCTGAACGATCTTCTCCGCAGGCTTTTCCGCGGGCTTCTCAGGGATGATGCGGGGGGCGGCCACGGGTTCTTCCGCCACGGGGGCGTCCTCCGGGCCATAGGTGATGCGAATACGGGCGGGGGTCGCGCCGATGCCTAAAAAGCCGCTCTTGGCGCGTTCGAGGATGGACACGGACACGTCGTCACGGTCCATGCCAAGCTGCTCCAGACCCTTGCGGAGCGCCTCGTCCTCGGTCTTGCCCGTTACGTCGATGTAACTCATAGACAAAGCTCCTTATTCGTCGTTATCGTTGTAGTGGCCCTCCTGATACGCCCGTCCGCGGGCATAGGGCCTGCCGCCCACGCGGCCTGCCTCCGTGGTGGAGGCGCTGCGCTGCTCGGCGGGTTTTTTCTTCTTGGGCTGGGGCTGGGGCTTCTTTTCGCCCTTGGCGTTGGCCAGCTGGTTGTTGTAGTTCTCGCGGGCGGCCTGCATCTTGGCGTAGCGGGCCTCGCGCTTCTGACGCTCCTTGTCCGTCTCCTCCCGATCCAGCAGCTTGTTGAAGTGCTTGTTCAGGAACAGCTCCTGCAGGCAGGAGAACGCGGCGTTGGCGATCCAGTAGACGCACAGAGCGGCGGGGAGGATGTAGCCCATCCACACCGTCATCAGGGGCATCATGTAGATCATGGCCTTGGACGCGCCGTTGGCGTTGGCGCTGCCGTTGGACTTCATGGAGATCTTGGTCATGAGGAACTGCAAAGCGGCGGAGATCAGCGGCAGGATCAGGATGCCAATGACGGGCCAGCCGCCGGAGGGGAACTGGCTGAACAGGGTGCTGCCCACCTGGGACAGGTCCATGCCCAGGAAGTTGTAGTCCAGGTCGATGAGGCCGTCGAACTTGCCGGCGAACTCGCCCCAGTTCTCATGGATGAACTTGGCCAGGTAGATCTGCTCGTAGGCAGCGGCCTGACCGCTTGCGCCGGAGGTATATCCCAGGGACACGGCCAGCTGGGTGATGCTCTCGATGACCTCGTTGGACAGGGACATGAAGTAGCGCAGGGGGGTACGGATGATATAGTACAGCGCGATGAGGATGGGGAAGGGCAGGAAGGACCACAGACAGCCGGACATGGGGTTGACACCCTCGCGGGCGTAGAGGTCGGCGATCTCCTGCTGCTGACGCTGCTGGTTGTTGGGGTACTTCTTCTTGATCTCCTCCACCTTGCCGTTCATGCGGCCCATGCGGAGCATACTTTTCTTGCTCTTGAGCTGGAAGGGAAGGATCACCAGCTTCACCATCAGGGTGAAGAGGATCAGCGCCACGCCGTAAGACCCGGTCCAGGTATAGAACAGACGGGTCAGCCAGGCGAAGGGGACGCAGATGTAGTAGCCGAGTTGTGCGAACATAGGCTTGTTTCCTCCGTTAGAATTTGGAAAACGAGGTTTCAGGGGACGGGATCATACCAGCCACCCTTGTGCTTATGGAAGGGATGACACCGCAGCAGACGCTTCAGCGCCAGCCAGCTGCCCTTCACCGCGCCGTACTTCTCCAGCGCCTGAATGGCATACTGGGAGCAGGTGGGGATATAGCGGCAGCAGCCGGGGAACAGGGGAGAGATGGCGCGCCGGTAAAAGCGTACCAGGGCGATGAGCAGCTTTTTCATTGGCCGCGCACCAGGCCCAGCTGGTCAAGGCAGGAAAGATACTGCTTTTCCAGCTTGCCGTAGGGCAGCTCGGCGGCCCGGACACGGGCCACCATCAGAATGTCCATGCCGGGCTTCATGTCCGCCAGATGATGGCGGTACAGCTCGCGAAACCGGCGGCGGACACGGTTGCGTACCACGGCCTTGCCCACCTTGGTGGACACGGTGAGGCCCAGGCGGCTCTTGCCATGCCTGTTGGGCAGGCAATAGACCACCACGCCGCCGGAAACGGCGGAGCGCCCCTTGCGGTAGATGCGGCGGAAGTCGCCGTTGGTCTTTACCGTGACGTTTGGGTTCATACTCTCCCTCTTTCGCTTTCTGCCACACAGAGAAACACCAACAGGGACGGGGTGTGTTACCTCCGTCCCTCAGGGCTTATCTGTATGTTCGATGCACTTCCGTGACCTCAATGGGTCAGGCGAGCGCGGCCCTTGGCACGACGACGGGCCAGCACCTTGCGGCCATTGCGGGTCGCCATTCTCTTGCGGAAGCCGTGCTCCTTGGAGCGCTGGCGCTTCTTGGGCTGATAGGTACGGAACATTGCATGACACCTCCATTTTTAAGATTATCCGGCGGAGACTTGCGTCGCCGCTCTTACTCGACGGCGGAAAAAAATTTTTCTCCGCCGCAGTAAACGTTGCACGCGGCTGTGCAAACAGCGCAAAGTTCATTATACAGACAGCGGGGAACTATGTCAACTAAAAATTTGCCCGGAATAGGCCGTTTTTACGGGAAAAGCGGAGGACAAAAAAGGAAGTTATATTAGAATAAGTATAGACTTCCGGCGTGTTTTCTGTTATAATGTAGCGGGATATTTTTGGTGGGCGCGCCCCGCCCAATACAGAGCCGGAAAAATACCGGCGAAAGGGGAGCTTTGATTTGAACTCACTGAAGGATGTTTGGGACAGCGTACTGAAACGACTGGGCGGCGAGCTGTCCGACGTGACCATTCGCACCTGGTTCGACGAGGTGGACGTGGTGACGCTGGAGGACTCCGCCTTTGTGCTGCATTGCAGCAACACATTTAAGAAAAGCACCATCGAGGCCCGTTTTCTGCCCCACATCAAGGCGGCGCTGCGGGATCTGTTCTCCACCGACCTGGAGGTGAAGATCCTGGACGATGAGCAGCTGTCGGCCTATCACGGCGTTGCGCCCGACCGGCCCGGCGACCTGTCGGAGTCGGAGGCGTTCACGTTCGAAACGTATGTGGTCGGGCCGCAGAACAAGCTGGCCTTCGCCGCCTCCAAGGCGGTGACGGAGAAGCCCGGCGAGAACTACAACCCGCTGTTTATCTACGGCGACAGCGGACTGGGCAAGACCCACCTGCTGTACGCCATCGCCAACGCCCTGCGGAAAAAGCGGCCCGCGGCGAAGATCGTATACATCAAGGGCGACGACTTTACCAACGAGCTGGTGGCCTCCATCCGGGAGAACCGCAACGCGGAGTTCCGGGAGAAGTACCGGCAGACGGACATTCTGCTGATGGACGATATTCAGTTCATCGCCGGAAAGATACAGACTCAGGAGGAGTTCTTCCATACGTTCAACACGCTGTATGAGTCCGGCAAGCAGATCGTGCTGACCTCCGACCGTCCGCCAAAGGAGATCACCCAGCTGGAGGACCGGCTGCGGACGCGGTTCGAGTGGGGTCTGATGGTAGACGTGGCGCCGCCGGACTTTGAGACGCGGTTCGCCATCGTACAAAACAAGGCGGCGCTGCTGGGCGTGAAGCTGCCCAACGAGGTGACGGACTACATCGCCGAGAACATCACCTCCAACGTGCGGCAGATCGAGGGCACGCTGAATAAGATATTGGCCTACCGCGACCTGCTGGACGACCAGGTGAACGAGGAGACCGTCAGCCGGGCCATCCGGGATATGCTGAAAAAGAGCAACGACTTCGCCCCCACGCCCAAGACCATCATCAGCTACATTTGCAGCTACTGCGGCGTGGACGAGGCCACGCTGCGTGGTCAGAGCCGGGGCAGAGAGGTGGTGGCGGCCCGCCAGATCGCCATCTATCTCATCCGGCGCATGAGCGGCATGAGCCTGAACGACATCGGCAAGGAGTTCGGCGACCGGGATCACTCCACCATCCTGCACTCCCTGGAAAAGGTGGAGAAGCAGATGCGCTCCGACCCGGCCTTCGCCGAAAAGGTGAAGGAGATCACCACCAATATCAATAGTAAAAAATAGACGCTTTTCCACATTTTTCTGTGTAATCCACGTGGGAAAAGGGTGGAAAACGGAAACCGCCCCGGAGGCTGTTGAAAGAGGGTTCTTTTTCCAGGGTCGGCGGTGGAAAAGAAATGCAGTGGTGGCGCGGCGTGAGGGGGAATTTCCACGTAAGGAAGGCCCTACTCCTAACGCTACTGATAAATGATAAGATTATGATCTGATTTGAGAAAATAGACCTGCCATTTTCAAGAAAGAAAGGAACGTGACAGATATGGTGAAGTTTTCCTGCGAGAAGGCACTGTTGCAGCAGGCGGTCAGCACCGTCTCCCGGGCGGTGGCCGCGAAAAGCTCCATCCCCGCGCTGGAGGGTATTTTGCTGGAGTGCGAGGACGTGCTGCGGCTGTCCGGCTACAACATGCAGACCGGCATCCGCACCACCCTGGATGCGGACATCGGCGAGACGGGGCGCATCGTGCTGAACGCACGGCTGTTCGGCGAGATGATCCGCCGCCTGCCCGACGATGTGGTGGTGTTTGACGCGGACGAGAAGTACAACGTGCACCTGACCTGCGGCGACGCCAGCTTTGAGCTGCCCGGCCTCAGCGCCGACGATTACCCCGACCTGCCGGAGGTGGACGACCAGTACTCCGTCACGCTGGAGCAGCGGACGCTGAAGGCCATGATCCAGCAGACCAGCTTTGCCGTGTCCGTCAACGAGACGCGGCCCATCCACACCGGCGAGCTGTTCGAGATCAGCGACGCGGGGCTGACGGTGGTGGCGGTGGACGGCTTCCGCTTGGCGCTGCGGCGCGAACCGCTGGAGCATATCGACGGCGGCGCGTTCCGCTTTGTCGCCCCCGGCGCGGCGCTGAACGAGGTGGAGAAGATCTGCGCCGACACGGATGAGATGATCCACGTGATCCAGGGCAAGCGGCATTTGATGTTCGAGGCCGGGACGACCCAACTCATCTGCCGGAGGCTGGAGGGCGAGTTTTTGGACTACAGGAACGCCATCCCCATGAACCACCCCATCGCCATCGAGGTGGACAACAAGGTGATGCTGGAGAGTCTTGACCGCGTGTCCGTGGTCATCAGCGAGAAGCTGAAAAGCCCGGTGCGCTGCGTGTTCGGCGAGGATCGGGTGTTTATGTCCGCCCGTACCGGCAACGGCGAGGCAAAGGACATCTGCCCCGTCCGGGGAGATGGACAGAATCTGGAGATCGGCTTTAACAACCGCTATCTGATGGACGCGCTGCGGTATGCCCCGGCGGAGGCCGTGACCATGCACCTGAACACGGGCATCTCGCCCTGCGTCATCACGCCGACAGACGGCAGCGACAGCTTTTTGTATATGGTGCTGCCGGTGCGGCTGAAGGCGCAGTGATGAAAGGATAGGCTATGAACACCATTGAGATCACAACGGAATACATCAAATTGCAGGATCTTTTGAAGCTGGCGGGGCTGACGTACACCGGCGGCGAGGCCAAGGTCATGGTGCAGGAGGGCCTGGTCAAGGTCAACGGTGAGGTGTGCACCATGCGGGGTAAGAAGATACGCCCCGGTGACAGAGTGGAGTTTGAGGGCAAGACGCTGGAAGTCCGCTATGGAAATACGTGAAATGCACTTGCAGGGCTGGCGGAACTACGACAGCGCGGCCCTGACCTTTGACGGAAGCTGCAACGTGATCTACGGCGAGAACGCCCAGGGCAAGACAAACCTGCTGGAGGCCGTGGTATACCTGAGCTGCGGCAAGAGCCCCCGGGCGCGGAGCGACCGGGAGCTGATGGGCTTTGACGCCCAGGAGGCACGGGTGACGGGGCACATTCTCTCACGGGAGCGGGAGTTCGTCACGGACGTGCATCTGTACCGGGGCAGGCGGCGGAAAATGACGGTGAACGGCGTGACCGCCAAAAACGGCGCGGCCCTCAGCGACGTGCTGCACACCGTGTTTTTCGCGCCGGAGGATCTGTTTCTCATCCGGGCGGGCGCGGCGGAGCGGCGGCGGTTCATGGACACGTCGCTGTGCCAGCTTCGTCCCCGGTACGGCGAGGCGCTGCGGCAGTACGAGCGGCTGTACGACCACAAGACCCGCATCCTGCGGGACAGCGAGGAAAAGCCGGAGCTGCTGGAGCTGCTGCCGGAGTTCAACGAGGGGCTGTGCCGGTACGGCGCGGCCATCGTCAGCTACCGGGCGCGGTTCTGCGCGGCGCTGGCGGAGCACGCCCGGCAGGCCCACTATGAGTGCTCCGGCCAGCGGGAGGAGCTGACGCTGACGTATCAGACGGTGAACACCGTCACTGACCCGCTGGGCAGTCAAGCGGACATCTACGGCGCGCTGAGAGATCACATGGAGGGCCATCAGGCGGCGGAGCGGGCCTCGCGGCTGTGTCTCAGCGGGCCGCACAAGGATGACATCGACGTGTCCGTCAACGGGCGCAGCGCCCGGCAGTTCTGCTCACAGGGGCAGGTACGGACGGCGGCGCTGAGTATGAAGCTGGCGGAGCGGGAGATACACAAAAACGCCATGGGGGAGTACCCGGTGATGCTGCTGGACGACGTTCTCAGCGAGCTGGACCCCCGGCGGCAGGAATACGTGCTCAACCGCATCAGCGGCGGGCAGGTGTTCATCACCTGCTGTGAAAACGACCGGCTGGACACGCTGCAGGGCGGCAGGGTGTTCCATATCCGGGACGGGGAGGTGCTGTGAATGGGCTATCTGCACATCGGCATGAACGTGATGGTAGACCCCCGGCGGGTCATCGGCATATTTGACCTGGACAACACCTCTACCTCCAAGCTCACCCGCCGGTTTTTGGACGGCGCGGAGAAGGAGGGCGTGGTGCAGTCCGCCTGCGAGGACATCCCGAGATCCTTCGTGGTGTGCGACTACCCCTATCACCGGCAGATCATCTATCTATCGCAGTTAAATTCCCAGACGCTTTTGAAGCGGGCGCAAGGAAAAGGAGAATAGCACATGGCAGAACTGGAAAGACCCGTGGTGGACACGGAATACAACGCATCGGAAATTCAGGTGCTGGAGGGGCTGGAGGCCGTCCGCAAGCGGCCCGGTATGTATATCGGCTCGACCAGCGCCAGCGGCTTGCACCACCTGGTCTATGAGATCGTGGACAACGCCATCGACGAGGCGCTGGCGGGCTACTGCACGGACATCACCGTGACCATCAACCCCGGCGACACCATCACCGTCACCGACAATGGCCGCGGCATCCCCGTGGACATCCAGGCCCAGACGGGCCGGCCCGCGCTGGAGGTGGTGTTCACCGTGCTCCACGCCGGCGGCAAGTTCGGCGGCGGAGGCTATAAGGTCTCCGGCGGATTGCACGGCGTAGGCGCAAGCGTGGTGAACGCCCTGAGCGAGTGGCTGACGGTGCAGGTACACAAGGACGGCAAGATCTACGAGATGGGCTTCTCCCGCGGCAATATCACCCAGGAGATGAAGGTCGTGGGCGAGACGGATCACACCGGCACAACGGTGACGTTCAAGCCCGACGGGCAGATGTTCGACACGCTGGAATACGACTATGAGACGCTGCACACCCGTATGCGGGAGCAGGCGTTTCTGAACGCGGGGCTGCGGATCACCATCACCGACGCACGGCCCGGCAAGGAACAGTCGGAGACCATGCGCTACGAGGGCGGCATCCGGGAGTTCGTCACGTTCATCAACCGCAACAAGACGCCCCTCCACGAGGAGGTCATCTATCTCTCCGGCGCGAAGGGCGACAGCACCGCCGAGATCGCCATGCAGTACAACGACGGCTATAACGAGACGCTGGTGTCCTTCGCCAACGACATCCACACGCCGGAGGGCGGTATGCACGAGACGGGCTTCAAGGCGGCCCTGACCCGCGTGCTCAACGCCTACGGCATGAAGTACGGCCTCATCAAGGAGGGCGACAAGGTCTCCGGCGAGGACGTGCGGGAGGGCATCACCGCCGTCATCTCCGTGAAGCTGACGGAGGCACAGTTCGAAGGGCAAACCAAGGCCAAGCTGGGCAACGCCCACATCCGCACGCTGGTGGACGGCATCGTCAACGACCAGCTGGCGGTGTATCTGGAGGAGCATCCGGCGGTGGCCCGCACCATTTTGGACAAAGCCATGACCGCCAACCGCGCCCGCGAGGCCGCACGAAAGGCCCGTGAGTCCATCCGCCGCAAGACGGTGCTGGGCGGCGCGGCCATGCCGGATAAGCTGCGGGACTGCAACGAGAATAACCCGGAGCTGACGGAGCTGTATATCGTGGAGGGCGACTCCGCAGGCGGCAGCGCCACCCAGGGGCGTGACAGCCGCTTCCAGGCCATCCTCCCCCTGTGGGGCAAGATGCTGAACGTGGAGAAGGCCCGCGTGGACAAGGTCTACGGCAACGACAAGCTCCAGCCCGTCATCATCGCCCTGGGCGCGGGTATCGGCGAGGAGTTCGACGAGAACAAGCTGCGCTATCACAAGGTCATCATCATGGCCGATGCCGATGTGGACGGCGCGCACATCCGCACGCTGCTGCTGACGTTTTTCTTCCGCTATATGCGGCCTCTCATCGAGGAGGGGTACGTCTACTCCGCCGTGCCGCCGCTCTATAAGCTGACCCGGGGCAAGACCACCCGCGTGGCCTACTCCGATGAGGAGCGCGACCGCGTCTCCGCCGAGATGCGGGGCGACAATCCCAACGTGAAGATCGACATCAGCCGGTTCAAGGGCCTGGGCGAGATGAACCCCCACGAGCTGTGGGAGACCACCATGGACCCCACCACCCGCACGCTGCGGCGCATCACGCTGGACGACGCGGTGAAGGCCGACGCCACGTTCACGGTGCTCATGGGCGAGAAGGTCGAGCCCCGGAAGGAATTTATCGAGCGCAAAGCACAGTACGCTGTGAATCTGGATTATTAAGGAGGGCTGGAATCTATGAGCAAAAAGCCCCAATACGACCCGGAAGAGATACGCTTCCCCGACCAGCACATTGTGGAGAGCCCCCTTGTGCCGGAGATGGAGCAATCCTATATCGAGTACGCAATGTCCGTCATCGTGGGCCGCGCCCTGCCCGACGTGCGGGACGGCCTGAAGCCCGTACACCGGCGTATCCTCTACGCCATGTACGAGGACAACCTGACCTCCGACCGCCCGTTCAAGAAGTCCGCCACCTGCGTGGGCGACGTGCTGGGCCGCTATCACCCTCACGGTGACGGCTCCGTGTATGACGCGCTGGTGCGTCTGGCGCAGGATTTCTCCATGCGCTATATGCTGGTGGACGGCCACGGCAACTTCGGTTCGGTGGATGGCGACCCCCCTGCGGCCTACCGTTACACCGAGGCCCGGCTGAGCAAGATCTCCAACGAGATGCTCCGGGACATCGACAAGGACACGGTGGACTGGGACCCCAACTTTGACGAGAGCCGGAAAGAGCCCCGCGTGCTGCCCTGCCGCTTCCCCAACCTGCTGGTGAACGGGTCAAGCGGTATCGCCGTGGGCATGGCCACCAACATCCCGCCCCACAACCTGCGGGAGGTCATCGGCGCGTGCATCTGCGTGCTGGACGACCCCAACGCCACCCTCAGCGACCTGATGGAGCACGTGAAGGGCCCGGACTTCCCCACCAAGGGCATCATCATGGGCCGCAGCGGCATCCGCGCCGCCTACGCCACGGGCCGGGGACGGCTGATGGTCCGGGCGCGGCACGAGTTCGAGGAGTTCGGCAACGGACGCACCCGCATCATCATCACCGAGCTGCCCTATCAGGTGAACAAGCGTATGCTCATCAAGGCCATCGCCGACCAGGTGGAGGACAAGCGCATCGAGGGCATCTCCGACATCCGGGACGAGTCCGACCGCAACGGTATGCGTATGGTCATCGAGCTGAAGCGTGACGCCAACCCCCAGGTGGTGCTGAACCGCCTGTTCGCCCAGACCCAGCTGCAAACCACGTTCGCCATCAATATGCTGGCACTGGTGAACAACCAGCGCCAGCCCAAGATCCTGTCCCTGCGCCACATCATTGACGAGTATCTGGCGTTCCAGGAGGAGATCATCGTCCGCCGGACGCGGTTTGACCTGAAGAAGGCCCAGGAGCGCGCCCACCTGCTGGAGGGCTTGCTCATCGCCCAGGACAACATCGACGAGGTCATCCGCATCATCCGCAGCAGCTACGACAACGCCAAGGAGAACCTGATGCAGCGCTTCGGGCTGGACGACGTGCAGGCGCAGGCCATTCTGGATATGCGCCTCAAGGCTTTGCAGGGTCTTGACCGGGAGAAGCTCCAGGCGGAGTATAAGGAGCTGGAGGAGAAGATCGCCTACTTCCTGCGCGTTCTCGACGACGAGGGGCTGGTGAAGTCCATCCTCAAGGAGGAGCTGACCGCCATCGCCGACAAGTTCGGCGACGACCGCAAGACCGAGATACAGGACGTGGAGGACGAGCTGGACATCGAGGACCTTATCGAGGAGGAGCAGTGCGTCTTCACCCTGACGGAGAACGGCTACATCAAGCGCACGCCCGTCAGCGAATACGCCGCCCAGAGCAAGGGCGGCATGGGAAAGAAGGGCATCACCACCCGCGAGGAGGACACCGTGGTGGACGTGTTCACCGCCTCTACCCACGACCATATCCTCTTCTTCACCGACACCGGCAAGGTCTACCGCAAGAAGGGCTATCAGATCCCGGAGAGCGGCAAGGCCGCCAAGGGCGTGAACATCGTCAACATCCTCCAGGTGGAGACGGGCGAGAGGGTGCAGGCCATGCTCCACTTCCGGGAGACGGGAGACGAGCAGCTCTACCTGTTCATGACCACCCGGAACGGCACGGTGAAGCGGCTGGAGGTCAGCGCCCTGAAGAACCTGCGGAACAACGGCATCCGCGCCCTGACGCTGGACGAGGGCGACGAGCTGATTTCCGTGGTGGAGACACGGGGCAGCGACCGGGTGCTCATCGCCACCCACGACGGCCAGACGGTGTGCTTCGACGAGACGGACGTGCGGCCCATGGGTCGCACCGCCGTGGGCGTGCGGGGCATCCGGCTGCGTGACGGCGACTACGTCATCGGCGCGGCACGGGCAGACGCAGGCAAGACGGTGCTGTCCATCACCGAAAAGGGCTACGGCAAGCGCACCCCCATCGAGGAATACCGCATCACTAACCGCGGCGGCCTGGGCATCCGCAACTACATGGTCACGGACAAGACCGGCTGCGTGGTGGGCATGAAGCTGGTGGACGGCACGGAGGATCTGCTGCTGGTGACGGCGGCGGGCATCCTGATCCGCACGCCGGTGGACAGCATCCGCATCGCGGGCCGCGCCACCCAGGGCGTCATCGTCATGCGCTTCAAGGAGGAGGGCGACCGGGTCATCTCCCTGGCCCTGGCCGACCCGGAGGAAAAGACGGAAACGGAGGAGACGGTATGAGCAGTGCCCCCAGAGAGGCCACCATACCCCTGACCCGGTGGCAGTATTTCACCAAGACGCTGTATCAGAACGCGGCGGCGAAGAACCTGTTCGTGTATAACAAGGTCATCTACGAGAAGGACGAGGCCCTGCGGCAGGCGGAGGAGGTCAACGGGCGCATCAGCATGGCGCTGCTGCTGGTGCTGCTGGCCATGTTCTTCAGCGCCAGCACCCTGAAAAATATTTGGGTCATCGTGGCGGGCATGGCGGTCATCGTGGCCGGTGAGATCGTGCGGCTGGTGCGCCTGCCCAAGGACATCACCGCCCACCTGACCGACACGGGCCGCCGGGAGTATTGACCATGGCGGACATCACGCCCATCGCCCGCATCGAAACGCCCTTCGGCGAGAAGTTCGGCGTGCCGCGCCAAAGCGGCATCGCCGACTGTCCGGGCCGCATCGTGTTCGAGCCCGCCTTCCGAGACCCGGAGGCGGTGCGGGGACTGGAGGACTTCTCCCACGTGTGGCTGATCTGGCAGTTCGACCGCGCCCTGCGGCAGACCTGGTCGCCCACGGTGCGCCCGCCCCGGCTGGGCGGCAACCAGCGCATGGGCGTGTTCGCCACCCGTTCGCCCTTCCGCCCCAACGGGCTGGGGCTGTCCGCCGTGGAGCTGGAGCGTGTGTCGCTGGACGAGCCGGACGGCCCGGTGCTGTACGTCCGCGGCGCGGACATGGTCAGCGGCACGCCCATCTTCGACATCAAGCCCTATTTGGCCTACGCCGACAGCTACCCCGACGCCTCCGGCGGCTTCACTGGCGGCGATGCCGGGGAGCGGCTGACGGTGGACTTCCCGCCGGAGCTGCTGGCCCGTTTCGATGCCGGAGAGCGGCAGGGCTTGCTTAGCGCCCTGGCCGCCGATCCGCGCCCACGGTATCAGGACGACCCGGAGCGGGTGTACGGAATGCGCTACGACGGCAGGAACGTCCGCTTCACCGTCCGGGACGGCACGGTGTTCGTCACGGAGGTGGAATGATATGAGAACAGTCACCATCTATACCGACGGCAAAGCCGGCTTCACCGCTTTGATTGATGTCCCCACTCGCTCGCCGCTGAAGCGGCAACCGCTCGGGGATGACAAGCACGCGCCGTCGGAACAGGCAGGCGGCAAAGCGGAAGAACAGCGAGGAATGTAAATCCAATGAGAACAGTCACCATCTATACCGACGGCAAAGCCGGCTTCACCGCTTTGATTGATGTCCCCACTCGCTCGCCGCTGAAGCGGCAACCGCTCGGGGATGACAAGCACGCGCCGTCGGAACAGGCAGGCGGCAAAGCGGAAGAACAGCGAGGAATGTAAATCCAATGAGAACAGTCACCATCTATACCGACGGCGCGTGCAGCGGCAACCCAGGGCCAGGGGGCTGGGGTGCGATATTGAGCTACAAGGGCGCGGAGAAGGAGCTGTCCGGCGGCGAGGCCGAGACCACCAACAACCGCATGGAGCTCACCGCCGTCATTGAGGCGTTGTCATTGCTGAAAGAGCCTTGCATCGTGGAGCTGTATGCCGACTCCAAGTACGTCATCGACGCGCTGGAAAAGGGCTGGCTGTACGGCTGGCAGAAAAAGGGCTGGGTCAAGGCTGACAAAAAGCCGGTGCTGAACGTGGATCTGTGGCAGCGTCTGCTGCCCCTGCTGGATACGCACGATGTCCGCTGCCACTGGGTCAAGGGCCACGCCGAGAACGAGAAGAACAACCGATGTGACGTAATGGCCGTGGCAGAGAGCCGAAAATTCAAGTAGCTTGTGAGTAAATTCACAAAAAGTTCATGAGTGCTTCATGATTCGGACAATTTTGCCGGGTAATATAGCATCATCCAAAGGAACCACACTTCCTTATGTGATTTTCTCTCTCTCTCCTAACAAACACAAACACACGAAAAGCCCCCTGCCTTGCGGCAGGGGGCTTTTCGCGTCCTTTCCGTCAAGTTCATGCCAAGAAAATAGTACGAATACCGAACGATTTCCCCGCAAAAGGTCGTCGTTTGTAACACTTCCGTGAATTATCCGTCCAAACGCTTGCAACCTCCCGCCGCCGATGGTAAACTGAATTACTATCTCAATGTGGGGCGGAAGGCCCTGGCAAAGGAGCAAGCGTATGGCGAAATTCAGCGTAAAGAAGCCGCTGACCGTTTTTGTGGTGGTGTTGGCGGTCGTCGTATTGGGTGTGGTGTCGTATCTGAAAATGACGCCGGACCTGATGCCCAACATGGATTTCCCCTATGTGATCATCGTCACCGCCGACCCCGGCGCAAGCCCGGAATCGGTGGAATCGGACATCACCAAGCCCATGGAGCAGTCCATGGCTACGCTGGATCAGATCAAGGAGGTCACGTCCACCAGTGAGAACAGCGTGTCCATGGTCATGCTGGAGTTCGAGGACGGCGTGAATATGGACACCATCAGCGTGGACATCCAGCAGAAGATCTCCGTGCTCCAGGGCCAGTGGGACGACACGGTGGGCGCGCCCTACGTGCTGAAGATCAACCCCTCGGTGCTGCCGGTGATGGTGGCCGCCGTGTCCCAGGAGGGCAAGGACGTATACGAACTCAGCGACCTGGTGACGGACGAGCTGACGGGTAAGCTGGAGGGCATCAGCGGCGTGGCCGGCGTGGACGTGTCCGGCGCGGTGACGCGGGAGGCCCACGTCATCCTGGATCAGCAGAAGATGGACGACCTGTCCGCCACGCTGGCGGACGCGGTGAAGAAGCAGCTGAAGAAGGCCGAAGGCAAGCTCCACGACGCGGAAAAGCAGGTGGAGGAGGGCCAGGACGCTTTGGACAGCGCCAAGCGCGGTATCGCCGACGGCATCGCCGGCGCGGCGGGCGACGTGGTGGACAAGGTGCGGGACGAGCTTCGCAAAGTCTACAAGGTCATCAACGACACCGATTTCCGCGACATCGCCGGCGGCATTGTCACCGACCCGGAAGGTACGCTGGAGGAGCTGCAAAAGAACCTGGACGAGCTGAAATCGTCCCTGTCCAAGCTCATGGACGACCTGGAGAGCGGCAGACTGCGCGCCCAGGTGGAGGGCACGGTGTCCAACATGATGGTGAATCTGATGGACGGCATGATCCAAATAACGGAGGCGCAGATCCAACTGGATCAGGCCAAGACGCAGATCGAGAGCGGCCTGGAGCAGATCCGGGAGGCTTATAAGAACGTATCCGAGCAGACGGATCTGGGCGGCCTGCTGTCCATCTCCACCGTCAGCGGCCTGCTGACGGCGCAGAACTTCTCCATGCCCGCGGGCTACATCAACGACGACAGCGGCGTGCGTTATATGGTCTCCGTGGGGCAGAAGCTGGAGAGCAGCGCGGAGCTGGAGGACATGGTGCTTTTCGACCTGGGGCTGGAGGGCGTTGACCCCATCCGCCTGGGCGACGTGGCCACCGTGGTGGTCACGGACGACGCCGATGAGCTCTACACCAAGCTGGACGGGGAGAACGGCATCCTGCTGTCCTTCACCAAGCAGTCCAACTACGCCACGGCGGAGGTGTCCAACAACATCATCGCCCGCTTTGAAACGCTGGAATCCCAGTACGAGGGGCTGTCCTTCGTGCCCCTGATGGATCAGGGCGACTATATCTACCTCATCGTGGAGACCATCATGTCCTCCCTGCTGTGGGGCGCGGTGTTCTCCGTGGTGGTGCTGTTTTTGTTCCTGCGCGACTGGCGGCCCACCGTCATCACCCTGGTGTCCATTCCCGTCAGCGTCATTTTTGCCGTGGTGCTCATGTACTTCACCGGCGTGACCATCAACATGATCTCCCTCAGCGGCCTGGCGGTGTCAGTGGGTATGCTGGTGGATAACTCCGTGGTGGTCATCGAGAACATCTACCGCCTCCGCGCCAAGGGCGCGACCATCATCCAGGCGGCGGTGTCCGGCGCGGGGCAGGTGCTGGGCGCGGTGACGGCCTCCACGCTGACCACGGTGTGCGTGTTCGCCCCCATCGTGTTCGTGGAGGGTCTGACCCGCCAGCTGTTCACCGACCTGGCGCTGACCATCACCTATTCCCTCATGGCAAGTTTGCTGGTGTCGCTGACCCTTGTGCCCGCCATGGCCTCCGGGATGCTGCGCCGGGACTTCACCCCCAAGCCCGGCCTGCTGGATAAGCTCTACCCGGCCTACCGCAGGGCCATCGAGTTCTCCCTGGATCACAAGGCCGGCGTGCTGCTGCTGTCGCTGGTGCTGCTGGTCACGTCCGCGTGGGGCGCGGTGAGCCGCGGCTTCACCTTCATGCCGGAGATCGACATGAACAACCTGTCCCTGTCCGTCACCATGCCGGAGGACACGACCCGCGAGGAGGCCGTTCAGCTGGCAGACGAGGTGATGGAGCGCGTCATGTCGGTGGACAACGTGTCCGATGCCGGCTTTATGATGGGCAGCGGCACGATGGGCGGCCTGAGCCTGACCAGCACCTCCAACGGGAGCTATGACGTGACCGGCTACATCACCATGCCGGAGGGTACGTTCGGTTCGGAGGCGGGGAAGGAGATCGAGGCGCTGTGCGCCGACCTGCCCTGCAAGGTCACGGCCAGCGGCGTCATGAGCGGCATGATGAGCTACATGACCGGCAGCGGCGTGTCCCTGACGGTGTACGGCAGCGACATGGAGGAGCTGCAAAGCGCCGCCCGTGCCCTGGGCCAGCGCATCGCCCAGGCCGAGGGCGTGACCGAGGTGTCCGACGGATTGGAGGACGCCGCCCCGGCGCTGCAGGTGGTGGTTGACCGCAACAAGGCCATGACAAAGGGCATCACCGTGGCGCAGATCTATATGCAGGTGGCGGCGGCCTTGTCCGACACCACCACCGTCTCCACCGTCACGCTGGACGGCGACAGCATGGAGATGATCGTGGACGCGGCGGAGGGCAGCAAGCTGACACGGGAGAAGCTGCTGGATCTGACCATCACGCCGGATGACTCCATGTCCGCGTCTATGGGCGGCGCGTCTGCTTCCGCCTCCGCCTCCGGCCTGAGCCAGCTCACCGGCGAGGACAGCGAGGACGAGGATACCTCCTTCCGGCTGGGCGACGTAGCGGAGATCCGGGAAACGGTGTCGCTGAACAGCATCAGCCGCGACCAGCAGCGCCGCTGCATCACCGTCACCGCCGCCATCGCCGAGGGCTACAACGTCACAAAGGTCACATCCGAGGTGCAGCGCCTGGTCAGCGGCCTGACGCTGCCGGACTCCGTGACGGTGGAGTTCAACGGCGAGAACGAGCAGATCATGGATGCCATGACCCAGCTGATGCTGATGCTGCTGCTGGGCGTGGTGCTGGTGTACCTGATCATGGTGGCCCAGTTCCAGTCCCTGAAGTCCCCGTTCATCGTCATGTTCACCATCCCCCTGGCCTTTACCGGCGGCTTCCTGGCCCTGCTCATCGCGGGCATCGAGGTGTCGGTGGTCAGCCTCATCGGCTTCGTCATGCTGGTGGGCATCATCGTCAACAACGGCATCGTGCTGGTGGACTATATCAACCAGCAGCGGCTGGCGGGCATGGAGCGGCGGGAGGCCATCATCGACGCGGGCGTTACCCGCCTGCGGCCTATCCTGATGACCAGCCTGACTACCATCCTGGGCCTGATCGTCACGGCGGTGGCCAAAAACGCCGGCACGGCCCTGATCCAGCCCATCGCCCTGGTCTGCATCGGCGGATTGCTGTACGCCACGCTGATGACGCTGTTCGTCGTGCCGTGTATGTACGACCTGCTGAGTAAAAAGGAGCTGCGTAAGGTGGACGAGGACGAGTTGAAGCTGCTGGATATGTGAGCGGAACGAAAGCGCCTGCGCTTCCGTCTATATATACGCACGAGGTAACACACCCGGAAAACCGAGAGAAAGAAATGATTTGTCCGAAGGAGGATATGGAAATGACCAAAAAGATCATCACCCTGCTGCTGGCGCTGGCCTGTGTGCTGAGTTTGGCGGCCTGCGGCAAGAAGAACCAGGACGACACCCCTGACCCCGCCCCTGCTCCCGACCCCGCGCCCACCACCATCACGGCGGAGTACACCCACGGCTTCGTGGACATGGCGCTGGAGCTGCCGGAGGGCTGGAGCTGGGAGACCGTCACCGATGACGGCGACAGCAAGACCGAGGGCATCCGCTTCTACAAGACCGATGACACCACCGTCAGCTACACGCTGCTGTGCTGGACCGGCGGCTACGGCATCTGCGGCACAGATGTTACCAGCGAGGAGCTGACGCTGGCCAATGGGCAGAAGGTGTGGCAGCACACGGAGCAGGACGCGGACAAGGGCGTTATGACGATGGCGGACATCTTCTTTGAGGAGACGCCGGGCAGCTATGTGGCCAGCCCCTCGGAGACCATGACCACCGAGGTGTGGAACGCCAACCGCGACACGCTGCTGTCCATCCTGGGCACGGCGCAGATCGGGCGCAAGAGCCTGAGCCAGCAGGCGGCCATCGACGCGGCCAAGGCCATTTACACCGGCGAGTACGACATGGTGTACGGCAGCTATGACGTGACCAGCGGCGCGTGGATCATCAGCTTCAGCAAGGGCACGGCAGGCGGCGAGACCGACCGCGTCACCGTGGACGCGGCAGGCAGGGCCGTGCTGGGCACGAAGTAAAAAAGCACCGAAAACCGCCGCTTTTGCGGCGGTTTTCCGCTGTTTTGGCAGATTTTCTGCGTTGTGCTTGACAATTTGGCGGAAACGTGCTATCCTGTGACCTGTTACAGGCGATGATGGGTTTGGCAGCCCGGAGCTGCGGGAGGAAATGCCCGACGGACGCCCCGTTACCGGCGCGAGAGTGTGGATGTATCCAAATTCAGGTGGAACCACGGACGAGTTTTCGTTCGCCCTGATGCTAATTTAGCATCAGGGCGTTTTAATTTATCTTATAAAAATGTAGATAAAGGAGTAGAAAAGCATGAAAAACACTGAAAAAACAATGGATAAACTGGTAGCGCTCTGTAAAAACCGGGGCTTTATCTTCGCCGGCAGCGAAATTTACGGCGGCCTGGCCAACACGTGGGACTACGGCCCGCTGGGCGTGGAGCTGAAGAACAACATCAAGAAGGCCTGGTGGAAAAAGTTCGTCCAGGAGAACCCCTACAACGTGGGGCAGGATGCCGCCATCCTCATGAACCCCCAGACGTGGGTGGCCAGCGGCCATCTGGCCGGGTTCTCCGATCCGCTGATGGACTGCAAGGAGTGCAAGGAGCGCTTCCGCGCCGACAAGCTCATCGAGGACTGGTGCAATCAGAACGGCGTGACGCTGCCCAAGCCCATCGACGCATTCTCCCAGCAGGAGATGAAGGACTTCATCGAGGACAACAATATCCCCTGCCCCACCTGCGGCAAGCACAACTTCACCGACATCCGTCAGTTCAACCTGATGTTCAAGACGTTCCAGGGCGTGACCGAGGATGCGAAGAACACGGTGTATCTGCGGCCTGAGACGGCCCAGGGTATCTTTACCAACTTCGTGAACACCCAGCGCACCACCCGCCGCAAGCTGCCCTTCGGCGTGTGCCAGATCGGCAAGTCCTTCCGCAACGAGATCACCCCGGGCAACTTCATCTTCCGCGTCCGCGAGTTCGAGCAGATGGAGCTGGAGTTCTTCTGCAAGCCCGGCACGGACCTGGAGTGGTTCAACTACTGGCGCACGTTCTGCCACAACTGGCTGCTGGGCATTGGTTTGAAGGACGAGAACCTGCGGCTGCGTGACCACGACCCGGAGGAGCTGTGCTTCTACTCCAAGGCCACCACGGACTTCGAGTTCCTGTTCCCCTTCGGCTGGGGCGAGCTGTGGGGCGTGGCCGACCGCACGGATTACGACCTGACCCAGCATCAGACCGTGTCCGGCAAGGATCTGACCTATTTTGACCCGGAGACCAACGAGCGGTACATCCCCTACGTGGTCGAGCCGTCCCTGGGCGTGGAGCGCAGCGTGCTGGCCGTGCTGGTGGACGCATATGACGAGGAGGTCGTGGACGCGGAGAAGAACGACGTGCGCGTGGTACTGCACCTGCACCCGGCCCTCGCGCCGTACAAGGCTGCCGTGCTGCCCCTGAGCAAGAAGCTCAGCGACAAGGCCCGGGAGGTCTATGACGAGCTGTGTAAGGAGTGGATGATCGACTTTGACGAGACCGGCTCTATCGGCAAGCGCTACCGCCGCGAGGACGAGGTGGGTACGCCGTTCTGCATCACCGTGGACTTCGACACCGTGGGCGACGCGGAGAAGGCCGGCGACAACTGCGTCACCGTCCGCGAGCGCGACACCATGGAGCAGGTGCGCGTGCCCATCAGCGAGCTGAAGGCGTATCTGGCGGAGAAGCTGGCGTATTGAGAGCAGAGATAGCGGGAAAGAAAAGGAGTCGCGGAAACGCGACTCCTTTCAGGCTGTCGAAAAAGCCTCCGGCTTTTTTCGACAGCCTGAAATAATGTCGT
>OLSB01000458.1_pt1 | contig 46942 bp, 47 predicted proteins | sample 1672071 | NCBI WGS metagenome assembly OLSB01 (sample SAMEA3136642, study PRJEB25190) | human gut metagenome | biome: human gut; feature: human-associated habitat; material: faeces | place: Austria | collected 2013 | reverse complement strand
TGAAGCACGGGTGCGCTTTTGACTTTTCAAAAGCGCACCCGTGCTTATATTTAATTATTAAAGTCCGAGGACGGATATCAACAGCGGTATCGATATCATCGAGAGCATGGTGCTTATGAATATCGCCTCCGAGGACTCGACTCCGTCCCTGCCGTACTGGATGCCGAGGATGGTGCAGATAATGGCCGATGGGCAGGCCGTCAGAAGCACGATAGTTCCGAGGATGACGGGGTTAGTGATGAAGATCCGAAGGACGAGCCATACCGCCAGCGGGCAGATCAGGAGCCGCACAAGGCTTATGCCGTAAAGCCTCGGCTGCATCAGAGCCTCTTTCAGTGAAACGCTGCCAAGGGACAGACCCACGCACATCATTGAAAGCGGCACCGTCGCGGCGGACAGGGTATCGGCCACATCGTCCACGAGCTTCGGCATGGGTATTTCAAAGATGAATATCACAAACGCGATGAGCGTCGCCACGATGGGGACGTTTATAACGCTTTTAATGCTGAATTTGGTGCTTTTATCCCCTTTTTGCAGGAGCATCACGCCCACGGTGTACAGCAGTAGGTTGAAGGGAATGTTCGACAGGGAAGCAAAAAACACCGCGTTCTCACCGTAGACGGCCGCGACAAGCGGGAAGCCCATAAAGCCGTTGTTCATGAAGGCGGCCAGCATGCGGTACATTCCCTTGTCCCCGTCCTTTATCCTCAGCAGCGTGGGGCTGAGCCAGCCTATGCCGACGCAAATAAGCATCGACAGCGTCATCATCAGAAGGCCGAATGCGACGTCTCCGCCGGTCATCTCCAGCTTTTTGTTTATCACCGAGGACAGGATCATCCCCGCGAGGAATACGTTTATTACAAGCTTGCTGAGTCCCTTATTGAATTCCGGACCCACCAGCTTCAGGCGCGCGCACAGGTAACCCAGAGCCAGCAGCATCACCAGCAGGGCCATTTTCTCTATAAGTACTGTCATATCATTATCTGTCTCAGAAGCCGAGTATCAGCTTCGCAATCTCAAAATAAATAAGCAGCGATACGGCGTCGGTGATAGTCGATATGAGCGGATTTGCCATTACCGCCGGATCGACGCCGATCTTCTCTGCCGCTATGGGAAGGATACTGCCGACGACCTTGGCGAACATTATGATCAGGACGATCGAAAGACTGACTGTCGCTGCGACGGTCATGGTGACCTCGGGATGGTGCATCAGCATTTGGTCGACAAGCAGCATTTTTACGAAGTTCACCGCCGCAAGGGTAAGGCCGCACAGAATGGCTACGCGCCATTCCTTCCATACCACCCGCAGTACGTCCTCGGGCTCAGTATCGCCCAGAGACAGACTTCGGATAACGGCGGTGGCGGCCTGTGCGCCCGAGTTGCCGCCGGTGCCCATGAGCATGGGGATGAAGCTTATAAGCACCGCCTGAGCGGCCAGCGCATCCTCAAAGGAGTTTATTATCATGCTGGTGAAGGTGGCCGAAAGCATGAGGAACATGAGCCACGGCACGCGCCTTTTCCACATTTCCGCCGCTCCGGTGCGGGAATACGGCTTGTCGGAAGGCGTCATTGCGGCCATGAGTTCGAAGTCCTCCGTGGCCTCGGCTTCCATGACGTCGATGACGTCGTCGACCGTCACTATTCCGACGAGTCTGCCTTCCTTGTCAACGACCGGCAGCGCCATCAGGTCGTAGTCGGAGATCTTTTCCGCGGCCTCCTCCTGATCGTCGTGGGTCATGCAGAATATGATGTTCTTGTCCATTAGGTCTTCTATAACGGTCTCGTCATCCGAGAGCAGAAGGTCCTTGACCGACAGAACGCCTTCAAGCTTGCGGTCGGCGGAGGTGACAAAGCAGGTGTATATCGTCTCCTTATCCTCGCCGATCCTGCGGATGCGGGCAATGGATTCCCGCACGTTCATATATTTTTTAAGGTCGACAAACTCGGCGGTCATGATGCTGCCCGCGGAGTTTTCGGGGTAGTTGAGGTACTGGTTTATAAGATTCCGCGTCTCGGGTGTGGCGGTGCGCATGACGCGCTTTACCACGTTTGCCGGCAGCTCTTCCATCATGTCGACCGCATCGTCAACGTACAGCTCCTCGACGATGGCGGAAAGCTCCGAGTCCGTTATCGAGTTGATTATCTGTTCCTGCTCGGGGGCGTCAAAGTTTGCAAAAGCGTCGGCGGCGGTCTCCTTGGACAGGAGGCGGAACACCATGGGCATCCTGTTGTCTCCTATCTCCGTCAGAAACTCCGCGACGTCAAATTCATTCATGTCCTCAAGGCGGAGCTGAAGCTCTTTCATGCGGTGCGCGTCCAGCAGCTCCATAAGCTCGTCAAACTGCCGGTCGTGCATGGCTTCAAAATCCATGTTCTCCATGTTTTCCATTCCGGAACCTCCTTTCGGAATTATGCCGTTTATACGGTCAGGCACAGGGGTTCGGCCCCCGATACTTCTTATCTGCCGAGGTACTCAGCCTGTTCACGGCTGAGGCTGTCGATCTGAACTCCCATGGCCTTGAGCTTGCGGCGGGCGACGGCCTCGTCGATCTCGTGCGGCACCGCGACCACGTCCGCTTTGAGCTTTCCGCGGTTTTCCGCGAGGAACTGAGCGCTCATCGCCTGGATGGCGAAGCTCATATCCATTATCTCTGCGGGGTGTCCGTCGGCGGCTGCGAGGTTCACGAGCCTGCCCTCGGCTATGGTGAACAGCGTTCTGCCGTCGGGCATAACATAGCCCTGGATGTTGTGGCGCGCCTCATATTTTCTGACCGCCATTTTTTCCAGCGCTTCCATATCGACCTCAACATTGAAGTGGCCCGCGTTGGAGAGTATGGCTCCGTCCTTCATAAGCGGATAATGCTCCGCCGTGATGATATCCCTGCCGCCGGTCACTGTGCAGAAGATATCGCCTATCTTTGCGGCCTCCGACATCGGCATGACCTCGTATCCGTCCATGACGGCCTCGAGAGCTCGGATGGGGTCAGTCTCCGTTACGATGACCTTCGCGCCAAGCCCCTTTGCACGCAGCGTTACGCCCTTGCCGCACCAGCCGTAGCCGGATATGACGACATATTTGCCGGCAACGATGAGGTTGGTCGTGCGGCATATGCCGTCCCACACGCTCTGTCCCGTACCGTAGCGGTTATCGAACATATGCTTGCAGTCTGCGTCGTTGACCATTACCATGGGGAATTTAAGCTCGCCGGCCCTGGACATGATCTTCAGGCGGTTTATGCCCGTGGTCGTCTCCTCGCAGCCGCCGATGACATTGGGGATGAGATCTGCATATTTCGTGTGCATGAGATGCACAAGGTCGCCGCCGTCGTCTATGATGATATTCGGGCCGGCCTTGAGGACTTCTTCAAGGCATTCCTCGTATTGCTCCATGGAGCAGCCGTATTCGGCAAAAACGTTCATGCCGCCTGCCGCCAGCGCCGCGGCGACGTCGTCCTGGGTGGACAGCGGGTTGGAGCCGGTCACATACATCTCGGCGCCGCCCATCTCCATGACCCGGCACAGATATGCCGTTTTCGCCTCAAGATGGACGGAAAGCGCCACCTTCATTCCGGAAAAGGGTCTCGATTTTTTAAAATCCTCACCTATCCCGCGCAGCACGGGCATATTGCGCTCTACCCAGTTTATTTTCATCTCACCCGAGGGTGCAAGCTTTATATCTTTTATTTTACTCACGGCAATTTTCTCCCTTTTTACTAAAACAATTAATTTTACCACCGTTTTTTGATCTCTGCAAGTGTTGAAAGCTGAAGTAAGCCGTGATAATATAATAACTAAATTTGAACGCCGCTTATTGCTTATGCAAAGCCACGTACGGCAAATCGGCGGTCAGGAGGTATTTATGCAGATCCAAAAAAGATGGACTGGAAAAAAGCCCGATTTTGCCGGTGAGGTCTATCTTCTCGAATGTACTCAGGCAGAGATGTTCGAACAGATGTATCCGCTCATCGGGCAGCTTGCGCTCCACGCCACCAGCGGACGTGATGTTGACATGAGGCTGTACTTCATCTGCGAGAACGGACGCAGGATACTGCCTGTCGACAGGCCGTCGGTCATGAGCGGCGCTTTCAACGGTGGGGTCTCCCCTCTCGAGCCCTGCGAGCCGGTAAACGCGGAGCGCATCGAAGAGCTTGTTAACACCGCGGAGCTGCTTCCGCCGGTGGAAGCCGGAGACTATCTTTTCCACGGCATCACAAAATGAATCATACATAAACATGAAAGGGGTTCTGGAATATGGGACTTATAAAAGCAGGCGCAGGCGCGCTCGGCAGCACTCTTGCCGATCAGTGGAAGGAGTTTTTCTACTGCGACGCCATTGACAAGGATACTCTCGTGGTCAAGGGCGTAAAGCGCGTAATCTCGCGCTCGTCAAACACCAAGGGCAGCGACAATATCATATCCAACGGCTCGGGTATCGCAGTTGCCGACGGACAGTGCATGATAATCGTCGAGCAGGGCAAGATCGTCGAGGTCTGCGCCGAGCCCGGCCAGTTTACCTACGACACCTCCACCGAGCCCAGCATCTTTGCCGGTTCCCTCGGCCAGTCGATACTCGACACCTTCAAACTCATCGGCAAGCGCTTCACCTTCGGCGGCGACACCGGCAAGGATCAGCGCGTTTACTATTTCAACACCAAGGAGATAGTCGATAATAAATTCGGCACGGCAAACCCCATCCCCTTCCGCGTTGTTGACAGCAACATCGGGCTCGATCTTGACACCTCGGTGCGCTGCAACGGCGTGTATTCCTATAAGCTCACCAACCCCCTGCTGTTTTACACGAACGTCTGCGGCAACGTCGAGCAGGATTATTCCCGCGAGGAGATCGACAGCCAGCTCAAGGCCGAGTTCATAAGCGCTCTGCAGCCGGCATTTGCAAAGCTCTCCGATATGGGGATGCGCCCGAATCAGATCCCCGCCCACGCCGAGGAGCTCTCCCAACTTATGAACGAGACCCTCACGCGCAAGTGGGGCGAGATACGCGGCATCAGCGTCGTATCCATCGCCATGAATCCCATAACCCTGCCCGATGAGGACGCCAAGGCCATAAAGGAGCTCCAGCGCTCCGCGGTCATGCGCGACCCCACCATGGCCGCCGCAAACCTCGTCGGCGCTCAGGCAGATGCTATGCGCACTGCGGCAGGCAACTCCGCCGGTGCGATGACAGGCTTCATGGGTATGGGCATGGCGATGAACGCCGGCGGCGTGAACGCGCAGAACCTATACGCAATGGGACAGCAGCAGGCCGCTCCCGCGGCGGCTCCCACAGCCGCTGCTCCTGCAGCCGAGTCATGGACCTGCGCCTGCGGCTCGGTGAATACCGGCAAATTCTGCCCCGAGTGCGGCGCGAAAAAGCCTGTTTACCGCTGCAATAAGTGCGGCTGGAAGCCCGCCGACCCATCAAAGCCCCCGAAGTTCTGCCCCGAATGCGGCGATCCCTTTGACGAGGGAGACAGAGAGTGACGGATATGGAAACAGGCAGCATGCTCCAATACAAGTGCCCCTGCTGCGGCGGCGCGATAGGCTTTGACAGCTCCGCGCAGAAAATGAAGTGTCCCTACTGCGACACGGAGTTCGAGACCGAGACGCTCAAAAGCTATGACGAGGGCCTGAAGGAAGACCGCGGCGACGACATGAGCTGGGACACCGAAGGCGGCGGGCACTGGCAGGAGGGCGAGGACGAGGACGTCAGCATCTATATCTGCTCCTCGTGCGGCGGCGAGATAATCGCCGACGAGACCACCTCGGCGTCAAGCTGTCCCTTCTGCGGAAATCCGGTCATATTCAAAAACCGGCTCTCCGGCGAACTCAAGCCGGACTATGTCATCCCCTTCAAGCTCGACAAAAAGGCCGCCAAGGCGGCGCTCAAGAAGCATCTCGAGGGCAAGAAGCTGCTCCCGAAGGTGTTCAAAAGCGAGAACCATATCGACGAGATAAAGGGCGTTTACGTTCCCTTCTGGCTCTTCGACGCAACCGCCGACGCCCGCGTCAGATACCGCGCGACCAAGACGCGTTTCTGGAGCGACGCAGACTATAACTACACCTCTACAAGCTTTTATAATATTTTCAGGAGCGGCAGCCTCGGCTTCGAGCATATTCCGGTCGACGGCTCGGCAAAAATGCCGGACGATCTCATGGAGTCGCTGGAGCCCTTTGACTTCACCGAAGCCGTGGATTTCCGCACCGCATATCTCTCGGGCTATTTTGCCGACAAGTATGACGTCACCGCCGAGGAGAGCATCGCACGCGCCAACAGCCGCATCAAGGCCAGCGCGGAGGATGCGCTGAGAGACACGGTATCGCCCGCATACACGAGCGTTATCCCCGAAAACAGCTCCGTGTGCTTTGACGGCGGCAAGGCAAGCTACGCCCTCTACCCCGTCTGGATACTCAACACCACATGGAACGGGCGCAAATACACCTTTGCCATGAACGGCCAGACCGGAAAATTCGTGGGCGACCTGCCCGTTGACAAGGGCATTTACGCGAAATACTTCGCTGCCATCGCCGCGGTCTCCGCCGCGGCCGCATACGGCCTTATGTGGCTTGCGCTGATGTAGGGGGTGCGGTATGAAAAGAAAACTCATTTTCCTTGTTCTTCTGCTCTGCCTCCTGCTGTGCCTGCCCGGCACCGCCCTTGCAGACGGGGAAGCTCTGCTGTACGACTACGAGGGTCTGCTCAGCGGCGATGAAGCGGACTACATAGCGGCCGCTCTGGAGGACACCAGCCGCGAATACGGGATGACCGTCGCTATCCTCACCGTTGACTCCTTGGACGGCAAAAGTGCCGAGGAATACGCCGATGATTTTTACGACGACAGCGGTCTGGGCGAGGGCGAAAACTGCGACGGGCTGCTCCTGCTTGTGAGTATGGGCGAGCGGAAATGGCATATATCCACCAAGGGCTACGCCATCTACGCTTTTCCCGACTACTATCTCGACTCCATCGGTGAGGATATCACCCCCTTCCTCGCGGACGGGGACAGTTATTCGGCCTTTGACGCCTTCATTGAAGACTGCCGTTACTATCTGGCCGAGGATATGGAGGACGAGGGCTACGAGGAGCGGCGCGATAACTATTCCGACGAGGATTTCTACGATTTTTCCGGGGCCGACACACGCTCGGGGCCGCGTTTTATCTGGATACCCATCGCCATAGGCATCGGGCTTGTTGTGGCTCTGATAGCCATGAGCATTATGAAGCGGGGCATGAAGAGCGTTAGAATGCAGAGCGCGGCGGCGGATTATGTACGCGGCGGCAGCTTCAGTCTCAGCGAAAGCCGCGATGTTTTTCTCTACACCACGGTCAGCAAAACGCCGAAGCCCAAGGACAACGACCGTCAGGGCGGCATCGGAGCCGGCGGGAATTTCAGCAGTACGCATATGTCAGGCGGCGGCTCTGTCCACGGCGGCAGAGGCGGAAGCTTCTGATAAGCGGCAAGATAAAGAAAGCTCCGCGCCTCAAATGAGGTGCGGAGCTTTGCTGTACAGGCAGACTGCCGAAACGACAGCCCGCATGATTTTGCGCACTGGTTGTATATGGAGATTATTATATACAGCTTATCGCGTATATTTTTTAAGAATACCCATATCGAAATGTTCAGCAAATATTTTCGGGCATATCCTGCGGCTTTATGTTTTTCATTGCCAGAAGCTGATCATCGTTTTGCATATTGCCGTCAAAAACGATAATCTCATCAATCCATATTCCTATTGCAGGATTGTGCCTGCGCCAGTTATTCAGTTCATCCGGTTCATAGTGTGCTTCCGGCATGGTTTCAAAAGATTCTTTTAAAAATATGTACAGCAGATCCCCATTTTTCAGTCTGTAAACAAGATAATTTCCGGATTCACAACAACGGATACGCGCTTCTCCAAAGTAGAAAAACACATCAAGCAGGGTATTCAGCTTCCATAAAGCAGGCAGGTTTCTTCTGGCATCTGATAAAATCGCTTCATCGTCATTTGCAACAATATATTTATAGCTTTTCAGACGCTTAACATCATGCCGTAAAACCGGATAGGCAAAAATGTCTTTAACTATAACATACAGAATCATGAAAATTAATACACATATACCAGCATAAGGAACCTCGCATATGAGGAGTGCAATATGGGTAACTAGAAACGGGAATACCATGACTCTTAAAACTATCGTGCACTGCAATTCTCTGTAATTTGCATATGTTACTCCTGTTTTTGAGTTTGGATACTTAATTAGCCATCCAAACTTCCATAAAAGTATTCTAAAGTGCCTGTGTTTAAGCCACGGGCTAATAGGAACATAATAGTAGTTTGCTTGTTCATATCCTTCGCCGGCTTTCTTATCATAATAGCGATCTTTAAAACAACCATCACTGATGACATAGCCCAGAAGGTAATATAATAATAAGAGCCGACGCAGGATCCAACGGATATCAAACTCGATCATTAATGTCCATACCTCACATTCGTATTGTTCTTCGGAACATTCAATTTATTGCGAGCCATGGCAGCGGCTTCGGTAACACAGGAAAGCTATGCCAGAAGCAGCTCCGTAATTGCTTAGCACCTTACACATGGAACGAAGATGTAATCATTATAATATGACCGGCAATTTATTACAAGCATCAATCATATATACGTTGCGTAGGCAGGCATATATATTGAATCATATTAAAATATCCACATCTCAAATGAGGTGTGGATATTTCCAAATCAAAAGCATTCAAAAAGATTTATCTGCGAGCTCTCGGGCATATCGCCGAGGGCGCCGAGGCGCTTGAGCACCTCCAGATGGCTCGTGCTGACCTTGGGGCAGGCGGCGCTGACTTCCTCGATGGAGATGTAGCTGCGGCCGTTTTCGGTGCATTTTGCAAGGTCAAAGGCCGCGGTCTCGCCGAGGCCGGCTATCGCTACGAAGGGCGGCCTGAGCCTTCCGTCCTCGGTTATCTTGAACTTCAAAGCGTCGGACTCATACAGGTCGATGGGAGCAAAATCAAAGCCGCGCATATAAAACTCATACACCGCCTCAAGCGTTGTTAGTATGCTGTCCTCGTTGGCGGTCGAATCGTCCTTCTTCTTGAGCTCGTTTATCCTGCGCCTTACCTCGTCGATGCCGCAGGTCATCATCTCCGCGTCGAAGCTGTTTTTCTGGCTGCGGCGGTAGAAATAAGCGCTGTAAAACGCCAGCGGCTCATGCACCTTGAACCACGCGATGCGGAACGCCATCATAACATAGGCCACGGCGTGCGCCTTCGGGAAAAGGTAGGCTATCTTGCGGCAGGATTCTATGTACCAGTCGGGAACTCCCATGGCTCGCATCTGCGCCTCCGCGTCCCCGGGGAACTCGCCGCTTTTTTTCACCTTGCCCTTTCGGACCGCCTCCATCGTCTGGAAAGCAAGCGAGGGCTCCATGCCCTTCTGGATGAGATAGAGCATGATATCGTCGCGGCAGCCGACGGTCTCGTTAACGGTCGCTATACCGTTTACTATCAGGTCGCGGATATTGCCCGCCCAGACGTCGGTGCCGTGCGAGAAGCCGGACAGGCGCACCAGCGTGTCAAACTGGGTCGGCTGGGTATCCACCAGCATCTGGCGCGTGAAGCCCGTTCCGAACTCGGGTATGCCGATACTGCCGGTCTTGCCTATTATCTCGTCGTCATCGGGAAGCCCAAGCACCGTGGGCGTGGTGAATATTTTCATGGTGTCCGGGTCGGAAAGAGAAATAGTTTTCGGGTCTATCCCCGTGATGTCCTGCAGCATACGGAGCATGGTGGGGTCATCGTGACCGAGCTCGTCCAGCTTCAGGAGGTTTGATTCCATGCAGTGATATTCAAAATGCGTCGTAACAATGCCGCTCTTGGGGTCGTCAGCCGGATGCTGAACGGGGCAGAAATCGGTCACGTCCATATCCTGCGGGATTATGACAAGGCCGCCGGGGTGCTGACCGGTCGTGCGCTTAACGCCGACAAGCCCCTTTGCAAGGCGGTTCTCCTCGACCTTGGTGACGGTGATACCGCGCTCCTCAAGGTATTTTTTTACATAACCGTAGGCGGTTTTTTCCGCCAGCGTGCCTATCGTTCCGGCGCGGAAAACATGATCCGAGCCGAAAAGCTCCTCGGTGTACTTGTGCGCCTGAGCCTGATACTCGCCGGAGAAGTTAAGGTCGATATCCGGGGTCTTTTCGTTTCCCGGGTAGCCGAGGAAGGTCTCAAACGGGATATCGAAGCCGTCCTGCCGCATCAGGGCGCCGCAGTCGGGGCAGTTTTTAGGCGGCATATCAGCGCCGCAGCCGTAAGAGCCGTCTGTCACGAACTCCGAGTGTTTGCACTTGGGGCATACATAATGCGGCGGAAGTGAGTTTACCTCCGTGATGCCCGACATATAGGCGACGATGGAGGAGCCGACGGAGCCCCTGGAGCCCACCAGATAGCCGTGCTCAAGCGAATTGCGAACCAGCTTCTGGGCGGACATATAGATGACGTCGTAGTTGTGGTCGAGAATGGTCTTGAGCTCTGTGTCCACGCGCTCCTGCACTATTTCGGGCGGATTTTCGCCGTAAATGGCGTGCATCTTGCCGTAAACGAGCGCTTTGAGCTCCTCGGCGGAGTTTTCTATCTTCGGCGGGTACAGGCCCTTTGGCAGAAGCTCGATATCCTCCACCTGATCGGCTATCGCCCTGGGGTTATCTATGACGACCTCCCTGGCCGTCTCGCTGCCCAGATATTCAAATTCGCGCAGCATCTCGTCGGTGGTGCGTAAGAAGATTGGACAGCCGCGGTCGGCGTCGGAGAATTTCTTCGCAGCCTGCAAAATTTTGCGGTACTGCTCGTCCTCCGCATCAAGGAAGTGGACGTCGCTGGCGGCAATGACGGGCTTATTGAGCTGCCTGCCGATATCGAGTATGCGGCGGTTATAGTCCTGAAGCACCGTTTCATCGCTGACGACGCCGTTGTCCACAAGGAAACGGTTGTTGCCGATGGGCTGTATCTCAAGGTAGTCATAGAAGGAGGCGATGCGCTTGAGCTCCGCGTCGCTCGCGCCGTGCATCACCGCGCCGTACAGCTCACCCATTCCGCAGGCAGAGCCGACAAGTATGCCCTCCCTGTGCTTTATAAGCAGGCTTTTGGGTACGGTCGGGGTCTTGTGGAAGTATTTAAGATACGACTGCGACACCAGCTCATACAGGTTTTTGAGGCCGGCCTTGTTCTTCACGAGCAGTATCATGTGCCGTGATTTGCTGTGGTCGGCGGGTTTTATAGATCTGAATACCTCCTGAATATCGTCTATCGTCCTCGCGCCCTTTTCCGCGAGCATGGGCAGGAATTTGCCCATTATGCGCGCGACCACAAGCGCGTCGTCGGAGGCCCTGTGATGGTTGAATTCCGGCAGGCTCAGGCGGTTTGAGACGATATCCAGCTTATGACGCTTCAGATCGGGCAAAAGCGCGTGTGAAAGCGAAAGCGTGTCCAGATACACAGGCTCGAAATCGATGCCGCAGCGGGCGCAGGCCGATGACATGAATCCCGTGTCAAAATCGGCGTTGTGAGCGACTATGGGACGGCCTCCCGCAAACTCAAGGAACATTCTCATTGCCTCGCCCTCGTCGGGCGCGCCCCTGACGTCCTTATCGGTGATGCCGGTGAGTTGGGTTATCTCGGCCGGGATGTGCATTCCGGGATCGACAAAGGTGTTGAAGCTCTCCTTTATCTCGCCTCCGGCGAATATAACGGCGCCGATCTCCGTCATGCGGTCCGAGCCCGCGTTAAGGCCGGTGGTCTCAATGTCAAAGGCCACCATCTCGTCGTTCATATCCCTTGAACTGCTGCCGTGAACCGCAAGGCTGCCGTCAAGGTCGTTGACGAAATAGCACTCGCAACCGTAGATTATCTTCACGCCATGCTTTTTGCCCGCCTTCCACATATCGGGAAAGGCCTGGAGCACGCCGTGGTCTGTCACCGCGATGGCCGGATGCCCCCAGTACGCCGCGCGCTTTACTATCGCGGCGGGGTCTGTCAGCGCATCGAGCGCGGAGAAGCGGGTGTGGACGTGAAGCTCGACGCGCTTTTCCTCGGCATTATCCGGACGGATATATTTTTTGCCCAGCACTATGTCCTTGGGTTCGATGACGATATCCTCGTCATAGCGGCTGTAGGTCACAAAGCCGCTGACGAAAACATGGTCGCCCACCTGTACCTTGTTTATTATGGATTGGTCGTCCTCGGCGCGCAGGTACTTTGCGATGCGGATAGATCCGGTAAGGTCGGTCATATCAAAGCAGAGCATGGCTCCGTCGCGCTTCTGGAGCTTGCGGCTGGTCACCTCGAACACGTCGCCCTCGACGACGACTCTGCCCGAGGACTGGGTAAGTCCCGACATGGGTTCGGGCGCTTTTTTTATGCTGCGTCCCATGAGCACCGCGCCGTCAGGCTTCGAGCTCTGCGGCTTGCTCTGCTTGGGCTCCTTTGCCTCCGCAAGCTTGGGATAGTCCGCATTTATGCTCACCCTGTTAAGGCCGTAATCCTTTTGCAGGACGTTTTCCAGATTAGCGGTCTCCGCGGGCGCGGGGGCGCGGCAAAACCACGCGGCTATATCCATGCTACCCTCCGCCGTGCTCACGGCGACGTCGGTCACATAGGCTTTTTCAAGCCCGCCGCAGCTTGCCCGAAGGCACTCCGTCCCGGGAAATATCTCAAGAAATGGTGTATGTTCGCTCACGTTAAGAATCCTTCTCTATCAGTTCGATAAGTGCGTCGCACAGTCTTTCATAGGGATATGTGCCGACGACCTCGCCCTTTTTAAAGAGCAGGCCGCAGCCCACGCCTCCGGCGACGCCGTAATCGGCCTCGCGCGCCTCGCCCGGGCCGTTGACTACACAGCCCATGACCGCGACCGTTATATTCCTGTCCATGCCCTCGATGTGCTTTTCCACCTCATGGGCAAGTCCGATAAGGTCTATTTGTGTTCTGCCGCAGGTCGGGCAGGATACAAGCCTTATCCCCTGCCTGAGCCCCGCCGCCTTGAGTATGGCTATGCCGGCTTTGACCTCCTCAACGGGGTCTGCCGTCAGTGACACACGGATGGTGTTCCCAATGCCCTCGCACAGGAGCGTTCCTATACCCACGGCGGACTGGATGGTGCCGTTCCACGCGGTGCCGGTCTCGGTAACGCCGAGGTGCAGGGGATACGGGAATTCCTCCGATGCAAGGCGGTATGCCGCAACGGTCAGCGGTACGGAGGACGCCTTCATGGAAAGGCAGATATCGTCAAAATCAAAGCGGTTTAAAAGCTCGATATGCGTTTTCGCGCTCTCGACCATAGCCTCCGGAGTGGGGTGGCCGTACTTTTCGATAAGACGCTTTTCAAGGCTGCCCGCGTTCACGCCTATCCTGATGGGGATATTGCGCTTTTTGCAGGCTTCGGCCACCTTGCGGACATTCTCCTCGGAGCCGATATTGCCCGGGTTAATGCGTATCTTGTCAACGCCACGCTCGGCGACGGCAAGCGCAAGGCGGTGGTCAAAATGTATATCCGCGACTATCGGGATATCCGTCTGCTCCTTAATAGCGGGAACGGCCTCCGCCGCCGCCATGTCAGGTATGGCAAGGCGGACGATATCGCAGCCGGCGGCCTGAAGCTGCCTTATCTGATGCACCGTTGCCTCAACGTCGTGGGTCTTTGTATTGCACATGGACTGCACCGTGACCCCGGCTCCGCCGCCGAGCATGACACCGCCCACGTTTATTTTCTTCGTTTCGTTTCTTTTATCCATAGTCTTACCCTGTGATCAGTCTTACGATGTCGTTGTACATCACGACTACCATGAGCAGCAGGAGCAGCCCCATGCCTATCATGTGTATATAGCCCTCGTATTTGGGGTCGAGCTTCCGGCGGCTCACCGCCTCGATGACGACCGTTACGAGCATCAGAAACACCCTGCCGCCGTCCAGCGCGGGAATGGGCAGCATATTCATTATCGCAAGGTTTATCGCAATGAACGCGGAAAAGTACAGCATGCTGTACACCGCGTCGGCGGTGCTCTCGGCCTGTGAGCCGACGTCGTTCATCATATCGACGATGCCGACAGGTCCCGCCATCTCATCCATACCCACGGCGCCGTTTATGAGATCGCCGAGGCCCAGCCACACAAGGCGCGAAAACTCAAGCGTCGTATTCCATGTGTACCTCAGCTTTGCGCCGAAGGTGGCCTCCTCCACGCCCCAAACAAGGCCGTATTTCATGCCCTCATCGGTCTGCAATGTGGGCACGAGCTTCATGTTGTCAAGTTCCACCTTTTCGCCGCCGCGCACGACGACGATATCATAAACGCCGTCGCCCCGCTCAAGGAACATCGAAACGTCGCTGAAAAGGTAAATGCGGTGGCCGTCTATACTGTAAAACCGGTCGCCCTCCTCGAAGGCGCCGTCCCCGGCGTAGGGGCAGCCGTCCATAAAGCTGTCGATGACCGGAGACATGAAGGCTCCGGCATTGCCGTACATCAGCACGATGAGTATGACGCCCAGCAGAAAGTTCATGAACGAGCCCGCGCAAAGGATGATGAGCTTTTTCCAGAAGCTCTGGTTGGGGAAGGCCCGCGGGTCCTCGGACTCCTCATCCTCGCCCATTGCGCAGAAGCCGCCTATGGGCAGGATGCGCAGGGCATACAGGGTCTCGCCCTTCTGCTTTTTCCAGATAGCGGGCCCCATGCCGATGGCGAACTCATCCACCCTGACTCCGCAGGCCTTTGCAGTGATGAAATGTCCGAATTCATGTATGGCGATCAAAACGCCGAACATTATGATTGCGATTATTATATACATTAGGAAAAATGCTCCCTGACAAAAACTCTGGCAGCTTCATCCGCCGCCAATATGGTCTCGAGGTCGGGCTTCCTTACTATTTCTATGCTCTCGACCGCCGCCAAAACACTGTCATAAATCTGATTATAGCCGAGCCGGTGCTGTAAAAACAGCGCTACCGCCGCCTCATTTGCCGCGCTCATGACGCATGGCGCGGTGCCGCCTTCCCTTGCGCAGTCCATCGCAAGCTTCAGGCAGGGGGTCTTTTCATAGTCCGGCGCTTCAAAGGTCATGTCCTTCATATCCCAGAAATCAAGACGCTTGAAGGGTGAGGCCGTCCGCTCGGGATATGTCATGGCAAGCTGTATGGGAAGTCCCATGTCGGGAACGCCGAGCTGGGCTATGACGGTGCCGTCAACAAGCTCCACCATGGAGTGTATTATGCTCTGGGGGTGTACGACTACCTGTATATCATCCGGCGTGACCCCAAAAAGGTGCATCGCCTCAATAAACTCAAGCCCCTTGTTCATCATTGTCGCCGAGTCGACGGATATCTTCGCGCCCATGCTCCAGTTGGGGTGCCTGACCGCCTGCTCAGGGGTGACGCCGCTGAGCTCGGCGCGGCTTTTGCCCCTGAACGGGCCGCCGCTGCCCGTGAGCAGTATCCTTTTGAGCTCACTCTTTTTTCTGCCCATAAGGCACTGGAAGATAGCCGAGTGCTCGGAGTCCACGGGCACTATCTCGGCGCCCATAAGCTCTGCCCGCGGCATAACGAGCTCGCCCGCGCACACAAGGGTCTCCTTGTTTGCAAGGGCGATGCGCTTTTTCGCGTCGATGGCGGCAAGCGTGGGCCTCAGCCCGACCGAGCCGGACACTGCCGTGACGACACATTCGGCGTGAGCGGCGGCGGCCTCGATGAGCCCCGCCATTCCGCTGCCTACCTTTATATCGGTATCGGCAAGCCTTATGCGCAGGTCGTTCGCGGCGTTTTCGTCATATATGGCCACAAATTCGGGCTTCAGGCGGCGCGCCTGCTCCTCGACCATGTCGATCTTTCTGTTCGCGGCAAGCGCCGTCACGGGTATGCCGAGGTGCTCGGCAGCCGCGATGCTCTGACGGCCTATGGAGCCTGTCGAGCCTAATATTGACACGGAACTTATCATGGCTTAACTCCTCCGAAACGGCGGTCGCGGTTTTGGAAGGCCGCTATCGCCCTGTCAAGCTCTTCCGGAGTAAAGTCCGGCCAGAGAACGTCGGTGAAATAAAACTCGGAATACGCGCACTGCCACAGCAGGAAGTTTGAGAGCCTGTACTCCCCGCCGGGGCGGATGAGCAGCTCAGGGTCGGGTATGCCCGCGGAATACATATACCCCGCAAGCTTTTCCTCCGTCAGCTCGCCCTCGGCCCTGCCCTCCGACACGTCCTTCGCGTAAAGCTCGGCCGCGCGGACGATCTCGGCTCTGCCGCCGTAGTTTATGCAGATATTCGCCTGAAAGCCCTCTATCTGCTGCGATATCTCGTCAGTTTCCCTGATGAGCTCCTGAAGCTTCGGGGACAGGCGGGATATATCACCGAACACCTTCATCCTGATGTTCTTCTTCCTCATATCCCGTATCGCCTCGTGCAGATACTTGTCCAGCAGCTTCATGATGCCGCCGACCTCATCCTCGGAGCGTTTCCAGTTTTCCGTCGAAAAGGCGTACACAGTAAGGTACTCTATGCCTATCTCCTTGCAGTAGGTCGCTATGCTGCGAAAGGTCTCTGAGCCGGCGAGATGCCCTGCGTTTCGGGGCAGTCCGCGCTTTTTCGCCCAGCGGCCGTTGCCATCCAGTATGATGGCAATATGGCGGGGAAGGCTTTTTGCCTGCTCCCCCGCCGCATTGTTGAGTGTATTTTCCGCCATATCAGATCTCGAAAAGTTCCTTTTCCTTGGCGTCGGTAATGCTGTCGACTTCCTTTATATAATCGTCGGTCAGCTTCTGGACGTCCTTTTCAATAGTCTTGTAGTCGTCCTCGGTTATCTCGGAGGCCTTCTGCTGCTTCTTGAACTTGTCAATGGCGTCGCGGCGGATGTTGCGCACGGCGACCTTGGACTCCTCGCCGTATTTCTTCACCTGCTTTGCAAGCTCCTTGCGTCGCTCCTCGGTGAGCTGTGGAAAAACAAGGCGAATGGCTCTGCCGTCGTTCTGGGGGTTTATCCCTAAGTCGGAGGCAAGGATAGCCTTCTCTATGCCCTTGAGAACGGAGGCGTCCCAGGGCTGGATCATCAGGGAGCGGGGGTCGGGCACGGAGATGGACGCCACCTGCTGTATCGGAGTGGGTACGCCGTAATAGTCGACGGTGATCTGATCGAGCACCGCTGCGTTTGCGCGGCCCGCGCGTACAGACGCGAGCTGGGTCTTCAGTACCTCGGTGGTCTTTTTCATTCTGCTTTCGATCTCGGGATATTTAGACATGGTTTTTACCTCCTGATAATTTATCTTCGTTTTACTTACTTTTACTCACTCTTGTACCGAGCTTCTCGCCCATGAGCACGCGGACGATATTCTCCGGCTCGGCCAGTGCGAACACTATGACGGGAATATCGTTATCCATCGCAAGGCTGGTCGCCGTGGTGTCCATCACCGCAAGATGCCGCGCCAGCACCTCGTCGTATGTGATGCTGTCAAATTTCACGGCCGAGGCGTCCGTTCTCGGGTCGGCGGAGTACACACCGTCGATATTCTTTGCAAGAAGTATGGCGTCCGCGTTTATCTCCGCGGCTCTCAGCACTGCCGCCGTGTCCGTCGAGAAGAAGGGGCTGCCTGTGCCGCAGCCGAACATGACGACCTCGCCCTTTTCAAGGCGTTTTACTGCCTCTGCGGTGCTGTACCGCTCGCCGACGCCCTGAATGTCAACGGCGGTCTGGATGCACGCCGCGGCGCCTATCTGCTTGAACACGTCCGCAACGGCAAGGCAGTTCATGGCCGTCGCCAGCATGCCCATGCGGTCGGCGGACACGCGCTCGACATGACCCGCGCCGTCCTTGACGCCGCGCCAGAAGTTCCCGCCGCCTACGACTATGCCCACCTGAACGCCCATCTCGGTACAGCGCTTGACAGTCTCGCATACGCGGGCGATAAAATCGAAGTCGAAGCCGGTCTTTTTCTCGCCGGCAAGGGCCTCGCCGCTTATTTTAATAAGTACTCTTTTATACACTGGTTCCGGCATGGTATCTCTCCTTTATCAAATATCAAGTATGCCCATAATAACTATACCCACAACCACAATAAGGATAGACCCGTAGTGCTTTACAGACAGCTTTTCCTTCAGGAAAATGCGGCTCCAGAGCACGGAGGCGACGCAGTATGCGGAGATTATGGGTGCGGCAAGCGCCGCGTGCTCAGCGTCGGCAAGGGCGTATATGTACGCAAACTGACCCGCGGTCTCGAAAATCGCGCCCGTGTACTTGGGGGCCTCCATCTTCGGAACGGGCCTCTGCTTTTTGATGCCGAGAACGTAAACCGCGCAGACTATGCCGACCATCAGGAAGGTCAGCTCGTAGGCGACGTTTGCCGAGTCCTCGTTTAGCGTCTCCAGCACGCGGCTGTCGGCAAAGGTGCCAAGCGCGTCCAGAAGGCAGTATATGATGGGGATGGTGATGGCCACCCAGCTTTTGGCATAGTGGTGGTTGCTTGCGTCCTGCCTTGCCCTTCTGAGATCCTCGTCCTCCCTCGCCTCGGTTATGCCCAGCGCGACAACGCCGATGCACACCATCGCCACGGCGACAAGAGCCATGGGCGGCAGCTCACCGATGCCCTGAGTTGCGAATATGAGTATGGCGACGATAGCGCCGGAGGAATTGCAAATCGGGGAGGATATCGAAAGTTCGATGTATCTCAGTCCCAGATAGCCGATGGCCATGGACAGTATATACAGCATGGACACGGGCAGGTAGGTGAGAATAATGCTGCCGTTTATCTCGACGCCTCCGACAAATATCTCATACGCGGCGTGCAGGCCCATAACAACGCCCACCGCCATGACCATCTTGAGATGACTGTACTTATCCTCGGCATCCTGACAGCCTATCTTCGAAAACAGGTCGGAGCCGCTCCAGCACAAGAGAGCCGCTATCGCAAACCAGAACCACATAGACACAATCCTTCTGTTCACATTAATTAAATCTTAGGTATTTTACCACAGACTGTTCCGTTTGACAATTAATAAATGACAAATTATGCGTCGGACTAAGCCTATAATCTTTATATGGACATAATCTACATAGACCGGTTGTTTTTTCTGAACTTCATACTGGATTATCTGCTGCTTTTATGCTCTGCCCGCGTCTGCGGCGTCAAACTGCGCAGAGGGCGGTATCTTCTCGGCTCCCTGTTCGGCGCGGGCTTTGCCGCGGCAAGCATTTTCCCCGCCCTGAGCTTTCTCTCGCTCTCGCCCGTCAAGCTCGCCGCGGGAGTGCTCATGGCGCTTATCGCTTACGGCAGCGAGGAAAAGCTCCTGCGCTGCTGTCTTGTATTCTTCGCGGTTTCGGCGCTGTTCGGCGGCGCGGTATGGGCCGTTTCGCTGCAAAACGGAGGCAGCCTGCATAACCCGCTGTACATTACGGTCTCCATGCCGGTGCTTGTTCTGTCCTTCGGCGTCATATACGCGCTTTTGAGCCTGGTGTTCCGCCGCAGCATAAAAAACGCGGATATCTCCGTCTCGGAGGTGCATCTGGAGTTCATGGGCAAAACCGCCGAGCTTCGGGCTCTGCACGACAGCGGCAACACCCTGTTTGACCCGATAACGGGTTCCTCGGTACTGATAGGAAGCGCCGACGCCCTCTCCCCCCTGTTTCCCGGATTTACGGAAAAATTCAGATCCCCCGACTGCACCGAAGCCCTTACCGCGCCCGGGCTCGAGGGGCGGCTGCGGCTCATCCCGTACAGCGCCGTGGGAACAGGCTCGGGTATGCTGGCCGCGTTTCGTCCCGACCGGATATGCGTCGACGGCAGGGAACGCAGCGATATAATAGCCGCCGTTTCCCCCACTCCCGTGGGCGGGGACGGCTTTGACTGCATTCTGTGAAAGGAGAAAAAATGAACTTACTGAAATTAATAAAAAGCTGGCTTGAAAAGCATCTGGCTCCCGGCTCAGGACTGTTTTACATCGGCGGCAGCGACGTTCTGCCGCCTCCCCTTGAGCGGGATGAGGAGGAAAAGGCCATTATCGCCATGGAAAACGGCGATGAGGCCGCAAAAAGGCTGCTGACGGAACACAATCTCCGTCTCGTCGTCTATATATCAAGGCGCTTTGAAAACACGGGCATAAACCTTGAAGACCTTATCTCGATCGGCACCATCGGGCTTATAAAAGCCATAAACACCTTCAGAAGCGACAAGAACATAAAGCTTGCCACATATGCTTCAAGGTGCATCGAAAACGAGATACTGATGTATCTGCGCAAGATCAGCAACCAGCGCAGCGAGGTCAGCTTCGACGAGCCCCTGAACACCGACTGGGACGGCAACGAGCTGCTGCTCTCGGATGTTCTCGGTACTGACGACGACGAGGTGTGCCGCCCCCTTGAGGACGACGCCGACAGGCAGATGCTCATGAACGCCGTCAACACCCTTGCCGAGCGGGAAAGAAACATCATAACCCTGCGCTTTGGCCTAAACGGCGGCAGCGAATACACACAGAAGGAGGTGGCGGACATGATGGGGATCTCCCAAAGCTACATAAGCCGTCTCGAAAAACGTATTATCATCAGACTCCGCAGGGAAATAATACGCCAGCTGCAATAAGCAAAAAATTAAACTATATCTAAAGAAGTGCTGCCGTTTTTCCGGATCGTAACGCGTTATAACTCATCTGCTCCGAACGGATCTTCAAACGGCGTTTTTTGAAAAAACTCGGGTGTAATTTATTGTAAAAATATTTTTTGTCCCATTTTATATCAAATTGTTGACAAAATGTTACGCTCGGTGTAAATTATTCTTGTACATAATGGCTGTATACCATCGGCAGAAAGGGTAATGGCCGTTAACCAATTTTTAATGTCTATTTGTTTAGAAGGAGAACAAGCAATGAAAAAGTCAACAAAAATTATCAGCCTGCTTCTGGCAGTGATGATGGTAGTTGCACTGATGCCCACCATGGCTTTCGCAGAGGATGCAAACAGCTCTGACGACGTCATGGGAAAGGTGATCGACGTCGTCAACGGCATTCAGATCCCCGACTACCTCGTTTATTGCTCGCTGGCAAGCCGTATCCCCGCAAGCCATGCAAAGATCACACTGACAAACATTAACGGCGACACCTCCGTAACAGAGGCAAACGCGCTCGGTCTTGCTCTTATCCCCAAGGGTCTTCTCGGCCTGTACAACGTCGCCGCCACCTGCGACGGCATGATAACCGGTCTGAAGTACAGCACTGTTGCCGGTATCACCTGGACAATAAGCATCAAGCCCGAGGTCAAGGAACTCGTTCTCTATCCTGTTCTCAATATCGGCCTTAACTACTCCGATCACTTCTCCTACATGATCGGCTACAACGACGGAACAGTCCGCCCCAACGGCACCATCACCCGCGGCGAGGTCGCATCCATTATCTTCCGTCTTATGACTCCCGAGGCCCGCGACAAGGTTTTCACCAAGACCAACAGCTTCTCCGATGTTAACGCCGGAAATCCCCATAACAACGCCATCTCCAGCCTTGCCAGTGCCGGCATCATAAACGGCTACGCAGGCGGAACCTTCCGTCCGAATCAGCCCGTTACCCGCGAGCAGTTCTCCGCAATGATCGGCCGTATGTTCTCCGTCGAGTACACCGGCGGCGATATGTTCGGCGATCTTAACGGCGGCTTTGCCGATAAGTATATCAACCTGCTTGCAAAGCTCGGCATCATCAAGGGCGACGCCAACGGCAATGCAAATCCCACCGATAACCTCACCCGCGCACAGGCTGCCACCATGTTCAACCGCCTTGTCGGCCGTATGCCCGCCGTTGACAGCGCAGACAGCTGTGAAGGCTATGTAAAGACCTGGTCCGACTGCCCGGCTGATATGTGGTGCTACGGTGAGATCCTTGAGGCCACCAACTCCCACGATTACACCTGGGCAACCGACCTCGGCAACGTTCTTAACAATGACACCGCTATATGCGAGGAGTGGACCAACATCCGCACCGACACTCCCAACTGGGCTGAGCTCCAGAAGTAAATATTATCCCACACGAAAAATGCCGTCCCTCGGGACGGCATTTTTCAAATCGTCGGCAAAGGCAATGCCTTTGCCGACAAGATGTTTAATCCTAATCGTACCTACAGCCGCCGGCGGACGAGCGATGCTCGCCCCTACATATGCAAAGCTCCCCTTCGCGCATTTTCCGCAAAGGGGAGCTTACATTTATTCTTATTTCAAATTACTTTGCTGCCTTTGCCTTCTCGCACAGGGCAGTGAAAGCGGCGGGATCGTGGATAGCGGTCTCGGACAGCATCTTGCGGTTCATGTCGATACCGGCAAGCTTCAGGCCGTGCATGAAGGTGGAGTAATTCATTCCGTTTGCCTTGCAGGCGGCGCTGATACGGGTGATCCAGAGCTGACGGAAGTCTCTCTTCTTCTGCTTGCGGCCGACGTATGCGTAGCGGCCGGACTTCATCATCTGCTGGTTTGCCATCTTATAGTGGCGGGACTTGTTGCCCCAGTAACCCTTAGCCAGGCCAAGGATCTTATTTCTATGTTTGCGGGTCATCATTGCGCCCTTAACTCTTGCCATTTGTCATTTCCTCCTATCAGTAACAGTCAATCCTTATTTGTAAGGAATCATCTTTTTAATGGTAGCCTCGTTGGTCACATCGGCGATTGCGCCGGAACGCAGACGACGGCAGCGCTTGGTGTCCTTCTTAGTGAGGATATGGCTCTTATATGCGCGGGCGCGCTTTACCTTACCGGTCTTGGTGAGATTGAATCTCTTCTTAGCACCACTGTGGGTCTTCAGTTTAGGCATGATTTTTTCTCCTTCCGTATGCTGCTGTTATCAGACTTATCGTCTGTAATAACCTAAGTTAGTTGTTCTCCGCGGAAGATGCGGCCTCGGCCTGCTTCTTCGCGGCTTCCTTCTGTGCCTTCCTGACTGCTGATGCAGACTTCGGGGACAGGAACATGGACATATTGCGGCCCTCAAGCTTGGGCTGCTTATCAAGGTTGGCGACCTCGGCGCATTTGGACGCAAAATCGCGCAGAATGGCCTCGCCGATATTGGTGTGAGCCATTTCTCTGCCGCGGAAACGGATGGAAACCTTTACGCGGTCACCGTCGGCAAGGAATTTGAGCGCACTCTTGAGCTTGGTGTTCAAGTCGTTTTCTCCGATGCCCGGGGACATACGGATCTCCTTGATCTCCATAACGCGCTGGTTCTTCTTGGCTTCCTTCTCGCGCTTTGCCTGCTCGAAACGGAATTTGCCGTAGTCCATGAGTTTGCAGACGGGAGGCTTTGCCATGGGAGATATCTTGACTAAGTCAAGCTCCTTTTCCTCCGCGATCTTCAGGGCTGCCTCGGCGGACATGATGCCGAGCTGCTCGCCGTCGTCGCCTATCACGCGTATTTCCTTGTCGATGATCTCCTCGTTGATTTCATGAGTTACGCTTGCGATTGTAAAACACCTCCAAAATGCAAAAAACGGACGCCAAACAGCATCCGCGCGCAAAAACACCGCCCACCCGGGCGCTGCTATTGACCGGGGCGCGCCTTTTGCGGCCCGGTGAGGTCGGGGATGCCGTACCTACTTCATTTTCAGCTATATAAATATACCAGCAGTTTCCCGCTGTGTCAAGGATTTTTTTGAAATTTTCGGGAAAGAATATTGGTCATGGAAACATTGCTTATCTATATTCTCGGCGCGGGCCTGTACGGTCTTATCGAGATAATCTGGCGGGGCTGGACCCACTGGACGATGCTGCTGTGCGGGGGAGCCTGCTTCACCTTCATGTATATTATAAGCGCCGCGGCTCTCCCTCTGTGGGCAAAGTGCCTTATCTCGGCGGCGGCCATAACCGCCGTAGAGTTCTGCACCGGGTTTTTGGTTAACATAATATTGGATTGGCACGTCTGGGACTATTCCGACAGGCCTCTGAACATCATGGGACAAGTCTGCCCCCTGTTCAGCTTTTTCTGGCTGCTGCTGTCGATCCCGGGTCTCGCCCTGTGCAGCGGCATACGGGAGCTTCTGGCATAAGCTCCCGTTCCTATTGTCAATCGTCCTTATTTCCTCTGAACAGGTAGTGGGCAAAATATGCCGCCACACCGGCCATCAGAACGCTCCATATGCTCGCCCAGCTTTGCGAGCGCGGGGCGATATACACAGAGCCGAGCACCAGCAGAGCGCCGGAAACGATAAGTCCTGCCGCGCTCAGCAGCCTTCCCGGTTTAAAGCCCATCAGTAATTCTCCTCCGGGGCTCCCTCTTCCTTTTCAAGCTCCATCGCAAGCTTCACGATGCGGCTGGTGCCGAGCCTCGTCGCGCCGAGGGCCACGAAGTCCTCCGCGTCCTCGATGGAGGAAATGCCGCCGGCGGCCTTGACCTGAACGGTATCGGGACTGTACTTGCGCAGGAGCTCAACATCGTGGCGGGTCGCGCCGCCCTTGGAAAAGCCCGTGGAGGTCTTGATAAAGTCCGCGCCGCACTCGGCGACTATCGCGCACAGGCGTATCTTCTCCTCGTCCGTGAGCAGGCAGCACTCTATTATGACCTTGAGTATCTTTCCCGCGCAGGAGCGGCGGACAGCCTTTATATCCTCGGCGACGTCTTCCCAGCAGCCGTCCTTGACCATGGAAAGGTTCACGACCATATCGATCTCGTCGGCTCCGTTTGCCACGGCGTCAGCCGCCTCGAAGGCCTTGGCGGCGGTGGACATATATCCGTTGGGGAAGCCGATGACGGTACATATCCTCATCCTGTCGCCTACATAACGCTTCGCGCCGGGCACATGGCAGGGCGGGATGCACACGGAGGCGCACTGATATTTTATCGCCTGATCGCAGAGTCTTTTTATCTCCGCCTCAGTGCAGTCTGTTCTCAGAAGGGTGTGGTCACAGTATTTAAGAAGCTCTTTGATATCCATAGCTTTATCCTTTCAGCAACGATTTGAGCTTATTATATTGCATTCCGGCGGCATATTCAAGCGTTTGTCCTTAATATACTCTAACAAAAACTATTATTGAAGGACAGGACTTAACATATGGATGAAAACACAAGCAGGAATTTTGCTCAGCTTACCGGCGTTATCGCCGCACCCCCGGTCTTCTCCCACGCAAGCCGCGGCGAGACCTTTTACACCTTTCCCATGGAGATCGCGCGTCTGTCCGGTGCGACGGACACCGTGAACATCATAGTTCGGGATGAGCTGATAAGGGATCTCGAGCTGTGCGAAGCGGAAAAGCTCAGCGTAACCGGCGAGCTGCGCTCCTTCAACAACAAAAGCGGCGAGGGCGCAAAGCTCGTGATAACAGTATTTGCAAAAGAGCTTAGCCTATGCGGCGGCGAGGATATGAACTGTGTCCGCCTTACAGGCGCCCTTTGCAAGCCGCCCAATCTGCGCATGACCCCCATGGGCCGGGATATCTGCGATCTGATGCTGGCAGTGAACCGCCGCTACGGCAGAAGCGATTACCTGCCCTGCATCACCTGGGGGCTCAAGGCGCGGGAGGCCTCGGAATGGGACGTCGGCACCGTGGTGAGCCTTGAGGGCAGAATACAGAGCCGCAGCTATATCAAGATAATCGGCGGCGAACCGGTGGAGAAAACCGCCTTCGAAGTATCGGTGACGGACATCAACGAGTTTACATAACGTTAGCACATAGGCAATAATACCGGCGGCTCGGACTGCGTTTTGCGCAGTTCCTGCCGCCGTCTTTTTACAGGTCGTTTATGCAAATATCCTCAAGGCTCTCGCGCCGGACGGCGACGTAGCTTTCTCCGCCGGAGAGCATGACGATGGGAGGTCTGGGCACACGGTTATAGTTTGAGGCCATGGAATAATTATACGCGCCCGTGGTGCAGACCGCCACGATATCGCCTCTGCCTATACTGCCGGGGAGAAGGATATTTTCCTGAATGATATCGCCGCTTTCGCAGCAGCGGCCCACCAGTGAGCAGCGAAAATCGGGTTTTTCGTTCATCCTGCCCGCCGCAAGGCAGGTGTACTCCGAGCCGTAGAGCGCAAAGCGGGGATTATCCGTCATGCCGCCGTCGATGGAGACATAGCTCTTGTACCCGGGTATGCGCTTGACCGCGCCGACGGTGTACAGGGTCATGCCCGCATCCGCGACGATGGCTCTGCCCGGCTCCATGTGTATCGCGGGGAGAGGTATATTGAGCTTTGCGCACTCGGATTTGATGGCAGCGGCGACCTCGCCTATCTTCTGCTCGACGTATAAATACGGGTCCGAGTCGACATATCTGACGCCGTAGCCGCCGCCGAGGTCAAGCTCCCTTGTCTCGAAGCCGTACTTTTCCCGCATAAAGGCAATGAAGCCGAGCATTATGGCGGCAGTGCGCTCAAAAACATCCTCGGCAAAGACCTGAGAGCCAACATGGCAGTGGAAGCCCGCAAGGTCGATGTGCGGCATTTTGAGGGCTTCGGCGGTGAACTGCTCGGCCTGTCCTGTCTCGATGGCGACGCCGAACTTGGAATCGACCTTGCCCGTGGCGACGGCCTCATAGGTATGCGGATCGATGCCAGGCGTCAGACGAAGCATCACCCGCTGTACAATACCTCTCCGCGAGGCTTCGCGCTCGACGGCGCGAAGCTCCTCCGTATTATCCACGATAAAGCAGCCCACGCCCTTTTCCATTGCGTAGGCGATATCTTCGTCGGTCTTGTTGTTGCCGTGGAAAAATGCGTTTTCCATAGGGTAGCCCGCGATGCAGGCGGTGTATATCTCGCCGCAGGATACCACGTCTATGCCCATATCCTCCTCGCGCATTATCTCGTAAATGCGCTTGAAGGAATTGGCCTTGCCGGCATACAGTGCCTTTGCCTTGCCTCCGAAATGTTTTCTGAACGCCTCACTGTAAACGCGGCAGTTGTGCCTCAGCCTGTCCTCATCGATGAGGTAAAGCGGCGTGCCGTAGCGTTCGGCAAGCATTACCGTGTCCTGACCGGCGAAATAAAGATGTCCGTTTTCGCCTATGCTTATATTATCACAAACCATGCTGTTTTCCTCATTTTATTACTTTCTCGGCGGGATGACCTCTATCCAGTAGCCGTCGGGATCCTCCACAAAGTATATACCCATGGAGGGATTTTCAAAGCATATGCAGCCCATTTTTTCATGCTTTTCGTGAGCTTCATCCATATCCTCTGCCACAAAGGCAAGGTGGAATTCCTGTTCTCCGAGATCGTAAGGCTCCGTGCGGTCGCGCAGCCATGTCAGCTCAAGCTGAAAATCCGTGACTCCGTCGCCGAGGAACACGAGCCTGAAGCTGCCGTCGGAGGCCGTCTTTTCACGAACCGGCTTCAGTCCGAAGGCCTCGTCATAGAATTTAAGGCTCCTCTCAAGGTCGAGGACGTTGAAATTAAAATGATTGAATGAAAACATATCAAAGCTCCTCATTGTGCTGATTGGAGATTCATTATATAATAATTGTTGTAATTGCACAAGCGGAACTTTCCAAAAAGTTGTTGGAATTACGGGGCCATGCGTTTATAATAAACTGTAGAAAAATACTTGGAGAGACAATATGTATTCTGAACTGATAGAAAAATACCTGCCCCGTGACGACGTTTTCCTGTTCAACACGGGCAAGGCTGAGAAGGCCTGGCTGCTGCTGGGCTGCCGGTACATCGACGAGATCAAAATGCACCGCTTCGTGCTCTGGGCTCCCCACGCGCAGGCCGTATCACTGGTCGGCGACTTCAACGGCTGGAACGACGCCGCCACACCCATGCAAAAATGCGGCAATATGTGGGTGTGCTTTGTAAAAGGTCTTAAAGACGGCGACCTTTACAAATACTGCGTTATCCAGAAGGGCGGCAGGCGTGTGCTTAAATCCGACCCCTTTGCCCGCTGGTCGGAGTCCGGAATGAACACGGCCTCAAAGGTCTGGACAGGCTCCTACAAATGGCACGACGACGCCTTTTTAAGCAAGCGCGCGGCGGCCGACCCCTTCTCCTCACCCATTTCCATATACGAGCTGCACCTCGGCTCATGGAAAATGCATGACGGCAAGGTCAATTACGCCGAGATAGCGCCCGAGCTTGCCGACTACTGCCGCGGTATGGGCTACACGCACATTGAGCTTCTGCCCGTCACCGAGTACCCCTTCCCCGGCTCATGGGGATACCAGGTAACAGGCTACTACGCTCCCACAGGCCGTTACGGCACCCCCGACGAGTTTGCCGAGTTTATCGACGTGATGCATAAGGCCGGTATCGGAGTTATCCTCGACTGGGTGCCCGCGCATTTTCCCCGGGACGAGCACGGCCTTGCCGAGTTTGACGGCACGCGGCTGTATGAGTGCAAGGAGGCGCGTATGGCGGCCCACCCCGAATGGGGCACGCTCATCTTCGACTATGAGATGCCGGAGGTGCAGTCCTTCCTCATCTCCTCGGCCTGCTTTTTCTTTGAAAATTACCATATCGACGGCATACGCATGGACGCGGTGTCCTCCATGCTGTACCTTAACTACGGCAGAAAGGACGGGGAATATACCCCCAACCGTGAGGGCGGGAACATTAACCTCGGCGCAGTGGAGTTTCTGCGCAAGCTCAACAAGACAGTGCTGTCAAACTACCCGGGCGCCATCACCGTCGCCGAGGAGTCCACAGCCTATCCCATGGTGACCATGCCCCCCGAGCTGGGCGGGCTGGGCTTCAGCTTCAAGTGGGATATGGGCTATATGCACGACACGCTCGATTATTTCTCCCTCGACCCGCTTTTCCGTAAGGGCGCGCACGATAAGCTCACCTTCTCCATGATGTACGCCTTTTCGGAAAACTTCATCCTCGCCTACTCGCATGACGAGGTGGTGCACGGCAAAAAATCCATGCTGGACAAGATGTTCGGCAGCTATGAGCAGAAATTTGCCACGCTCCGCGCTCTTTACGGATATCAGTTCGCGCATCCCGGCAAAAAGCTATGCTTCATGGGCTCGGAATTCGGGCAGTTTATCGAATGGAACTATGAGCAGAGCCTCGACTGGCTGCTGCTGGATTACCCGATGCACAAAAAGCTGCAGGAATACTGCCGGGCGCTCAACCATATATATTGCAAATACCCTGCGCTCTACGAGGTGGATAAATCATGGGACGGCTTCAAATGGCTCAGCGTGAACGAAAAAAGCCTCAGCTCCATCGCTTTCCTGCGCTCTGCAAGACCGGAAAGCGAAAGCTACCTCGTCTGCGCCTGCAATTTTATCCCCAATGAGCACCGAGGCTTCACTATAGGGCTTCCGCACGCGGGCGTCCTGCGCGAGCTTCTCTCCAGCGACGACACCGCATTCGGCGGCAGCGGTTTACATAATGTTGGAACTATAGCAAGCCGCGAGAAAGAGTATGAGGGTCTGCCCTACAGTGCGCAGATCGATCTTCCTCCCCTGTCGACCGTGTACTTTGAATACATTCCGGAAAGGACGGATGATGAGCATGAAGAAGGAATTCAGAAAAATACTCAATGAGAAGGGCCGCACAGAGCTGCCCCGCGTTCTGCTCGTGTCGGCCGAGTGCGCGCCGATATCCAAGACCGGCGGTCTTGCCGACGTCGTCGGAACGCTGCCGAAATCGCTGAAAGAGCTCGGCATCGACGCGAGGGTCATCACCCCGTATCACCGCTGCGTCAAGGATAAGTATGCTGACAGAGTCGAGCATATGTTTCATTTTTATGTAAACCTCGGCTGGCGCACCCAGTACTGCGGCATAGAGCGCCTTGAGCTTGACGGCGTGTGTATTTATCTTGTCGACAGTGAATTCTATTTTGGAGACAAGATCTACCGCGGCGGGCAGGCTGAGGGCGAGCAGTACGCCTTCTTTACCCGCGCCGTTCTGGACGCCATACCCAATCTCGGCTTCGAGCCGGACGTCGTTCACTGCAACGACTGGCACGCGGCCATGCTGCCGATGCTTGCAAAGACTCAGTACAAGGGCGCTATGCAGGAGCGCCTGCGCTGGCTGCTGACGATACATAACATCGCGTTTCAGGGAAAATTCGGCTTTGACTATGTTCAGGATCTGCTGGGCGTCGAGGATAAATACTACACGCCGGAGTTCATGGAGCTCAACGGCTGCGCGAGCTTTCTGAAGGCCGGCTGCGTTTTCGCCGACCGGATAAATACCGTCAGCCCAACCTACGCCGAGGAGATCAAAACCTCCCGCTTCGGCGAGGGGCTCGAGGGTATCCTCACAGCGCGCAGCGCCCAGCTCAGCGGCATAATAAACGGCATCGACGTCAAGACCTTCAATCCCAACACCGACCCCCTCATCCCCGCGAGATATCATAAGGGCAGGCTTGGTAATAAGATATTATGTAAACTCGATCTGCAAAAGTCGATTGGCCTTGAGCAGCGCAGCGATGTGCCCCTTTTCGCAATGGTGACACGTATGACGGAGCAAAAGGGCTTTTCGCTGGTCGAGCGAATGATAGACGAGCTCATGCTGTACAACGATATGCAGTTTTTGCTGCTCGGCAGCGGCGACAAGGAATTTGAAGACTTCATGAGAGCCGCCGAGGGGCGCTATAAGGGCAGGCTTTGCGCGTACATCGGTTATAACGAAGAGTTATCGCACAGGGTATATGCCGGAGCAGATTTCCTGCTGATGCCCTCGCGCTTCGAGCCCTGCGGCCTTTCTCAGATGATAGCCATGCGTTACGGCACCCTGCCCATTGTGCGCGAGACCGGAGGGCTGAAGGACTCAGTGAGGCCCTACAACAAGTATACCGGCGAGGGTACCGGCTTCTCCTTTACAAACTTTAACGCCCACGAGATGAAAGAGGTCATGCTGCTTGCCATGGACTGCTACCGCGACCCTGAGGTCATGAACAGTCTTATCCGCCAGGCGATGGAGGCCGATTTCAGCTTCAGAAGGTCCTCCGAGGAATACGCAAGGCTTTATTTATGGATGCTCTGATAAGAAAAGTCAATACCTACGGCGGCTATGCCGAGCACTGGTCAGACGACGGGCGGCTGAGTATCGAATATTTCCGCCCGCGCAGCTATGACGTCGCCTTCGACGGCGAAAAATGGCGGCCGGTCGATTTTGTGCATGATTTTATGCGCTCATATCTCGTATCCGCCGCCGTATTTGCCGAGGCTCTGGATAAGTGCCGCAAATACGGCTGCCCGTTCGGGCGGCTGCCGGAATTTTTGCCTGAGGACAAGTCGGAGCTTATCCCCTCGGAACTGCTGCGGCTTTTATTGGACGACTGCGGCCTGGGCATACAGCAGGCGACAGACATTGTTCTCGGCTGTTTCGGAGCGCAGATAAACGCCCCCGTCAGAGACTGGCTTCACGAAATGCAGCCCCGCACGGCGCACCTCGAATCCGTGCTCAAGGACGCTCTGCGTGATCGCGGCCTTGCCTTCCACGACGCGTATGACCCGGCGTTTCGCTCCCCATGCGGCGCCGTTGAGGAAGGCACGGAAATAACGTTCTCCCTTGCCGCCTTCGGCGGCGTGAAGTCGGCCTGTCTCTGCGTCTGCGGCGACGGTTTTTCAGCCGAGATCCCCATGGACAAGACCGATAGCGTCTTCACAGCAAGCTTCTCTCCACCGTCACCGGCGGATCTGCGCTACCGCTTCAGGCTCGATAATGCATGGCTCTGTCTCGCGGAGGACGGGCACAGGTCACGGCTCTGTACCGAGCCCGCCGAGGGCTTTCGCCTGACGGTTTATAAGCGCGGGTTTGAGACGCCCGGGTGGTTTTCCCGCAGCGTAATGTATCAGATCTTCCCCGACCGTTTCGGATTCACCGATGACGGTACCGCTCAAAAAGGCATTGAGTACCACCGCCTGCTCGGACAGACCCCGGAGCTTCACAAAAGCACGGACGAGCCCGTCAAGTGGCAGGCCAGAGCATTTGAGCGCGATTATGCGCCCGACGACTTTTACGGCGGAAACCTCCGGGGCATCGCAAAAAAGCTCCCGTATCTCAAGGAGCTCGGCGTGGGCGTCATATACCTCAACCCCATCGTCGAGGCGAGATCTAACCACCGCTATGACACCTCAGATTACCGCAGAGTCGATCCGATACTGGGGAGTAACGAAGATTATGTAAACCTATGTGCCGAGGCACGAAGCATGGGAATACGCATAATAAACGACGGCGTGTTCTCGCACACGGGCGCGGACAGCATTTACTTTAACCGCTTCGGAAGCTATGAAAGCACCGGCGCGTACCAGGGCAAGAGCTCGCCCTATTACGGCTGGTATGATTTCAGGCACTTTCCCGATGATTACCGCTGCTGGTGGAATTTCAAAGATCTGCCCGAGGTCAACGAGAACGACCCGAAATGGCAGGAGTATATTATAAGCGGAGATAACAGCGTCGTTAAGCAGTGGCTGCGCGCAGGCGCGGACGGCTGGCGCATCGACGTCGCCGACGAGCTCCCCGACGAGGTGCTGAGCCTCATCCGCTGTGCCGCAAAGGAGGTTTCGCCCGACAGCGTTATCATCGGCGAGGTATGGGAGGATGCCGTCAGCAAGGAAAGCTACGGCAAAAAGCGCAATTATGCGCTGGGCTTCTCGCTGGACAGCGTTATGAATTACCCCTTCCGCAAGGCGGTCATTGCCTTTGCACAGGGTAAGTCCGGCGCCTTTGAGCTTAGGGATTTTCTTATGTCTCAGCAGCATAATTACCCCGCGCCGATGTATGTCTCTCTGATGAACCTTCTCGGCTCGCACGACGTTGAGCGGCTGCACACGGCTCTTGCCTTTGATTGCGACGTAAACGGGCTTGACAGATCCCAGCAGTCAAAGCTGCGCCCAAGCAAGGAGCAAAGCGAAAAGGCGACGGCTCTGCAAAAGCTATGCGCGGCTATACAATACTGTGTCCCCGGCGTCCCGTGCCTTTACTACGGCGACGAGGAATGTCTCGACGGCGCACGGGATCCCTTTAACAGAGCGCCCTTTGAGCCCTCCGGGGCAGGTTTACATAATTTCTATACCAGGCTCGGTGAGCTGCGCAATGCCTCCCCCGCACTGCATATGGGGAGCATGAAAGTATCCGCTCCTGATCCAAACGTTATCGTGATCGAGCGAGAGTACGATGGTGAGCGGCGCACCTGCGTCGTTAACCGCTCCGAAGAAGCTTTTTATTTGCCAAAAAAGCGTTTTTCCCTCCTGAGCGGTGAATTGGCAGACCGGGTTGAGCCTGTATCGGCAGAGATATTTGAATAAAAAAGCACCGGCGCCGCAGAATTCTCTGCGGCGCCGTTGTTTTAGGGAGTTAATAAGAAGAGAGAGGATGAAAGAAATCTGTCTGATGAACCGGCATGGTTATAGGGGGCAGGCCCCTATGGTCAAGCTTACTGGATCTCGAGCCTGCGGGCTGCGGGGATCTCGGGAGTTTTCTCCGGCATGGTAAGGGTAAGAATGCCGTCGTTGTAGGATGCGCTGATAGCGTCGGCATCGATGCCCTTGATGTTGAAGCTGCGGCTGTAGGAGCCGTAATAGCGCTCTCTGCGGATGAAGCCCTTGTCCTTGTCGTCTTCATTTTCCTCGGACTTGTGTTCGGCGGAAATGGTCAGGCAATCCTTGTCGATATCAATGTTGATATCTTCCTTCTTGAAGCCGGGCAGCTCCGCCTCGAGGACGTAGTTTCCGTCCTGCTTTTTGATGTCGGTGCGGAAAGCGGACAGCTCGGAGTCATTCCAGAAGCTTCTGGACATCTCCTCCAGCTCACGGAAAGGATTATAAGCAGATACGCGGCGATAGCCGAAAGGTGTAAGTTCAAACATAATTAATACCTCCTAATTTTTTGGAACAGGTCGTAAATCGTTTTTCGATTTATAACTTTTGTTTCTTGTTGTATATAAAATACCATATAATTATGAACAAATATAGTGTTTTATATTAACAAATTGTAAACCTTAGCACTCTCGAGGTTTGAGTGCTAAGGTTTTTTCTTTTTCTGTATTTATTTTGTCCGGCGCGGAAGGTTTTATTCGCCTTTCTTGTTGAGCGCCTTGTGTTTTACAAGGACCAGAATCGCAAAGGCTATCGCGATAACGGCTATCACAACCGAGGTATAGACTATCGCATTATTGTAGGTATTGCTTATATTTATCGCCTGCTTGGGAGGAACGGGGGTCGTGGGGGTCGGCGTCGCCTCAGGAGCTTCGGTAGCCTCCGGCTCCTCCGCGCGTATCGGGTCGGCTATCATGGGATGCTCGGGTATCTCAGGCGGTATTACCGCCGCGGGCTTTCCGTCTTCATCCAGGAGGTCGGACATTAACACCCATCCGTCAAAGCTCTGAGGGTTGCCCGCCTCGTCGGCGTCAAGCTCAAGGCTTATATGTCCCCAGGGGACGTCCTCCATATAGCTTACGCGGTACTCAACCTCAAGCTTCGTGTTATTATCAAGCAGCATGTACTTTCCGTTTGTGTTGCACTCCGGAGTTTCCCACGCCACTATATATCCGGCTTCGTTATAAGCATAGTATGTGCCGCCGTCGGGCGTCAGGTTGTTTGGGTCGTCCCATGGGTCGGCTACGGGCTTTATTCCGAGCTCGGCGTAAGCCGAAACGCCGGAAAACAGCACCATGCTCATTACGAGCAGGGTCATAAGCAGTTTCTTTTTCATATATGCGCCTCCTGCGCTCAATGCGCAATAAACACTCGAAGTATAGCATATAAGAAAGCAAATTAAAAGGTCTAATTTGTTAAAAGGACAAAGTTTTCCGATATATGCCGCATTAAATAGCTACCGGCACCGCGCCATCCTCAATGGGGCATATATATCCGCCCTTTGAACGTTTTTTGAACTCGTCGCGGGCGGCATTCAGCAGCTCCGGTTCCTCAATAAGGTCAATAACGGTCGCCGCAAGCACCTTGCCTGCGCAGAGCATACCCTTATAAGCTATGCTGCTCTTTCCGCAGGCTACGGTCTGCCATGTGTGTTCCGGCATGCCGCTGGGCCATGTTACGACTTCAATCTGCGACGTCGGAGTCAGCCAGCTCACGTCACCTACATCGGTGCTGCCAGCAATAAAACTCATGCCGGAGTAGGGCGGCATCAGGAAATCATTGAGCGGCGCTTTTAGCTCGTGTGTCTTTTCCATTACGAAAGCAGCGATATCCTCGTCAAACTGCGCGCCTATTCCGGGAGCCGAGCTTTGCTCAGGGAAGGTAGAGCGAATAATTGCGGCAAAGGACTTCTCCTCCTCCGTGTATTTCGGTGCTCCGATCTTCTCGAAGTTCTTGTACAGCAGGCTTTCGAGAGCGAAGTTCGGCAGGAGATCCGCCGTACCGTCAATAAAAACGCGTTCAAAGCTCGTCTCCGTCATGAGCGCCGCGCCCTGTGCGATCTTATCAACACGCTTCTGCAGCTCTACCGACTGCTTTACTCTATTTGCCCTTACCATATACAGGACTTCGGCTTCCGACTGCACTACGTTCGGCGACACGCCGCCGGCATTTGTTATCGCATAGTGTATGCGGCAATCATCGGTCATATGCTCACGCAGGAACTGAACCCCGATATTCATCAGTTCAACAGCGTCCAGAGCGCTCCTTCCGAGTTCCGGGCAGGCCGCAGCATGCGCGGCAACGCCCTTGAATTTATACAGCACCTGTATGCTTGAATTATTTGTGCCTGTACGCACCTGGTTCACATCGGACGGATGCCAGGACACGGCGGCATCAAGCTGCTCCCACAGCCGTTCCCGCGCCATATACGCTTTACCGCTGCCCCCCTCTTCACCCGGGCATCCAAAGAATATAACAGTGCCCGGGCTTCCGCTCTCCTCAAGGTATTTTTTTACCGCAAAGGCGGCGGCAAGAGAGCCGACGCCAAGGAGATTGTGGCCGCATCCATGGCCGTTGCCGTTGGGGACTATCGGCTGCTTCCGGATAATGTCCGCCTGCTGCGAAAGTCCGGACAGCGCGTCGAATTCACCGAGGATGCCGATATAGGGTCGGCTGCTGCCGAAAGAACCGCAAAAAGCTGTGTCTATACCACAGAGCTTTTCTGTTACGTCAAAGTCATTCGCCCGCAGGATATCGCAGTAGAGCTTTGCAGATTTGAACTCCTTGAGCGAAAGCTCCGGGTTTTCCCATATCTCGTCTGCCGTTTTCGTGAAGAAGTCCGCCATGGTCTCAATTGAGTCTATGGCGGCGTCTTTAAGATTTGTATTTAATTCGTTCATATCAAAGTACCTTGGATAAGAAATCCTGCAAACGCTCACTTTTAGGATGCTCGAAGATATCCTCAGGCGTGCCCTCCTCAACGAGCTTGCCTTCATCCATAAACAGCACGCGATTGCCTACCTCGCGGGCAAAACCCATTTCGTGTGTGACGACGACCATCGTCATGCCCTCGCGAGCAAGTTCTTTCATAACATCGAGCACCTCGCCAACCATTTCAGGGTCGAGCGCGCTCGTCGGCTCATCAAAAAGCATTACGTCCGGTTCCATACACAGCGCACGTACGATAGCGATACGCTGCTTCTGACCGCCTGAAAGCTGGATGGGATATGCCCCGGCGCGGTCTGCCAGGCCGACGCGCTCAAGAAGCTGCATGGCCTTTTCCTTCGCCTGTGCCGCAGGAATCTTCTTGACCTCGATGGGCGCAAGGGTCATATTATCAAGGATGGTCTTGTGCGGAAACAGATTGAAATGCTGGAAAACCATACCCATCTTCTGACGGTGTTTGTTTATATCTATCTTCTTGTTGGTGATATCGACCCCCTCAAAGATTATGCTGCCGCTCGTGGGCTCCTCAAGAAGATTGAGAGAGCGCAGAAGCGTACTTTTGCCTGAACCTGAGGGGCCGATGACGACCACGACGTCGCCTCGGTTAATATCGACAGATACGCCGTTGAGCGCCTTGATGAGACCCTTTTTATAATATTTCTTCAGATCCTTTACCTGTATCAGTTTATCGTTTATCACCGACGCTCATCTTCCTTTCAAAGTATTCAATGATCTTGGAGGTGGGGAATGTCAGGCAAAAGTATACGGCTGCTGCAATAATCAGGGGTTCTGCAATGCGGTATGTCGCGCCCTTTATGGATGCAACTGCGTACATGATCTCGCCTACGCCGATGGTATAGCAGATCGACGACTCCTTGATAATGGTCACGAATTCGTTTGCTATAGCAGGCAGGATGTTCTTTATCGCCTGGGGCAGAATGATAAAACGCATGTTTTGCGTCGAGGTGAGACCGAGCGAGCGCGCAGCCTCGGTCTGACCGCCGTCGATGCTCTGGATACCGGAGCGGAGAATCTCGCTCAGGTAGGCTGCCGAGTTCAGGCTCAACGCAACAACGCCCGGAACGAAACGCTCAAAGCGGATGGTACCGAAGAGCATTATTGAGGGAACGTCAATGCCGGCAAACACAACATAGTATATAATAAAGAGCTGAACGAGCATGGGCGTTGCACGAAAGACCTCAACATAGATGCTTGCTATGAAGGACAGTGGGTTAAAGCGTCCAAGCACTGCGAGAAATCCCTGTTCCCTGAGATGTCCATTCTTATCGAGCGCGAGGAAGCGGAACGGCTGCCATTTGCTCATGCGCATAACCGCAATAACAAGCGCGAGGATAAAACCGAATATAACAGTCAGCAGCGACAGGGATATGGTGCAAACAAGGCCGTCTATAAAAAGCTGCTTGTAATCCCATGTTTGGGCAAAGCCCTCCGGGGTAAAGAACATTCGTCTGTTCTCCTTTCAAACCTATTCATACTGGAAATTCTCCCCGGAGAGTCTCCGGGGAGAATCATATTCTTCTGCTGCTTTACCAGATTATTCTGCAGTGTCGTCAGTTGTGGTATCTGCCTCAGGAACCTTACCGGAAGCATCGAGGGTACCCTCGTACTTGTCTCCGGTCGCAAGATCAACTGCCTCTGCGACGAACTGCTGGAGGCTGCCGTCGTTGATGGCTTCGTCGATAATGAGGTTGATAGCTGCGAGCAGGACAGCGTTGTCCTTATTAACGCCAATAGCGGAACCTTCTTGATCGTAGGGTACAGTGCAGACGATCTTGAGCTCGGGGTACTGGGTCTGATATGCTTCAGCAACAACGGTCTCGATGAATGCACCGTCGAGGTTGCCTGCAAGAAGGTCAGCGATAACGTCAGTGACCTTGGTCAGGTCGATATTGTCTGCATCGGGAGTGTTTTCCTTTGCGAGCTTGCTCTGGATGGAGCCGGTCTGTGCGCCGATCTTGTACTTTGCATTGTTTGCAACTTCAAGAGAAGTGATCTCACTCGCCTTGGACTCTACGGTAACAAAGGACTGGCCGCCTTCGTAGTATATCTTGGAGAAGTTCATGAGATTCTCGCGATCGGGGTCAGGAGAGTAGCCTGCCATGCCGAGGTCAGCCTTCTTGGCGCCAAGCTCTGCGAGGGTGCCGTCGAAGTCCATGGGGACCATGTTCAGCTCAAGGCCGAGCTTGTCGGCTATGTACTGAGCGAATGCAATGTCAAAGCCTGCCAGAGTGGGATTGCCGTCTGCATCAAGGGAGTAGAACTCATAGGGAGCAAAGTCGGGGCTGGTGACAACGGTGAGCTTGCCTTCGTTTACGGTCTTAAGCTCAGCTTTGAGCTGGTCAAGCGTCCATGTTGAATAATCCACTTCATCCTGTGTGTCATCTTTCGGGCTACCGCCGCAGGCGCAAAGTGCAAGCACCATTACCAGGGCAAGTATAAGTGCAATGATTTTTTTCATTTCTATTACCTCTTTAATTTTTTTCAAATAAGTGCGTCATTTCTTTCGACAGGGCATATATTATCACCTGTATTCACTTTTGTCAACACTTTTTTGAAAAAATATTCGATTTTTTCTTGTTCTATTCTTATTTTTGTGCATATTATTCATTTTTACGTGAATATTCACCGCTTTATTGAATTTTTGAATAAATACAGGGCCCGTTTTTTGTTGAAACGGACCCGGGTTTTATATACTTTTTACAGTTTTAAGCCCTGCGTTTCAGTAAAGATGCAAAAGAAAACAGCAGGAACGCTATGATATTCGCTATCACAACGCTGGCGCCCGACGGCAGCTCAAGCGCATAGGACGCGGTCATACCGAGCACGAAACACACGACCGAAACGGCGGCCGAGCACAGCACGACTGACCTGAAGCTGCGGCACAGCCTCATCGCGGTGAGCGCGGGGAAGATTATTAGGCTCGATATGAGAAGCGCTCCCATCATGCGCATGCCTATGACCACCGTAACCGCCGTCAGCACCGCGATAACGGTGTTCAGAAGCTGCGATTTTGTGCCGGTCGCCCGAGCGAAGGTCTCGTCAAAGGTCACCGCGAATATGCGGGGGTACAGCAGCACGAACATCAGCAGCACGACGGCCGACAGCGCGATGCTCAAAACTGCGTCCGCTTCGCTCAGGGACAGGATGCTGCCGAACATATAGTTTGACACATCGGTATTCATGCCCGTTGTCACGGACACAACCGTGACGCCTATGGCGAGCGCCGACGATGATATGAGCGCGATAGCTGCGTCACCCTTTATTCTGCTGCTCTGGTTTATCCTCAGCAGCAGGAAGGCCGCGGCAACGACCACCGGCACTGCCAGCGCAAGCGGCGCGACATTCATTGCGGCGGCTATCGCCAGAGCGCCGAAGCCGACATGGGAAAGTCCGTCGCCGATCATGGAATAGCGCTTGAGCACCAGGGACACTCCCAAAAGCGCCGCGCACAGGGATACCAGCACGCCGACAACGATGGCGCGCGTCATGAAATGATAGGAAAACATTTCGGTGAACAGCTCGATCATCCTCTGCCACCTCCCACAAAACGTCGGGCAAGGTCGCTCTGACGGTATTCGGCGGCTGTGCCGAAAAACAGCTGCTTGTGCCCGAGGTGCAGGATATGCGTCGCATAGCGCACCGCCGCGTGTATGTCATGCGATATCATGATAACGCTCGTGTTATCGCACAGGTTTATAAGCTTTATAAGATTATACATTTCGTTTGTCGCCACTGGATCGAGCCCCGTTACCGGCTCGTCGAGCAGAAGCAGCTTTTTTGTCGCGCACATGGCCCTTGCGAGCAGGACGCGCTGCTGCTGGCCGCCCGACAGCTCCATATAGCAGCGGTTTTTCAGTTCTTCGATGCCGAGGCGCTCCATATTCTCCTGCGCGATCTTCTTATCCTCGGCGCTGTAAAACAGACGTTTTCCCATGGAGTTGAGTCTGCCGGAGAGCACGACCTCGTACACCGAGGCGGGAAAATCCCGCTGGATCTGGGTCTGCTGCGGCAGATAGCCGATCTCGGAGGGCTTCAGGTCGCCGAATTCGATCTTGCCGCCCGACGGGGCTTTCAGCCCCAAAATGCCCTTTATCAGGGTCGTTTTGCCCGAGCCGTTCTCGCCCACGACGCAGAGATATGATCCCGCGTCGATGGAGAAGTTTATATCGCTCAGCACGGTCTCGCCGTCATAGGCGAAGCTGACGTCTTTACATATCAATTGTGCCATCAGTTAAGCGCCTCCTTGAGGGAGTCAAGATTCATTTCCATAAGGTCAAGATAGGTAACTCCGGCCTCAAACTGCTCCGCCGTCACACTGTGAGCGGAATAAAACGGAAGCTTTTTGCAGCCGGTGTCCTCGCATATGACGTCCGCCATCTTTTCGTTTGAAAACTCCATGTACAGCACGGCGGGTATATTCTCCTCCCGAACATGGTCTATCAGGAAGGCGACCGTCTTGGCCGAGGGCTCGGTCTCCGAAGCGCAGCCCGGGAAGGCCGCATAGTAGTTAAGGCCGTATTCAAGCGTGAAATAACGCATCGGGAAGCGGTCGGCGAAAACGAGGGTACTGCGCTCAGCCTGCAGCACGGTCGTACGGAAGCGGATATCAAGGTCAAGGAGCTTTGTCTGATACACCTCGAAGTTGATGATATACTCCCTGCTGCCGTCTTTATCCACTTCACAGAGTTCATCGCATATCCGGCGGGCGATCTTGACAGCGTTCAGCGGCGAGGTCCAGACGTGCTCGTCAAGCTCCGTCTCCTCCTGCTCGTGCCCGTCATGGCCGGATGAATATATGCCCTCGTCCGATTCCTCCACCGCATCCACACAGTCCATCATATATATGACATTGGCGTCATCGTCTATCAGGGACTCCACCCACTCCTCGGACTCGCCGCCGTTGCAGATGAAAAGATCGCTCTCCTGAATGCGGATGATGTCCTTCGGGCTCGGCTCATAGGAGTGGACCTCCGCGCCGGACTTGAGCAGCAGGGTGATCTGCGCCCTGTCGCCAGCAATCTCGCGGGCAAAGTCATAGGCGGGAAAGCAGCTGCACACGATCTGCAGCTTCGTATCGTCGGTCTCCGGTTCAGGCTGCGCCGTACCGCAGCCGCACAGCAACAGGGACAGCGCAATAATAAGCGCGGCAGCTTTTTTCATTTCACTCTCCCCGCGCACTGCGCACAGCGGCCGTACAGCATACTGCGTTCATCGTCAAGTACAAATCCGGTATTTTTCGTCAGCTCCTCCTGCGCCCTGCTGTCCAGATGGATAAGCAGACCACACTCAAGGCATTTTATGTGCAGATGCTCGGCGCAGCAGCTTTTTCCTGCAAGCTGATACACTGCTCCCGCAGCCCCATCGCGGACAAAGCGGCGCACGAGCCCCTCGTCGCAGAGCTTCTTTACTATCCTGTAGGCCGTACTCTTTGCGGGGGCGTCCGCGCCCATCTGCCCTATCAGCTCGTCTATCGTATACTGCCGCTTTGGGTTATCCTCAAGAAACTTAAGCAATGCGGTTTTCTGATGTGTCTGATAGCTCATGTTTCACCCTTCCAATTTGAGAAAGTTTCTCATTTTCTGAGGATACATCCATATCGGTCATTTGTCAAGTAAAAAAGACAGCCCTGTCGGGCTGTCTTGTGTAAAAGCGCCTGTAGGGGCGAGCATCGCTCGTCCGCGGACGGCCAATGGCCGCCCCTACGGGTTCGGGATTTTTAATTCTTTCTGTATACATCATCTGGCTGCGTACAGCCGTATGGCAATACCGCCGGGCACTCAATTCAGCAGCACTGCGGCGGCGGCGCCGAGCAGGCTCATGTCCTCGCCTGTCACGAATTCATATTTGCGCACCATGATCTCGCCCGCGTAAATATCCATGAATTTTTCAAGCTCAGGCCGCAGCAGCTTGCTTTTGCAAAACAGCGAGCCGTCCACGGCTATGCACACCGGCTTATCCGTGCCCTCCCCCGTCAGCATCAGTACAGCGCACAGACAGCAGGCCATGCATCGGGCGGAACGTTCTAAGATCTCGTTGATTATGTAAACCAAATTCACCTTGTCCTCGCTCGTGAAGCCCTTGGGAAATCTGCCGCTGCCCCACTTGTCGATCGTCGGTGTCGTAACCTCGGTCATTTTTAGAATAGTCTCCGTGGCGCGGTCGGAAAACAGGCCCTCGCGTGCCGCCTGCTTGAGAACGTGCATACAAAGCTGTCCGAGATAGCGGCCGGATATCATTTTTTCGCCGGTATAGTGTCCGGTATCGGGCAAGCCCTCGTCCATCTCAAGGTCGAAGTCGCCCCGCGGGAATCCGTCAAAGGAGCCGGCTTCAAGGTTAACGAGCATTTTCCTGCCGCCGGCAAAGCCTGCCTTGCATATTCTATCCTGAGGCAGCATACAGCAGGCGTTGAAGCCCGTTCCGGCAACCATGCCGATAAAGCCGCCGTACTTGGAGCTTTTAACAAGGGTCATACCTCCGAGCAGGGTCGCCGGAGTGTCGTTGAGAACGGCGATCTTCCCGACCTTTACGCCGCGGCTGACAAGCTCTTTTCTCAGCTCCGCGCCCAGCAGTTTGCCCTCCGAGCCGTTTATCTGCACCTGCTTTGTAAGGCTCAGGATACGGCTGTCGATATCCTCCGTCACCTCGGCCGGATAGGAAAAGCAGAAGCCTATATCCTCCGCCGCCTCCATAAGCGGCATTACGCTGTCGGCGACATGGGATACAAACTCATCCCATTCGGCGGGCTTCTCCGCGCCAGGCATACTGTGCTTATCCACGCGCTCGAGCACGGCGCCGTTTTCGCCAAAAGAGGCAAGCCCCGTGCGGAAATTCGTGCCTCCGGCGTCGATCACCACCGCCTTGCGTCCCCTGGGAAGCTTAGCGTCTGCGTGCAGGTATGTTGGTATCATAGGCACGGTTTCCTGCGCCGCCTCAAGCCCACGCTCCATTGCCGCAAGAAACGCTTTCGTGTACTCCGTCAGGTCGACCCGCTCGGCATCCATGCCGTGTTTTTTCATAAACTCAGCTACTTTTAACATATCTTCACCTGAAAATATCCGGCGCAGAGCGCGCCGGATATTTTGATTATATCGTATTTAGGTCTTATTCCGCATCCGCGGGAACATTCTTCACTGATTCGACCACGCCCTCTGCAAGGCCGGCGATGCCCTGGATCTCGCTGGGGATGATGATCTTCGTGGCCTTGCCGTTTGCCGCGGCCATGAATGCCTCAAGAGCCTTGATCTTCAGGACGCCCTCGCCGGGGGCCGCCTCGTTGATGAGACGGATTCCTTCCGCGGTTGCGGTCTGGACCTTGAGGATAGCCTCGGCCTGGCCTTCGGCTTCAAGGATCTGCTGCTGCTTCTTTGCGTCTGCGCGGAGGATGGCTGATTCCTTCTCGCCCTCTGCCTCGAGGATGGCGGCGCGCTTCTCGCCTTCGGCTCGGAGGATGGCCTCGCGGCGTTCACGTTCGGCCTTCATCTGCTTTTCCATCGCCGACTGGATCTCTTTCGGCGGCAGGATGTTCTTCAGCTCGACGCGGTTGACTTTGATGCCCCAGGGGTCGGTGGCTTCGTCGAGGATGTTGCGCATCTTTGCGTTTATTATGTCGCGGCTGGTCAGGCACTGGTCGAGCTCAAGATCGCCGATGATGTTACGAAGGGTGGTAGCGGAGAGGTTCTCGATTGCGACCATGGGATGCTCGATGCCGTAGGTATAGAGCTTGGGGTCGGTTATCTGGAAGTATACGACGGTGTCGATCTGCATGGTGACGTTATCCTTTGTGATAACGGGCTGGGGCGGGAAGTCGGCGACCTGCTCCTTGAGGGAGATGACCTTTGCGACCCTCTCAATGAATGGTACCTTGATGTGGATGCCGGTGCCCCAGGTGACCTTGTACGCGCCGAGGCGTTCAACGACATAAGCCTTGCTCTGCTGAACCACGCGGATATTCCTCACGATAATGATAAGCACGAGGACGATAATAGCGTATAAGATGTACTGCATTTCATTCTCCTTTTATTTTTATATTTATACAGTTTCTTTTTCAGGCGCGGCCACGATGAGCTTGACGCCGTCAATGCTTTTTGCCGTTACGAGAGTCCCCTCTTGGATAACCTCGTCGTTTTCGCTTCTCGCAGTCCATGTTTTCCCGTCAACATAAACAGCGCCCGTTCCTGCGATATTGTCCACGGTCTCAGTTACCCTGCACTCCTTGCCTATCACCATGTCGGCATTTGTGGGCTCCACTTTAGAGTTGACATATCTCTTTACAAGGGGTCTTGTGAAATACAGCGTCGCGGCGGAAACGATAAGGAACAGCACGATCTGGAGCCAGAGCTGTGCTCCGCACATGGCCGCCAGCAGAGCGATCAGAGAGCCCGCTGCAAACCAGATGCACACGAGTCCCACGGTCACGGCCTCGACCGCAAGGAACAGCACCATGACTATAAGCCAGAACGTTGTCATTGTTAAACCGAAAGGCATTATTCTCACCTCCTGTTTTTCTTGATTTGATTGTATAACACTTAACGCTTTTTATCAATAGGAAACTGCCGACTTTTCAGGTTTAAAAATCGTATTCAACCAACTTTTTCGTTATTAAATACACATTAGCACTTTACATTTGTGCAGTAATGATGTACAATATTCCAAGTCTAAGCTTGATTTCACAGCATTTCTCAGGAGGTTTATATATATAATGAACAAACTAAACAGAAAACCCCGTAACATTGACATGTACAAAGCGATCCTCACCCTGAAGAGCGTTGAAGAGTGCATGAATTTCTTTGACGACCTATGCACCGTTACCGAGCTGCAGGCCATGGAGCAGCGCTATCAGGTGGCCGTCTGCCTTTCCAAGGGCATGATATATAACGACATTCTTGCGGAGACCGGCGCCTCCAGCGCGACGATCAGCCGTGTCAACCGCTCCCTGCAGTACGGCAAGGACGGCTACGAGGTAGCTTTCAACCGCCTTGCAGAGCAAGCAAAGGACTGATGAGCATTTCCTACGGACCACTTGCCTCATGGTACGACCGTCTTACTGGCGACGTGCCGTATGAGGCTTTTCTGGCTTTCTACGAGGCGGAGTTTGCAAAGGCTCAGGGCGAGTATCACACCGTTCTCGATCTCTGCTGCGGCACCGGCACCCTTACATGGCTGATGGCGGAAAAGGGCTATGAGATGATCGCCTGCGACGCCTCGCCCGATATGCTCGCGCAGGCCACAGGCAAAGCGGCGGACGCTGTGATTCCGCCGCTGTTCCTATGTCAGGAGGCGTCCGAGCTCGACCTCTTCGGCACGGTGGACGCGGCGGTATGCTCCCTCGACGGCATGGATTATATCCCGCCGGAGGAGCTCGGCGAGGTGTTCCGCCGGCTGCATCTTTTTGTGCGTCCACACGGTCTTGTCATCTTCGACATACGCACGCCGGACTGGTTCCGAAGCATCGACGGAGAAATTTTTGTCGATGAAAACGAGGATATGCTCTGTCTCTGGCGGGCAGACTTTGATGACGGGGAAAACTGCATCTGCTACGGTATGGATATATTCTCCCGCGAGGGCAGACTTTGGCGGCGCGAGTCCGAGGAGCATATTGAATATGCCCACGAGCCGGAAAAGCTCAAAGCCCTGCTTGAAAACGCAGGCTTTGAAAACGTCAGGCTGTGCAGCGACTGCCCTCAGGGCGACAGCGGAAGGCTGTTCATCGTCGCGTCCAATACGAGCATTTATTGAGGTAATACAATGGATAGGATTCTCAGAGCAACTGCCGGAAACGGCTATATAAAAATGTCCGCGGTGTCGGCGCGGGACACTGTTCAGCGAGCAATGGATATACACGGCTGCACCCCCACGACCGCCGCGGCGCTGGGCCGCACGCTGTGCGCAGCCTCCATGCTCGGCAATCTGCTGAAGGAGGACGACGGCAGCCTGACGATAAGGATAAACGGCGGAGGACCCATAGGCAGCGTCATTGCCGTTTCCGATTCTGTGGGCCGCGTGCGCGGCTACGTCACGGACCCGTCGGTCGATCTTCCTCTGCGCAGCGACGGAAAGCTCGATGTGGGCGGGGCCGTCGGCAGGGACGGAATGATAACCGTCAGCCGCGATATCGGTCTCAGGGAGCCCTACATCGGCTCAACGCAGCTCGTCTCCGGCGAGATCGCCGAGGACCTTACCGCGTATATGCTCGAGAGCGAACAGATCCCCTCGGCCTGCGGCCTGGGTGTGCTCATCGACACAGACCTCTCTGTAAAATCGGCGGGCGGCTTCATCGTTCAGCTTATGCCGGGCGCCCCGGAAGAATACATCGACCTGCTCGAGGAAAATATTTTCATGATGGATCAGCTCACCGCCGTCCTCGCAGAGGATGGGCTTGAGGCGGTTTTCGATCAGGTCCTTAAGGGCCTTGAGCACCACATGGTCGGCGAGGACGAGATCGGATACCGCTGCTATTGCAGCCGCGACCGCGTCGGGCAGGCTCTGCTCGGAGCCGGCAGGGATGAGCTTAAGAATATGATAGCCGAGGGCAAGCCCGTCGAGGTGAGCTGCCAGTTTTGCGACACTGTGTACTCTTTCTCACCCGAGGACATGAAAGCCCTGCTGGAAGAAGCTGAAAGCGATTAATTTTTAAAAATTAATTATTGACAATTGGGGTAAGCTTTAGTATAATGAACAAGCTGCTGATGAGGGAGCATAGCTCAGCTGGTTAGAGCACCTGCCTTACAAGCAGGGGG
>OLSB01000456.1_pt1 | contig 46989 bp, 47 predicted proteins | sample 1672071 | NCBI WGS metagenome assembly OLSB01 (sample SAMEA3136642, study PRJEB25190) | human gut metagenome | biome: human gut; feature: human-associated habitat; material: faeces | place: Austria | collected 2013 | reverse complement strand
GCTGGACTATCTGGGAACCACACGCGCTCGTCGTAATGAAGGGCTGGGCAGTGATATGCTTTTGCGGCTGGAGCAGCAGGGACGGCCTCTGGTAGCGGAGGCGGAGCTTCCTGTGCCAGGAGGCAGTGACGCGGAAAACGCACTGCGTCTGCGGCGTATCCAGTTTTATCTTCGCAATGGGTTCACTCCCGCCTATATCATGTCCACCTGCGGCATGGTCTGGCAGGCGCTGCTGTGTGGCACTGTCGAACCGTTGGAAAATATCATGGCGCAGCACAAGACGCTGTACGGCGACGTGCGGACAGACGTGGTCATTCCCCTACCCGAGGGGCAAACTCCTCAGCCTCCCTACTGGATGATCTAATAAAGCAAAGACCGGCTCTCGCCGGTCTTTGCCTTTTCACAGATCCACTTTTTCATACCGCCTTGCCGAGGCCCGGAACGTCAGCGCCATACCGCCCGCGTAGATGAGCACGCTCCCGATCAGCACGGGGAGCAGCCGTACCTGTGTGGCCGCGTCCAGATCGTCCAGCCACGTCAGCGCCGGGAAGTGGGGCAGCGCCTCCAGCACCATCATCACCAGCGTGGTGGGGATGACGGCCTTTATAAAGGCCATGCCCACCTTGTAGCCGTTGGCGTAGAACGACGGCAAGAACACACCGTTGAACACCGCGTACAGCAAAAACCCCGCCGCCAGCAGCGCCAAATTGGGGTCGAGCCCCACCAGATTGTCCTTCCCCGGCTGCAAATGCACCGCCAGCAGGGAGCAGGGGATCAGCACCACCAGCGACAGCACCTCGATGATGACCACGAACGCGCACCCGGCCTTCACCGTGTCCCGCTTTGGCACAGGCAGCAGCGCGGAATAGTAGATGTCCTTCTGCTCCCGTATGTTCAAAAATGTGAAGAACAGCCCCAGCATCACGTAGAAAAAGATCACGGTGTACGGATAGTTGGGGATGAGCACCATGATGCCGAACAGGCAGAAGATAAGCGTCATGGGATGGCACACCAGCCGGAACTGCTTATATAATAGCGCTTTCATCCAGCGGCCTCCTTTCCACCTTCACGATAATGTCCTCCAGCGTGTCGCCCATGTCCCGGTACTGCGCCCGGAAATCGCCCATCGCGCCGCTGTACTGCATCACGCCGTCCTTGATGAACGCGATGTGGCTGGCGCACTTCTCCAGATCCGACGTGATGTGGGTGGAGAACAGCACGCTCCGCGTGCCGCTTTCCACGATGCGGCCCAGCAGCTCCGTCAGCTCGTCCCGGCTCACCGGGTCAAGGCCGCTGGTGGGCTCGTCCAGGATCAGCAGCCTGGCGTTGTGACTCAGGGCCAGGGCGATCATGTACTTCACCTTCATGCCGCTGGACAGCTGATCCACCCGCTTGCTCTCGTCCAGCGCGAACAGCTGCAAATAGTGGCGGTACTTCTCCTCGTCCCAGTTGTCGTAGAAGCGCCGGGTCACGTCGGTGATCGTGCCCACCTTCTTCTTGGGATAGAAATCGATGCCGCCCAGCACCACGCCCAGCTCCCGGCGGATGGCCGCCTCGTTGGCGGCATAGTCCATGCCGAACACCCGCACCGCGCCCTCGTCCGGGTGTACCATACCCAGAATGGATTTCAGCGTGGTGGACTTGCCCGCGCCGTTGCGCCCGATGAAGCCCATCACCGCGCCCTGGGGCACGTCAAACGACACGTGATCCAGGGTGAACGCCGGGTAGCGCTTCGTCAGGCCCTGCACCTCCAGCACATTCATTCGTCCTCATCCTCCTCTTCCTCCGGCAGCGCGGCAAACACTTTTTTCAGCATGGGGTTCAGCTTCTCCGCCGTCTGCAACGCCAGCCCCTTCTTCTTGTCCGCCAGCAGCACCAGCGTGTCGCCGGGCTGGAGGCCGAACATATCCCGCGCCTCCTTGGGGATGACGATCTGCCCCTTCGGCCCGAGCCTGACGCTGCTCATATAATACCGTTCCTTCCTGTCCATACAGCACCTCCCATCGGTATAACTGGTATAACTTTTCTTACTTGTCCAAATAGTACACCGCAAACCGCGCATTGTCAAGTGTCAGTTTTCGTGCTATACTTACGAAGAAAACACATAAGGAGTACGCTCATGAACCTTTGTGACCGCAACGATATACAGTCCCTGCTGGCCCGCCACGGCTTCCGCTTCGCCAAATCCCTGGGGCAGAACTTCCTCATCGAGGGCTGGGTGGCGGAGGACATCGCCGCCGCCGGATGCCCGGAGGGCTGCGGCGTGCTGGAGGTCGGCCCGGGCATCGGCGCGCTGACGGTGCAGCTGGCCCGCCGGGCGGAAAAAGTCGTATCCGTGGAGCTGGACCGCCGGCTGCCGCCGGTGCTGGCGGAGACCATGGCCGCCTTCCCCAACTTCACGCTGGTGGAGGGCGACATCATGCAGCAGGAGCTGCCCGCCCTGGTGCGGCAGCACTTCACCGGCCTGCGCCCGGTACTGTGCGCCAACCTGCCCTACAACATCACCACGCCCTTCCTCACCGCCTGCGTGGAGGCGGGCTGCTTCGACAGCCTCACCGTCCTCATACAGAAGGAGGTGGCCCAGCGCATCTGCGCCGCCCCCGGCACGGCGGACTACGGCGCGTTCTCGGTGCTGATGCAGTATTACACCCAGCCGGAGCTGCTGTTCACCGTCCCCAACACCTGCTTTCTGCCGCCGCCCAAGGTCACGTCCGCCGTGGTGCGCTGCATCACCCGGAAAACGCCGCCGGTGCAGGTACGATCCGTGGACGACTTTTGGCGCACCGTCCGCTCCGGCTTCGCCCTCCGCCGGAAAACGCTGGTCAACAGTCTGCAAACCGGCTGGCAGCTGCCCAAGGAGCAGCTCACCGCCATCGTCGCCGCCTGCGGTCTCGACCCCGCCATTCGGGGCGAACGGCTGGGCCTGGAGGAATACGCCCGCCTGTCCGACGCGCTCCACGAAGCGTCCAAATAGGTTTACATAAAACAACACCCACGGCGATGCCGTGGGTGTTGTTTTATGCTCAGTGTCATCATGCGTAAGGCTGGGCGTATACCCGCGGCGGCGTACACCCCAAGGGTACTTGTTCCGCTTCGCTCCACTGCGTGGCATCGCCCCCTACGCACGTCTATCGTGTCCCCACGATGTCATTCCGAGGAGCACCCCAAGGGCACTTGCTTCGCGGCGCGCAGCGACGTGGGAATCCGTAACCCCCGTCTCCCCGCCCTCACCGTCACCGCAGCCGCTTCCACCGCTTCTGGCGCAGCGATCCCACCACCACCGGGCAGTCCACCGCCTGTGCAAACGCCCCGGCCAGCGCCGGATCGAAGTCCTCCCTATCGATTTGGTTTACATAAATCACATCAAACCCACCCTCGGCCATCAGCACCCGCGCCGCCAGCGCCGGGGTGATCACATCCTCCTCCGACGCGCCCGCCAGCGCGGCGTACAGCGCGGGCCGGTGGGCCGCCTGCCGGATGGTCTGCCCGAAGGCAGACGCCCCCAGCACGCACACCGTCCGCCGCCGCTGGGGCGGCAGCACCGGCTCCCAGGCTGCATGGGCCTTGGCCGGCAGCCGTTTCGACCCGTCCGCCTCCACCAGCACATAGTCCGCCGCCGTCTCCCAGCCGGGAAACCCCGGCGCGGTGAGCTTCCCCTCCGCCGTATAGCTCCCGGCGCAGGCCGCGCCATGCTCCGCCAGCGCTGCCGCCAGCTCCTCCGCCGTCTGGGCGAAGGGATACTGCTCCGGCCTCATGATGTGGGTGGTGGTGGCCAGCAGCACCGTGCCGCGCTGCCGCAGCTCCTCCGCCAGCTCATACAGCAAGCTGGTCTTGCCGCCGCTGCCCATCACCGCCGTCAGCCCCTTCTCGATTCCCAGCAATTCCCAAAGCCGCGCCATCCTGCCACCTCCGATTTTCCCCATCTTACCATATTTATCCGCCGCACGCAACGAAATCTGACGCAAAAGTTCCGCTTTTGCCGCTCACCTGCCCCAAAACTTGACAAAAATGGTGGAAAGTGCTATACTCCAAAAGTCTTTCTGTTTGGTAACAAAAGTTACAAATAGTTTCAATCCCGCTGCCGCGCCCTGTTTGAAACAGCCCCGGCGCGGCTATACTTCGAGGTACTATGGAAAGAATGGAAGCAACAACACACCGGCGCGTCACCCCTGCCTCCGTGTGTCAGGCCATCCACAACGCGCCCTATCATGCGGCGGGCTGGCTCATCCGGGCCGTCCGGGCTGTGGGCCGCTGCTTTGCCTGGACAGCGGATGCCATCGCCGCTGAGTGCCGCCGTGACTGGCAGGCGCTGCGATGCCGCGTGCGCCGCTCCGCCCTGGCGCGGGCCTGGCGCGCCCTGCGCCGCTCCCCCACGCTCCACGGCTTCGCCGCCGCGTTTCGCACCAATCCCCTGGTGCGGCTGGTGACCATGATCTCCGTCATGTCCCTGCTGTTCGTGGGCGCGGTGAGCTACGCACCGCCCCGTTCGGTGGACGCCATCTGCATCGTGGTGGACAGCGACGGCCCTCACGTGCTGGACGAGCGCAGCGCCGAGCGCACCTACGACGACCTGCTGCTGCGCCGCAGCGTGGGCGACAACACGCTCCAGCTCATTCTTGAGCCGGGCCGCACCGTCACCGTGAACCACGCCGGGCAGATCACCACCCACACCACCCGGGCCGAGCGGCTGGGCGCGTTCCTGCACCGCAGCGGCATCGTCCTGGGTCAGGACGAGATGGTGGAGCTGAACACCACCGGCGGCCAGCTGACGCTGCACATCAGCCACACCCTGACGTACCAGCACTACGTGGTGGTGGAGACGGACTATCAGGTCCGCCGCATCGCCGACCCCCTGATGGACAAGGGCACGGAGCAGGTGCTGCGTAAGGGCGTAAAGGGCCAGGTCGTTGAGACGTATGAGGACACGGTGATCAGCGGCGAGGTGGTGTCCACCAAGTACGTGGGCGCAAGCCACGACACGTCCCACGCAGAGATCGTGCTGTACGGCACGCGGGTCTACGAGGTGGAGCGTGACGACACCATTCTGGAGGATCACCCCAACGAAAACGGCCAGGGCGGCTACCTGCTGTTCAAGTCCGGCGACACCATGACGTATTCCAAGACCATGCTCTGCAACGCCACCGCCTATTACAGCGGCGGCGAGCACGGCGCGGCCTGGACCACGGCGGTGGGTGCCAGCGTGGGCCTGGGCACGGTCGCCGTCGATCCCAAGGTCATCCCCTATTACACCAATATGTTCATCCAAACGCCCAACGGCAGCCGTGTCTACGGCATGGGCACGGCCCTGGACTGCGGCGGCGCGATCAAGAACAACATCATCGACCTGTGGTTTCCCAGCTACGCCGACTGTGCGCGCTGGGGTCGCCGGAACGTGACGGTCTATATCCTGGATAAGAAGGCATAAAGCGTATAAGAAAGGAGACGTCTTTGACGTCTCTTTTCTTATCCTTGCAAAACGACGCCGTTTTCTGTATCATAGCAGGCAGACGCCTACTATTTATTATATTGTAAGGAGTACCGCTCATGAAAAGAGTTCTGATCCTGTCCAACGAGGAGAGCGCCGAAAGTCCCGGTCTGATCACCGATGCGGTGCGCTATGGATTGCCCCAGGGGCTGTGCAACATTCCCAACCTGCAGAGTGTCGTGAGGAGTCTGGGGGCATACGAGGTGGTCGTCCTCTATCACAAGCAGATCGGTGAGATCTGCCGGCTTGCCCCGGACGCAGTCCTTCTGTCCGGCATTTTCACAGACAGGGCGCTGCCCTATGACACGGTGCTGCGCGAGTACGAGGGAGTCATCTCCTGGCTTCGCACGGCGGACGTTCCCACCTTCGGCATCTGTCTCGGCCTGCAGCTGATCTGCGCCGCCTTCGGCGTGGGCATTCGGAGACTTCCCGGGGAGGGCGAATTTGGCTTCAAGCCGCTGTACCGGCAGACAGCCCATCCCCTGCTGGAGGGCGTCGCAGAGCCGCTGCACTGTTTGGAGCTGCATCGGTGCGAAATAGACCACGTGCCGGAAGGCTTTTCCCTGCTGCTCAGCTCGGACCTGTGCCGCGGCCAGATGATCGCTCACGCGTCCCGCTCCCTGTTCGGCACGCAGTTTCACCCGGAATTGACTGACGGGTATCATCGGGATGGCATCCAGTTACTGGAAAACTTTCTGCGGCTGTACTGACGGATAACACCGGCGGCCCGCATTTTCGCTGCCGCGAAGGCCGTTATATCACATACGCTGATTGCTGACAGTACAAATAATAATGGCCAAACACAATTTTTGTGTAAATGACAAAAAATTTTTAGATATTTCGTGACTCTGTATCTTGTAATTGTCGAAATTAGTCGGTATAATGTTGTCATAGTGCAATCGGATATGGCTATATGAACATGACCGTATACCTCGCACAAATTCAAAGGAGGAACACACACATGAAAAAGTTTCTGGCACTGCTTCTTGCGTTGGTCATGGCTCTGAGCCTGGTGGCCTGCGGCAAGAAGGACGATGACTCCAAGCAGGACGACAACAGCACCGACGAGATGGCCGGCAGCGTGGCCATGGTCCTGTCCGGCCTGGTGACTGACGCAGCTTTCAATCAGTACACCTATGAGGGTATGATGCAGGCTGCCCAGGAGAAGGGCATCAAGACCGCTTACAGAGAGGAAGTCTCTCAGGATGAGCAGCTGGAAGTGATCCGTCAGTTTGCACAGCAGGGCTACTCCATCGTCATCGGCCAGGGCGGCCAGTTCGGCGATGCTTTGGCGCAGGTCGCTGACGAGTTCCCCAACACCCAGTTCGTCTTCTCCGTTGGTTCTGACACCTATGGCAAGGCTAATATGTCCGCCGCTACCGTCTCCTACAGCGAGGCCGGCTATCTGGGCGGCATCATGGCTGCTCTGACCACCAAGACCAACAAGGTCGGCATGATCACCGGTGTGTTCTATGCTAACCAGAGCATGATGCGCGATGCCTTTGAGAAGGCTCTGCACGACGTCAACCCCGACATCGAGTTCGTGACCAACGAGACCAACGACTGGGCTGACACCGACACCGCTTACAACGTTGCCACCGCCATGATCACCGATGGCTGCGACGTTCTGTTCCCCTGCCTGGATGCTGCCGGCGCCGGTGTGGCGGCTGCTGTGGATGACAGCGGCAAGTGCCAGCTGGTGGGTTCCGTTGCTGACTACGCCGCCGTGTACGGCTGCAAGAGCGTGATCGGTTCCGTGGACTTTAACTGGAAGGGTCTGGGTTATCTGGAGTCCCTGGGCGATCTGTGCGATGGTCAGGCTCACGAGGTCGGTATGGCTGACAATGGCATTTCCGCCATCTTCAACAACATCACCGACGAGGCCAAGGCATCCGTTCAGGAGGCCATGGACGGTCTGGCTAACGGCACCATCACCCTGAAGTAATCTGCTTCCACTGAGAACGCTTAAATACGAATCGCAAAAAGCAGAAAATCTCTCCAATGATCCGAATGAACTGAATCGTTGAGAGTTCGCCCACCGGGAGAGAAGAAGCGTGCGCTTTTTTCTCTTCTGGTGGGCGGTTTTTTACACTTGACGCGGAGGCGTTGCAAGGAGGTTGAGAATTCCCTATGGCAGAAACTACAAGCGCTTTGAGAATGCAGGATATCACCAAGACATTTCCTGGTGTCCTTGCAAATGACCATGTAACTATCGAATGTAATAAGGGAGAAGTCCTCGGTCTGCTGGGTGAAAACGGCGCGGGTAAGACGACCCTTATGAATATACTTTACGGTCTGTATCCCCCCGACGAGGGACAGGTGTTTATCGACGGCAAGGAGGTAAGCATCCACTCCCCCAGCGAGGCCATCGAGAACGGCATCGGCATGGTGCACCAGCACTTTAAGCTGGTGGATACGCTGACCGTCATCGAAAATGTCATCCTGGGTATGCCCACCAACAAGGCGGTGCTGGATCTGGCACCGGCGAGAGAAAAATTCAAGAAGCTCTGTGACGAGTATGAGCTGTTCGTCGATCCCGACACCGAGGTGTGGAAGCTGCCCGTGGGCCAGCAGCAGTGGGTCGAGATCCTGAAGGCCCTGTACCGCGACTGCAAGGTCCTGGTGCTGGATGAGCCCACAGCCGTGCTCACCCCCTCCGAGAGTGATCAGCTGGCCCGCGCCATCCGCCGCATCACTGGCCAGGGCCGCAGCGTGGTCTTTATCAGCCACAAGCTGCGGGAGGTCATGGAGGTCACGGACAAAGTCACCGTTATCCGCGACGGCGCTGTGGTGGGCACTATCGCCACCAAGGACGCCTCGCAGATCAAGCTGGCGGAGATGATGGTGGGCCGCCCCATCACCATTGAGCGCCGCGAGCGCCCCGCCATGCCCGATGGCGAGGTCATCCTGGATATGCAGGGCGTCAATGCCACCGATGACCGCGGCGTCCACGCGCTGAAGGACTTCTCCCTGCAGGTGCGCGCCGGTGAGATCGTGGGCGTGGCCGGCGTGGACGGCAACGGACAGCGCGAGCTGGCGGAGTGCATCTCCGGCCTGCGCAAGCCCACCAGCGGCACGATCACCATTAAAGGCAAGCCCGTCACCGGCGTGATCTCCGACCCGTCCTTTATGGGCTTCATCCCCGAGGACCGTCACAAGACCGGCCTTGTGCTGGATTTCTCCGTTGCCGAGAACCTGGTCATCAAGGAGTACATGAATGCCCCCTACACCAAGAACGGCATTCTACAGTACAAGGAGATCAAGCGGCACGCGGATGAGATGATCTCGAAGTACAATGTCAAGACTCCCAACTGCGACGTGAAGGCCAAGACTCTGTCCGGCGGCAACCAGCAGAAGGTGGTCATCGCCCGCGAGATGGACCCCGAGCCTGTCTTCGACATGGCCGCCCATCCCACCCGCGGCCTGGACCTGGGTGCCGTGACCAACGTGCACGACATCCTGCTGAATGAGCGCAACCGCGGCGCCGCCGTGCTGTTCATCAGCGCCGAGCTGCAGGAGATCATGGCAGTGGCTGATCGGATCATCGTCCTTTACAGCGGCCAGATCATGGGCGATTTGGATGGTGAGACGGCGGACCAGAACGTGATCGGTCAGATGATGCTGGGCCAGAAAGCGGAGGATATTAAATGAAAACACTGAATAGAGAAAAGATCGTCAAAATTCCCATTCTGGGCAATGTGATCTTCTCCTCCGGGCGTACCCTGCTGGGTGTTCTGCTGGGCTTGGTCGCCGGTGGTTTTCTCATTGCCCTGTACGGGGTAAACCCCTTCGCCGCTTACGGCGCGATCCTGCGGGGTGCTTTTTCCAGCCTGGCTTCCTTTACCAACGTGTTGGTGCGCTCCTCCCCGCTGCTGCTGGGCGGCATCGGTGTGGCGCTGGGCATCAAGGCCGGCGTGTGGAACACCGGCATGGAAGGCTATATGTATATGGGCGGCATCGGCGCTGCCATCGTGGGTGTTATGGATCTGGGGTTGCCCCCCATCGTACACATCCTGCTGTGCTTCCTGGTCGGTATACTGATCGCCGCGGCCTGGGGCTTTATCCCCGGCTATCTGCGGGCCTATAAGGGCGTCAACGAAGTCACCTGCACCATTATGATGAGCTACATCGCCATCTATCTGTGCAACTGGGTCGTGTCCGGCAGCCCCATCGCCGACACCGCCGCGTACTATCCCATGACCCTGCCCTTTGCCAAGAGCGCTCTGATGACCATCTTCATGAAGGGCACGTCCCTCCACGCCGGTCCGTTCATCGGTATTATCCTGGGTCTGGTATTTCACTTTGTGCTCAAGTATACGCCCTTTGGCTTCCGCACCCGTATGCTGGGTCTCAACCCCAATGCGGCACAGTACGCCGGTGTGAACTCCAAGAAGCAGATCGTTATCGTCATGATGGTAGGCGCTATCCTCGGCGGTTTGTCCGGCGCTATTGAATGCTGCGGTTTGAAGAGCCGTCTGTACATGGAATTTGTTTCCGGCGTCGGCTATGAGAGCGTGGCCGTGGCCCTGGTGGCCGGCGGTGAGCCCATCGGCGTTGTCATCTCCGCGCTGTTCTTCTCCGTCCTCAAGGTCGGCGGTGCTACCATGTCCATTGAGACAGGTATCGGCGCCTCCATGACCAGTGTTATCATCGCCCTGTGCGTGCTGTTCGTGGTGGGCGTTGGCGTGGCGGATGAAAAGAAGCGCGTCAAAAAAGCCAAGAAAACGGCAGCTATTGAAGAGAAAAAGGAGGAGACGGCAAAATGAGCGCTGCGTTGATTATTAACTGGATCCAGTCTACGCTGACCTGGTCCGCTCCCCTTATCATCTGCGCCATGGGCGAGGTCTTTGCCGAGCGCAGCGGCGTGATCAACATGGGCATTGAGGGTATCATGCTGTTCGGCGCTCTGTGCGGCGTGTCCGTGTGCTACTACTCCGGCAGCCCCTTTGTGGCCATTCTGGCCTCTATCGTTGTCGGCGCGGTTTTGGGTCTGGCGGTCTCCTATCTGACCGTTTCCCGCCGCACGAACCAGGTGGTCACGGGTCTGATGGTCAATATGTTGGCCACCGGCGCGACGAACCTGATATTCGCTCTGCTGAAGGAAACGCGCCACAACCGTGCACAGACCTTCAGTGCGCTGTTCCCGGAGAGCACCTTCGACATCCCCGTGGTGGGTACGATCCTGTTCTCCCAGCCTTTCTCCACCTGGGTCGCTTTCCTGCTGCCCTTTGTGGCCGCGTTCATTATGTATAAGACCCGCTGGGGTTTGAACGTGCGTGCTGTGGGCGACAATCCCAAGGCTTGCGCCACCGCCGGCCTGAATGTTATCAAGATCAAGTATCAGACCGTGATCCTCAGCGGCATCATGGCTGCTCTGGCAGGCTGCGCGCTGACCCTGGCCACCAGCGGCTACTTCGCTGCCGGCGGTATGACCAATGGCCGCGGCTTCATCGTACTGGCTGCCGTTGTGGTCGGCGGCTGGGATCCTATCCGCACCATGCTGTCCTGCGTGCTGTTCGGCGCGGCGGATGCTCTGCAGATGCGTCTGCAGATCACCGGCTCTGTGATCCCCACGCAGTTCCTGCAGATGCTGCCCTATGTCATTACGGTCATTGTGCTGACCATTATGGTCAAGCGCTCCCGCGTGCCCAAGACCTGGGGTGCGGCTTACGATCCGCGTGATGTCTGATCCTGCGGCAACTATGGTATCCATCCCACTGATCGGCACAGTATAACATCAGGAGAGGGCCGATCGCCGGCCCTCTCCTGTGCTGTTTTAAGAAAGGAAGTCCCATCGAATGAATAATATCTTGATCAAAAACGGCATGGTAGTCTCTCCGAACGGCGTGAAGAAGCAGGACGTCCTGCTCCGGGACGGCAAGGTCGCCGCCCTGGGCGATGCCGCGGCCTTTGCGGGCTGCGACGGTGCGGAGGTGGTAGACGCGGCGGGCTGCCACGTCTTCCCCGGTCTGATAGAGCCGCATATGCACATCAAAGCCCCTCTGGGCGGCATCACGGACATTATGGACTTTGACTCCGCCGCCAAATGCGCCGCTTTCGGCGGTATTACCACCTTTATGGATTTCTCCTCCACGCTGCCCGGTATGGCGCTGAAGGACGCCGTGCGTGACCGCCTGGAGGAAATGAAGGACAACGTTTTGGACTACTCTGTCCACTGCAAGGTGGTTAACCTGGTGAGCAAGGAGTCCATGACCGCTCTGATGGACGCCGAGGTGGCGCTGCAGCAGGCCGCCCCGGCGGACAAGGCCGCCGCGCAGGCCAAGGTCGAGCGGGCCCAGGCCGTGGTGGACGGCGAGGTCCAGTCCCATCTGGACGAGATCCCCCAGCTGATCGCCGACGGCATCCCCACCTTCAAGCTGTTCATGACCTATCGCAAAGCCAACGTGATGATCGATGACGTGTATATGCTGAAGGTCCTGGCCGCTGTCCGGGATGCAGGTGGCCGCTGCGGCTTCCACGCCGAGTGCAACGCCATCGCTGAGTACAACGAGGAGCTGTTCTGCCGGAACAACACCCTGCGCTGGGAGGATTTTCCCCGCTGCAAGCCCGCCGTGTGCGAGGAGGAGGCCGTGCGCCGTGTGCTCTACTATGCGGAGATGCTGAATGCCCCCATCTACTTCTTCCACATCTCCACCAAGGGCGCTGTGGAGGCCATCCGCGAGGCCAAGAAGCGGGGTGTGGATGTTATCGCCGAGACCTGCTCCCACTATCTGACGCTGACCCAGGAGAAAAACGCGGGCGAGGACGGCATTCTCTATCTCATGAGCCCTCCGCTTCGCAGTCAGGAGGATCAGGACGCCCTGTGGGAGGGACTGGCCGATGGCACGCTGAGTCTTGTCACCTCGGACAACTGCTCCTTCCCCCGCTGGATGAAGGAGGAGAGCCTGGACCGCGGCGCGGACGGCAAGGTGGTGCAGGACTTCACCAAGGTCATCAGCGGCGTGTCCGGCATTGAGGAGCGCTTCGGCCTGATGCTCCACGAGGTGGGCCGGCACAAGGGCTTTACGCTGGAGAAGGTGGCGGAGGTGCTGTGCGAGAACCCGGCCAAGGTTTTCGGCTGCTATCCCCGCAAGGGATGCCTGCAAGTGGGCAGCGATGCCGACGTGACGGTGGTAAACCTCAGCGACAACAGCTACAAGCTGACGCTGGACAACCTGCACTACCCTGTGTACGGTCAGGACGGCGTGGGCAAGGCCGGTTTGGAATACGCTGTCTACGGCGACCACGTAGCCGGTGGCCGTGTGGTACACACCATCCGCCGCGGTGAGTTCCTGGTCCGCGACGGCAAGTACCAGGGCGAGGACGGCGTTCCCGCCGCTTCCGCCGGTGTGAGATTGATCAGAAAGCTCCACTGAGAATACCAAATAGCAGAAGGACCGCTTGCGCGGTCCTTCTGCTATTTGGCATCTTTCAGAGGGCAGCTCCGCAGGATCTCCTGCGCCGCCGCTTCGTAGGCAGGCAGGTCTTTGGCCTTGCGGATGGCCTTCAAGGGCCGTTCCGCGCCCTCAAAGCTGCCGGCCAAATAATTCCACAGCTCCCGCATCCGATGCAGCACCGCCGTGCCGCCGCCCAGCCGATCCATATACAGCGCCAGCAGCCGGTCGTGGAACGCCGCCAGCTCCTGCCGTGACGCGGCTGGCCCGCCCCGTACCTGCCGCAGCAGGGACGGATCGGCCATCAGCCCACGGCCCACCATCACCGCCGTCACCTGGGGATACCGGCGGCAGAACGCCTCCACGTCCGCTGCCGTGAACAGGTCGCCGTTATACACCAGCGTGCCGGAATACGTAGCCAGCGCCCGGTCAAAGGCTTCCCGGTGCGCCGCGCCCCTGTAAAACTCCTTCTGCACCCGCGGGTGTACGATCAGCTCAGAAATGGGGTACTTTTCATACAGCGCCAGCAGCGCCTCCCACTCCGCCGGGTCGTTTTTCCCGATGCGGGTCTTGACGGACACCCGCATCTCCGGCAGCCCGTCAAATATCTCGCCGAGACACCGCTCCAGCTCCTCCGGGTACGCCAGCAGCCCCGCGCCCTTGCGCTTGGCCGTCACCGTCCCGGAGGGGCAGCCCAGGTTGAAGTTCACCTCCCGGTAGCCCCGCCGGTACAGTTCCCGCGCCGCCCACAGAAAATGGTCTCCCCGGTTGGTCAGCAGCTGGGGTACGGTGTCCGCCTCGCCCTGTATCTCGTCCAGCTCCTTCTGCTGGAAGCACAGGTTGGCGTTGGGCGACAGAAACGGCGTGAAATACTTGTCCGCGCCGCCGAACAGCACCCGGTGCGCCTGCCGCCACCAGCAGGTGGTCAGCCCCTCCATGGGCGCGGCGTACAGTTTTATGTCAACCATTTAAGATCCCCTCCAGCGTCACGTCCCTCACCGGCTCATACACATACCCCGCCAGCGCCGGGAACACCTCCGTCACCCGCTCCGGCGCGGCCAGCAGCGTCCGCTTTTTCTCCCGCGGCAGCGTCTTGAAGGCGTATTCCAGCCGTGCCGCCGCCGTCCTGCCGCCGCAGCGCCACAGCCCCGCCAGCACCCTCGGCGGGTGCGACCGGGTATACTTCGCACCCCTTCCGGCGGTATGCAGCGTCATGCGGCGGCGCAGGTCGTTGGTCATCCCGGCGTACAGACTGCCGTCCCGGCACTCCAGCACATACACATAATACACCGCGCCGCCCCCTTTCTTTCCCCATCATACCCGATATTTCTTGCATTGGCAACCTCCCTATGTTACAATATTTTTCTGGAAAGCGAGGGAATAGCTATGACCCTTTTTGACTACTATCTGCAATACATGACCGAGCTGTGGGAGGGCAAGCGCCCCGCCCCGGAGGGCGTCACCCTGCCGGAGGGCGGCGACGAAAGCGCCCGCATCCAGGCCCTTGGCCAGCAGCTGCAAACCATGGGCATGGCCGATTTCGTCCGGGCCTGCGCCGCCCAGGACGGCACGGAGCTGCCGGAGGAGCTGTTCACCGAGAGCGGCGATTTGGGCAGCTTCCAGGCGTTCCTGCAAAACGTGGACGCTGCGCCGGACGAGCCCGCCCCCCAGCCCGATGACCAGCCGGACCGTGACGCGGACAAGCACGCCTTCGAGGTGTTTCTGGACTGCATCGCCATGGACGACGGCTTGGTGCAGTACCTCATCGACGTGCTCAAGCGCATGGACCGCAAGGAGTTCTTCAAGCTCAGTCAGATCACCACCAAGCTGGACCTCGACCCGGAGGAGTTCCTCTACTGGCTGGGCCACCGCGAGGACTACGCCGGCGAGGAGGAGCGCGCCTGCGCCGCCCTGATGGACGCGGTGCTGCTGCGCTTGGCGGAGGAAAAGCGTTTGGACGTGCTGGCTGCCCTGCTCAGCGGCGACCAGAAGACCTTCGAGGCCCTGCGCTGCGAAGCCCCGGAGCTGCTCCACGTCCCCGCCGCCACCTTTGAATGGTACGAAACGCACTACCTGGATCGGGACTACCCCATCCGTCTCATCATGCGCCTGAACGGCGTCCAATTCCCCGAGTGAGGTACACGCCATGAACGAACACTACACCGCCCTGGGCGTCAGCCGTCCCGTGCTGAACTTCGCCGAGAGCATCCTGACCGATCTGCAAGGCCGCTTCGCGGCCATCGACGGTATCGCCGAGGCCAACCAGCTGAAGGTCATCGCCGCCATGCAGAAGAACAAGCTGGCCGCCAACCACTTCAACCTCTCCACCGGCTACGGCTACGACGACGAGGGCCGTGACACGCTGGAGCGTGTCTACGCCGACTGCTTCGGCGCGGAGGCCGCCCTGGTGCGTCCGCAGATCACCTGCGGCACTCACGCCCTGGCCCTGACCCTGGGCGCGAACCTGCTGCCCGGCGACGAGCTTCTCAGCCCCGTGGGCGCGCCCTACGACACGCTGGAGGAGGTCATCGGCATCCGGCCCTCCGTGGGGTCGCTGCGGGAGTACGGCGTCACCTACCGTCAGGCCGACCTGCTGCCCGACGGCAGCTTCGACTACGATGCCATCCGCGCTGCCATCAACGAAAAAACCAAGCTCATCACCATCCAGCGCTCCAAAGGCTACGCCACCCGCCCCAGCTTCTCCGTGGCGCAGATCGGTGAGCTCATCTCCTTCTGCAAGCGCTGCAAGCCGGACGTGATCTGCATGGTGGACAACTGCTACGGCGAGTTCACCGAGCTCACCGAGCCGGTGAACGTAGGTGCGGACATGATGGTGGGCAGCCTCATCAAGAACCCCGGCGGCGGCCTCGCCCCCACCGGCGGCTACGTCTGCGGCAGGGCCGACCTCATCGAGCGCTGCGCCCGCCGCCTTACCGCCCCCGGCCTGGGCCGTGAGGTAGGCGCGAACCTGGGTCTGCTGACCCAGCTCTATCAGGGCTTCTTCCTCGCCCCCACCGTGGTGGCCTCCGCCGTCAAGGGCGCGGTGTTCGCCGCCGCCTGCTATGAAAAGCTGGGCTTCCGCGTCGTCCCCTCCGCTGCCGAGGTGCGCCACGACATCATCCAGGCCGTGGAGCTGGGCAGCCGCGAGGGCATGATCGCCTTCTGCAAGGGCATCCAGGCTGCCGCCCCGGTGGACAGCTACGTCACCCCCGAGCCCGCGCCCATGCCGGGCTACGACAGCGATGTCATCATGGCCGCCGGCGCGTTTGTCCAGGGCAGCTCCATCGAGCTGTCCGCCGACGGGCCGACACGCCCGCCCTACGCCGTCTACTTCCAGGGCGGCCTGACCTGGTATCACGCCAAGCTGGGCATCCTGATGAGCCTTCAGAAAATGCTGGGGGCCGGCCTCATCGAATTATAATTATGTAAACTACGGAGGCTATATGTTTCTTCCAAACCACCCGTTCCGCCGCCGTCCGCCACCGAAACCAACTCCCCTTTCTCTAAAATTTTATGTAAACTTATAAAGGAGTCATTATGTGGTTTTGGTTTTCTCTCATCGCCCTCATCTGCTGGAGCGGCTCTGACCTGTTCAGCAAGATCGGCTGTCAGGATGCGGACGATAAATACAGTCATCTGAAAATGGTCATGGCCGTTGGTGTGGTCATGGGCCTCCACGCCGCCTATGAGATCTTCATCAACGGCACGGAGATCAGCGGCAGCATCCTCCTGACCTACCTCCCCGTGTCCCTGTTGTACATCAGCTCCATGACCATCGGCTACATCGGCCTTCGGTACATCGAGCTGTCCATCTCCTCCCCCATCTGCAACTCCTCCGGCGCGCTGGTGGCCGTGCTGGCCCTGGCCACCGGCGGCCTAGGTGAGCTTGTGCCCGCCCAGCTCATAGCCACGGCCCTGGTGTGCGTGGGCGTCATCGGCCTGGGCATCGTGGAGGCCCGCGAGGACGACGACCTCCGCGCCGCCCGCCAGCAGGCCAGCAACCACCGCTACGCCAAGTCCGCCCTGGCCCTGGTGCTGCCCATCATCTACTGTTTGCTGGACGCGCTGGGCACGTTTGCCGACAGCCGCGTGCTGGAGACGCTGGACGAGGACAGCGCCAACTGCGCCTATGAGCTGACGTTCCTGCTGGCGGCCATCGTCTGCTTCGTCTACGTGGTGCTCATCAAAAAGAGCCGCCTCGTCCCCAAGCGGGAAGGCCCGAAGTACGTGGGCGCGCTGTGCGAAACGGCGGGCCAGTTCGCCTATATCTACGCCCTGGCCGACACGGAGCACGTGGCCCTGGCCGCGCCCATCATCTCCGCCTACTGCGTGGCCTCCGTGCTGTGGAGCAGACTGTTCCTCAAGGAAAAGCTCAGCTGGAAGCATTACGCCATGATCCTCCTGGTGGTCATCGGCATCGTCATCCTCGGTCTCTACGACGCATAAGAAAACGGGAGACACGCTTTCGCGTGTCTCCCGTTTTCTCATGCTTACCGGCCTGTCATGGCGGTCATGACCTCGAACTCCTCCGCGTTCAGCGTCTTGGTCATGGCCAGGCCCTCGTCGATATCCACGTTGATGATCTGCTCCCCGGTGGTGCAGACGATGCGGTTCGTCTCTCCCTCCGCCAGCAGCCGCACCGCCTCGTAGCCCATCCGGGTGGCGGTGACGCGATCCTTGGCCGTGGGGCTTCCGCCCCGCTGGATGTGGCCCAAAATGGTGACGCGGGGATCGAGGCCCAGCTCCTTCTGGATCTGCTCGCCCACGGCGATGCCGCTGGCCGCGCCCTCGGCCACCACGATCATATAATTCGTCTTGCCGCTGAGCCGCGCCCGGCGGATCTTCTCCGCCACGTGCTGCTCAAAGTCGAAGGGCCGCTCCGGCACTAACACCGCCGTTGCGCCCACGGCCAGGCCCACATACAGCGCCAAATACCCGGCCCGGTGGCCCATGACCTCCACCACGGAGCAGCGCTCGTGGGACTGCATGGTGTCCCGCAGCTTGTCGATGCACTCCACCGCCGTGTTGGCGGCGGTGTCGAAGCCGATGGTGTAGTCCGTACATACAATGTCGTTGTCGATCGTGCCGGGGATGCCCACCACCGAGACGCCGAACTTGGACAGATCCTGCGCCCCGCGGAACGTGCCGTCGCCGCCGATGGCCACCAGTCCGTCCAGCCCCAGCAGCTTGCAGGTGGCGTAGGCCTTCTCCTGCCCCTCCTTGGTGCGGAACTCGTCGCACCGGGCGCTGTACAGCACCGTGCCGCCCCGGTTGATAATCCGGCTGACGCTGCCGTTGTCCATCTCCAGAATGTCGCCGGAGATCAGGCCCTGATACCCGCGGCGGATGCCCACGCACTCGATGCCCCGGGCCAGCGAGCTGCGGACCACGGCACGGATACAGGCGTTCATGCCCGGCGCGTCACCGCCGCTGGTCAATACGCCGATACGCTTCACTGCATTTTCCATATTCCAAGACCTCACTTTGTAACGGGAAGTTTCCCTTTGCGTTTTCTGTTGTCGCCGTTATTGTACCATACGTTTGGTCTGTTTGCAAGACGGCAGGGCAAAAAACCTGCTATACACCCGCCGCGAAATGTGCTATGATATAGTGCAGTATGTATCCTGACCGAAAGGAGTGACCTCCATGCATCCCCAGTTCGCCCAACTGACCGTCACCTGGTTTCGCCGCGCCTTTGTCTACACCGGCTCTATCGGCGAGTTCCGCTACCGCTTCGCCTGCGATGAAAAGGAGAAGCTCATCCACGCCGCCGTCTATTCCAACCTCTGCTACGAGCTGGCGCAGGACAAGGTGGAGCAGGACTTCTCCTGGGACGAGCCCGGCGTGGCGCAGATAAAGGACTGGCTGCAAGAGCATTACGAGCAGTACCTCGCCCAGCAGGCGTGACCCTGGGGGTGCATCGCCCCAAACACCGCGCAGCGATGTCATTCCGAGCCAGTGCTCGCCGCGAAGCAAGTGCCCTTGGGGTGCACACTGGCGTGGGAATCCGTCCCCCCTGCCGAAAAAAAGGAAAGCCGCCCTGCCGGGCGGCTCTCTTTACCTCAATTCACGCCAGCGCGCCGTCGATGTTCACCACCTGCACCGTTAGAGGGATGTCCTTCCCGCTGCGCGCCAGCGCCGCTCTGACGGCGTGCTCCAGCCCGCCGCAGCAGGGCACTTCCATCCGCAGCAGCGTGACGGAGCGGATGTCGTTGCCTTGCAGCACCGCCGCCAGCTTCTCCGTGTAGTCCACGCCGTCCAGCTTGGGACAGCCGATGAGCAGCTTCCGCCCCGCCAAAAACCTGCCGTGGAAGTCTCCGTAGGTATATGCCGCGCAGTCCGCCGACACCAGCAGGTCGCAGCCGTCGAAGTACGGCGCGTGTACCGGCGCTAATTTCAGCTGCACCGGCCAGTTGGTCAGCTGACCCGTCACGCCCTGCACCGCCGTCTCCTGCTTCCGCTCCGCCATCATGCGGATGCGGCTGCCGGGGCAGCCGCCGCTGTGGGCCACTTTTTTCGCCGCCTGGGACGCCTTCACCGCCGCCTCGTCATAGGCCGGCGCTTCCCGCTCCTCAAAGGTGATCGCCCCGGTGGGACAGGCGGGCAGACAGTCACCCAGCCCGTCGCAGTAATGCTCCCGCATGAGCTTCGCCTTGCCGTTCACCAGGTCGATCGCGCCCTCGTGGCAGGCGTGGACGCACGCGCCGCAGCCGTTGCACTTTTCCTCGTCGATATGGATGATCTTGCGGATCATAGTCAAATCCCCTTTCGCATCTTGTGTACGGTGTTACCATCGATTGACAAGGACAAACACGCCCTTGTCAACCGATGGTAACATACGCCGATGACGCAAAGCGGTCTGTTGCAAATGCAACGGACCGCTTTGGCAATTTTTCTCAGGTAACACCGTATAATGGAACAAGAGCGATTTGCGAGCAAATTTTGCGTACTGACGAGGCGCGGTTTCGCAGCAATACTTGTCGTATTGCAAGAAATCGCAACAAAGTCAGGACACAAAATTTCCGCAAAGCGCCGCAGTTTTCATTGTGCGGTGTTGCCCTTAATCCCGCCATGTGCTCCGCAGCAGCAGCGCCACCATGGGCATCAGCTCCAGACGGCCCATGAGCATCTCCAGCGACAGCGTGATCTTACTCAGCGGCGACAGGATGGCAAAGTTCTCCATCGGGCCTAGCAGGCCCAGGCCCGGCCCGACGTTGCTGATGCACGTCAGCGACGCGGCAAAGGACTCCTGAAAGCCGAAGTTGTCCCAGCTCACCACCAGCGCGCCCACCAGCAGCACCAGCACATACGCCGCCATGAACGCCCCGGCGGCGGACACCACACGTTCCTCCACGGCCTGTCCGTCCATCTTCACCACGCTGACGTGGTTGGGATGGGCCAGCCGCTTCAGCTCCCGCTTCAGGCTCTTGCACAGGATCATCACCCGTGAGATCTTGATGCCGCCGGAGGTCGAGCCGGCGCACGCGCCGGTGAACATCAGCATCACCAGCGCCATCCGGCAGAACGTGGGCCACTGGGCGAAGTCCACCGTGGCATAGCCCGTGGTGCTGATGATGGTCACGGTCTGGAACGCCGCATCGGTGACGGACTGACTGAAGGGTATGCCTGCCTGCACGTGCAGGTTGAGGCACAGCAGCAGCGTGGTACACACCACCACGCCCACGTATACCCGCAGCTCCTCGCTGCGGAGCACCGTTTTCAGCTTGCCCCGCACCGCCAAAAACATCAGCGAGAAGTTCACGCCCGCCAGGAAGGAGAACACGGTGATGATCCACATCACGGCGGCGCTCTGCCCGGCGATGGACACATCCCGGGTGGAGAAGCCGCCGGTGGCCATGGTGGTCAGCGCATGGTTGACGGCGAAAAACCAGTCCTCTCCGGCGATACGCAGGCACACCGCCTCCGCCGCCGTCAGCGCCACGTAGATAACGTACAGGATCTTGGCCGTGCCGCCCACCTTGGGCACTAATTTGGACTTGATCGGGCCGGGGCTCTCCGCCCGCATGAGGAACACCGCGCCCTCGCCCTGCCTGGGCGTCAGCGCCAAAAACAGCACCAGCACGCCCATGCCGCCCATCCACTGGGTCAGGGAGCGCCAGAACAGTACGCTTTTCGGCAGCCACTCCACGCCGTTGAACGCCGTCGATCCGGTGGTGGTCAACCCCGACACCGTCTCAAACACCGCGTCCACATAGGAGTCCAGCACCCCGGTGAGCATATACGGTATCGCGCCGAACAGCGACAGCAGTATCCAGCTCAGCGCCACGGCCATAAAGCCGTCCCGGCTGTGCATCTGCGCCTTCTTCGGCTTCACCAGGTGCAGCAGCGTTCCCACGACGCCGCACAGCGTGGCCGACAGCAAAAACGCCAGCCAGCAGTTCTCGCCGTATAGCAGCGCCACAACGGGCGGCAGCATAAGAAACCCCGCCTCCACCCACAGGATATAGCCCATCGTGTTGAAAATGAGCCGAAAGTTCATAGAAATACCTCTCCACGCGCCCGCTGTCACGCGGGCAGAAAACAGGCACTCCTCCGCCAAGGCCGCGACGGGAGTGCCTCCGAACGCCCTCATTATATAACCCCGCCCAATGCCTGTCAAGTGCGGCGAAAAGAAGCCGCCCTGCCGGGCGGCCTTCCTTTTATCATATCACATAGTTGTCCCCTGCCGGCACATTCATCAGGTCGGCCAGGGTGATGCGGCTGAAATAGTCCCGTGTCAGGTCGTAATACCCCTGCCATACGCCCAGCGTGCGGCACTCGCCCGCCCGGTCACACACAGCCGCCTCCGGCTGCAAGCAGGCCACCGGCGCTAAGTCGCCCTCGGCCAGCACCAGTATCTCCCACAGCGTATACTCCTCCGGCTGCCGCGTCAGCCGGTAGCCGCCGCCGATGCCGTGTACACTTTCCACCAGCCCCGCCGCCTTCAGCGCCGGCATGAGCCGCTCGATGTACTTCAACGAGATACCCTGCCGCCCGGCTACCTCCTTCATGGGGATGAACTCCCCGTTTCTGTGCTCCGCCAGATCCAGCAGTATGCGAATGGAATACCGCCCCTTTGTCGAGATCATACGCGCCCCTCCTGTCGCTTGATGGCCATAGTATACCACCAAGCCGGTAGGTTAGGCAAGTTTAATTTTGTTTTGCCCGCTTATGGGCCGCGATGGCCAGCACGACGCAGGCGATGACCACCGCCGCCACCGCGATCCACCGGGCCGTGCCCCAGGGCGCTGCCGCGTCCGTCAGCTCCGCGTAGAGCTGCTGCCCCCGTGACACGCCGCTGGTGGGATACGCCGCGTAGGCCGCCGCCGCGTCCCAGCAGGCAATGCACCGCCCCAGCTCCACCGCCAACACCAGCGCGCAGCCGCCGTAGGCAGTCCAGCGCAGGGGCTTGCTCCGCAGCAGCGGCTCTTTCAAGATCGCGCCGCACAGCGCCAGCAGCCCCGCCGCCAGCAGCGGCAGGATGAACCAGACCGACTCCTGCCGGAGCGTCAGATCCGCCCAGCCTTCTCGCCGCACGACCCCGCCGTGCAGCGTGTAGAGGCTCATGATCTTCCGATACGGCAGCAGGCCCACCGCCCACATATACGACCACAGGTACGCCGGCGGCAGCAGCATCACCAGCCTCCGCCGCAGGTCGTCCTTACTCCGGCAGGGACTCCAGCCCAGCCACACAAATAGCGCCGCCGCCAGCAACAGCAGCCACGCCCAGGATGCGTAACAGAACAGTAACCCCACCGCCATGACCATCACCGTGGCCGCGTAGCCGATCTGAAACCGCAGCTTCCCCCGCCGCTCCAGATACGTCTCCACCTCGCGCTGCACGTTGTCGTCGCTGACGGCCCGGGGGCGGGTCTCCCCCGCCAGGATATCGTCCGCCGTCACGCCGTACAGCGCCGCCAGCGCCGGCAGCGCCCCGATGTCCGGCAGCCCCGCGCCGCTCTCCCATTTGCTCACGGTCTTGTTGGACACACCTAATATGTCCGCCACCTGCTGCTGGGTCATGTCCCGTCCCTTCCGCAGTGATGCCAAATATGCGCCGGTCTTTTCCACGTTCATGGCCGCGCCCTCCTTCTTTTTGCTGCCTCCAGTATACCACACCCCGGAATTTTGTCCATCCCTGGCCCTTTGACTTTGTCCACGGAGCGTGGATACCGCCGTTTCCCCGGAAAAATCGCCTCTATCGCCGAAATTATCCTTGACACCGGCCCTGGCCTATGGTAATATAATCAAGCTGACGATTTGAGCGGAGGGCGCACGCGGGTGTAGCACAATGGCCAGGGCACCAGCCTTCCAAGCTGGGGATGCGGGTTCGATTCCCGTCACCCGCTCCAACTTGACAGATACGCGCCAGTAGCTCAGTTGGATAGAGCAACTGCCTTCTAAGCAGTAGGCCAGGGGTTCGAGTCCCTTCTGGCGTGCCATTTTCCCTGGAGTGTCAGCACTCTTCCCGTGCGGATGTATATGTGGTGGGTGTAGCTCAGTTGGTTAGAGCACCGGATTGTGGTTCCGGGTGTCGAGGGTTCGAGTCCCTTTACCCACCCCACACAACGATGAGGGATCGGGAGTGTCCCGATCCCTCATTCGCTTTTTCCACACAGGGGTGTCGCCAAGTGGTAAGGCAAGGGACTTTGACTCCCTCATCCGCTGGTTCGAGTCCAGCCATCCCTGCCAGCGCAGTATAGGGCCAGCCCCTTTTGATATAAGGAACGACAAGTGCATACGCTTCGTTAGCTCAGTCGGTAGAGCACCTGCCTTTTAAGCAGGGTGTCCGGGGTTCGAATCCCCGACGAGGCACCAAGTTAACAAACAGGTTTAGATGCCATGCGGTGAAAACCGCATGGCATCAAGCCTTTCCGGGGTTTTCCACACCCCGATTTTAACGGTTTCAAGCATGGATATCAGAGCCGTTTGGGAGGCGTTCGACGTGATTTGAACCCCTCTTTTTCTGCTTTCTGGCGAAATAATCGGATGCAGCCCCCTTTTGTACGAGGATTTTCCTCACAAAAGGGGGCTTTTTTCATAAAAAAGTTTCACAAAGTTTTGGGCGTCGGTTTGTTGGTTTCGTAGAACCATCGAACCAGCGCTCTTTTCATTACAAAATGGGAGGATCACAACATGAATGACCGCAATACGGAACAGCAGAACCGCTACCTTGAGGAAGTCTGTACCTGCCTGCACCGCGCTGGCTTTGAAACCCAGCCTCTGGAGAACTCGCAGATACCTGTTCAATGGAATGGCACACCTCTCTGCCACATCACCGGCAAGGGCAGTGTGTTCTATCGGCGGGAGGATGTGTCCACGCTCCAGGCGGAGGAAGCCCTCATCCGTGCCGAAGACATCGCGGCTCGGACACTGGAGTACATGACTGCTATGGAAGCCGCCCCACAGCTCAAAGCCAGTGGACTGGAGGGCGACTATCGAATCCTTGCCGACTTCAACGTCACAGTGCTGGCGGGTACTCCAAGCAAACACGGCGTTCAATTCGTTACATGGGATTGGGACTATGACCGCACGGGCTTATCCCACGGACACTATTTCATGGAGAACTATGACGGAGCCAAGCAAGATTTTGCCATACGAAGCGGCCTCATCCACAAGGAGCAGCTTTTCAGCCCAGAGCAGATGACAGAGATCTACCGCTGCTGCGCCGACTCTGTAGACGGTGATTTTTTCGACCTCACCGCCGAACAGGAAAAGGTGATCCGAAGCGTACAGCAGCAGATCGAGGATTGTGTGCCGGATTTGGCCGAGCGCATCCGGCAGCAGGAAGACGCGATGGAACAGACAATGTAATAATGTAATACAGAATGTCACGGGACGAAGTTTGAAGGGTCAGACTTCGTCCTTTTGTATTTCATGGACAGGGAGGTAGACATGATCGATGGGATCAGACGCAGCGTAGACAAACGCACCTGCACGGCATTTGTGCCGACGCCGCCGGAGCCGGTGTTTTGCACGGAGAACGAAAGATGCCGTGGATGCCCGTACCCCGCCCACGGTGTCATCTGCTGGCATCGGGATGGGACTTGCCTGCGGACAGATATGGAGAAAATCGAGAGGAGAAAGAAGAATGATTCAAGCTGTTTTTAGTAACCCTTTGCACCCGGAATACGGCGTGGCAACCATTCCGTTTCCAATCTTACATGACCAGTATGCGTACTGCATGGAGCTGCTGGAGGCGTTGGAGATCGGCGACGCGGTCAAGACAGACTGCAAGGTGGAGGAGATCGACAGCTTCTACACCGTTCTTAAGCGCACGGAGATGCTCACGGTCAATGTGAAGGAACTGAATTACCTCGCCAAACGGCTGGACAGCTTCGACACCGGCGAGGCCGCGCAGTTTCAGGCGATGGCCCATAAGCTGGAACTCTCCAAGCTGAAGGATTTCATAAACCTGACCTTCTGCTGTCAGCAGACTACAGTCATCACGGATTTTTCTGACCTTGCTGTCATTGGCCGAGACCACTACATGAATCTGCACGGCGGCAGCGCAAGAGTTGACGAGTTGGAGGCGCTGGACGGCGAGGAAACGGCAAGGCAGCTCATTGAGAATGGCAACGGCACGATCACGCCCTATGGCGTGGCCTATGACAACGGCATAAAGCTGGAGCAGGTCTACGATGGGCAGTTCTTTCCCTGCTATTACTATGAGCCGAATGCCAGCGCCCTTGCGCTGACCTCCAAAGCCGAGCCGGAGGACACCGAGCACATCACTTGGTTGTTTCTCCCCATGGCGCAGGAGGAGATCGACCGAGCCCTGCTTCGTGCCGGCATCACCGATCCGCTGGAGATCCGCCTGCGGCTGGTGGAGAGCCATCTGCCGGACGAGGTAGACGTGCTGCTGGATATGGAACAGGAAAACCTTGCGGACCTCAATGCACTGGCGCAGGTAGCGGATACTCTTTCCACGGATGACCTCAAAAAGCTGGGCGCTGTGGTGGCTATGGCAAAGCCGGAAACTGCGGCACAGATCAAAAGACTTGCGGAAAACCTCGAGCTCTTTGACTTCGCTCCCGGCGCGCACACGCCGGAGGAATACGGCAAGTACATGATCCAGCAGTCCGGCTATTTTGATTACGATGAGAATTTAGATGGGTTCTATGACTACGAAGGCTACGCCCAGCAGCGCATGAGTGAGGAGGACGGCATGTTCACCGACCGGGGTTACATCGCGTACAAGGGCTATTACAGCATGGAGGAAGTGATGAACGGCAGCCAGAGCGGTTGCATGGAGATGGGAGGCATGACATGATCATTCAAAAGGAGGGCTACCTGTGAACACAAAAATTTCGTATCTGTATAGAGATGCCGACAATTACAAGAAAGTCAACGAATGCGTCATTGCCGGCGCATTGACTGCTGAGCAAATTTGTGCCATCAAAGATTGCTGCGACATGGGCGAATACTTCATTCCAAGCCAAGTGGGTCTGCCGGAACGCCGCTTTGATCGGTATGATCCGGCGGTGGATCACTGCTGGTTCGAGCTGGACGAGGACAGCTTCTCGGAAACGATAGAGCCACCTACGGTAGCCCTTACCGCCGCAGAACTGGTCAACCGCTTCGAAGAATGCCGAAACAACTGGCAGGATGAGGCATACACGCCGCAGATGGGCGGCATGGTATGAGCACGGGAACGGCTTGTGCCAGAGGGCCTCCTACCCTGTCAGACCATTGTAAATCTTTCCGTTGACTTACGGATGGTTGTGTGGTAGTTGTTTGTGCTACCCAAAACACAGAAAGTCCAATGGTATTAAGTCAAGAGGGTGATGCAGGAAAAATCGGAGGAAAACGGCAATTTTAGGAGGACTGCTCAGAAAAAAAGCAACACTCATCCAAGCCCTGCCTGCAAAATGTTTCAAAAGCAGGGCCAGAAATGTCAGTGAGATCAACTCACCAACGGCTATACAGGCGGTTGTCTTTCAGCAGTCGAAAGAGCAACCGAACCAGTTTTCTGGCAGTTAAAGCGAGTGCACGTTTATGCTGGTCCTTATTGACCTCGTGGTATTTGAGGTCATAGTATAAGAACCTCAAGGGTTTGAAGAAAGAAAACCTTCGCGACAACATGACCACGCTGGAGCTGGTACTGAATATGCTGGCGGAAGCAACCACCACAGAAATATCCAAGCAGAAATCTCCGGGGACATTTTCGGAGAATTTGGCTGTCGCCCGTGAGGGCGGTGAAGCTGCTGGGATTGCACGGAAGGCAGTCGAGGAGCGCACGGGTGTCCCTGTTATTACCGCCAAGAACGCTGCACAGCTCAATCAGGTTGTGACAGATTTGCTGGAAGGAGCGACTACGTCACCGGAAAAGCAAGACAAAAGGCACTGATTTACTGACCACAAAACCTGTGGACAGTCACAAAAAAGGAAGATACCTTTTGGTATCTTCCTTTTTTGCCGTCTTGCCTCCGGGGAGTCGAAGTTTATGCCCTTTAGGGTAAATCCCCGACGAGGCACCAAAAGAGAGCCACCCTTTGGGTGGCTCTCTTTTGGTGCTGCTGATTTTTGCTCCGCAAAAATCAGGGCCGCCGTTGGCGGCCTTTGATTGAACGCGCAAGGGAAACCCGACAAAGGTTTCCCTTGCACACATTCCTTTCCTTGCGGTATGGAGGAGTGCCGCTCGCAGGGGCGGGGTTCTACCCTGCCCCTATACTCTTTTATTCCCGCTGGCCGTCGGCCACGATGTGATAGTAGGCGTTGCCCGTCAGCTTATACACCAGCGCGTACAGCACCGCGAACACCGCGAAGCTCACCGCCGTTGTGCCGATCAGCAGCCCCTTGTTGTCCAGGTTGAACAGCATCAGCAGCTTGTGGATGAACGGAAACGCGAAGCACAGGTGAACGCCCGCCATCAGCAGCGGCAGGGAGAACACCGTCAGCAGCTGGCTGTTGATGCTCCGCCGGATGTCGCCCTTGGTCATGCCCACCTTCTGCATAATGTCGAACCGGCTCTGATCCTCATAGCCCTCCGACAGCTGCTTGTAGTACAGAATGGCCACCGCCGCGAAGATGAACACGATACTCAGCATGATGCCCAGGAAGAACAGCCCGCCATACGTGCCGTAGAAATCCGCCCGGTTGCCCGCCTTGGACTCCACGCTGACGGCTGCGTTCCAGTCGCTGTTCACATGGCTGAGATACTCGTCCAAAGCCGCCTTCAGGTTGGGTGTCACGCCATCGATGTTTGCCTGCTGGTTCTCCGGCAGGTCGGTGTCGAAGCCATAGTTCCAGTACGCGACGGGATGCCAGCCGTACTTGCCCTCCAGATAGTCCTGCAGCTCCGGCACGAACTGCTCAAAGTCCCGCACCACCACCGTCAACGACGGCGTGATGTCCGCCACCGCCGCGCCGTCCAGCGGGGTGATCTCCCGCTTCATCACGTGGCGGGTCATGCCGCCGTCAATGGACAGCGTGTCCGCGTCAAAGTCCATCCGCAGCGTGGCCACATACACCTGCCCGTCCTCCAGCGTCAGGCTCTGGCCGGTGAGGGCGTTGTACTCCTCCAGCGGCACAAAATGTATCTGGATGACGTGGGTGCTGTCCGTTGCGGACGCACCGCTGGCGTCAACGGTCAGGTTGCCGCCGTCCAGCAGTCCGCTGAGACTGAGTTCCCGGTACTCCGCCACGTTGCTGACCTCGCCGCCGAAGTTGAAGACGGTGTTCTCCACGCCCTGCCGCAGCTCTGCCATCTCCTTCTCGTCCAGCAGCTTTTCGCCGCCGTACACCGTCACGGCGAGGTCGTGGGGATAGCGGGCGTTCACCGCATCCTCCTGCCCGAAGTACAGACAGGTGGTGGAGGAGATCATCACCAGCACCATGGTGGCCAAAATGCACACCGAGGCCAGCCCCGCGCCGTTGCGCTTCATGCGGTAGGCCATGGAGGACACCGACACGAAGTGACGGGGATCGTAGTAGTAGCTCTTGTTGCTCTGCAAGCCCCTGCACAGCGTCACCGACCCGCTGATGAACAGCAGATACGTGGCGAGGATGACCATGATCACCGCCGCAAAGAACCACAGCAGCGCCGCCAGCGGCTCTTTGATGGACAACCGCCAGCCAGTACGCGCCGCCCAGCAGCACCACGCCCGCCAGCGTCAGCACCCACTTGGCGCGGGGCGGCCTTTCACCCACGTTCTCGCTCCGCAGCAACGCGATGGCATTCACCGTATGCAGCTGCCGCAGGCTGTTCAGCAGGATCAGCGCCTGGATGACCGCGAACAGCGCCGCCGTCACCAGCAGGGAGCTGACGGACACCGACAGCGTGTACGTCACCGTGTCCCGCAGCAGCCGCACCAGCCCCAGCTCCGCCAGCTTATACAGCACCACGCCCAGGATAAGCCCCGTCCCGGCGGTCACGCCGTAGGTGATGGCCGTCTCCCACAGCAATATGCGGGCGATGTTGCCCTTGCCCATGCCCAGCACGTTATACAATCCAAACTCCCGCTCACGCCGCCGGATGAGGAACGAATGGGTGTAGAACAGAAACAGCAGGGAGAACACGGCGATGACCACCGTGCCCAGCCGCAGTATTATGGCGCTGCTGCCGCCGCCGGACATGTGCGCCAGCATGGGCGAGCCGGACAGCCCCAGCAGAATGTAAAACATCAGCACCATGCCGGTGCAGCTCAACAGGTACGGCAGATACAGCCGCCTGTTTTTCACCATGCCCGTCCAGGCAAGACGGGCGTACAGTCCTGTTTTCATTCCTGCTCACCGCCTGACTGGAGCATGGTCAGCGTGTCGGAGATACGCTGATAGAACCGTGTGTCGCTGTCCTCGCCCCGATAGAGCTGGTGGAACACCTGACCGTCCTTGATGAACAGCACCCGCCCCGCCCGGCTGGCGGCCTTCACGGAGTGGGTCACCATCAATATGGTCTGCCCCGCCCGGTTGATCTCGGCGAACAGCCGCAGCAGCTCGTCGGTCGAGCCGCTGTCCAGCGCGCCGGTGGGCTCGTCGGCCAGCAGCAGCTTGGGCTGGGTGATGATGGCCCGTGCCACGGCGGCCCGCTGCTTCTGTCCGCCGGACACCTCATAGGGGTACTTCTTCAGCAGCTCCGTCAGGCCCAGCTCCCTGGCGATGGGCTTCAGCCGCTCCCGCATCTCCTCATAGTCCATCCCCTCCAGCACCAGCGGCAGATAGATGTTATCCTCCAGTGTGAACGTGTCCAGCAGGTTGAACTCCTGGAACACGAAGCCCAGGTTGTCCCGGCGGAAGGACGCCGCGTCCTTCTCCCGGATCTTCCCCAGCTCGTGGCCGTCCAGCCGCACCGTGCCCGCTGTGGGCTCGTCCAGCGCCGCCAGGATGTTCAGCAGCGTGGTCTTGCCGCTGCCGGACTCACCCATGATGGCCACATACTCGCCCTGCTCCACCGTAAACTGTACGTTCCGCAGCGCCTCTACCCGGCTGCCGCCGAAGCGGGTGGTATATACCTTCCTCAGCCCGCTCACTTCCAAAATGCTCATGGCATTGACCTCCTTTTCGGTTTACGGTGCTATTGTAGCAGAGCGGGGAACGCGCCGCCATTTCTTTGGCTTACATTCCCCGCCCCAAAACGAACAAATCTGTCACATTTTCACTCCGGCGCGCCCTCCCGGCGCTTCAGGCCGATACGCACCTCCGTGCCCTGCCCCACCGCCGACCGGGCGGTGATGGTGTGCCCCAGGTTCTGACAGATGCGGCGGCACAGATACAGCCCGATGCCGCTGGCGTGGCGATCCACGCGGCCATTCGTGCCGGTGTAGCCCATCTCGAACACACGGGGCAGGTCCTCCGGCGCGATGCCGATACCCGTGTCGGAAATGCACAGCACCTGCCCCTCCTCCTGCCACGTAACGGCGATGCGCCCGCCCTCCGGCGTGTACTTCAGCGCGTTGCTCAACACCTGCTCCACCACGAACCGCAGCCACTTCTCGTCCGTCACCACCGTCCGCCCGATGGGCCGGTACTCCAGCGCGATCCGCCGGTCGATGAACTCCCCGGCGAACCGCCGCACGGCGGGCCGCACGATGTCGTCCACGCTGTACGAGCGGATCACATAGTCGCTGCCGCCCTCGTGCAGCCGCAGGTATGTCAGCACCATGTCCACGTACTGCTCCACCCGGCCCAGCTCCGCTCTCAGCCGCCGGGCCGCGGGGTCATCCTGCCCCTGTAACGTCAGCTGCATGGCGGCGATAGGGGTCTTGATCTGATGCACCCACGCGGTGTAGTACGCCGTCAGCTCCCGCCGCCGCTCCTGATTTTCCGTCTCCCGCCGTGCCAGCTCCCGCCGCAGCGCGGCGATGATGGCAGCGCAGTCCTCACCCTCCGCCGTCCGCATGGACGGCAGCTGGTCCAGCAGCGCCGCGCCGGCCTCCCGCAGCCGCAGCAGCTCCTTGCGCTGCCGCCGGCGGCGCAGGATACCGCTCAACACCAGCGCCCCGCCCAGCAGGGCGCACAGCCCCGCCGGGTACGCCACCGCCTCCAGCGGCAGGCCGTACAGCGCGAACGTCACGCCGAACACCGCCGTAAACAGGAAAAACGCCGCGATGCCCCAGCCATGCTCCCGCAGATACCCTCTCATACGTCCGTCCTCACTCAATGATGTACCCTACGCCGTGGCGCGTGGCGATAAAGTCCTCCAGCCCCGCCGCGGCCAGCTTCCGCCGCAGCCGGTTCACGTTCACCGTCAGCGTGTTCTCGTCCACGAAGCTGTCCGTCTCCCACAGTCGCTCCATCAGCTTCTCCCGGCTCACCACCCGTCCGCCGCTCTCCATCAGGCAGTTCAGGATACGGTACTCGTTTTTCGTCAGCTCCACCGTCTGCCCGTTATAGTCCAGCTTCTGATCGCCGCTGTGCAGCCGCGCACCCCGGCACTCCAGCACCGGCTCTGATGCCATGTCGTAGCACCGCCGCAGCAGCGACCGCACCTTGGCCATCAGCACGCCGCCGTCAAAGGGCTTGGCCACGAAATCGTCGCCGCCCATGTTCACCGCCATGATGACGCTCATATTGTCCGCCGCCGACGACAAAAACAGGATGGGCGCAGCCGTCTGCTTCCGCAGCTCCCTGCACCAGTAGTACCCGTCAAAAAACGGCAGCCCGATGTCCATGATGATCAGATGCGGCCCGTATTCCGCCGCCTCCGCCGCCACGTTTCTAAGATCCTCGGCGCTTTTGGCCTCCATGCCCCAGCTCTCCGCCAGGCGGCAGACCTCCCGTGCGATGGTGCGGTCATCCTCCACCACAAAAATACGGTACATGATCGTCCCTCCCTTTTCTCCCCCTCACTATACCATTTCCCCCCCCTCCCCGCAACCCCCGCGGTTTTTTTGAAATTCTCTCTTGACAATTCCGCCTCCCCGTGCTATAACTATACCAACCTACCGAGTTGGTAGTTCAAAATCTCAGAAACGAGGCGACCAAAATGAACGCCCTGCACCCGCTTTTCCTCACAGGCCGATGTTGACCCTCCTTTTTTCACCCAACCCACATACACTATACTTATCATAAAAAAGGAGAACGCATCATGGCTGCTATCTATACCTCTGCCGACCAGCTCATCGGCCACACCCCCCTGCTGGAGCTGACCCACATCGAAAAGGCCCACGGCCTGAAGGCCAAGATTCTGGCCAAGCTGGAATACTTCAACCCCGCCGGCAGCGTCAAGGACCGCATCGCCAAGGCCATGGTGGACGATGCTGAGGCCAAGGGACTGCTGAAGCCCGGCTCTGTCATCATCGAGCCCACCTCCGGCAACACCGGCATCGGCCTGGCCTCCGTGGCCGCCGCCCGGGGCTACCGCATCATCATCGTCATGCCTGAGACCATGTCCGTGGAGCGCCGCCAGCTCATGAAGGCCTACGGCGCGGAGCTGGTGCTCACCGAGGGCGCGAAGGGCATGAAGGGCGCGATCGCCAAGGCCGACGAGCTGGCCAAGGAGATTCCGGGCAGCTTCGTGGCCGGGCAGTTCGTCAACCCTGCCAACCCCAAGGTCCACTACGAGACCACCGGCCCGGAGATCTGGGCCGATACCGACGGTCAGGTGGACTTCTTCGTGGCCGGCGTGGGCACAGGCGGCACCATCACCGGCACGGGCAAGTTCCTGAAGGAGCACAAGCCCGATGTGAAGGTGGTGGCTGTCGAGCCCAAGACCTCCGCCGTGCTGTCCACCGGCGTGGCCGGCGCGCATAAGATCCAGGGCATCGGCGCGGGGTTCGTCCCCGACGTGCTGGACACCCATGTGTACGATGAGATCATCCCCGTGGACAACGACGATGCCTTCGCCGTTGGCAAGGAGGTCGGCAGACGCGAGGGCGTGCTGGTGGGCATCTCCTCCGGCGCGGCCCTGTGGGCGGCCATCGAGCTGGCCAAGCGCCCGGAGAACGCGGGCAAGAACATCGTGGTGCTCCTGCCCGACACCGGCGACCGCTACCTCTCCACCCCGCTGTTCGCGGACTGATAAGCTGCTGTACCGTTTTCTTTTCTCTTCTTCCTACTCTCCCCAACAAGACAGGGCGGGCCTTTTTCAAGGCCCGCCCGCAGGCTGTCGAAAAAGTCCAGCAAATGCTGGGCTTTTTCTCATGTATATGCGTTATACACGATATAGAGGCTTGGCTCAGGTCACGAATTGGGTGAAGCTCAAATTTGCTGCCATGAATCTAAAAAAACTAGCAATGTGGAATTGGAGGCGCCATTTCCATCTTTTGATTTTCCGTCTCTTTTACTCTGAATACGCCAGAAACCCGGTTGCCCCCTGAATCGCACAACCGGGTTTCTCGACAAACTGAAACGCCCTCATGCACCGGCATGAGGGCGTTTTTCCTTGGGTCACCGCCAAATACGCCGCAGGGCCGCATCTCCCATACACCGCGTATTTTATCCAGCATTATCGTATGTGTAGAAGCCCCTCTTCGTTTTCCGTCCCAGCATATTCGCCTCCACCATCTGTGCCATCAGAACTGGCGGATGGAACAGCGGGTCGCCTGTGGCTTCATAAATAGCCTTGCAGGCATGGTACGTCACATCCAACCCCACTATATCTTGAAATTCCAGCGGCCCGTAAGGATGTCCTAACCCCAACCGTGCCGCAGCATCAATGTCCGCCGGACTGGCCATACCTCGCTCCACCATACGAATGGCGTTGAGCCGGAAGGGATATTGCAGATAATTGATAATGAAACCGGGATAATCCTTGGCTCGGATCAGTGTTTTGCCTAGGGAACTGCCGAATGCATACGCCAACTCCGCCGCGTCATCCGATGTTCGGATGCTGGTGATCAGCTCCACCAGCATCATAGTTTGGGCGGGATAGCAGAAATGCAGCCCCACCAATCTGTCCGGGTAGGTCAGCGCCCCGGCAATATCAATAATAGGCAGGCTGGAGGTATTCGTGCACACCAGGGTGTCGCGCCGCACAACGGCCTCGACCTGGCGCATAATATTCCGCTTCAGCTCCAGCTTCTCCGGGGCGACCTCAATGACCACATCACAGTCAGCCAAATCCGCATAGTCCGTTGTCCCCGTCAGTTGTGCCGTCACAGCGTCCTCCGCCATAGGCGGCACGACGGTCTTTTCGGATGTCTCGGCAGTTTGAGCTATGCCGCGGATCACCTTCAGGTTCTTTTGCAGCAGCTCCTCGTTAATTTCAAGGGCCGTCACCCGATACCCCGCCCGGAGGCAGCACACCGCAATACCCGCACCCATTGTACCGCACCCGATCACGCCGACTTTTTTGATCGCTTCCAGTGTCATAGTTTTTTCCTTTCCCGCATACAGCGCATTTGTCCGCTCAGGATGGCCGGATACCTCAGATGCGGGCCACGCCGCTCTTCCGCGCCGCTTCGGCCACGGCCTTCGCTACAACCGGGCCTACGCGAGGATCAAAAGCCGCCGGGATAATGTAGTCCGCATTCAGTTCCTCCGGGCTGATCAGTCCTGCCAGGGCCTGAGCCGCCGCCATCTTCATCTCTTCGTTGATGGTACTGGCCCGCACATCAAACGCACCGCGGAAAATGCCGGGAAAGGCCAGCACATTGTTGATCTGATTGGGATAATCGCTGCGCCCTGTGGAGACCACCGCGGCACCGCCGGCCTTGGCCTCGTCCGGGAAAATCTCCGGCGTGGGGTTGGCGCAGGCAAATATGACAGCATCTCGTGCCATGGTTTGAACCATCTCTTTTGTGACCATGCCGGGCGCACTAACCCCGATGAACACATCTGCACCCACCAGCATCTCTGCCAAAGAGCCGGCACGGCGCTCCAGATTCGTCACCTGGGCCATCTCCTCCTTGATCCAGTTCAGCCCCTCACGCCCTTGATAGATCGCGCCATGACGGTCGCACATGGTCACGCTGCGAAATCCCGCTGCCAATAGGAGCTTCACGATGGAGACGGCGGCAGCGCCTGCGCCGGAGGTAACGATCTTCACGTCCTCCTTTCGTTTCCCCACCACCTTCAGGGCGTTGGTCAGGCCCGCCAAGGTGATCACAGCAGTGCCGTGCTGGTCATCGTGAAACACGGGGATGTCGCACTTCTCCTTTAGCTTCCGCTCGATCTCGAAGCACCGAGGGGCGGATATATCCTCCAAGTTGATGCCGCCAAAGCTGCCGGAGATCAGGTAGACCGCATTGACAAATTCATCCACATCCTTGGTCTTAACACACAAGGGGAACGCATCCACACCACCAAAGGCCTTGAACAGCACACACTTCCCCTCCATTACCGGCATACCGGCCTCCGGGCCGATGTCGCCTAACCCCAGCACTGCCGTGCCATCTGTGATCACCGCGCACAGGTTGTGACGGCGGGTCAAAGTATAGCTCTTGTCAATATCCTTTTGGATCTCCAGGCAGGGCTGGGCCACACCAGGTGTATACGCCAGGGACAGATCCTCCCTGTCCTTCACCGGCACGGTAGCCACGACCTCGATCTTTCCCTGCCACTGCTCATGCAGCCGCAGCGATTCCTTTGCATAATCCATAATACCGTCCTCCTATCAGACCATCTTTTCGGGATGGAATACCTCATCAAACCGTTCCGCACTCAAAAAGCCCAACTCCAAGCAGGCTTCCCGCAAGGAGCAGCCGTCGTGATACGCCTTTTTCGCCACCTTGGCGGCATTTTCATAGCCAATGTAAGGGTTCAGCGCTGTTACCAGCATTAAGGATCGACGCAGGTTCTCGTCCATTTTCCCTCGGTCAGCGGTAATGCCCACAGCACAGTGGTCATTAAAGGAGAGCATCGCCTCTGTCAACAGCCGCGCCGTCTGTAGGAAATTGTAGATACACACCGGCATGAACACATTCAGCTCAAAATTCCCCTGAGAAGCCGCCATTCCCACCGCCACGTCGTTGCCCATGACCTGCACGGCCACCATAGTGACCGCCTCGCACTGGGTGGGATTTACCTTTCCGGGCATAATGGACGAGCCTGGCTCATTCTCCGGGATCTTGATCTCACCCAGGCCGCAGCGCGGGCCGGAGGCCAGCCACCGCACATCGTTGGCGATCTTCATCAGATCACAGGCCAGCGCCTTCAGCGCTCCGTGGGCGAATACCAGTTCGTCCTTGCTGGTCAGCGCGTGGAATTTGTTTCCCGCTGTGATAAATTCTTTGCCCGTGATTTTCGAGACCGCCGCAGCCACCTGCGTATCAAAGCCCTTGGGAGCGTTCAGTCCCGTACCCACCGCCGTGCCGCCCAGGGCCAGCTCCCTTAGATGGGTCAGCGCCAACAAAAGCTGCTGTTTATCACGCTCCAGGCTCATACGCCAGCCGGAGATCTCCTGGGCAAAGGTGATGGGGGTGGCATCCTGCAAATGAGTGCGGCCCGATTTCACCACATCCGAATTTTCCTCCTCCAAACGCCGGAATGTATCCGCCAGCTTGTCGATGGCCGGGAGTACCCGATCCTCTAAAGCCAACACGGCAGCGATGTGCATAGCCGTTGGAAACGTATCGTTGGAGGATTGAGACATATTCACATCATCATTTGGATGAAGGAGCTTCTTGCCGAACAGCTCATTACCCCGGTTGGCGATGACCTCGTTGGCATTCATGTTGGACTGCGTGCCGGACCCTGTCTGCCACACCACCAGGGGAAAATGCTCGTCCAACGCCCCCGCCATGACCTCATCGCAAACGCGGCAGATCGCATCACACTTCTCCGCCGTCATTCTCTCCGGGCACATCTGATGATTGGCTATGGCCGCCGCCTTCTTCAGCACACCGAAAGCCCTGGTGATTTCCCGCGGCATGGTCTCAATGCCCACCCCAATGGGGAAATTCATCCGTGAACGCTGCGTCTGTGCGCCCCAATACCGGTCCGCCGGTACTTGCACCTCACCCATGGAGTCATGCTCGATACGGTAGTCCATGTTCATCCCTCCTTATAGGTTTTATCCAGCACCGCGTAGGCCTGCTCCCGCAGATCATGATAAATACTGCTTCCGCAGGTATCCATACCCACCACCAGCGGGCCGAAGCGTTCCACCTCTAGATCCCACAGCGCCTCAGGCATACCCATTTCAAGATAATGAACGTCGGCTACGCGCTTTACGCCCTGGCTCAACTTCGCCGCGCAGCCAGGTGCGGCCTGAAGATACACATACCCGTACTCCCGGCAGGCTCGCTGTGTATCATCTCCCATGCCGCCCTTGCCCAGCACCGCCTTCACGCCCATTTTCCCCACCATGTCTGCATAGGGTTCCATACGAATAGAGGTCGTTGGGCCAATGAGCTGCAGCTTCCATGTGCCATCCGCTTGCTTCAGGCATACCGGCCCGGCGTGGAACACGGCAGCCCCCCGGAAATCCTTGGGCAGCGGCTGCCCCAAAGCAAGCAGCTCCTTATATTTCAGGTGGGCCATATCCCGGGAGGTAAAAATATGCCCGGTAAGATATACCACATCTCCGATCCGCATCTGACGGACATCCTCGTCCCGCAGCGGCGTTGTCAAAACATACTCTTTCATTGTCAGATCCCTTTCCTTACAAGAGTTTTTCCACGCGCCCATCGTCGTAGATCCTGATTCCGGCACGGCGGGCCACCCAACAATGGAAATTGATCGCCACGGGGGCGATGGCCGTATGGGTATGTGCCCGCTCGATCTTAACGGCCAAGCAAACCGTATCGCCGCCTGTACCGGCAGCCCCCAGTCCCAGCGAGTTGATGGCGTCCTTCAGCTCACGCTCCAGGGCCGCCAGCTCCGGGTCTTGGTTCACATCGTCCCAGCGGCGGGTGCTGATAGCCTTTCGACTCAACTTGCTGCAAATATCCATCTGCCCACCAATACCAATGCCGATACCGAAGGGCGGACACGGCTTTCCTCCGGCTTTGATAGCTGTTTCAAGGATAAAGCGCTTCATCCCCGTCAGGTTTTTTCCCAGCTTTGCCGGGGTCATGATCTGAAGCGCGTTGCCCAACTCAGCGCCGCAGCCTTTAAAGCTGATAATAAAATCCACGTATTCCTGTCCGGGCACATACTCATATTCGATGTTTGGCACGCCTTTTCCCGTGTTGTTGCCCGAGTTCTCTCGGGTCAGCGGGTCTACCATGCTGGGACGGAGGTATCCCTTTTTCGTTGCCTCCGCCACCGCGCTGCTGATGATCTCCTTTGCACGCGCCGGGAAATTCCCATCACCGAAGGTTATCCAGGTACAGGGGTATCCCGGCGACTGGCACACGCCTTTATCCGCCGCCTTGGCAATGTCTACATTGTCCAGCATGGATCGCAGCATGCTCCTTGCCGTGTCGTTGCTTTCGCGGGAAAGCGCATCCTCCAGCAAGGCCTTCACATCGCCTGAGATCTCCGTTACTGCGCGTATTACCGCATCATGAACGCTTTGTTCAAAAATCGCCTCTTGCTTCGTCATAGCGCTCTTATCACCTTTCTTTTGCTATGGATGGCAAACATGATTTTAAATGTAATTGGGTTGGGAGAGGGAAGTGAAATGTGGCACGCCGCCGACTATTGGTATACCATTTGCAAACTAAGCCTATCATACTTTCCTCGTAAATGGAAGCCCTATTTTCATTTTCTTTGCAAATTTGTATTTTGTCTGCCTACTACGCCCACTTACAGCGCACCAAGCATAGGAAAAGGCCCCGCATCGTTCGTGATGCAGGGCCTTTTATTTCCTCACACAGAGTTCTGTCACACCGCCGTAAACAACGAAGAAACATCCTCCAGCTGCTCCAAGGCATGGAGCTTACACAGCAACCGTTCTCTTGCCTCTATTGGGAGTAGTACCGTCATCTTTTGGAATTTTTCATCACATTCTTTCTGGGAAAAAGGGTTTCTCGGATCGCCTGGCGGAAAGTAGACAGTCTTTTCCAAGACCCGCCCATCTTTCATGACGATCTCCAGCCGATGCGGCCAGCAGGTAGGGTCTTTTTGGAATACCATCTCCAGCTTCGGGTCTACTGTTACGGTAACGCGGCTCATCAGCCGGCGCAGTGCTGGGTTAGCGAGCGTCTCTTTGGAAAAGGAGGACTCCGTCAGCTCACCGGTACATAGCAGCGCGGGAAGTGTATACTGTGCACTGAATTTACCGGCGTAAGGCGTCTCCGGCGCGGGACAATCAATGGTATCCTTTGCCACCGCATAGGTATTGTCACGGATGGCACATATATCCTCCGGGCGCAAACACCCTCCCGCCGCCAACTCCTCCAGTGCCTGGCAGGCGGCGTGAAGATGACGACAGCAGGCATAGGGCTTAAATGCGTTCTCCAAAATACGGAGACGCTGGGTATCTAGATCCGCAGTCAACATGGACAGCTCCGGCGTCGGCGACAGTGCCCTCACCAATCCGCGAGGCCCTTCCAATATACGCCCAGCGCCAGTCAGTCCAAGCTGTGCCAGTTCTGCCGCACGGATGCCGCACAGTGTCGCATTGGCTGTGTGCAGCGGCTTGCTCATCGCCCCGTCCGGCAAGAACTCCCACAGGCCGGCGGCCTGTGTCCCCGCCGAGCCAAAGGCGCTCAGATATTGGTCATCGTCCAAACCCAACAATTTTCCCACCGCGGCGGCGGTGGCCAGTGCGCCCACCACGCCTGTGGTATGCCAGTAATGATATGCCCCAGGGTTGACTGCCTCGCCCACGCGAGCCCCCACCTCATACCCCGCCGCTATGGCCGCGATCACCTCCCTCCCGGAACGGTGGAACGCACTGCCCGCAGCCAAAGCCGCCGGGATCGTAATAACGCCCAGGTGTGTGATCGAGCCGCTGTGAACATCGTCCATATCCAGCAGATGTCCGCAGGCGGCATTCAGCGCGGCAGCCTCGCGCCAGGCCAACCCGGGAAAGCCGGGCATCCAGGCCGCAGCCTGTAAGCCGTCTGTGCGCCGGGAAAAATAGGTGTGCCAAATGCGGCCCTGTTCTGTGGCAGAGCCGGCCAGCGCGACTCCTATCAGATCCTCCACGCACTGCTTTGCCATGGTCACAGCTCGGGCAGGCAAGTCCTGATAGGTCAGCGCCAGTGCAAACTCCGCAAGTATCTTCGTCTGCATGATTGCCTCCTTTTTCATAGTGGAGGCAGCTTGTAGGAGAGGGGCGCAGGGTTACTTCCCCGCGGAGAGGTCATCGGTCTTGCTTTCCGTTTCACGGAGCAGATCCTGGAGCTTAACGCGCACATCAGACAGGTGTTCAGCCATATAGCTTCGGGCGCCGTTGGCATCCTTCAGAATTATGCGTGAAAAGATCGCCTCATGGGCCAAAGTGGAGTCCGCAGAAATGCCGCTGGTACCAATGGTAAACTGCCGTGAGATGTCCAACAGCTCATATAGATTATCGTAAACACTGGTCAGCACAGAGTTATGGGCGGCGGACACCACCATCCTGTGAAACTCATGGGATAGACTGCGCAGCTTTGTCAGCGTCTGCTCATCCATATCGGCATTAGCCCGGGCTTCCCGCATATTGGTCAGCGCCGTCTCTATCCGGGCGATGTCCTCATCGGTGCGCCGCAGGGCCGCATTATAGGCGGCAAAGCACTCTAGATCTATACGCAGCTCCAACAGATCCCGCAGCGTATCAGTGGTGGTCGTAACCGCGAAATCCAGTTTTCGTATCAAATCTTCCAGCGTGTAGTTTTTCACATACGTGCCGTCGCCCTGGGTACTGTCCAGTATCCCCATATACTCCAGGATCTTCAGGGCCTCCCGGATCGGGACACGGCTCACATTAAATCTCTCAGCCAACTCCCGTTCAGAGGGGATTTTCTCCCCCTGTTTCAGTTCCCCTCGCAGGATCATTGCCTTGATGTCATCGATCACCACTTCGTAATGACGCGGTCCAGAATTATTCACTGCCATAAAAAACGTTCCTTCTCTCTATTTTACGTTTATGGGAGTCCCCCCAAAGGCATCGCGCCGCGTGAACTCGTATACCTATTTGGAGTGTAACACATCCTCTCAAAAAAGAAAAGAACTTTTCGCAATTTTAATTCTCTTTTCATATATTCCCGTCAGAAAGCTCCGAAAAACGCACAGTGCAAATCTTATTCCATGAAAAGGCCGAAACACTTTTCTCCCGTTTTGTCTTTTATTTCCCTTTTCTGTGAAAATCCAAGCGCAGAAAGGTCCTGCTTTCGCAATTTCCGGCCAATTGGTATACGATACACCGGCATCGCAGTTGGTTATTATGTCCAAATTTTTAATTGCAAAATCATCAATACTGTCAAATTTTGATGCTTTTTATAAAAACCAGCCAATTTACTCTTTACAAAACCGCTCGTTTAGGATATATTGCAGTTGAAAGGTATACCAAAGGCAACTTGTGGGAGAGGGGCCAAACCTATACCTACCTGCGTAATCGCTTGGCACGCGAAGCGGTATGCCATCCGTACCGCTTGCTGACGTGCCGCGCACCACGATCCACTACGACACTATTATTAAGGAGGAGCAACAATGTCAAACGAGGTCAACAAGATCAACTGGGAACTTGTCCGTGAAATGAGCGCGCAGTATGGGCACATCGTCCCCAATATGCGCTTCGGTGAGTTCAATGTGGTGCCTAACGGCTCCAACTTTGCCCCTGGCGTGGACATGACTCCCAAATGGGACATTCCTGATAAGGTCATGATCAACACCACCGTCACCGGCGGCTTTTTCAACAAGCATTGGAATCCCAATCACCCCATCACCACGAAGGAGATCTACGACTCTCTGCGGGCGAGCTGTAAGGCGGGCGCACCCATGATCCATGTCCACGTTCGCGACGCCAACGGCTTCAACGGTTTGGACATGAAGCTGTATCACGAGGTGCTCGATCCTCTGCGCGAGGAATTTCCCGATGTAGTGGTGGACGGCTGCGTTGTTTCCTACAAGGAAGGCTACTGGGAGGAGATGGAGCGTGTGCTGGCCGCCGGTATGCTGGACACTACGCCCATCAACACCACCGCCAACTACGCCAGTGACCGCCTGTTCGCCCCCTATCCCCACCACATCATCGAAAAGTGTGAGCTCGTGCAGAAGTACGGCGTTCATCCGCAGTTGGCCGTGTTCACCGATGGCGACGTGGACAACGCCTACCGCTACCTGATCGCTCCCGGCCTGCTGGAGAAGCCCTACACCTGGTGCGTCGTCCCCGGTCTGCCTGGATGCAGCCCCACCAGCAGCCCCGATGTGATGATCGAGAGCGTCATGCATATCGTCCACCGCATCCGCGAGATCTCTGACCAGCGCATCATGGTCTGCTCCGGCGGACGCGGCAGCAGCTACATGGTCACCCTGGCGCTGATCCTGGGTCTGGACATTCGTGTGGGTATGGAGGACACCATTTGGAAGTGGCCGCACAAGGATGACCTGATCGAGGCCAACGTGGAGTGCTTCGAATCCTTCCGTACCATCGCACATCTGCTGGGCCGCGAGGTCTACACACCGCTGGAGCTGCGTGAGGCCCTGGGCATCAAGAAACGGTCCTGACGCCCTCCTACCGGCTGTAACACCCCTAGAGATAACGACTAAATGTACATAAGGAGTTCGCTATGAAAAAGTATATCGCTCTGTTCTTGGCGATGGCCATGACGCTGACACTGTTAGTGAGCTGCAGCAATAACACGCCCAGCCCCGATGATAAGGACACAAACACCGAAGCCGTCGGTGCTACCAAGGAAAATCCCCACGTTTGGAAGGTCGGCACTTCCGCCGGCCTGGTGAATGGCAAGCACGTGATTTATGACCTGATCCTCAAGGTAAAGGAAGAAGTAGAGGCCGCTACTGACAGCCGCTATCAAATCGAGCCGTATCACAGCTCTCAGCTGGGCAGTGACCGCGATACCATCGAAGGCACTGTCATGGGTACGTATCAGATGACCGTTGTGCCCGGCACCTTCTGCGGCGCATACGTGGACAATTTCAATGTCTTTGAATTTCCCTACCTGTTCTCCTCTGCCGACCATTTCTTTGACACTATGGAAAGCGACATCGCTGCCGAGATCGGCGCCGAGCTGGAACAGTATAACCTGCACTGGCTGGGCAACGGCATGAACGGCATTCTTTCCGTCATGAACAACAAGCATGAGATCCGTACCGTTGAAGATTTCAAGGGTCTGAAGCTGCGCGTCATCGATTCCCCCATGCAGGTCGGCGCTTGCGAGTGCTTGGGCGCTCAGGGTACGGTGGTCAACTGGGGTGAAACATACACCGCCTGCCAGCAGAACACCATTGACGGTGTCATCACCACCGTCTCCGGCTTCCTCAGCGGCAAGATCCACGAGGTCAGCAAGTACCACACCGCCGCCAACATCTTCATGACCCCCATCTCCATCGTTATGAATCTGGAGTATTGGAACTCCCTCCCCGCCGAGGATCAAAAGCTGATCCAGGATGCCGTTACCAAGGCGCTGGCCTGGCATCGTGATACCGCTGTGGACGCTCTGAACGCTGACCTGGCCACCAGCATCAAAGAGGGCAACATCGCCAATGTTACCTACGATGAGTTTGACCACGAGGCCGCTGCCGCCGCTATGGCACCCCTGTACGAGAAGTATAACGACAAGTACGGCGCATATTTTGACAGAGTGCGCGCCCTGGTCAATTAAACACCGGCCCAGGCGCGGTCCAAGCACCATGATACAGGCGTCCGCTTCGGCGGACGCCTGTGCAGAAAGATAAAGAGGTCGTTTTATGAAGAAAACACTGCACATTCTGGAGACGATCTATCGGATCATACTTGTTATATTGACCGCACTCATCGTGATCATCGGCATCTATCAAGTCATTGGCCGGTTTTTCGTGTTCCTGCACCTCCCCACAAGCTGGACAGAGGAGAGCATGAGGTACATCTACGTGGGCATCATCATGCTGGGCCTGGCCACAGTCACCCGCGCTGAAGCATTCACCACCATCACGGTTCTTCCCGACATCATCAATCGACACAGCCGCGTGGGCGGCGTGATCCTATATTGGGTACAGAGCCTGATCCAGATCCTGTGCTTCGGCCTGATGTTTTGGTTCGGTTTGAAGCTGGCGCTGTCCGCGGGCAACCGTGTGGCCGCCGTGACCCGCATCCCCTTCAGCATCATCTACGCACCTATCCCTGTGGGCGCTGGCCTGGCCACCGTCATCAGTATACTGAAGCTGATTCAGAATCCCCGCGGGAATACCGCCATCGCCGCAAAGGAGGAGGAAGAAATATGAATCCTGCGCTGTTGCTATTTGTCCTGCTCTGCGTTCTGATGTTCCTGGGCATTCCCATCGCTGTCAGCCTTTGTATGTCCACTGTGGCGGTCATGGTGTTCTGCCTGGACGTCAATATCATGTCCTTCCCGCAAAAGCTGTTTGCCGGTGCGGACAGCTTTCCGCTGATGGCCGTCATCTTCTTTATGATCGCTGGTGAATTGATGCTGCAAGGCGGCATCTCCAAGCGGCTGATCAATGTGTGTAAGCTGTTCCTGGCCCGTGTGCGCGGCAGCCTGGCTATCATCTCCTTTGCCGCCTGCGGCTTCTTCGGCGCACTGTCAGGCTCTGCCTTGGCCACCACCGCGGCTATCGGCGGCATCATGTACCCCGAGATGCAGGAGGACGGTACGTATGACGACAGCTTCTCCTTGACCGTGCAGGCCGTTGGCGGCACGCTCGGCCCTATGATCCCTCCGTCCATTCCACTGATCCTGTTCGGCATGGTGGCCAGCTGCTCTGTTGGTTCACTTTTCGCCGCCACCATCGTCCCCGGCCTGATCGTATGCCTCGCCTACTGCTTATGCGGCTACGTGATCCTGAAAAAGCGGAACATGGGCACGCGCCACTACGTGCGGCCCGAACGCAAGCCCGGCGAGAAAAACGTGTTTTTGGACGCCATTTGGGCACTGCTCACCCCTGTTATCATTTTGGGCGGCATCTATTCCGGCGTTTTCTCCCCCACCGAGTCCGCGGCAGTGGCCTGTGTTTACGCGCTGATCGTTGGTACGTGCATCTATAAGGAGCTGACGCTGAAGAAAATCTACAACGCCTTGTTCAACGCCATGAAGGGCAGCGTAGCCGTCATGTTCCTATGCACCTGCGCCACCTTCTTCGGCTGGCTGCTGACCTACCTGGGCACGACCAACCAGATCATCAACTTCCTGACAGAGACCATCAGCAGCAAGCTGGCCCTGTTCCTGATCATCGACCTGATCGTCCTTATCTCCGGTATGTTTGTGGATGGCGGCACGATCATCCTGATCGTTGGGCCGCTGGTCTGCCCCGCCGCCGCTGCCCTGGGCATCAGCATGATCCACCTGGGCGTTGTGTTCTGCATCGGCATCGCCGTAGGCAACATCACGCCCCCCTTTGGCGCGTGTCTGTTCGTGGCCAACAGCCTAGACAAGTCCATCAAGGTAGAGAAGCTCTTCCGGGAAGTCATTCCCTTCTGCATCACCGCCACGGTCGTCGTCATACTGCTGACGCTTTTGGAGCCGGTGTGCACTCTGTTTGCTTAACTTCGATCATCATTACCTCCTCTTGATCGTTTTCCTCCCCTAGGTGTTCTTCCTTCCGTTGAACACGCAACAACACAAAGCCTACCGCCCCCTTTTGGGGGGCGGTAGGCTTTGTGAGCGTGTCCGGCTCTCGCCGGACGGGCGCTTTCTCATTTTTTCCGTTTTCTCCGGCATCGCACCGGCTCGTTCCGCCGCGCACTCCGCAGCGCCGCCTTCTCCTGCTCCGTCACCTGGGGAACGGTCCGCCGGCCCTGCCACTGGCCATCCTTCCGCTGCACCACCGCCATCCGCACGGGAAACCGCCCGTGCTCCCCGCAGCAGAACGTGCCGTAATACAGCTCCTTCCCTTGGGGGTACCAGCAGCTCACCGCGCCCCGGCACTGGCAGATGGGACACGCCACCAGCCGCGCCGTCCGGCTGTTCAGCACGTCCTCCCGCGCCTTGCAGCACTCCGTCCTCTGCCGCGGCTGCTTCGGGTACGTCAGGGCCGTCAGCCCCCTGCCCCGCACCCGCCGCGTGTGCTCCCTCGGCGGCCCGGCCACCGCCTCCGGCTTGATCCAGCCGCTGACCAGCGCCGCGTACATGGCGTCGTGCAGCGCGTTGTGATACTCGAACACCTGGGGTATCCCGCAGTACGTCGCCGCGTGCTCCAGCGCCAGCCGCCGCCCTATGCCGATGCCCAGCGTGCGGTTGAACGATGCCTGCAAGTCCACATACTCCGGCATCTCCAGCACCGGCAAGCCCCACAGCCTCGCGTTCTGCTCCAGCACGCCGTTGTCCTGCCCGCCCCATCCGGCGAACACCGTCTCCCCCTCGCACCAGGCCAAAAACGCCGTATATCCCTCCGCGAAGGGCACGCCCTCCGTCATGGACAGCTTGGCGTCCGGCAGCTTCCGTGCGATAGGCGACAGCCGCTTCTGCTTGGCCGGTTTTATGTAAACGTTAAAGCACCCCGACAGCGGCGCACCCATCTTCTCCAGCCGCACCGCGCCGATCTGCAATATCTCCTCCATCCCGCCGCCATAGGGCTGACTCCATTCCAAATCCAAAACGATCATGTCTTCCACACTTTCTCTGTGTAAATATGTAAATATATGTCCCATCCGCCCCTACACACGTTCTGATGTGCCGTGTGAACGTCCCTTGCCTCTCCCTCTGGGAGAGGTGGCCGAGCGCAGCGAGGACGGAGAGG
>OLSB01000454.1_pt1 | contig 47016 bp, 40 predicted proteins | sample 1672071 | NCBI WGS metagenome assembly OLSB01 (sample SAMEA3136642, study PRJEB25190) | human gut metagenome | biome: human gut; feature: human-associated habitat; material: faeces | place: Austria | collected 2013 | reverse complement strand
CGCCGGGCTTGAGGATGGTGGTGGCCACGGTGATGGGCCAGATACCGGCGGCAAAGAGCTTGTCGCAGTTGAAGTATTCCGCACCGCCTGCGAAGGAAATGCGCATCTTACCCTTGAACTGGCGGGAGATCCGGTGGCACATCTCAATGGTCAGGGGGAAGAGGGACCGGCCGGACATATACATCTCGTCGTTGGGCAGCTCACCCCGGGTGGTGTCCACGGGGAAGGTGTTGGAGAGCTTCAGTCCGAATTCCAGGCCGCACTTGTCGGCCAGAGCCTGCAGGCGCTCGAACATAGGCACGGCGTCCGCCCACTGCAGATCCTCGCGGAAGTGGTGGTCATCAAACACGATATAGTCATAGCCCATGCCGTCCAGAATGGTGCGGGCGGTCTCATAGCCCAGAATGGTGGGGTTGCACTTGACGAAGGTGTGCAGGTGCTTCTCGGAGATGAGGTAGGAGGCGATGCGCTCGATCTCATCCGGGGGGCAGCCGTGGAGGGTGGACACGGTGACGCTGCGGGACACGCAGGGGGAGATGGCGTCAATGTAGTCGCTCTCCTGGGGGAACAGCTCCTTGAGCACGGCCTTGCACTCGCCGAAAATGGCGGTCTTGGTGGCGTCCATCATGCCGTTGAGGTAGGTGTCCACCTTCTCGCCCTTGATGCCCTCCAGGTCATAGCCCACGGACATGTTGAACACGAACCCGTTGGGGTCGCCCAGGTCGTAGACCTTGGAGAGAACCTTCAGGGCGCACCAAGCCTTGATGTATTCGTCCATGGCCTGAGGCACGGTCAGCTCCGTGGACCACTCCTGGTTGTAGCCCTCGTCGTTGGCCAGGATGCAGGGACGGGGCACGCAGGCGGCCAGGTCGGCGCCGTCCATCTTCTGCACGGTCTTGACCTCAAAGAAGCGAGCCCCGGCGAAGTAGGCGGCGATGATGTTCTGCGCCAGCTGGCTGTTGGGACCGGCGGCGGGCCCGAAGGGGGTCTCGATGCGCTCACCGAAAATGGGCAGGCTCTTGCCGCTGGCCTTGTAGGCCTTGTGCACGCCGAAGATCTCGCCGCTCATGGCGTACTCGGTGACCACCCAGTTCATAAGAGACTTAAAAGGAATGGGATACATTTTTTCAGACATAGGGCTTCCTCCTATATTTATTCAAAATAATACTCGTCCTCCGTCCATCGGACGGGGTTTTCATCCACATATTGCCAAATGCGGAGATAATCCGTCTCACACCGAATGATATGGTCGTAGTAGCCCCGCTGCCAGAGTTCCCCCATAAGCGTACCGCGTTTTTTATAAAATTGCAGGTAATCATGGGAAACCCTTGATTTATATCCGCCAATAACTTTCCCGAGGCTATACGAAGACTTACTATCTTGTGTTTGCGTAGGGGCGACCCTTGCGGTCGCCCGCTGTTCAGGGATAAAGACCAATAAATGGATGTGATTTGGCATGATAACAAATTTGTCGATCGTTATGGCAAAGGTGTTTTGAATGAATACCAAATCTTGCGCTGCGATTTGCCCCAATACCGTGGGGGACCACCGCGGGCGACCGCAAGGGTCGCCCCTACGGATACTTCCTAATGTAGGCTTGCGGCCATGTGTGCACAATGTCACAAAATAAAGACCGCAGGAACTATAATCATATTTAGGCAATCGCAGGTTTTTCCGCTTCGGCAGCTCCTCCAAGGGATCAATACACCCGGTGATTCAAATCTCCCCAAAGCTTCTTGGCGGCCTCCAGGATGTGGGCGTTCTCGGCCTCCTCGTCGATACCCACCAGCACGCGATCCTGCATAAGGACCTTGCCGTTTGCAATGGTGGTCTGGCACTGGCGGCCGGTCATGCCGAAGATCATGTGGCCGTCGATGTTCTCGTCGGAGAAGGGGGTGAAGGGCTTGTAATCCATCACGATGATGTCGGCGGCGGCGCCGGCCTTCAGCACGCCCAGGGTGGCGGGGAAGTACTTCTCGCCGATCTTGGCGTTGTTTTTGAACAGCATATCCGTGACTTCGCACCAGCCCACATTGGGCAGGCAGTTCTGGCTGCGCTGGGAGCACAGGGCCACCTTCAGGGACTCCAGCATGTCGTTGGTATAGGCGTCGGTGCCCATGCCCAGGAGGATGCCCCGTTTGTGCAGTTGGAGCACCGGGCAGATGCCGATGGCGTTGCCCATATTGCTCTCGGGATTGTTCACCACCATGGTGCCGGTCTCCTTGATGATCTCCATTTCGGCGGTGTTCACATGGATGCAGTGGCCCAGAATGGTCTTTTCCCCCAGAATGCCATGGTCCTGCAGGCGCTGCACGGGACGGCGGCCATAGTTCTGCAGGGAGTCATACACATCGTTCATGCCCTCGGACACATGGATGTGGTAGCCGGTGCGGCCATTGTTGGCCTCCACCATGCGGTCAAAGGTCTTGTCGGAGATGGTGAACAGGGCGTGTCCGCCGAACATGGCGGCCAGCATGGGATCCTTGTTCTTCTCGCACTCGGTGATGAAGTCGGCGTTCTCCTGAATGGCCTGCAGGCACTTCTCCTCGCCGTCCCGGTCGGAGACCTCATAGCACAGGCAGGAGCGCAGGCCCAGACGCTTGCTTTCCTCGGCAATGGTGTGCAGGGTGCCGGGGATCTCGCCGTAAGAAGCGTGGTGGTCAAAGATGGTGGTGACGCCCTGCTTGATGGAGTCCATGTAGAGGGCGGTGGCGCTGGCGCGGGTGCCGTCCATCATCAGGTGGCGGTCGATGGCCCACCAGGTGCCGTCCAGCACCTCGTAGAAATTGGTGGGGTTGTTGCCCACGATGCTCAGGCCGCGAGCCAGAGCGGAGTAAATGTGGGTGTGGGCGTTGATGAGGGCGGGCATGATGACGCCGCCCTTGGCGTCGATGATCTGCGCATCCGCGTACTTGGCCCGCAGGGCGCTCTCTTCGCCTACTTCCACGATCTTGCTGCCCTCGTAGGCCACAGCGCCGTGCTCATAGTACCCCTTGCCGTCGGGGTCACGGGTGATGAGTCTGCCGTTGGTGACTAAATACATACTTTTTCCTCCTTGCTGTTTTCTTGCTGTTGCTGTTTTACGTCAAGACCTTTCTCCCTATATCGCCGCTGATAATGAAAAATGTTCCAAACCCTCCGGAGAGGATCTGAAACACTCAAGCACAGCGCCGAGTGATAGTTGCAGCCCGTGCGCAAAGCACTTCCTTACAGCTACCAATCTTGATTGTATCCTTATTTTACACGAAAACGCCCCAAAACGCAACAGGAAATTCTGCGAATTTATCTATAAATACCAAAAAATCCGCAGCCGTCCCTATGATTCCCGCCGGATGCCCCGTACACCGCCCAATACTCCCTGCACCCCTTGTAAAACTCCCTGTCATTGCGAAGCCAGTGCGCACACTGGCTGTGGGGAGCGAACTGAGCGCTGCCGGTGGCAGAGAAAGCGAAGTGAGCGAGTGGCCGCGGTCAAAATTTTAAGCGTCCGCCGTAAGGCAGCGCAAAAATTTTGGGCACCGCAACAGGAACATCCGCCTCCCCCGTCCTCAAGGCCCTCTTGCCTAAAGGGGGGCCAATAATGAAGGGCGGGGAAACCCCCGCCCTTACGCATCGTATTATTTACTTTGTCCCGAAAATCCGGTCGCCGGCGTCGCCCAGACCGGGGACGATGTAGCCGTTCTCGTTCAGATGGTCGTCCAGCGCGGCGCAGTAGATCTCCACGTCGGGATGGCGGTCATAGATGAACTGCACGCCCTCGGGAGCGGCCACGAGGATCATGAGCTTGATGCTCTTGCAGCCCAGCTCCTTCATCTTGGTGATGGCCATGTCGGCGCTGCCGCCGGTGGCCAGCATGGGGTCAACGATGAGCACGTCCCGCTCGGCAATGTCCTTGGGGTACTTGAGGAAATAGAAGTGAGGCTCCAGAGTTTCTTCGTCACGGTACATGCCGATGTGCGCCACGCGGGCGGAGGGAACGAGAGTGAGGATACCGTCTTCAAAGCCCAGACCTGCACGCAGAATGGGCACGATGGCCATCTTCTTGCCCGCCAGCACCGGCGCCTCGCAGGAGCAGAGGGGAGTTTCGATGGTCTTGGTGGTCATGGGCAGGTCGCGGGTGGCCTCATAGGTCAGCAGCATGGCGATTTCGCCCACCAGTGCGCGGAAATCCTTGACGCTGGTGTTCTTGTCGCGCATCACCGTCAGCTTGTGCTGCACCAGAGGGTGATCCACAATGTGCAAAGTGGGGAATTTGGCGCTCATAAAAGTATCCTCCGTATATATAAAAAATTTATAACAAAATGATGGGGGGATGAAGCGGAAATACTACGAATTCCCACACAAGACGGACGCCTCTGTCCGTCCACCGGCCTTGCACCGCACTCCATACCAGAAACCATGTCATTGCGAGGGCGCAACGCGCCCGTGGCAATCCGTTTCCTTTTGACTGGCTCCGTCACTCCAGCGTGATCTACAGTCCCTTGGCAAGCCGCTCCCGCTCCGCCTGCGACAGACGCAGATAGGTGGGCACCAAGTCCCGCCCGCTGACGGTCTCGCCCCGACGCGCCATGTCCTCCGCCGCCAGAGCCACGCCCACGGCGGACTGATAGCGAATATTCTCCGGCGCAAGGCGGCAGGGGATGCCGTGGGAGGTCAGGTAGTCGCAGCAGAGCTGCGCCCCGTCGCCCACCGCCAGCTTGGGAGCGGGGTCGCTCACCAGGCCTTCGGCCAGCTCCGCAAGACCGATGGCTCGGTCGGGGCACAGCCGGGTCAAAACGCCGCTTTCGCAGCGGAACAGGGCGTTATACACCTGGCTCCGGCGGGCGTCCATGGCGCAGATGACCGTCCCCTCGAAGGCGCGGGCGTTTTGCGCCATGGCCTCCAGGGTGGACACGCCGCAGCAGGGCTTGTCCTCCGCCCAGGCCAGCCCCTTCAGCGCCGACACGCCGATGCGCAGCCCCGTGAAGCTGCCGGGGCCTGCCGCCACGGCCAAAAGGTCTATATCCGGCAGGGAAAGCCCCGCGTTTTGCAGCATCCCGTCCAGCAGCGGCATGAGGGTCACGCTGTGGGTCAGGCCGATATTCTGATAGGAGGAGGCCAGCACCTTCCCGTTCTCCGTTACGGCCACGGACACGCTCTTGGCCGAGGTTTCCAGCGAAAGCGTTTTCAAAGTGCTCTCCCTCCCGTGATGGTGATGATGCGGGCGTTTTCGCCCTCGGGAGCGCGCTCGATGGTCACATACACCGTGCCCTCCGGCATGGCGTCCGCCACGTTCTCGCTCCATTCCACGGCGCACACGCCGCCCCGCTCCAGATAGTCCTCCCAGCCGATGTCAAACAGGGCGTCGGAGCTTTCCAGCCGGTACATATCAAAGTGAAACAGGGGTATATTGCCCCTGTACTCATTAACAATGGTGAAGGTGGGGCTTGTGACCCGACCCGTGCAGCCGAGGCCGCGGGCAAGACCGCGGGTGAAGGCCGTTTTGCCCATGCCCAGTCCGCCCCGAAAGGCCACCACGCTGCCGGCGGGCAGGGAGGCGCCCAGCTTCTGCCCCAGAGCCTCGGTCTGCTCCGCGCTTTTCGTCCGGAAAACCATCCTCTCACCCTCCTCCGCTTAAATCACTTTATTATAGCACGGAAAAAAACAAAAGAAAAGGGAGAAAGGAGCGTTTACAGAAAAAACTTCTTGTGGTAAACTATACCTTGGTATGATGTTCGACGAGGACGCAAAATCAGCCGTTTTTCGGAAAGGAGGGTCGTACAGATGCGAAAGATACTGGATTTTTTCACGGGCTGGATCCGGCAGGTGGATCTGGTGCTGCTGGCGCTCTGCACCGGCACGACCCTTTTCGGCTGCCTGATGATCGCCAGCGCCACCCGCTACACCGACTCCTATAAAAATGTCATCGTACAGATCGCGGCGCTGGGACTGGGCATCGTGGCCTACATCCTCATGAGCATGCTGGATCTGAACGAGATCGGCAAGCACTGGAAGTGGCTGCTGGGCGGCAGCCTTGTGCTGATCCTGCTGCTGAAAACGCCCCTGGGCATGGACGGCGGCACCGGCAATCGCGCGTGGCTGGGCATCAAAAATTTCCCCGTGAACCTGCAGCCGGTGGAGATCGTGAAGATCACCTTCATCATCGTGCTGGCGCGGCAGCTGCAATACCTGCAGGAGCAGCGGGATCTCAAGTCCATTCCGTCGGTGGGTATGCTGGCGGGGCATCTGATGCTTGTGGTGGGTCTGTATGCCGCCATCTCCGGTGACATGGGCAGCGCCCTGGTGCTCATTTTTATCTTTGCATGTATGTGCTTTGTGGCGGGGGTAGCCAAGCGCTGGTTCGTGCTGGGGCTGCTGGGCGGCGGCTTTGCCTTCTATGTTCTGTGGGAAACAGATAAGATTTCTCCCTATATGAAGGACCGCTTCCTGACCCTCTTTGACCACGACCTGGACCCCATGGGCATTGGCTGGCAGCAGACTCGCAGCCTTCTGGCGCTGGGCGGCGGCAAGCTGACGGGGCAGGGGCTTTTTAACGGCACGCAGACCCAGTCTGCCAGTGCGTGGAGCCTGCCGGCACGGCACACGGACTTCATCTTCTCCGTCATCGGCGAGGAGCTGGGATTGCTGGGCTGCCTGCTGACCATTTTGCTGCTGGCAGCCATCATCTTCCACTGCGTGCTCATCGCCCGGCACGCCCAGACGAAAACGGACATGTATATCTGTGTAGGCGTGGCGGCCATGCTGATCTTCCAGACCATCTCCAACATCGGCATGTGCCTGTTCGTCATGCCCGTCATCGGCCTGACCCTCCCCTTCATCAGCTACGGCGGCAGCTCCATCGTGACCCTTTTTGCCGCCATGGGCATGGTATCCGGCATACAAAAACGGACAAGACCCGAGTGGCTGCGATAGAGGAACAGGCAAATATTGCTTTCAGGCGCAGTCCGCGGGGCTGCGCTTTTTTTGCCTGCGGCGGCGGTGAAATCGGTTGTAATCCCAAGGGGATTGTGCTATACTATACTATCTATAAGTATATCGCAGGATCGGGGGTTCGGTTTATGAAGATCATAGTTTTGGCAGGGGGCCTGAGCACCGAGCGCAATGTGGCCCTCACCAGCGGCACCGGCATTTGCCGCGCGCTGCGCCGGCGGGGGCACAAGGCGGTGCTGGTGGATATGTTCATGGGGCTGGAGAACTATTCCGGCGCTTTGGAGGATATTTTTGACGCACCCGACGGCCTGTGCACCGACCACAGCGTTTCCGCCGCCGCGCCGGATCTGGAGGCGGTGCGCCGCTCCCGAAAGGATCAAAGCCCCTCCCTGCTGGGGCAGGGGGTCTTGCAGGTGTGCGCCATGGCGGATCTGGTGTTTCTGGCGCTCCACGGCTCCTGCGGCGAGGACGGCCGCGTGCAGGCCACCCTCGACCTGCTGGGCGTGCCCTACACCGGCAGCAACTATATCTCTAGTGGCATGGCCATGGACAAGTCCATCACCAAGCGGTTCATGGACGCCGAGGGCATCCGCACCGCCCCGTGGCACGACGTGCGCTACACCGAGGCGGACATTCCCGCACTGGCGGAAAAGCTGGAAACGCCCTGCGCCGTGAAGATCGTCAACGGCGGCAGTTCCATCGGCGTGGAGCTGCCCGACACCAGGGAGGAGCTGGCGGACACTCTGCACCGGATGCTCCGGTACGGTGACCATGTGGTGGTGGAAAAGAAGATCAAAGGCAGGGAGATCCAGGTGGCCGTGCTGGGCGATACATATCTTCCCGCCGTGGAGATCATCCCGAAAAATGCCTATTTTGACTATGAATCCAAATATCAGAAGGGCGGCGCCGTGGAAATCTGCCCCGCTCCCATCACTGAGGCCGAGTGGCGGCAGGTGGGCGAAATGGCGCTGAAGCTGCATAAGGCGCTGGGGCTGTCCGTCTATTCCCGCGCAGATTTTATTCTGGACGAAGAGGGAAAAGCGTGGTGCCTGGAGGTGAACACCCTCCCCGGTATGACCCCCACCAGCCTTGTGCCCCAGGAGGCGGCGGCCGTGGGCATGGACTATGACACCCTGTGTGAAACGATTGCAGAGGAATCTCTGCGGGTGAGAAAGGCGGAGCGGCTATGATGATCCCCTGTACCGCACAGGAAATTGCCGCCGCCGTGGGCGGACGGCTGCTGCAGAGCGGCGGGAGCATCACCCGCGTCAGCACCGACAGCCGCGACATCCGGACGGGAGATCTGTTCGTCCCGCTGGTGGGCGAGCGGTTCGACGGCCACGCCTATCTGGACATGGCGCTTTCCAAGGGCGCTGCGGGCTGCCTGTGTGCCGCCGCGCCGGAGACGCTGCTGCCCGACAAATTCTATATCGCCGTGGAGGACACGGAGCGGGCGCTGGGGGACTTAGCCGGCTGGTACCGCCGGAAGTTCCATATTCCCGTGGTGCAGGTCACAGGCTCCGCAGGGAAAACCACCACGAAGGAGATGCTGGCGGCGGTGCTGGGGCAGCACTTCAACACCTTGAAAACGCTGGCCAATTACAATAATTTCATCGGCACGCCCCAGACCCTTTTCCGCTTGGAACAGGGGCACGAGGCGGCGGTCATCGAAACCGGCATGGATCATTTCGGCCAGATCGCCCGCATGGGGGAGATGGTGCAGCCCACGGTGGCGGTCATCACCAACGTGGGGGACGCCCACATCGGCAATCTGGACGGCACCCGACAGGGCGTTCTCCGCGCCAAGAGCGAGATTTTTGAGCATCTGGCGCCCGACGGACTGGCGGTGCTCAACGGGGACGACCCGCTGCTGAACTCGCTGGATCTGCCCTTTAAGACCCTGCGCTGCGGCGAGGGGGCGGGCTGCAACGTCCGCGTTACGGACGTAGCGGAGCGCGGCATCGAGGGCGTCAGCTGCACCGTGACCACGGAGAAGGACAGCTATGCCCTGTCCATCCCCTCCCCGGGACGGTTCATGATCTATTCCGCGTCTATGGGCGTGGCCATCGGGGAGCAGCTGGGGCTTAGCAAGCAGGAGATCATAGACGGCGTGGCGGCCTACACCCCCACCGGCTCCCGCATGCGGCTCCTGCCGAGACCCGACAACCGCCTCATTATTGACGACTGCTACAACGCCAACCCCCAGGCCATGGCGGCCGCGCTGCGGCTGCTGGCCGGAACGGATCGTCCCCGCCGCATGGCGGTGCTGGGGGACATGGGCGAGCTGGGGGAGCTGTCCGCCGAGGCGCATGCCGGCATAGGGTGGCTTCTGAATGAACTGAAGCTGGACTGCGTGGTGGCCATCGGCCGTTGGATGGCGTATCTGGCGCAGGCGGCGGAGGGAAACGTCTACCATTTCGACACCGCGGAGCAGGCCTATAGCACCCTCCGGCGGGAGTTCACCTCCGGCACCGTGGCGCTGGTGAAAGCCTCCCACGCCATGCATTTTGAAAAAATCGTTGAGGAACTGGAAAAAGCATGATCGACATCGGTGTGTCGGGACTGGTAAAGTCCTTTGACCTGGAAAAGAAAATACTGGACGGCCTGACCTTTCAGATCGACTCCGGCGAGCGGGTGGGGCTTCTGGGCCGCAACGGCGCCGGAAAGACCACCCTGTTCAGGATCCTCACCGGAGAGCTGGACTACGACTCCGGCGAGGTGACCATCGCCTCCGGCAAGCGGCTGGGGCTTATCTCCCAGATCCCCGTCTATCCGCCGGAGTACACCGTGGAGGAGGTGCTGCGCACCGCCTTTGCCAGAATGCAGGCCATGAAGGAGGAGATGGACGCGCTGGCGGAGAAAATGGCCGCAGGGGACGGCAGCGCCGCCACCCTCAGGCGCTACGGCGACCTGAACGCCCGCTTCGAGGGGCTGGGCGGCTGGGACACGGACACGGCGGTGAGCAAGGTGGCCAGCGGCCTCTCCATTGACGAAGACATGCGCCGGCGGCTGTTTGCGGAGCTTTCCGGCGGGGAGAAGACGCGGGTGAACCTTGGCCGCCTCATTCTGGAGGACACGGACATCCTCCTGCTGGACGAGCCAACGAACCATCTGGATCTGCAGGCCACCGTGTGGCTGGAGGAGTACATCGCCAAATTTCGCGGCACCGTCGTCACCATCTCCCACGACCGCTACTTTCTCGATCGCACCGTCACCCGCATCATAGAGATCTTGGACGGCAAGGCGGAGTTTTACAGCGGGAATTACAGCTTCTACGCCGTGGAAAAGGAGCGGCGCTATCAGGAGCGCATGAAGCAGTACATGAAGGAGCAGGCCAAGATCCGGCAGCTGGAAAAGGCCGCCGAGCAGATGCACCTGTGGGCCTTCATGGGAAACGACGCCCTCCATAAGCGCGCTTTCTCCATGGAGAAGCGCATCGAGCGCATGCGCACCACGGAAAAGCCCACCAAGGCCAAAAAGATGAACGCCCAGTTTGCCAGCCGGGAGTTTCGGGGGGACGAGGTGCTGCAGCTTCGGGGCGTCACAAAGTCCTTCGGGGACAGAACACTTTTTTCGGATATTTACCTGCGGGTGGAGCCGGGCGAGCGCATTGCCCTCCTCGGGGAAAACGGAACGGGAAAGACCACCCTGCTGAACATGATAACGGGTTCCGAGCGGCCGGACGCCGGCAGCATCCGCCAAGGCCCTGCCGTGGTGGCGGCCTATCTGCAGCAGATCATCCGCTTCGACCATCCGGAGCGGAGCCTGCTGGACACCATGCTCTATGAGAAAAAGGGTATGACCGCCCAGAGCGCCCGCAACCGGCTGGCGCAGTATCAGTTTCAGGGGGAGGACGCGTTCAAGAGCGTTTCCTCTCTCTCCGGCGGCGAGCTGAGCCGCCTGCGGCTGTGCATGCTCATGGACGAGCAGACCAGCTTTCTCATTCTGGACGAGCCTACGAACCATCTGGACATTGCAGCCCGAGAGTGGATCGAGGAGGCGGTGGAGGCCTTTGACGGCACCCTGCTCTTCGTCAGCCATGACCGCTATTTCATCAACCGTTTTGCCACCCGCATCTGGGAGCTGGCGGACGGCACCATCACGGACTATCCCATGGGCTTTGCCCAGTATCAGAGCGTGAAGACGCAGGAGCGACGGGAGAGCGCGCCGGCCGTGCGGGAGAAAAAGGGCGACACCCGTCCGCCCCGCAGCGGACGCAGCCAGCAGGCCGCCCGACGTCAGCTCACCATCTGCGAAAGCGCCATTGCCAGGCTGGAATCGGAGATTGCCGCCCTGGACGAGGAGATGCAGCAGGTGGGCTGCGACGCGGAGAAGCTGGCGCAGGTCTACGAGAAAAAACAGGAAACGGAAGCTGCGCTGCAGGAGCAGATGACCCGCTGGGAGGAGCTGAGCCTGCAGCTGGAGGAATGAGAAAGGAGCGCGAAGCAATGAGCGACATTTTATGCGTATATTATTCCCGCACCGGAAAAACAGAAAAGGCCATGACGGAGATCGCCCAAGCGCTGGACGCCGAGCTGGTGAAGATCGAGGACGGGCAGGATCGCAGCAAGCTGAGGGGCTACTGGCGCTCCGGACTGGAGGCCATGAGCAAAAAGCTGTGCCCCATCAAGCCTTTGCAGACGGAGCGGCCGCTGCAGGAGTATCGTTTGGTCATCATCGGTACCCCCGTCTGGGCAGGTCGCTGCTCCAGCCCCGTCAAGAGCTTTTTGGCGCAGAACGCCGAGAGCCTGCCGCTGGTGTCCTGCGTGCTCACCCGCGCCGGCTCCGACCGCTGCGACGATGTGCTGGCGCATATGGGCACTTTTCTCAAACGCATGCGCCTGACGGATGTGTCCCTGCGGCCGGACGATGCCGGCTATGAGTTCTGGCGGGACAAATTCATTCAGGACACCAAGAACGCCCTGGGGCTGTGAGCCGATGGAGGAAAAGCTGAAACAGGCCGCCCTGCGGCTGCAGGAGGTGGAGCTGCTGCTGGCGCAGCCGGAGGTATACGCCGATCCTGCCCGTCTGCGCGCCCTCACCCGAGAGCAGAAGGAGCTGACGCCGGTGGTGTCGGTCTTCGGGGAGCTGGAGGCGGCGCGGGCTATGCAAAGCGAGGCGGAGCAGATGCTCTCCGATCCGGAGCTGCGGGAGCTGGCGCGAGAGGAGCTGCGGCAGGCTAAAGAACGGCAGGAGGCGCTTTTGCAGGAGCTGAATCTGCTGCTTTTGCCCAAGGATCCGGACGACGACCGCAGCGTGGTGCTAGAGCTTCGCGCCGGTGTGGGCGGCGAGGAAGGGGCGCTTTTTGCCGCGGATCTGCTGCGGATGTACCTGCTCTATGCCGACAAATGCGGCTGGCAGACGGACGTGGTGTCCCGCAGCGACACGGAGCTGGGCGGCGTCAAGGAGGCCACCCTCACCGTGGAAGGCGCCGGCGTTTACGCCCGCCTCAAGTTCGAGGGCGGCACCCACTGCGTCAAGCGCGTGCCGGAGACGGAGAGCGCCGGCCGCATCCATACCTCCACGGCCACCGTGGCCGTGCTGCCCGAGGCGGAGGAGACGGAGCTTTATATCGCGCCGGAGGAACTGCGCATCGACACGTTCCGCGCCGGCGGCGCCGGCGGCCAGCATGTGAATAAGACCGAGTCCGCCATCCGCATCACCCACCTGCCCACGGGCACGGTGGTGGAGTGTCAGGACGAGCGCAGCCAATATAAGAATAAGGACAGAGCCATGAAGATTCTGCGTTCGCGGCTCTATGCACGGCAGCAGGCGGAGAGCGACGCCGCGCAGGCTGCCTGCCGCAGGAGCCAGATCGGCGGGGCGGAGCGCTCCGAGCGGATCCGCACCTACCGGTTCCACGAGAAGATCGTGGTGGATCATCGGCTCACGGGCTACGAAAAGAGCTTTCCTCTCGGCGCCGTGCTGAACGGGGACTTAGACGGCATCATCGACGCCCTCATCACCCGCCATCAGGCCGAGGAATTATTGCAGCAGGCAAATGTCTAAATATATGAAGTATATTAATAAGGAGGAACCGATTATGTTGGCACCCAGAAAAATGCAGTATGACAAGGCCGGCCCCAAGGTGGCCGAGGCTTTGAACAAACGCTATTTTGAAGCCTATTATTGCCCTGACCGTGCTGCGGCGGTGGAGAAAGTCCTGGAATTGATCTCCGCAGACGATACGGTTTCCTGGGGCGGCACCCTCACGGTGGACGAGCTGGGCATCAAGGACGCCCTGCGTCGCCGCGGCCAAAAGCTCATCGACCGCGACGATGCCCAGACCAACGAGGAGCGGGTAGAGCTTATGCGGCAGGGGCTGCTGGCAGACACCTTCCTCACCTCCTCCAACGCCGTCACCGAGGACGGCCAGCTCTTCAACATCGACGGCAACGGCAACCGTGTGGCGGCCTTCTGCTACGGCCCTAAGCAGGTCATCGTGGTGGCGGGCATGAACAAGGTGGTGCCCGACATGGACGCCGCCTACAGCCGCGTGCGCCATTACACCGCCCCCGGCGTGGTGCAGCGCTTCCCGTCGGCCAAGACGCCCTGCAATGTGAACGGCCTGTGCGCCGACTGCAAGAGTCCCGACAGCTGCTGCTGCCACTTTGTCCACACCCGTCTGTGCCGCCCCGCCGGCCGCATCAAGGTGGTGCTGGTCGGGGAAGATCTGGGTCTGTAACATATAGAGCGATATAGAATAAAGAAGGAAGTAATTTGAAAACAAGGGTATTTCACCCCGAAAACGGGGAAAATGAAATCAAAGAAGCCGCGCGGATCATCCGCGACGGCGGCCTTCTGGGCATCCCCACGGAAACGGTGTACGGTCTGGGCGCGAATGCCCTGGACGAAGCGGCGGTGCTGCACATCTTTCAGGCCAAAGGCCGCCCCCAGGACAACCCCCTCATCCTCCATGTGCCGGACGAGAGCTGGCTGGAGCGGTACTGCGAGGAGGTACCGGAGACAGCCTATCTTCTGGCGGAAAAGTTCTGGCCGGGGCCGCTCACCATGATCCTGCGGGGCAAGGACATCGTGCCCAGGCGCACCACCGGCGGCCTTTCCACCGTGGGCGTGCGCTGTCCGGATCACCCCGTGACGCGGGAGATCATCCGGCAGGCCGGCGTGCCGGTGGCTGCCCCCAGCGGCAACACCTCTGGCCGTCCCAGCCCCACCAGCGCGGCGGACATGCTGGAGGACATGGACGGGAAGATAGACGGCATCGTGGACGGCGGCGCGTGTCGGGTGGGGGTGGAGTCCACCATTATCGACCTCACCGTCACGCCGCCCCAGCTCCTGCGCCCCGGCGGACTGCCGCTGGAGGCGCTGCGGCAGGTCATCGGCGAGGTCTCCGTTGACAAAGCGGTGACGGGAAACGCCTCTCCCGATGCGCCCCCCCGAGCGCCGGGCATGAAGTACCGCCACTATGCCCCCCACGCGCCGGTGACGGTGGTCACCGGACAGCCGGAGCGCAGCGCCGCGTATATTCAGGCTGTGGTGCAGCCGGAGGAGGGCGTCATCTGCTTTGAGGAGTTTCGGGAAAAGTTTGAGCCGCACACCCTGCAATCCCTCGGCTCGGCGGAGGACACCGCCCAGCAGGCGCACCGTGTGTTTGACGCGCTGCGGCGGTTCGACAGCACGGATGTCACCCATATCTATGCCCAGTGCCCCGATGACGCGGGTCTCGGCCTTGCGGTGGGCAACCGCCTGAAAAAAGCAGCGGGTTTCCATGTGATAAACGCCGACGCGCTGCCGGATCTGGTCATCGGCCTCACCGGCGGCACCGGCAGCGGCAAGACCAGCGCCCTCTGCGCCCTTGAAAGGCTGGGCGGCCATATCATCGACTGCGACGCCGTGTACCATCGGGAGCTGGCGGCCAATGCCGCTCTGCGGCGGGACATTACCCGCGCCTTCGGCGACGTATTCTGCAATAAAAAGCTGGATCGGCAGAAGCTGGGGCAGGTGGTTTTTTCCGACCCGGACGCGCTGGGACGGCTCAATGACATCGTGAATTTCCATCTTCTGCCCAGTATCCGTCGGGAGGCGGAGGGGCACCTCATCGTGGGGCTGGACGCCATCAACCTGTTTGAGAGCGGCCTGGCCGCCCATTGTCGGGAAACAGTGGCGGTGCTGGCGCCCGCGGAGCAGCGGGTGAAGCGCATCATGCAGCGGGACGGCATTTCGGAGGCCTACGCCAAGCTCCGCATCGGCGCCCAGCAGCCGGATGAATACTATCGCCTGCGCTGCAGCCGCGTTTTGGAGAATCGCCATGACACGGCGGCGGAATTTTCGGCGCAGGCAGAGATCTTTTTCAGAGAATTGATACAGGAGGTATTTGACCATGAGTGAAGAAAGAAAAGCCCTGCGGGAGAAGCTGCTCTCCCAGCGGAAGAATGGCTATGACCGCATCAAGGCGGAGGAGCTGCCGGCCATGGAGCGCTACTGCGGCCTGTATAAGACCTTTTTGCAGCAGGGCAAGACCGAGCGGGAATGCGCCCGCAAGACCGTGGAGCTGGCGCAGCAGGCGGGCTTCCGCCCCTACGAGCGGGGCATGGCGCTCAGCGGCGGCGACAAGGTCTATCGGGTGAACCGCGACAAGAGCGTCATGCTGGCGGTCATCGGTAAGCAGAGCCTTGCAAGCGGCGCCCAGATCGTGGCCGCCCACATCGACTCCCCCCGTCTGGATCTCAAGCCCAACCCCCTGTATGAAGACAGCGAAATGGCCTTTTTCAAGACCCATTATTACGGTGGAATCCGCAAGTACCAGTGGGTGACCATTCCCCTGGAGCTGCACGGCGTGGTGGCGCTGAAGGACGGCACCGTGGTGCCCGTGAAGCTGGGCGAGGGGGACGAGCCAAAGTTCGTCATCACAGATCTCCTGCCTCATCTGGGCGGCGAGCAGGGCAAAAAGCCCTTGAACGAGGCCGTCCCCGGCGAGAGCCTGAACATCCTGCTGGGTTCCTGCCCCTGCGGCGAGGAGGACGAGAAAGACCGCGTGAAGCTCCATGTGCTGGAAAAGCTCTATGAAAAGTTCGGCATCACTGAGGACGACTTCACCTCCGCCGAGCTGGAGGCTGTCCCCGCCGCCCAGCCCACGGACATCGGCCTGGATGCCAGCCTCATCGGCGCCTACGGCCACGACGACCGCGTGTGCGGCTATGCGGCGCTGCAGGCCATTCTGGAGCTTTCCGCGCCGGAAAAGACCGCCGTGTGCATGCTGGCGGACAAGGAGGAGATCGGCTCCATGGGCGTCACGGGTATGCAGTCTGCTGCCTTCGACACCTTTATGCACGACCTCTGCGACGGGCAGAATGTTCCCCTGCGGGTCTGTTATGAAAACTCCTTCTGCCTCTCCTGCGACGTGACGGCGGCCTACGATCCCAACTTCCCCGAGGTCTTTGAAAAGCGCAACGCCGCCTATGTGAACTACGGCATCGGCCTGTGCAAGTACACCGGCGCCCGCGGCAAGTCCGGCGCCTCCGACGCTTCGGCGGAAACGGTGGCCTATGTGCGCCGCGTGCTGGACGAGGCGGACGTACTGTGGCACATTTCCGAGCTGGGCAAGGTGGATGCCGGCGGCGGCGGCACCGTGGCCATGTATATGGCCAACCGCAACATCGCCACCTTGGACGCCGGCGTGCCGGTGCTGAGCATGCACGCCCCCTTTGAAACCGTGTCCAAGCTGGACTGCTACATGACCTACAAGGGCTGCAAGGCCATTTTTGAGGCAAAGTGAGCGCATAGCCGGCTACCGCATTAAGCCTGAAACCGGAAAAAAATGCAGCATTGCCGCTGCACAGATGAGTGCGAAAGCCGCCGCCTTGAGAGGCGGCGGCTTTCGGTTGACAAGATGTGAAATCATGGTATAATACACATAATATGCCATATCGTCTTCGCAAGAAACGGAAAAGGAGAAAGACTGCAATGAGCGATCAGTTTGTGCTTTCCTGCTGCTCCACGGTGGATCTTCCCTATGAGCACCTTGTGCAGCGCAATATTCCCGTGCTGTTTTACACTTATGTGGTGGACGGCCATGAGTATGTGGACGACATGGGTCGTGACCCAACGGCGTTACCGCAATTCTATGCTTTTTTGCAGCAGGGAAAGCTGCCCCAGACCTCTCAGATCAATGTGGCCGCTTATGCCGAGTTCTTTGAGCAGCAGCTGCAAAAGGGCGACCTGCTGCACATCGCCTTCACCTCCGGTCAGTCCGGCTCGGTGAATAACGCCTACATCGCGGCGGATATGCTGCGGGAGAAGTATCCGCAGCGCAAGATTCAGGTCATCGACTCCCTGTGCTCCTCCTCGGGCTACGGCCTGCTGGTGGACGAAGCCGCCGACCTGCGGGATGAGGGCAAGTCCCTGGAGGAGGTAGCCCAGTGGGTGCTGGCAAACCGTAACCGGGTGCACCATCAGTTTTTCTCCTCCGACATGACCCAGTTCCGGCGCACAGGGCGTGTGTCCGGCGCAGCGGCCATGGTGGCCACAGTGCTGAACATTTGCCCCATCATGCGCCTGAACGATGAGGGGCGCATCATCGCCTATGACAAGGTGCGCGGCAAGAAAAAGGCCGTGGCCGTGACGGTGGAGAACATGCTGCAGCACGCGCAGAACGGCGCCGACTATGCCAGCCGCTGCTATGTGTGCCATTCCAACTGTCGGGAGGACGCCGAGCTGCTGATGGCCGCCATCGAGGAAAAGTTTCCTCACCTCCGTGGCAAGATCCTCCTCTGCGACATCGGCACCATCATCGGCTCCCACGCAGGCAAGGGCACGGTAGCCGTGTTCTTCCTGGGCGACGAGCGCCCGCACATGGAATAAACGCTGCCGAAAATTCCCGCGGAGGCAAGCTCCGCAAGGCTTTTTATCAACAGAACATTTGGAAAATGGAGAAAACAGCTTGGAAGATTTTTTGAAGGAAAGCATGAACTATCTGGCTCACGAGGACGGGCAGGTGGGCGCCTGGCTGGAGCGGGAGTACCGCCGCCAGCAAGAAAATATCGAGCTTATCGCCTCGGAGAACATCACCTCTCCGGCGGTGATGGCCGCCGTAGGTAGCTGCCTGACCAATAAATACGCCGAGGGCTATCCCGGCCGGCGGTATTATGGCGGCTGTGAGTATGTGGACGAAATAGAGCGTCTGGCCGTCGACAGGGCGCGGCAGCTTTTCGGGGCGGAGCACGCCAATGTGCAGCCGCACTCCGGGGCGCAGGCCAATCTGGCGGCCTATGCCGCCCTTTTGCAGCCCGGGGATACGCTGGTGGGCATGGATCTCTCCGGCGGCGGCCACCTCACCCACGGTTCCTCCGTGAACCAGTCCGGCAAGCTCTACCACGCCGTCAGCTACGGTGTAGACCCCCAAACCGGCCGCATCGACTACGATCAGGTGGAGGACATCGTAAAAAAGAACCGCCCCAAGCTGCTGGTGGCGGGTGCCTCCGCCTATCCCAGAGCCTTGGATTTCAAGGCTTTTGCCGATATTGCCCACCGCCACGGCGCTCTGCTGCTGGTGGACATGGCGCATATCGCCGGCCTTGTGGCCGGCGGGCAGCATGAAAGCCCCGTGCCCTATGCCGACGTGGTCACCACCACCACCCACAAGACCCTGCGCGGCCCTCGCGGCGGCGTGATCCTGTGCCGTGAGGAATGGGCGAAAAAGATCGACAGCGCCGTTTTCCCCGGCATGCAGGGCGGGCCGCTGCTGCACGTCATCGCCGGCAAGGCCGTGTGCTTTCGGGAGGCCATGACGGCGGAATTCAAGGAGTACGCCCGCCGGGTTGTGGAGAATGCCGCCGCTTTGGCGGAGGCCATGCGCAGCGAGGGCTTCGAGCTGGTCTCCGGCGGCACGGACAACCACCTCATGCTGGTGGATCTGCGCAGCCACGGCGTCACCGGCCGCGCGCTGCAGGAGCGGCTGGACGAGCTGCACATCACCGTGAACAAAAACGCCATTCCCAACGATCCGGAAAAGCCCATGGTCACCAGCGGCGTGCGCATCGGCACCCCCTGCGTCACCAGCCGCGGCTTTGATGCGGCGGATATGCAGACCATCGCCCATTGCATCGCCCGCGCCTGTCGTGGCGAAGCGTCGGACAGAGAGTACATCCTCTCCGCCGTAGCAGCCCTGACGGAGAAGTATCCATTATATAAATAATATATAGTTTAGTGAAAGATGAAAGCACCCGCCGCTTGGCAGGTGCTTTCATCTTGTCTGATCGGTTAGGATATGAGTTCCTCCAGGGTCTTACCAAAATGCTGCGCAAACGCCGCCAGCTCTATGTCCGTGACGAACCGCTTGCCGCACTCAATGCGCTGAATGGCGTTCTTGTCCAGATCAATGCCCACAAGCTGCATTTTGTCCGCCAGCGCCCGCTGCGAGTAGCCGGCCTCCATCCGAAACCGTGAGATATTCTTGCCGCATAGGTTATTTGCCCCGTCATTGCTTCGATTTATAAACATAAAAACTCCTTTTTGACATTTAGTGCTTGTCAACAATAGAAGTTTATGTTAAAATAACACAAAACATGACATCTGGTGAATGTCAAAAAGGAGGAAAGATATAAAAAGAATCGCAGCAATGATCCTGGCCTTGGTAATGAGCCTTTCTCTGGCGGCGTGCTCTGCAAACGATGCTCCGTCAAAGGAGGAGCAGGGCAAAAACGAACCGGCGCAGACAGAGCAGAAGAACACCTTCGGCCTGAACGAAACAGCGGTGTTTAAGGATCTGAAATTCACCGCAACGACCTTGGAGGAGAGCAAAGGCGAGCAGTTTTTTGAGCCGGAAAGCGGAAATGTTTTCGTCGGCATCCAGTTCACCATTGAGAACATCTCCGACGAGGAGCAGTCCGTCAGCTCCGTTTTGCTGTTTGAAGCCTATGCCGACGACGTGAAGTGCAGTTACTCCCTAAGCGCTGCCATGGCCTTTGACGGCACGCTGGACGGCAGCTTAGCGCCGGGGAAGAAGCTGGTGGGCTACTATGCCGTAGAGGTGCCTGAGGGCTGGCAGAAGCTGGAGCTGGACGTCCAGTCCAACTGGCTCTCCTCTAACTCCGCCAGATTTTTGTTTAAAAAGTAAACTGAAAAAGTGAGGGTGCAAGCCCTTACTTTTTTCACGGATTCGGAAACGGCGGCTGGCCGGCAAACACGGCTCCGTAGCGGCGGGAAAGAGCGTCCCAGTTTATGAGCGGCATCACCGCCTCCACATAGGCCGCTCGGTCATCGCCATAGGTAAGCTCGTAGGCGTGGCGGTACAGGTCAAGGCAGAGCACCGGCGTCAGCGGCAGCGCCGTGGCCTGCCCCAGCGTGAAAAGAAGCCGCAGTCTGCCGCATTTGTCCGACAGGAGCCATGTGTACCCCTCCCGCTTGTCGGCGAGGCTGATCCGCCGCAGACTCCGCAGAAAGTCTTCCATGGAGCCGAAGCACCGGTCAATGGCTCCCGTGAGGGCGGCGGCCGGCTTCGTGGAGCGCGCAGGCGCCAGCGACGGGAAATACAACGTGTGGTTATACACCGCCCCGCCGTGCTCCAGCACATCCTCCCGAATGGCGCATGGCAGCCGGTCTGGGTGGAGCAGCAGCTGCGTCAGCGGCCTGTGGTGCAGCGCCGGATAGGGCTGCAGCGCGTCATTCAGTTTTTTCACGTGGCCGGCAAAGATCTGGTCGTGGTGGGTCATAATGGTGGCTCGGTTCAGGTTCGGCTCCAGCGCGGCGGTGGGATAGGGCAGGCGGGGGAGTGTGTAGGGGAAGGTCATGGGCAGCGCATCCTTTCCGAAAAAATCTCGCTGTCAGTATATGCGCCCCTTGACAAAACATGATGCCGCAGGCAAAATGAAGAAAAAAGGAGGTGCGATTCCATGCGCAGAAAAGATCGGGAACGGGACGCCGCCTTCGCTTGGCAGGTGATGACGGCTGCGCCCTATGCCACGCTTTCGCTGGTGGACGAGTCCGGCAAGCCCTACGCCGTGCCGGTTTCGCAGGGGGCGTGGGAGCAGGGCGGCTGCATCTACTTCCATTGCGCGCTGGCCGGAAAAAAGTATGAGCTGTTCAAGAACGGCTGCGCGGCGGCCATGAGCGCCGTGTCCCGCGCCGAGGTCGTCCCGAATAAATACACCGTGGCCTATGCCTCTGCTGTCGCCCGCGGCCGCTTGGAGGTGGTCACGTCGGAGGAGGAGCGGATGCACGCCATGGAGGTGCTGTGCCGCCGGTTCGACCCCGCCGCCGGAGAAAAGTTCGTGGACTGCATGAAGAACGCCGGCGCGAGGACGTGTGTGGCGCGTCTGACCGTGGAGGAGATCACCGGAAAAGAAGGAAACGGCTGAGAAAAAGAGCTTTCCCATCGGAAGACGGGGAAGCTCTTTTCACTGCCAATGAAGCCGCCGATTCCGCTATGACCGGCTGCAAATGTGAAAATTGTCGCCGCGGGCAAGCGAATTGGGAGAGCCGCCCTCATAGGCGGCTCTCTTAAACTGTTCGTGTTTGATTTTAGTACCCCAGCGTCCGATCCACCAGCCGCTGGAGCTTCCGGCCGGCGGCGTAGTTGCGCAGATCCTCGCAGAACAGCGCCACATCCAGATCTCTCGTGATGCCCAAAGACATGTTGCCGCTGATGTGGGGGGTCAGCAGCAGGTTTTTGGCGCTCCACAGGGGGTGCTCTTTGGGCAGCGGCTCCGGCACGCACACGTCCAGAGCGGCGCCGGCCAGCCGGCCTTCGTTCAGCGCCTCCACCAGCGCCTCCTGGTCAATGGCGCTGCCCCGCCCCACGTTCACCACATAAGCGTCCTGCGGCAGCAGACCGATGCGCCGGCGGGAGAGAATGTGCGCCGTGTCACGGGTGCCCGGCAGCGCCATGACGAGGATCTCCGTTTCCGGCAGGATGCTGTCCAGCTCTTCCAGCGTGTACATCTCGTCGTAGGCGGGGTCGCCGGCCTTTTTGGTGCGCCGCACGCCCCGCACCACCTTGGCGCCCAGCGCCTTGGCGCGGCGGGCAAAGTTGGTGCCGATGTCGCCGGTGCCCAGCACGGTGATGCTGCTGCCGCAGATGGAGCGCATGCTCAGCCCCTTTTCCCACTCACGCGCCCGCACGATCTCCTCAAATTTCGGCATCTGCCGCAGCATCATCAGCGTCACCATGAGGATGTGCTCGGAAATGGTGATGCCGTAGGCGCCGGAGGAGTTGGAGAGCATAACGTCTTTGCTGGGATAAATGTCCTCGTTCATGTAGGCGTCCACACCGGCAAAGCTGCAGCAGAACCACTTGAGATTGGCCGCCGCTTTCAGTTCATCGGGCGGGCACAGGCCGTAAATGACCTCGTACTCCGCCGCTCTGTCCGCCGGCAGGTGCCCTTCAGGGTAGTAGTCCACGGAAAAGCCGCATTCCGCCGCCGTTTTCTCAAGGGTCGCCCGATGCTCCGGAGAAAAGAAGGACTCCACTGCTGCAATTTTTTTCATTTTTTATACGCCTCCCATATTTTTTCCGCACAGCGCATTCCGTCTGCCGCCGCCGAGAGAATGCCGCCGGCATAACCGGCGCCCTCGCCGCAGGGGAACACGCCTTTTATATTGCTTTCGTAATTTTTATCCCGCGGGATTCGCACCGGCGCGGAGGAACGGCTTTCCACCGCTGTCAGCAGGGCATCGCCGTCGGCAAAGCCTGATAACTTCTCCTCCAGCAGAGGCAGCGCCTGTTCCAGAGCGTCGGTGATGAACGCCGGCAGACATTCGTGCAGGTCTGCGTAGCGCACCCTCGGACGGTAGCTGGGCTGCACGCTGCCACAGCCCGTGCTGGGTCTGTGCAGCAGAAAATCCTCCACCCGCTGGCACGGCGCCGTGTAGCCGCCGCCCAATCGGAACGCCGCCTCCTCCAGTCTGCGCTGAAAGGCGATGCCCGCCAGAGCATGGCTGCTCCCGAAGTCCTCGGGGGTCACGTTCACCAGCAGGCCGCCGTTGATGTTTTGCCCGCTGCGGGCGTATTCGCTCATGCCGTTGGTCACGGTGCGCTCCTTTTCCGAGGCGGCAGCCACCACCTGCCCGCCGGGGCATACGCAGAAAGAGAACACGCTGCGCCCATTCGGTAAATGGCAGGAGAGCTTGTAGCTGCTCGCAGGCAGGGCGGGGTGCCCTGCGTACTCCTTATACTGCGCGGCATCCATGCGGCTTTGCAGATGCTCGATGCGCACGCCCACGGCAAATGGTTTGGCCTCCATGTGCAGCCCCTGGGCATACAGCCGCTCCACCGTGTCTCGCGCGCTGTGCCCCAGGGCCAGAATGAGCTGCCGCACGGGCAGGGTGTAGCTGCCCTCCGGCGCGGCCACGGTGATGGACTGCAAGACGCCGTTTTCCGCATGAATAGCCTCCAGCCGGTGGCCGAAACGGATGTCCGCTCCCATGGATAGGAGTTTTTTGCGCAGATTTTTCAGTGTGATGTGCAGCATGTCGGTGCCCACGTGGGGCTTGGCGTCGGTGAGGATGCTCTCCGGTGCGCCGCAGGCGACCAGCTGCTGCAGAATCCAGCGGTGGCGCAGATCCTTGGTGCCGGTGTTCAGTTTTCCGTCGGAAAAAGCGCCGGCGCCGCCCTCACCGAACTGCACATTGGACTCCGGCAGCAGCTCGCCGCCCTGCCAGAAGCGCTCCACGTCCCGCTGCCGCTGCTCCACGGGCTGCCCCCGCTCCAGCAGAATGGGGCGCAGACCGGCGTTTGCCAGAAGAAAGGCGGCAAATAGTCCCGCGGGGCCTGCGCCGATCACCACCGGCGGTGTCTGGGGCGGCGTGACTGCGGCGGGGGGCGTGTAGCTTTCCGGCGCATAGAGGGACACGTTTTTGCTGCGGCAGCGGCGCAGCGCGGCCTTTTCGTTTTTAACGCTGACTGCCAGCGTGTAGACCAGCTGCAGCGGCGCGCGGGCGTCCACCGCCCTGCGCAGCACGGACAGGGAGAGCAGCTCCTCCGGCGGGATGCGCAGCAGCTGCGCCGCCTTGCCGGAAAGCTCCGATTCCGGCTGCTCCGGCCGCAGCTTCACCTGTTCCAGCTTCAGCAAAATGTTCCCCCCTTAAAAAAATTCATAATTTTTAAAGCTTTACTTAAGCTAAATGGATAGTATAATAAATAAAGTCAAACCACAGTATACAACATTTTTCCCTCGGGAACAAGCATTCCCCTGCGGAAAATGCGGGAAAGACAGAAGACAGGAGGCAGCAATATGAACGAAAACAATGATTTCCGCTCCGAGGAGCAGGGCTTCAGCGATCCCAATAATCTCTACCACTATAATTACAGAGAGCAGCACAGCGCGCCGAACGAGCAGGGCCGGACGGAGGCGCCGGTGGTGTCCAAAAAGAAGAATTCCTTCTGGAAAAAGACCGGCGTGAAGGTGACGGCTCTGGTGCTGGCCTGCGCGGTGGTGGGCGGCGGCGCGGGCTTCGGCGGCGCGGCTCTGGCCAGGAGCGTAGGCGCCGCTGACAGCGGCACCACCCTCCGGCAGAGCGGCCGCACGGCGCAGGAGGTCACGGTGAAAAAGGTCACCGGCCAGACCCTCATGTCCCCCGCCGAGGTGTACGCCTCCACGGTCAGCAGCGTGGTCAGCATCAACAGCTCCTCCGTATCTACCAATATTTTCGGCCAGCGGGTGGAGTCGGCCTCCTCCGGCAGCGGCTTCGTGGTCACGCAGGACGGCTATATCGTCACCAACCACCACGTCATCGCCTCGGCCACCTCTGTGACGGTGACCATGTACGACGGCTCGGAGTATCCCGCCACGGTGGTGGGCAGCGACAGCGACTATGACGTGGCCGTGCTGAAGATCAACGCCACGGGTCTGCAGCCCGTGACGCTGGGCAGCAGCGAGGACGTGAACGTGGGCGACACGGTGCTGGCCATCGGCAACCCCCTGGGCGAGCTGACCTTCTCCATGAGCCAGGGCATCGTGTCCTGCTGCGACCGTGCCATCAACGTGGACGGCACCCCCTTCAACATGATCCAGGTGGACGCCTCCATCAACCCCGGCAACTCCGGCGGCCCGCTGATGAACCTGTACGGCGAGGTGGTGGGCATCGTGTCTGCCAAGTATTCCAGCTATTCCAACACCGCCGTGGAGGGTCTGGGCTTTGCCATTCCCATCGGCGATGTGCAGGCCATTATTAAAGACATTATGGAAAACGGCCAGATCACCGATAAGCCCGCCTTCGGCATCACCGCCGGCACCATGACCCGGCAGATGGCCGCCCAGTACCAGATCGACCAGACCAGCGGCGTCTTCGTCTACTCCGTCAATAAGGGCGGCGCCGGCGAAAAGGCCGGACTGCAGATGGGCGATGTCATCACCAAGGTGGACGGCACCGACATCTCCTCCATGGAGGATCTCACCGCGGTGAAGAAGAACCACCGCGCCGGCGACACCGTGACGGTGACCTATTACCGCGGCGGCGAGAGCCACACCACGCAGCTGACCTTCGACGCCAAGACCGCAGAAACGGAGCAGACCCAGCAGGATCAGCAAAATCAGCAGAACCAGCAGGGAAGCAGCAGCTGGGGCGACCTGTACGACTACTTCTTCGGTAGAAAATAACAGCCACAAGCAAAGGAGCACGGTTTATTCCGTGCTCCTTTATTTTTATATGTATATTATTTTTTGCGGCGCAGACCGTGGTACACAAGAACGTCACCGCCCAGCAGGCAGCAGCCGATGAGCCAGTAGTCCTCCGCAGCGAGAGGCCCATTTTCCCCCGACGGGGACAGAAGGATCAATATGCCCAGTAAGAGCAAAAGGATGCCGCCTATCACATATAGGGTCCGCAGCGCCTTGGGCAGCTGGGGCTGAAGCCGGTTGACTTTATACAGGATGAACCCTGCGCTGACCACGAAGAACAGGGTGAACACCCCGCTGAAAAGGCGCTCGGAGGGCGCGCCGTCCCACAGGCCGATGCCCAAAAACGCGGCTATCGCCAGCAGAGCGCAGCTTGCAATGCGCAGACCCGTGGCCGGAAGCCGTTTTTTCTCGGTGTTGAGCCGCTCCAATGCCTCGGCGGCGCCGGATACGTTCTGCTGGGCGGCCATGGTCATGTATTTTTTGGCCAGCTCCGCATCCTTGGGCACGCCCAGCCCTTTTTCGTATAAAAGTCCCAGGTTTTTCCACCCCAGCGGCTGCCCCAGCCGGCCTGCCTTTTCAAAAAGCTCCGCCGCCCGCGCCGCGTCCGCCGTGCAGCCGATGCCGTGCTCGTAGAGATAGCCCAGATTGTTGGCGGCGGTCTCGTCGTCGTTTTCTGCGCTCTTGGTGTAATAGGAAAAAGCCTTGTCCGGATCGCGCTCACAGCCCAGCCCCCGCTCATAGCAGAAGCCCGCCTGACACTGGGCGCCGGGGTGCCCCTCGGCGGCAGCCTTTTCATATAGGGCAAGAGCCTGGGGGTAGTCCTGCGGAATATCTCGGCCGGAAAAGAGCATGTTGCCGAGGCAGTAGGCGGCGGCCTCGTCGCCCAATTCTATGGCCCGCCGGTAAATCTCCACGGCCTTCTGAGGATCCTTTTCCACACCTGTGCCGTTTTCATAGCACACGGCCAAAGCCCGCATGCCGTCGGCATAGCCCTGCTCGGCAGATTTTTCATACAGCGCCGCGGCGTGGGCGAGATCCATTTCCACGCCCTCGCCCGCCTCATAGTGCAGCCCCAAAAAGAACTGCGCGCGGGCAAAGTCCTGCGCCGCGGCCTGAGCGAACAGCTCCGCCGCTCTGCCCCTGTCCTTGGGAACGCCGTAGCCGTAGCGGCACAGCACGCCCAGATTGCACTGGGCTTCGGGACTGCCCAGTCGGGCGGATTCCTCATAAAGCTCCGCCGCCTTTTGGATGTCCTGCTCCACGCCCCGTCCGGCCTCGTAGCACAGCCCCAGCTGGCAGAGGCAGCGGGCATGTCCCGTTTCCGCGCCCCGCCGGAAGCAGTCGGCGGCGCGCTCGTCGTTTCTTTCAAAGCCATGGCCGTAGGTGTAGCACAGCCCCAGGCGGTAAAGCCCGTCGGGATAGTTCTGCTGGGCGGCTCGGCGGAAGCACATGGCGGCTTTCTCCGCCGATTCCTCCACGCCCTGGCCGTCGTCATAGCTCAGCCCTAAAAAGAACCAGCCCCGTGCCAGCCCTTCCTTGCCGGCCTGCAAAAACAGCTCGGCAGCCCGCGCGTCGTCCTGCTCCACGCCCTTGCCCAGATGATACAGCACGCCCAGCGCGCACAGCCCGTCGCCGCTGCGGCCGCGGGCGGCCTCCTCATAAAGCAGGGCGGCCTTTTTTATGTTCTGCTCCACGCCGTTGCCAAACTCGTAGCACAGCCCCAGAAAGTATTGCGCCCGAGGCAGACGCTGCTCGGCAGCCAGCGTGAAAAGCTCTGCTGCCTTGGCGTAGTCCCTCTCCACGCCTATGCCCACGTAGTACAGCGCCCCCAGATTGCACTGCCCCTGGGGATACTCCATGTCCGCCGCCTTCTGATAGAGCGCCACGGCGGTGTCCAAGTCCCGCTCCGTGCCCTGCCCGTTTTCATAGCACACGCCCAGATCGCATATGGCGGGGGCATAGTCCATGTCGGCGCTCTCTTTGAACAGGGCAAAGGCCTGCTGCGGATCCTGCGCCACGCCCACGCCGCTGTCGTAGCACACACCCTTCCAGTAAAGCGCCACGGGGTCGTCCGCCGCCGCCTGCGAAAACCAGTAAAACGCCTGCTGCCCGTCCTTCTCAACGCCGCCGGTGCCGTAGAGGTAGTTAACGCCCATCTGCACGGCAGCGGCGCAGTCGCCGTTGTCGGCAGCCTGACGGCACTCCTCCAGATGCTGGCGCCGGCGGTGGGCGTCAGCCAGCTTCAGAAGCTCCGGAGAAAAGAACACCACGTCAGCATCCTGCGGCGTCGACTGTTCAAAGGGATATTGCTCTGCCATGTGAAAAAACCTCCTTCGGTGGAGCGCAAGCCCGAGGGGACAAATTGCTTCCTTTTTCGGCATTTTATCACACGCAGCGGCAGCTTGCAACGGGAAAAGCGCGGCCGGTCAGCTTTTCTCGGCGCCCAGCGTCTCGGCAAAGCCCACGGCGAACAGGCGGGCGGAATAAATGGCCTCGTCCAGCGAGTTTCCGGCGGCGCCCACCTCCACCAGCAGCGAGCCGTTGCACAGCCCCTGATTATATCCGTAGGAGCGCAGGATAATGGGGCGCATCAGCGTGGGGTGCTCCTTCAGCAGATTCGCCTGCACCGCCGCCGCCAGCCGGAGATTGTCCATCCACGCCCCGTAGTTGCTGCCCATGACGATGCTGAGCTGGGCGGCGCGCGGATCCTCCTTGCTCACCACCTTGTACTGCCTGCCCTCTGCGTCCGAAATGGCGTCCCGATGGATGTCCAGCACAAAGGACAGGGAGGGATACTTTTCCAGATAGGCGGCGGCGCTGCTGCGGCTTTTGCCGTAGGCGCTGTTGTAATCCGAGTCGTGGATCTGCCGGTCGTGGAGAACGGAGATGCCGTATTGCGAGAGCACCGCGGCGATCTCGTCGCCGACGCGGATCATGTTTTTCTCGGTGTCCGCTGTGCGGTAGCTGCCGCTGGGGGTGTACTCCTCTCCGGCGGGCATGGTGTAGGCTTCGCTGCCGTGGGTGTGGATGATGAGCACCTGGGGCTGAGTGCTGTCCCCCAGCTTGGCGGGGAAGGTGCCGTCCAGCAGGGCAGTGTCAATGCTGCGGCCGGCGCTGTTTTTGATGAAAACGCTGCCGGCCACGGTGTAGCTCTTGGACGCCGTGGGGATCACCGTCTGGCTGGGCGAGCCGTTGTCGGCAAAGGTCAGCCCCTCTGTGAGACTGTTCTCCGGCTGGGGCGTGTTGTCCTCGGGCTGCGGCTGCGGTTCGGGTGTCTCCGGCTGCGGCTCGGGCGTCGGCTCCTTCTGCGCCGGCAGTGTGCCGTAGGCCGCCCACAGCAGGGGCGACTGCTGCAAGGCCAGCAGGGTGGACAGACTCATGTCTCTGCCGCCCAGCACGTCCCCCAGCTCCAGCTGCACCAGCGCCTTGGGCAGCTGAAACGATTCGCGCATGGCCTCTGCCGCGGCCGGCAGGGAGCGGCTCTCCACCGTGGCGGCCACTACCCACACCGTGCAGGCGGCCAGCAGCGCGGCGCCGCTGCGGCGCAAAAACTTTTTCAAGATCAGCCCTCCTCTGCGGATCGGGATAGACAAGCTTATGCGCCCGCAGCGGGGAATATGCCGCCCGACCCGACGGCGATTGGGAGAAATTGTAACCGAAATTTTCTTGACGGCCGGCGGATAGATTCATATAATAAGGTTTACAATACTCAAAGAAACTACAGGAGGTGTGCATACATGGAACAGGTCATGGATACCATGCGCGATGCGGGCAGCCGTGTGCTGGCAGCGCTGTGTGAAACGGGAAAGGCTGTGGCCGGCTTTGTGACGGGCGTGGTCAAGTCCGTAAGCTGCGCCGTGGCGGGATTTGTGAAGGACGGCACCTGCAAGGCAGCGGGCTGCACCTGGAGCAAGGTCAAGCAGTTCGTCAAGGACAACCGTCAGGTGCTGCTGATCGTGGCAGCCGGCGTGTCTGCCGCGCTGACGGTGTTGGCGGCCATCAGCTTTTTCCTGGGCAGAAAGAAATAAAATAACACAAAGCAGGGGCACTTCCCGCTCCTGCTTTTCCTTCGTATAAGGATCGGGTGGAGGTAGGTATGCCTGCAATAAATGAAAAAGAGAGAAGTGTCCTGTTCAATAAGCGCATGATCCTGGTCGTCATCCTTCTGACCATTACCGTGCTTGCGGTGATAGCCGTGGTGCAGGGCGTGCAGATACATAAAATCAAGCTGGGAAACGAGAGCCGAGCGGCGCAGAATGCGGAGCAGGCGGAAACGATCGAGCGGCAGACAAAGCAGCTGGAGGAGCAGATGCAGGAGCTGGAGGAGCTGCGCCGGCAGAAGAACGAGCTGGAAACGCTGACCCAGCAGCAGTCGGAGCGTCTGGCAGCGCTGGAGGCGCAGGTGGCTGCCGCCGCCGCTGCCACGACCTCCACGACCTCCGCCGGCGGGTATCAGGCGCTGTATCCGGACTTCTATGCCCCGCAGACCTACAGCGCCACGTCCTCTCCGGACAACACGGCCTACCTCACCTTTGACGACGGCCCCTCCGGCAACACCGACATCATTTTGCAGACTCTGCAGGAAGAAAACGTCAAAGCCACCTTTTTCGTGGTGGGCACGGACAATGCAGACAACCTCGCGCGGATGCGCCGCATCGTGCAGGAGGGGCACACCATCGGCATGCACAGCTATAGCCACTCCTATAAAAAGATCTATGCCTCCGTGGAGGCCTTCCTGAAGGATATGTATCAGGTGTTCAACCTCATCAAGGACACCACCGGCGTCACGCCCACCTGCTTCCGTTTTCCCGGCGGCAGCATCAATAGCTATAATAAAGCCGTATACAAGGACATTAAGGCGGAAATGATACGCCGCGGCTTCGTGCCCTACGACTGGAACGTGTCCAGCGGCGATGCCAGCACCACCAAGTACACGCCGGAGCAGTTGACAGGGAATGTGCTGAACGGCATCGGCAGCAAGAGCCGCATCATCGTGCTCATGCACGACTCGTCCTCCAAGGAGAACACCGCGCAGGCGGTTCGGCAGATCATCATCGGCATTCGGGAAAAGGGATTTATCTTTGCGCCGCTGGACTATCAGACCAAGCCCATCCTGTTCTGACGGCAGCCTGAAAAACCGACCGCATAGCGAAAAAGCCGGCGCGGCCGCTCCCAAAAAACAAAAACAGACTGGATCCCCCCGCGGCAAAAGCTGCCTTCGGGGGGATCCCATCATTTCTGCGTTCCTGCGAGAGAAGCGGAATTACAGGTTCTTCTCGTAGGACTCGATCATCTTCTTGACCATCTGGCCACCCACGCTGCCGGCCTCACGAGAGGTCAGGTCGCCGTTGTAGCCGTCCTTCAGGTTCACGCCAACCTCGTTGGCAGCTTCCATCTTGAACTTATCCATAGCGGCACGGGCCTGGGGCACGTTCAGCTTGTTGGTATTCTTGCTGGACATAGTCACGATCTCCTTTCTTTGGGTACTCGGCTTGCGCCTGTTTGGGTATCGCAAGCATAGTTTGAGCCGATGCGTGGCGATTATGCGCAGAATTTGCTGGAAAAAAATTGAAAGAGCGCCGTTTCATTCCTTCTCGCCGTACCGCGGGCTTCCGGCGGAGCCGCAGATTCGCGAACGGTGCATTGTGAGAAAACTATTGCGCCTGCCCTTGCAAATTGACGCCGGTTTTGCTTTGCTTTTAGCTCAATACTGTCGTATACGCCCGATTTTTGCCGAATCAGCACCTTATTTGCAGGAATATAATGGTTAGAATGCACAAAAATCAATGGTTATTTTCGGCCATGTGCCCGCGGTAAAAGGATTCCCTTTTTGCGGAAAATCATGTATGATAAAAGGCACAAGGAAGTGCTTGTACACTTCCAATTATAAAGGAGGAAAAGAACCATGCGAAAAGCTTTAGCATTGCTCCTGTCCGTGGTCATGTCCCTGACACTGCTGGTGTCCACGGCGTGGGCTGAGGAGAAGACCGGCTTTACTCTCCCCGAATCCCTGAAAGGCAAGACTGTTGTCCTGCACACCAACGATGTCCATGGCGCCATCGACAAGTACGCCAAGGTGGCCGCTCTGAGAGATGAGTGCTACGCCAAGGGCGCTACCACGGTGGTCTTGGTGGACGCGGGCGACTTCAGCCAGGGCTCTCCCTATGTGAGCCTGAGCAAGGGCGCTACCGCCGTTGAAATGATGAATGCGGTGGGCTACGACATTGTCACTTTGGGTAACCACGAGTTTGACTATGGTTTCCCCCAGTTGAAGACGAACATGGCTCCCGGCAAGGCCAAATTCATGGTGAGCTGCATCAACTTGGTGGATGACAAGGGCGACCCCATCTACAATCCCGGCGCTACTGCTCCTATTCCGGACAATAATGGCAACACCCTGTTCAATCTGACCATCTTTGGCGTGGCTACTCCCGAAACTATGACCAAAGCCAACCCCGCGCTGATGAAGGGCATTAACTTCCTGCAGGGCGAAAAGCTGTATGACGCAGCTAAGGCCGGCATCAAGATCGCCCGCGAAGAAGGCAAGAGCGACATCGTGATCGCTCTGGGTCATCTGGGCGTGGACGATTCCTCCGCCCCCAATCGCTCCATTGATTTCATGCAGAATGTGCCCGGCGTGGACTTCTTCATTGATGGCCACTCCCACACTGTGATGACCGCCAGCAAGGAAAACAAGATGATCCAGTCCACCGGTACGGGTCTGGCTTATGTGGGCGCTATCATCATTGACGACGCTTCCAAGTCCATCGAGAGCAACGGCCTGCTCGACCTGTCCAACTATGAGAAGGAAGACGCTACCGTGAAGGCTCTGGCCGACAAGATCATCGCCGATGTGAAGGCGGAGTACGGCCAGGTATTTGCCAAGACCGAGGTGGATCTGAACGGCGAAAAGGCCGCCAACCGCACTGCGGAAACCAACATGGGCGACCTCATCACCGACGCCATGATGTGGGCGATCAGGACCAAGGCGCCCTCCGTGGATATGACCAACGCCGTGGCCATCACCAATGGCGGCGGCATCCGTGCTTCCATCAAGAAGGGCGACATCACCAAGCTGAATGTGAACACAGTCCTGCCTTTCGGCAACACTCTGGCTGTGGTGTATGTCAAGGGCAGCGAGCTGCTGGAGGCTCTGGAAGCTTCTACCTTCTGCACCCCCGAATCTCTGGGCGGTTTCCCCCAGTTTGCCGGTATGCAGGTGGAGTTGAACACCGCACCCAAGTATGATGCTAACGCCGACACCTATCCCGGCTCCACGTACCATGGCCCCAAGTCCATCAACCGCATCACCATCAAGAGCATCAACGGCAAGGCCTTTGATCCCAATGCAACCTATGCCGTCATCACCAATAACTTCATGGCCGCCGGCGGCGACACCTACTATGCCTTCGCCGCTGCCAAGGAGCAGTTCGACACCGGTCTGCCTCTGGACGAGATCCTCATGGAGTACATCGCCACGGAGCTGAACGGCGTTGTGGGCGAGCAGTATGCCAAGCCCCAGGGCCGCCTGACCATCGTGAACAATCCCAAGACCGGCGACTCCGGTGTTGTGATCTACATGGGTCTGGCTGTCATGGCTCTGGCTGGCACCGCTGTGGTTGCCAAGAAAAAGGAGCTGTTCTGATTTCCTTTCCCGCAGTTTCCATAGCTGAATAACCCAAAAGGCCGGGGCTTTTGCCCCGGCCTTTTTCTTTTTCCAAATCTCAACGCATTCAATGAATACAGCACTATCATTTATGTTAAATCTATGTTATAATAAAAAAGTTAATACGCTTGGAGCGCGCGGGTGGCCGCCGTGTCGGTTCGGATGCGGGCATGGCCAACCCAAGGGACGTATGGAAAAAGGAGAAAGAATACAATGTTGGGTGTTTATAATTACACGGTGATTTTGACCTATATCGGCATGCTCACAGGCCTTGCGGGCATCGGCCTGGCCTTGCGGGGCGGCCTGCCCTGGGCGCTGCTCTGCCTGCTTCTGGCGGGGCTGTTTGATATGTTCGACGGGACGATCGCTTCCACAAAAAAGGACAGAACGCCGCAGGAAAAGCGCTTCGGCGTGCAGATCGACTCCCTCAGCGACCTCGTTTGTTTCGGCGTGCTTCCCGCCGCCATCGTTTTTGCCGCTGCCCACGGCCGCGCTGTCGCCGCCGTCGTGTCCGGCCTGTATGCTCTCTGCGCCCTCATTCGTCTGGCGTGGTTCAATGTGGACGAGGAGGAGCGGCAGGATACCGCCGCCGGCGGCCGCACTCAATATCTCGGCCTGCCCGTCACCACCGTGGCGCTGTTTCTGCCCACGCTGCTGGGGCTTGCACGGCTTGCGAGCTGGCATTTGGGCGCTTTGGGCGCAGGGCTTCTGGCCGTCATGGCCGTGGCGTTTTTGCTTCCCTTCAAGCTGGCCAAGCCCGGCCTCGCCGGAAAGCTGGTCATGCTCCTCATCGGCTGCACCGAGCTTGTTGTCGTCCTGCTGGGGGTGAAGCTGTGAGCGGCAATTCCGGCGCTGTCCGCTTCCTGTACGGCACCGTGTTCGGCCGCCTGCTGCTCAAGGCTGTCATGGTCACCCATGCCGATCGACTGGCGGTGGCTTTTCTCCACTCCCCGCTTTCCCGCTGCATCGTTGCGCCCTATGCCCGCCGCTGCGGCATCGAGCTTACGCCGTCGCAGCTCCGGAGCTTCCGGACGTATCGTGATTTTTTCGTCCGCACCCGTGAACAGCTGCCCTTTGACGCCGAGCCGACACACCTCATCAGCCCCTGTGACGGCTGGCTCAGCGCCTATCCCATCGGGGCGGACAGCAGCTTTTCCATCAAAAATTCCCACTATCGCCTCCACGATCTGCTGCAGGATGACGCTTTGGCGGCGGGCTACACGGGCGGCGTTTGCCTTGTGCTGCGCCTGCGCCCCTCGGACTATCACCACTACTGCTATATTGACGACGGCTATCAGGGGGAGAACCATTTCCTCTCCGGCGTGCTGCACAGTGTGCAGCCCATCGCCTGCGAAAAATACCCCGTGTTTGTTCTCAATCGCCGCAGCTGGACGCTGCTGACCACCGACCATTTCGGCCCCGTGGTGCAGACGGAGATCGGCGCCCTCATCGTGGGCGGCATCGTCAACCCGCGGGGAAACCGGCGGGTGCGTCGGGGCGAGGAAAAGGGCTATTTTGAATTGGCCGGCTCCACCATAACCTTGCTGTTTGAGAAAGGCCGCATCTGCCTGCGTCCGGAAATAGAGGCCGGCCTGCGCCGCGGAGAGGTGCAGGTGCGGCAGGGAGAGTGGATCGCCACACAAATGCAATAGATTTCGTGTCCCGTCTGCCTTGCCGGCAGACGGGTGCTTTTTGCTTGACAAAGCGGGCGGGCAGCCTATAATTTTGTTGGATATTATTGCGGAAATTATATAGGAAAAAGAGGGAAAATTATGGACATTAAGACGGAAAAAGCCCCTTACAAATCTGTCACGACTCTGTCACCCCGATAGATGGCGCGGGAGGCGGACGGAGCGTACAATGAACCTGCAAAAACGAAATGCGGAGGTTCAAATATGGAGATTTTACAGGTCAAGGAAATTAAAAAGACCTACACCACGCGCTTTGGCGGCAACCAGGTGCAGGCGCTGAAGGGCGTGTCCTTCTCCGTGCAGGAGGGGGAATATGTGGCCATCATGGGCGAGTCCGGCTCGGGCAAGACCACGCTGCTGAACATACTGGCGGCGCTGGATAAGCCCACGGGCGGGCAGGTCATGCTGGAGGGAAAGCGGCTGGACGCCATCGAAGAAAGGGATCTGGCGGCCTTCCGGCGGGACAATCTGGGCTTCGTGTTTCAGGAGTTCAACCTGCTGGATACTTTTTCCATTGAGGATAATATCCTCCTGCCCTTGGTTTTGGCGGGCAGGAGCGTGGCGGAGATGAAGAGCGCCATGGAGCCGCTGGTGCGCTCGTTGGGCATTGACAACATACTGAAAAAATTTCCCTACGAGGTTTCCGGAGGGCAGAAGCAGCGGGCGGCGGTGGCACGCGCCATGATTACAAACCCCAAGCTGCTGCTGGCGGACGAACCCACCGGGGCGCTGGACTCGGCCTCCTCGGCAGACCTTTTGCAGATGTTTGAAAAGGTGAACCGGCAGGGACAGACCATTCTCATGGTGACCCATTCCGTGGACGCCGCCTCCCACGCAGGACGGGTGCTGTTTATTCGGGACGGGGTGGTGTTCCACCAGATCTATCGGGGGGAGAGCACCAACCAGCAGCTCTACAAGAAAATTTCCGACACCCTGACCATGCTCCGCACAGGGAGGGACGCTGAATGAAAAGGGGATTTTTTCTGAAGCTGGCCCGGAGCAACATCAGCAAGAACCGCCGGTTTTTCCTCCCGCGTATTCTGTCTGAGGCAGGGCTTTTATGCGTGTTTTACATTGTGTTCACCCTCCGGACCGACGAACGCATCCTGCAGCTCCGGGGCGGACAATACATTGAGGTGTTCATGTCCATCGGCGTGGCGGTGATGATGCTGCTGTCGGTAATCCTACTGTTTTATATCAACAGCTTTCTCATGAAGCAGCGCAAGCGTGAGTTTGGCGTTTACAACATTTTGGGCATGGAAAAGCGGCACATCTGCCGGGTGCTTTTCCACGAAACAGCCCTCAGCAGCCTGGCATCCGTGGTGCTGGGGCTTGCCATGGGGACGCTGTTTTACAAGCTCTGCTCTCTGCTCATCTGCCAGCTGCTGAACGCGGAGATCGTTTTGGGCTTTTACTTTATAAACGCCAGGAGCCTGGCCCTGTCCGGAGCCTTCTTCCTGGTGCTGGATGTGATGGCCTACGGCGTCAACTGCGTGGCCATCGCCCGCCTCAAGCCTGTGGAGATGCTCTCCTCTGCCAATGTGGGCGAGCGGGAGCCCAAGGTCAAGTGGCCGCTGCTGGTGCTGGGCCTGCTGGCCCTGGGCGGGGGCTATTACATCTCCCTTACCACCCAGAACCCCCTGAAGGCCATTGTCCTGTTCTTCGTGGCGGTGATACTGGTGATCATCGGCACCTACTTTTTGTTCGTGGCCGGGAGTATTTTTGTGCTGAAGGCCTTGAAAAAGAACAAAAGGTTCTATTATAATAAAAAACACATGCCTGCCGTTTCGGGTCTTCTCTACCGCATGAAGCAGAACGCTGTGGGCCTGGCCTCCATCGCTATTTTGGCCACGGGGGTGCTGGTGATGATCTCCACCACCGTGAGCCTGTATGCCGGGGCGGAGGAGACAGTGAAGCGGAACTTCCCTCAGGACTATTATCTCTCCGCGCGATATCTGCAGCGGAGCGACGAGGGCCGGCTTCTGCACGCGGAGGATATGCCCCGGGAGACCTTGCTCCGGGCTGTGGAGCAGGGGGCGGGAAAAAACGGCCTGACCATAAAGGATATGGACTTCCAGGAGTATCTGACGGTCTCCTATAGGAACGAAAACGGCGGCCTGTACTGCCGGCAGGCGGGCGGCAACGCCGCCGACAGTCTCAAGGGACTCAGCGTGATGACCTATATCACCCAGGAGATGTATCGCAGCCTGGGCGGGGAGGAGCTGAACCTGGCCGAGGATGAAATCGCCGTGTGTCCCATGGACATCCGCCAGAGGGGCCTTGACCGGACGGAGATCACCATAGAGGGGGACAGCTATCAGGTGAAAACCGTGCTGCCCGAGTTCCCCATTCGGTCCGGCATGGAGGAGTTGTCCACCAACTGCTACGGCGTGGTGGTGGCAGACGATAGCGTGCTGGCGCACCTATATGACCAGCAAAAGCAGGTCTACGGGGACGCGGCCTCGGACTATACCCGGCGTATCGCGGCGAGCTTTGCGGGCCGGGGAGCGAACGGTGATGTGGGAGAAAAGCTGGAGCGGGATGTGGAGGCGTACCTGAAGGAGGTGACCTTTCCCCAGCAGCAGGAGCCGGGTGAAAGTCTGGTCATCACAGGCAACACTGTGTGGGGCGCCCGGGAGTCCGTGACGGCTATGTGCGGGGCACTGCTGTTTTTGGGCATTATTTTGGGACTGGTGTGCCTGTTTGCCACTGTGATGATCGTGTATTACAAGCAGATCTCCGAGGGCTACGAGGATCGGGCCCGGTTCCAGATCATGCAGAAGGTGGGCATGAGCCGCCGGGAGGTGAAAAGCACCATCAACAGCCAGGTGCTGCTGGTATTTTTCCTGCCGCTGGTGGTGGCGGGGATGCATTTGGCCTTCGCATTTCCCATTTTGGAGAAGGTGCTGCACATTTTGCTTTTGTCCAGCACGAGCTTGTTTGTGGCCTGCTCACTCATCACCTTCGGCGTGTTTGCGGGGGTGTATGTGGTGATCTATCTGGGGACGGCGCGGACGTATTATAAAATCGTGCGGTAAGGCGTAGGGGGCGGACAGAGGCGTCCGCCGCTACGGATACATTGGGAGTTTATACGGCGGGCCGATGTGGGGAGCGAACTGAGCACTGCCGGTGGCAGAGGAAGCGAAGTGAGCGAGTGGCCGCGGTCAAAATTTTAAGCGACAGCCGTAAGGCAGCGCAAAAATTTTGGGCACCGCAACAGGATCATCGGCCCCTACGGGTGGTTTACAAGAAGTCTGTGGGGCGGGCGACCGCGAGGGTCGCCCCTACAGACGGATTTATAGGACAAAGGTAAATTGTCTATTATGGGCGAGAGCCACCTGGTTGGGGGTGGCTTATGCCCGTGTAAGGAGGAAGGTATGTACCGGATACTGCTGGTGGAGGACGACAGGGCGCTGGCCAAGGCCGTGCGCAGGCATCTGGAGAGCTACGGCAATGAGGTGACGTGCGTGGCGGACTTTGCGGACGTGATAGGGGAGTTTGCCGCCTGCCGGCCGCAGCTGGTGCTGATGGACATTAAGCTCCCTTACCGGGACGGATACTACTGGTGCAGCCGGATTCGGGAGATTTCGGCGGTACCGGTGGTGTTTCTCTCCTCTGCGTCGGACAACATGAACATCGTCATGGCCCTGAACATGGGCGGGGACGACTTCATCGCCAAGCCCGTGGACCCCATGGTGCTCACGGCCAAGGTGCAGGCGGTGCTGCGGCGCACCTACGAGATCGCCGGAGCGGGACACACCGTGGAGTTCTGCGGGGCGACTCTGTGTCTGGGCGACAACTGCGTGCGCACGGAGCAGGGGCAGATCGAGCTGACGAAAAACGAATTTCGGATTTTGCAGACGCTGCTGGAGAATCGGGGGAAGATCGTGAGCCGGGAGGAGCTGATGATGCGCCTGTGGCAGAGCGACCTGTATGTGGAGGAGAACACCCTGACGGTAAATGTGGCGCGGCTGCGGAAAAAGCTGGAGGAGGGCGGCCTGCGGGAGGTCATCCGCACCAAGCCGGGCAGGGGGTACATCATTCCATGAAAAGCGGGAGAAAATGGGCGGTCATACGGGACTGCCTGAAGAAAAACCGAATGGCGCTGCTGCTGTGGGGGCTGATGCTGCTGACGGAGCTGGCGGTGTTCACCCTGTACGACATCATGCTGGAGCCGCTTATTTACGCGGGGGCGCTGACGCTGTTTGCGGGGCTTGTGCTGCTGGCGGTGCAGCTGTACGGCGCACTGAAGCAGGCGCGGCAGCGGGAAAACGCCTGCGACGCCATACTGACGGAGTGGAACCGGCTGCCGGAGGCGGCGACATTGGAGCAGGCGGACTATAACGAGATGATCCGGCGGCTGGGTCGGCAGACGCAGGAGCTGGCCGAGGACTTTGCCGCCCAGCGGGAGGACATGCTGGACTATTACACCACATGGGTGCACCAGATCAAGACGCCCATTGCGGTGATGAAGCTGTATCTGGCGGAGGAAACGCTGGAGCACCGAGCCATGGCGGCGGAACTGTTTCGCATGGAGCAGTATGTGGACATGGTATTGCAGTATCTGCGGCTGGGCAGCGGGGAGAACGATCTGGTCATTGAGGAGTACAAGCTGGACGAGCTGATACGGGAAACGGTGCGGAAATTTGCCGCGCAGTTCGTGCTGCGGAAGCTGCGGCTGACCTATGTGCCTACGGAGAAGACCATCGTGACGGACAGAAAGTGGTTTTGCTGCATACTGGAGCAGCTGCTTTCCAACGCCATTAAGTATACCCCCGAGGGGGGCGTCACCGTGGCGGTGGAGGGGGACAAGCTGTACATCAGCGACACGGGCATTGGCATCGCGCCGGAGGATCTGCCCCGCATTTTTGAGAAGGGGTACACGGGGCAGAACGGACGGCTGGAGCGCAGCGCCAGCGGGCTGGGGCTGTATCTGACGCGGCGGGCGGCGGAGCTGCTGCACATTCCCGTCACCGTGGAGAGCAGGCTCGGGCAGGGGACGACGTTTACTCTGCATCTGGAGCAGAAATAAAAAACGAGCCGAAAGGCTCGCTTTTTTTATAAAAAAAGCAGCCCGAAGGCTGCTTGCGCTTTGGAAAAAATCAGGCGGCGCTGGGGGCGGAGGTGCCGGCGTCCTGAATGGGAGCCGCCGCGCGGACGGGGAGGCCTGCGCGGCGGCCGGAAAAGAGGATGGGAGGAATCGGATCAATCCGTGGTGTAGTTATCGAAATAGCCCTGGATATAGACGATGGGGGTGCCCTTGTCGCCGCTGCCGGAGGTCAGGTCGCAGAGGGAGCCGATGAGATCCGTGAGGCGGCGGGGGGTGGTGCCCTCGGAGATCATGTTGCCCACAAGGGAAGTCTTGGCGTCCTTCTGGCGGATCTTCTCGGAGATGGCCTTTTGCAGCGCCTCGCCGCTGAGGTCGGCAAAGTCCTTGTCGGCCAGATACTTCAGCTTCAGCTCGTTGGGGGTGCCCTCCAGGCCGGCGGTGTAGCCGGGGGACACCACGGGGTCGGCCAGCTCCCAGATCTTGCCTGCGGGATCTTTGAAGGCGCCGTCGCCGTAGATCATGGCCTCGATGTGCTTGCCGGTGCGCTGAGAGAGCGCGGCACCCAGCGCCTCGGCCACGGCCATGGTGTCGCGGGGGAAGAGCTTCACCCGCTCCTCGTCCGCCTTGTTGGAGCCGAGGAGGCCGTACTGGGGGTTATAGCCGCTGCCGTTTACGGAGGAGGTGAGCAGGTCGTCCAGACCCAAGACGCATTTGGCACCGGCGGCACGCAGCTTGGCCTTGGAGCGCCGGCGGGTGTGGATGTCGCAGCAGAGGACGGTGTCGGTATAGTCCAGAATGGACTCCACACGGTTGGAAAAGACGATCTCCGCCTGGGCGCCGGCGGCTTCGATGAGGCTCTGATAATAGTCCACATAATCAACGCCGGTGAAGGGGTGGATCACGGAACCGAAGTGGCTGCGGAACTGCGCCAGCGTCAGAACGTCACGATAGGGGTCTACGCCGGCCTCGTCCAGCTGCTCCATGCTGACCAGATGGTTGCCCACCTCGTCGGAGGGCAGGCTGAGAAGCAGAACCACCTTTTCGGCACCGGAGGCGATGCCGGAGAGCAGCAGGGAGAAGCGGTTGCGGCTGAGGATGGGGAAGGAAACGCCCACGGTCTTGCTGCCGGTCTTGGTCTTGACATCGGCAGCGATCTGCTGCACGGAGGCGTAGTTGCCCTGGCAGCGGGCTACCACGGACTCGGTGATGGCCACGATGTCCTTGTCACGGGGCTGGATGCCCTCCTCGGACAGGGCATTGACCACGGTGTCGGCGGTGATGGCGACCACGTCGTCGCCCTCGCGGAAGATGGGCGCACGCACGCCACGCACTACGGTACCAAGGGTTCTGCTCATGTGATTGATCTCCTTTTCGGCGGTGTTTTTTTTCAAGCAAGGGGTAGTATACCCCATTTGGCGGCATAAGTAAAATATTGAATTTTTATTTTAGAAATAAATGTGGATTATGACACGGGCGCAGAGCAAGCGTGAGGACAGAGGCGTCCGCCCCTACGGGGGGATGGCTGGGGGTGCGGTGTCGGCGGATAGAAATGAAGGCAGGGCGCAGCCACTCGGCTGCACCCTGCCTTAAAAATGCTAATTAATCGTCTTTTCCATAATGGACATGGAGATGGTCGTGGCACCACTGGGGGCCGAAGTCGGAGAGCATGGCGGTGACCACGGGGTTCTTTTCGGCGCGCTTGAAGAGGGCCGAGGCATCGGCGGCATAGAGGCCGCTGCCGCGCTCCTTTTTCACGGCGGCAAGGCCGTAGGGCTGACCGGCGCCGCCTACGCAGCCGCCTTGACAACTCATGACCTCCACCAGATGGTAAAAACGCTTGCCGGCTTCTACGTCGGCGATAAGCTCCTTGGCGTGGATGAGGCCGTTGACTACGGCGATCTTAATTTCGGTGCCGCCTACGTCATAGGTGACCTCGCGGATGGGGGCGTCGCCCCGAATGCCGGACACGCGCACCTGCCGCAGGGTGTTCTTGGTCTTGTCAGGCAGGCAGTGGCGCACCACGGACTCCGCCACGCCGCCGGTGACACCATAGATCACAGCGGCACCGGAGCCGAGACCGAAGGGCAGATCCGGAGATTCCAGCTCCAGCTCGTCCAGATGGATGCCGGTCTCGCGGATCATATCCACCAGCTCGCGGGTGGTGAGCACCAGATCTACATCCGGCGTGCCATTGTGGAAGAACTCGTCACGGGCGGCCTCCATCTTCTTGGCGGTGCAGGGCATGAGGGCAATGTGATAGGTGGTGCGGCCGTCGGCGGCGTCCTTTTCGGCGTATTTCTCCTTGAGCACGGCGGCGAACATCTCCATGGGGGACTTGCAGGTGGAGATATTTTTGAGGTACTTGGGGTCGTTCAGCTCCAGATATTTGACCCAAGCGGGGCAGCAGGAGGTGAACATGGGGAAGGGACCGCCGTTTTTCAGCCGCTGGAGAAACTCCTCGGCCTCGGTGATGGTGGTGATGTCGGCGGCAAAGTTGGTGTCGTACACCTCGTCCACGCCCATGATTTTCAAGGCGGAGACTACGCGGTCAAGAACGTTCTCGCCGGCGGCATAGCCGAACGCCTCGCCCACGGCCACGCGGACGGCGGGGGCAATTTGCACCACCACGCGCTTCTGGGGGTCGTGAATGGCTTTCCAGGCGGTGCCGATCTGGTCGTTGACGGTGATGGCGCCGGTGGTGCACACGGCGGCGCACTGGCCGCAGCTGACGCACTTGGTCTCGCTGAGCTTTTTATCGAAAGCGGGCATGACCTGCAGCTCGCTGCCGCGGCCGGCAAAGTCCAGAATGCCCTGCCCCTGCTTTTCCTCACAGACACGGACGCAGTCGCCACAGAGGATGCACTTGTTGGGGTCACGGAAGATGGCGTGGCTGGAGTAGTCCATTTCGTAGCGGGGGCGGGTGTCGGGGAAGCGGACGTGACGCACGCCGAACCGCTGGGCCAGCTCCTGCAGGCGGCAGTTGCCGCTCTTGGCGCAGCGCGTGCAGCTGCAGTCGTGGGAGGCGAGAAGCAGCTCCAGGATCATGCGGCGGTGCTTTAAGAGCCTGGCGGTGTTGGTGCGAATGGACATGCCGTCCCGCGGCTCCATGGAGCAGGAGGCCTCGATCTTGCCGGTTTTGGTGTCCTCCACCATGCACATGCGGCAGGCGCCGTAAACGCTGAGGTCGGAATAGTAGCAGAAGGTGGGAATGTCAATGCCCGCTTTGCGGACAACGGCCAGCACGTTTTTCTCCCCGTCAAAGGGAACGCGGATGCCGTCGATGATCATGATTCCTTTTGCCATGGCTTAACCCTCCTCTTCGATGGCATCAATGGCCCCGAAGGGGCAGGCGCCCCAGCAGGCACCGCAGTGGATGCACTTTTCATTGTCAATGACATACGGCGTGCGGGGATGACCGGAGATGGCCTCCATGGGGCAGTTGCGGGCGCACTTGCCGCAGCCCTTGCACAGCTCCGGCTTAATTTCCAGACGGCGCTTGCGGCCGTTGCACACGGGACAGTGGTGGTTTACCACATGGTTGAGGTATTCCTCGCGGAAGTAGCGCAGGGTGCTGAGCACGGGCTTGCAGGCGCTCTGTCCCAGACCGCACAGGGCGGTGGTGGAGATGGTGTCCGACAGGGCTTCCAGCATATCCAGATCCTCGGGGGAGCCTTCGTTGGCTACGATGCGATCCAGAATTTCCAGCATGCGCTTGGTGCCCTCCCGGCAGGGAACGCACTTGCCGCAGGATTCATTTTGCGTGAAATGCATGAAGAAACGGGCGGTTTCTACCATGCAGGTGTCTTCGTCCATGACCACCAGACCGCCGGAGCCGACGATGGCGCCCACCTTCTTCAGAGAGTCGAAGTCCAGGGGAAGATCCAGGTGTTCCTCCGTGAGACAGCCGCCGGCGGGGCCGCCGATCTGCACGGCCTTGAACTTTTTGCCGTTCTGGATGCCGCCGCCGATGTCGAAGATGATCTCCCGCAGGGTGGTGCCCATGGGAACCTCCACAAGGCCGGTATTGACCACGTTGCCGGTGAGGGCGAAGGTCTTGGTGCCGGAGCTGCCCTCGGTGCCGATGGAACGATACCAGCCGGCGCCGCGGCTGATGATGCCGGGGACATTGGCAAAGGTTTCCACGTTGTTCAGAACCGTGGGCTTGCCCCACAGGCCGTGGTCCACGGTGCGGGGAGGCTTGGTGCGGGGCATACCGCGCTTGCCCTCGATGGAGGCGGTAAGGGCGCTGCCCTCGCCGCAGACGAAGGCACCGGCACCGCGGTTGATATGCATGTGGAAGGAGAAGCCGGAGTCCATGATGTTATCGCCCAGCAGACCCAGACGGGTGGCCTTGTCAATGGCTACCTGCAGGCGCTCCACGGCCAGGGGATATTCGGCCCGGACATAGATATAGCCCTCGGTGGCACCGGTGGCCACGCCGGCAATCATCATGCCCTCAATGACGGAGTGGGGATTGCCCTCCATGATGGAGCGATCCATGAATGCGCCGGGATCGCCCTCGTCGCCGTTGCAGACGATGTATTTTACATCGGAGATATTCTTACGCACGCTCTCCCACTTGCGCCCGGCAGGGAAGCCGCCGCCGCCCCGACCACGGAGACCGGAATCGGAAATCTCGCGGCAGATGGCTTCGTCCGTCATGTCGAACAGGGCTTTTTCAAAGGCGCGGTAGCCGTCCTTGGCGATATACTCCTCCAGATTCTCGGCATCGCAGTCGCCGCAGCCCTTCAGCACCACGCGGTGCTGCTTTTTATAGAAGGGAATATCCTCCTGACGGGGGTAGGAAACGCCGCTTTGATGGTAGGTCAGGCGCTCAATGATCTCGCCGCCCAGCAGGGTGCGCTCCACGATCTCGTGGCAGTCCTCGGGCTTGACGCGAACGTACATGACGCCCAGCGGCTCGATGTGGACAAGGCAGCCCATTTCACAGAAGCCGTGGCAGCCGCTCATCTTGATATGCAGGCTCTTTTCCTCCTCGCCGTGGTGGGTGAGACCCACATAGACGCTGAGGCCGCGCTCCTGACACTCGGTGCGGAGGTTTTCATAGACCTTCATGGAGCCGCTGGCGATGCAGCCCGTGCCGGCGCAGATGAGCACCGTAAGGGAGGACTTGCTGCGCGCTAAGGCGTCGGCCGCCTGCGCCTGCAGGGCGTGGAAGCCTTCTCGGGTGAGAACACTCATTTGGCAAGACCCTCCTCTCTACGAATGGAATCCAGCAGTGCCAGAGCGGAGTCCGGCGTCATTTTGGCGTGAACCTCGCCGTCGATGGTGAGCACCGGCGAAAGGCCGCAGGCACCCAGACAGGCCACGGTTTCCAGGGTGAAAAGGCCGTCGGCGTCGGTCTTGCGCTTGCCGGTGAGCTGCATATAGTCGTGAATGGCGTCATAGATGGGCTGGGACTTGCGGACATGGCAGGCCGTGCCGTCGCACACACGGATGATGTGTTTGCCCTTGGGCTCCAGAGAGAAATTCTCATAAAATGTGGCCACGCTGTAGACCTTGGCCGTGCTGATGCCGAGGCGGTCAGCGATGAGGGTCATGTCCTCCTGACTGAGGTAGTTGAAGATCGTTTGCGTGTCCTGCAAAATGGCGATCAACTGGCTGGGCTGCGCCCCATGGGCATCAATGATCTCGCCCACACGGGCAAGGCGCTCGTTCATGCTCATTGCTTCTTCTCCTTGCTGATGAATTGTCTTTCTTTCTCTGTGCTGCACAAAAAAATGCAGAGCAAGAATATTTTATCATAGTCCGGCGAGATTGCAATAGTTTTAACAATCTTTTCACCGGCGGGACGCGCCAAAAAATAAGGAGTAAAATTGTGCAAAACGATAGGGGAAGGGGCAATGCTTGCAAAAGTTGCGGGTTTTGAGGGGAGAATACTTGAGAAGGGGGGCTTTTCATGGTATACTCTACCAGATAGCGTTTACGGCGGAAGGAGGGAGAGCATGGGAGGCGTTCACGACGGACACCGCGCCCGAATGAAGAAAAAGCTGCTGGAAAGCGGCGAGCAGAGCTTTGCCGACCATGAGCTGCTGGAGGTGCTGCTGTATTACGCCATCCCCCGACGGGACACCAACGAGCTGGCGCACCGGCTCATGGAGCAGTTCGGCTCGCTGCAGGGCGTGCTGTCGGCCTCGCCGCAGGAGCTGGCCTGCGTGCAGGGCATGGGAGAGCACGCGGCGCTGCTGGTGAAGCTGGTGACTATGCTGCGGCGGCGGGCGGCGCAGGACACAAAGGAGAAGATCCTAAACTCCGTGGACAAGTGCGGCGAATATTTTACGGCGCTGCTTGGCGGCAGCCGCAAGGAGATGCTGTGGCAGGTGTGTCTGGACGGCAAGGGAAAGGTGCTGTCCTCCCGCTGTTTGGCGGAGGGCGACGTGAGTATGGCGGCCGTGAGCGTGCGGCAGGTGGTGGAGTACGCCCTGCGAGCGGGAGCTGTGGGGGTGGTGCTGGCGCACAACCATCCCAGCGGGGTGGCGCTGCCCTCACGGGAGGATATTTCCACCACGCGGTACATTCGGGACGCGCTGCGTACCATGAACATTCAACTGGTGGATCACATCGTGGTGGCGGACGAGGATTATGTATCCATGGCCGCCAGCGGGATGCTGCTGTAGGGTTTAAGAAAAAGGAAGGGCTGCCTGCGGGCAGCCCTTTTTGCGGGTATAAGGGGAGTGCGGCGCGGTGGGGGGTATCACGGATTGCCACGTCGCTGCGCTCCTCGCAATGACAGCTTTTGGGGGCGGTGCGATGCGTGGTTGGGCGGCGGGGTGTGGTCGCCCCGCCCTACGGAGGGGCGGGAGGGGCGTTCCTGTTTTTTGGAGGGAAAAACTCAAAAACAGAACATTTGTTTTAAAGTTCTTATTTACATATTTTATAAATGTGGTACAATGATAAAATACCATGCTATTACCATGCTATGAAACGATTACAGGAGAAAATGTATGCCAAGGTTCAAAGTCGTGTCTGAATATACCCCCTCCGGCGACCAGCCCCAGGCCATTGAAAAGCTGGCGGAGGGGCTGGAAAACGGCCTGCGCCAACAGGTGCTGCTGGGCGTCACCGGCAGCGGCAAGACCTACA